>Ga0209512_1003583_pt1 | contig 14507 bp, 14 predicted proteins | sample frozenSSSSmetaG_FD_184142 | JGI IMG/M metagenome (GOLD analysis project Ga0209512, IMG submission 184142) | Glacier valley bacterial and archeal communities from Borup Fiord, Nunavut, Canada, to study Microbial Dark Matter (Phase II) -... | ecosystem: Environmental > Aquatic > Freshwater > Ice >... | reverse complement strand
GATGTGATAAAGCATGTAGAATAATTCTATCTAAACTACGGAATAGGCATCTCTCATATAGAGAGCCTCAATAAAGAAGTGAAGACTATCAAACAGTGTTCCATGCATGGTGGCTTCCATGCATGAACACAAACAGAATCTTCGGGTGGCCGTCAGCTATTGGAAGTGAATGCCCGTATTCACGCAACACAATGTCTGGGATTTCAAGACCCACTTCCCACAAACCCAGCCCAAGGATCATCAAACGCCGAAAAATCCGAATCCAACCACTGCAGAACCGGCTGCGTACCCATAAACTCCCATAAATATCGATCGTCATACGCAAATGACTCGCTACCACTCCCACCAATGCCGGCATTCACATCATCCATACGTATTCCTTGTTCGTTCCCATTCACTTCTTGGATCGGTCTCACCATGCTGTAACGTAGGGGAGGCGCTGGAGTATGGATTTGCCATTGTTGAGGTTGCGGCTGTGGGGTGCTGGTAATAGAGTGAGGATGGAGAATTGGACCTTCCCAGGAATTTGGATTGGGATGGTAATGTGTGATATTGATGGGGGTTTGCTTGGCGGTGAGGTGATGATGGTCTTCTTGAGAGAACGACGTGTCGTCTTCTAAATTCAGGATGCCGGAGACGAGGGAGATAAATGGGACGCAGAGTTTGTGGAGTTTCGCGACTGAGATGCTCTAGAGGAGGGTTATGCGAGAGATGATGGCAGGGTAGAAGGGTTGCTTACTATATCTGTTACTTCGGCGAGGTAAGCTACGAATTCTTTCATGATGTTGTAGTCTTGGATGTGTCGTGTAGAGATGACGTTGCAGAAGAGAATAAAAAAGGGCGTGAAAGGGTAGTAGAGGATGGTCCTATGCTGTGGTCAGTGACAACGCTAACGGGGGGTTTGCTAGAGTGCGTCCGAAATAGGGAATGATTCATCCATACCAGGACACAAGAGAAGTTCTCATGTAGGCGCTATTATATTGCGACAACCTCGAAAGCTCCCTCGTTTTCTGTACGGCACGCAATGCTAGTCTTGCAGCCTCCAAGGAAGCCTGGTAATACACCGGGTTCCTCAACCTCTCTGTACTAGAATGGAAAGCCACTGTCTTCAAAGAGTAGAACGCGAAATCCACCATGGTAGATTCCAATTCTGTATCGTATTTTCCCTCTATCATTTTCCCATTTCCGTTTTGTAGCTGTGGAACTGTTAGTTACGTCGGAGAAGTAAGTTTCGGGAATACCTCTTCATTGAGACGCCATATGAAATCCATCTTTGCCAAAATCTCAGACATGAGACCAGCTTCCCTACCGCTTCCTCTGGCAGGGCGTAGATCCGTGATAATCCGGCTTTGAATCTTCGCAAGTTCGATATAGATCCTGAAATTATCCACAACTTCCTCCTTGGCATTTGGTGGCCTGAGAAGATCCGTTTCGATTTCCGAGTCGGGGAGAAAAGGGGGCCGAGCTAGATTCATGGCCAAGCCCTTGTCGTTCTTGTAGCAGATTGCGAAGCAGTAGTATATCTCGGAAGCTTCAGCGGGACTACGATTTGTGAATGAATTGACCTTTTTGTGCAGTTTCAGGTCAATGCACATCTTGGCTGTTTGCTCTGTAAGTAGCCATGCAGATACGAAGTCACCACTTTCTTGTGCATGCCCGACCTGTTGGGCTGAATTAACAATGGAGTCAACGTTAGGAGGGGTAGGAGACTTGCGCCATATGTGAGGGCCTGAAGATTTTCAAGGGTTGATGGAGCCTGTAATAGGATCCGTGAGATTGCGGGTCGTGCTGTTGCAAAGTATTGAACGGCTTGAAGCCTTAACTCATCTTCCAAACCCGTGTACTTGCCGTTATCCGAGAGGACGATCTCTTGCAGAAAATACCCCGCATAAGAAGAAACACATATCAGGCTGGCAAGATTGGCGGCCTCCATAGGTTTACCGAGAAGATTTCGAACCATTCTCCCAATAGTATTGCGTGATGTGAATGGCATAAAATCCGTGCCCAAGCATACAGGTCTGCCAGAGTCATTGGCTAAGAATGTGGTTAAAACTGTCTTCAGTTGCGGCGGGGAAGTTACATTGTATCATCCACTGCATCAAAGTCACGTCGGGAACTCGCAAGGTCTCCAGCGGCTGCCCCGAGGTCAACGCGTTCGGAGAATCGTGCTCGATGATGGATGTGTTCAGATTTTGTTTCAGAGAGGATAATGCGCAGTGGAACGCTTCGTGCTTCGATGTACTTGATCTGGGAATACGACCCAGCTCTTCTTGTATGATATTTCGTGCTTCGTAAGCAGAGAACGGGGGTGTGGGATGTGTTTCGCTCCCAGCTGCGATGCAAGGAGAGTGAGGTCTTGGAGGCGTCGTATGACCGGAAAGGCTTTCTCCAAAAGCATCTCTGTATGCTCGTTTTCTCGGAGGATCTCCAGAATTGCTGGGTTCGGACTTTGGTTTGGTTGAAAGGGCAATCAAGTAGCTGACTGAGTTCTTCAGAGCAGCCATATCTGCCTTGATTTCATTGATGGCATCAGCCCTATTCTCATTGTTAAACTCTATGTTTATTCTTGTTGGATTTGACTCACGTGTCTTTGGGGCATAATTCTCGAGTCTTCCTCTCTAATTTGGGACGTTGCCGCCGGCAGGCAGCCCCCGAATCGACACAATTTCCGCAGGGCATCTTTCGATCGCATCGTATCTGTCGACATCATCAGAATGCACAGAGAATTGAGCGACCTGGTGGCTAGTCTGGCGTTGCAGCATCGTCGTCATCCCGGGAAGGTACGACCGAGTCAAATGCAAGGTGTGGAGAAAATGAGGTAGGGCTCTCACTTTTCTGGAGTAGCAAACATCGCACTACGGAATCAAGTGAATCAAGTCAGCAGATGAATGGAAAGCGGTCATACTTCGGACGTAATAGAGAGTTTGGATGTGCAGCCATCAGTCACGTGATATGGGGTAACTCACAGCAATCGGTACAGTGGCGTCAGGCTTGCCTTCAGACGGAACTCGTGAGCGTTGTGGCTTCTCGGCTTCCGAGGCCATCTTGAGATGGTTGCGACAGGATGGTGTCCAAGTTTGCAGAGGTGAAGAAGCCTCAGCGGGCTGTGGAGGTGAAGAAGTTTCCAAAAGCCGACCCAAAAGGGGTTGTCCGGCCCCCATCGGCTCCCCGGCTCCCGAGCGCCCGAAGCTCGAAGCGCATCTCTGCGAAACGATTCTCTTCAAACCCAAAATGAAACCAATCAGCCTTATGCCCAGACTTTGAGTGGAAAAGTCTTCCACTAGAGTTTATTGGAACATTAGTGTGGAACAAGCCGGGAAATCTAGCATAATAGGAATTGGATCTTCTAAGCTTCCGTATTTGGGTAATATTATTAGATTTTATTGTAAGACCATATGATAGGAGGAGATCTATATAGTGAACCAATGTTAGCCATAAAAGCGAAGTGGTGAACTCAGAACAAGTGACAATAGCTATTTTGACGAGCCTATTAGAAATTTCAAGACGAGAATATAATGAAATCATATTCCCAACTTAAATTTAATTTATCTATTACATCGGAACTCTTTGAAAACAATACTGCTACGTGGTGGAAGATCCAAAATCAAACCAAGGACTTGCAATCCCCTCCTTCCTCCAAAGATGGCCAAGCTCTCTTACACTCTACAGAGGCCTAGATCAAACAACTACCCTCAAATTTCTAAGTATTGCTATGGCAACTAAGCAGCGCCAGCGACACCAATAGCGCCGAATATCAAAGCCAGCAGGTTGAACCCGTTGACTCCATTCCCAGGCGCTGCGTTCGTGAACTTCGTGGTATTGGTGCTACTCGCCTCGGCAGATGATATGCGAGTACCGCTGGCCTGGGAAGCTACGGCTAGACTTGTTTAGCTTTAAGTTAGACAAGGAAATGGGAATAGGAACATACTGCGTGTTCCACTGGCTGCGGATATTCTGAGTGAGGGGCCTGAAGTAGCGAGTTCCGACTGAGAAGAGGGATCAGAAGATAGAGCAGAGAATGCTGATGTTTGAGCTGAGCCCAAGGATGATGTCGTCAAAGTCGGCGCACTTGAAGCAGACGAGATGATAGAAGAAACAACTGAGCTGACTAGTGCAGATGATGCGGATGTTGCTAATGTACCGCTTGAAACAACAGCAGAGCTCGAACCGCCTGCAACAGCAAACTGAACACTGTAGTTAGGACCAGTGGAGTCGGTGATTTCAATTGCAAAAGGTCCGTTTGAGAATGATCCTAATGGAGTCCACGAAAAGGAGGTGCCCGTCAGCCCAGCTGGATATTATGTTAACATTCCTCCCCAAGATTGTCATTTGAAGATGTCTTACTGCCGATTGTTGCGACATCTTGCAATGCAGTTGCAGGTCCGTTCTTCAGCTTGAGTGTGACAGGACCCGATGCATCAAGCCATGTGATGGTAAATGGAGAGCCAGCGGAGATGGAACTGAAGTCGCTGTTACCAAGTTTCGTGGCTTTGGCGATTGAGGCAAGAGCTACGGCAAGGAAAGTTTTGTAACAATGCATCTTAAGAATCTATTCTTTGCGTAATATTTTGTTGTAGATTTATGAAGAAAGGTTGCGCTGAGGAATTGTAGAAGATGCGGTTGGAAAAGATGAAGAACTTGCAGAGGAACTTGCAGAGGAACGAAGCAGTTTATATATCTAAAAGTGGTAGAAGCATTCTTGTTTACCTTGACAAACTTCATCCTTAATTTAGCAGTCCACAATATTGTATCATTGTTTGTTGATTGCAATGCCTCAGCAACTTCGATGCCAATGTTCGAATCAGCCCTGCCAACCCCGGTCAGGGTGTTTAGAGCCTCCCAAGTCTTGACTTGGCAATGGACAATTCGTATTATCCTAGGTAATTAGGGAAGCTTAAGGAGATTCGGGCCCGAAAAGTCCGACGATGTTGACGTTGGGTGTTCGAAAAGGGGAATGGGTTTTCATTAGCCAATCACATGTCTGCTAGTGCCAGTGAGTGTCGGGGAGAGGAGGGCCCGGTTATTATTAGATTCTGAACACGCTTCTTCCAACAACACCCAACTCCCACCTTGCACATGATTTCCACTTTCAACAGCTGAGTTCTCTAGTGACAGAAAAATCTGTTTAGGGTGTCGAGATAGCGCTCCGCCTGCTTTTGAAACGTATTCTTCGGAGCTGAGCCATGGGATTAACGTTGGCCAAGGTGCCAAGAAGCAAATGGGCCCGCTCTGAAGATGCAGTCATTGAAGTATGGATGTCATTGTTTCCTCTGCGAGTTGGCATATATACGGTGGCATGCTGAGTAGGTACAAGTTATCAAACCATTCCATTCGTTTTCGTGGCCGATTTGAAATCCCAAACTCGTCACTCGACTCACACATTCGTTTCACGCCTCGACGAACCCTCATGGCAGCTCAAATGATACAGCTTCCGGTTGATGGCTGGGAGAGAAGTTATTTTTTCCCTGTTTCTTCTGTTCACTCTTCAACTACAGAACAAGACTGCCTCTGCCCCACTGGGTTACGGCCGCAGCTCGCTCAGCTGTCACTGGGTCGCGACATCCCAACAACGCCCAATGTTTCTCCTACAGAGCCAAAACCGTTGGAATTCCCGTCGCAAACATGGAGCAGAGACCCACGAAGTCCAATCTCACTAAAAGAACCATCGGAGGATTTTATAGAGCACCACACATCGCTCATTCTAAACGACAACTGCGTCAAAGACTTCTCCAACCGCACTCAGAATCTGCTCGAAATTTTCAGGCTCTCAGTCAATGCGGTAAAACCGCTAGCCAACTGCAATACTGAAGAAGTTCTTCGGCTCGCCATCTGGTGGTTTCTTCATGGCCATATGAAGCTAGAGCCGTTGATTCGGGAAGCTCCATCATCGCCATTGGCCGAGCAGGTCAACAATGTTCTCCTCCAGCAAGCCCACGTCGATTTGGCAAAAGCGTTATGGATTCTTCTGGAGACTCGCCATTCTGGCCCTCAAGCATCCAGTTTGAAGGCATTGGAGGCGACGGGCACTTGTCGCGAAAGTGACCAAGCTGAATTTCCGGCTCTCCGACTGCGGCTGCTCATCAGACTACGACGTGCGATATATGCAATGTCGCGGAATGGACTATCGCCCCAACCTTCAGAGTCGAGTTCAGTGCCGGAGGATGCTGATATGTCGATCTGGATACGATATCCTTTGTTGAATCTCGACATGGATTATCTGATCTCTGGATATCACAATCCTCCTCCACAGAAGGCGACAAACTTGTCACTTTCTGCAGCATTCCCCTTGACTGACACAGAAGAAGCGTTCCACTATGGTGGAATGCACGTCGATCTCTTTCTCGGCGAGTCTGCAAATGCACAGGAGGTCAGGTCACGGTCCATATTATCCATCATACGAGGAGTAGATGAGAAAGATCTTTCCGTCATCATCGGGACACAAGATGGGCTGCTCAATCTTGTGATATCATCTTCTCGCCAGAGTTACATATTTTGGGACGATGTCACTTGGGTAGCATCGCTGTCGTCATTAGAGGTTAAACTCCGCACTGGTTTCAGGCTCCAAGTTCGCTGTGGGGTCTGGGACTTTCAGACACTGAAGCGGATGTACGATTATTGCAGAACAACGCTTCGAAGCTTCCATCCGGCTCAAGACGAAATTCTTGTTTTCGAGACCGACATCAAGTCCACACAGTATCGAACAAATCTGCACTCCGAGTCCCGTATTTTCCCAACAAATCCAGTTCCCAGCTGCAAACTTCGATTGTTCGAGAAAACAGCTCAATGGCCATCCGCGATTGGGCTGCGTCGTGTACATTGTGCGTTTCGAATTGCGATCCTTACACCTCCTTCGTACAAAAACCTCAGTATACTCTCGCAGGAGCAACCACCTAGTCGAGCATTGCAGTTCGATTTTCCAAAGGGCGATAACGCTGAATCAATACTGTCTCTGAAGATCGACCCTGAAGACCTAGACGCCTCTCTCGTCCTCTCATTTCCAGATTCGGAACCACGCAATACCCTCCTTGCGCACCTAACTGGGTGTTCACTGCGCGAACATGAGTATGTTCTCGCGCAGGTCAAGTTGAACAAAGCTTCTTTCTCGTCCGGCCTTGAGGCACCAGCTCCGATTCAAAGCTTCGATGAATTCCAATGGCAAAGTCTCCAGGTTATCACCAAACAGCCACTCGATGCCGATGTTCTCACTGTGGAAAGCAGCCAACCAGTCCAATCCGAATCGCTCCGAATAATCGTCGACTCTCCAAAAGGAAGGATCACAGATCGCGTGAACATCGGCATCGGCGAGCTGAAGATCAGACAGAATGTGATTGCATATAATGCATCTGGGTATGAACTTCATGTGTTGCGTCAACCACAAGAAGACTTGAGTTTCTCTTTGTCCAACTACTCAACGGTACAGAGCGAGCGTCATGCAAGTCTGGAAGCGGATCTCGACATTCTTCACACCCAGCCGTCAATTCGAACATACAGTTTCCCGAACCTCTCGGAACTCCACCTCTTCCAGTCTGCCATAACAGGCTTCTCGATTCTGTTCGATGGAATGGCAACTTCATTTTCGATCTCGCGTCGACGGATGATTATTCCAATACACAAAGAGTGGTCTTCGCCGCATACTCGGATCCAGGTCCTCAGACGGGGAAAGGTTGTTCAACTGGTGGCATTCTTCGAAGGATTCAGTCATGGCAAGGCCATGAACTTTGCGCTGAAACAGACAGACGTTTTTGAAAAGTCCATGAAAGGGGGTAAGGTATCATTGAAGATCGCAGATGCGAAATTCGCGTTGCCGACAGGTGGGAAGATGGATGCGGGTCATGAGAAAGATTTTGTGTGCTTGGACTTCTTGGAGTATCCGGGAGAACATGACAATATCCATATTGGTTTTGCGAATGATGCTGGTGAGTGATTGGTTGTTTGAGAGTTTGTCTTACATTCGCTAACTGTTTTTTTAGATTTCATGAGGTTTTCTCAGACGTTGCCTGCATCTGTTAAATCGAAGTAGGCTTGAGATTAAGGGGTTTCTTTAGATGATGACTTCAAGACTTGAAATATGACAGTGGCTGAGATTAGTAGAGGTAGAGAATATTGTAAAGCACTAATCGTCGGAACCGTGCGCTCGCTCTACTCGCAGTCGGAGTATTTGATTTGCGTTAGGGAAGCGATTTGCCTCACTAAAAAATGAGAAAGGTGAGAAGAATGAGGCTTATGAACTCTATATATAGTAATTATTAGATATTACTTTATATTAAATCTATTAACTCATCTAAAAGAGCTAACTATTACCTCCTCTCTTCTTTTTAAGTGTTATGTCTTAGGCTACTATAGATTGTATTATTATTAAGGGTATTTTAAGAATGTAAGTAGTAGTAGTAATGGTTTTAGTTAAGTTCTTACATTACCATTCTAATAATTAAGACTCTTATTTTATAATTTTAATAAGAATTTTTTCATTATAATACTAATTACTATAGAAGGGTAATAAGTAGAGTTATAGACTATAATGTAAGAGTAGTAAATTCTCATTTTTTAATCCTATAAGACCTAATGCTACATATCTACCTTCCCTTCCTTAATGATGTAGTTAAAGGACCTACGTTAACTTATAACAACGAAGAAATTAAACTAGGCTTAAGGAGATACGTCGTTAAACATATCTAAAACCTAGATAAAGTCCTCTATAACCTTAAGAGAGTAGGATGCACAATAGGGGCAAAATCTTAGTTCTATAGATCTCACATATTCACCTCACCATTAATGGCATCTATCTAGCGTCTAGTGTCTTTAAGAGCCTTTCTAAAACCTAACTGTATTGCATTGCGATCTTACCTTAGCGTCTAGATGGGATGGATATTACTAGGAGAATTTGAAGGCATAGGAAGATCTATAAAACCCTACTCCTGGTCTTACTATTGTTGAATAGGGTCCGGGGCTTGGGCCGGATGACTCGCCCTAGGAAATTACTTTTTAGGACAGATGCATGAGAATCCTCATGCATCCTCAAAAGCAAACATTCATTTAGCAAACACAAACATCTTTAGCAAACTTAGTAGCAAACACTCCATTTGTATTCAAATAGAGCTCCATAGGTTAGATAGTTTTATTAATTTAATTCATTCACAATTGCATTCAGTTTCAACAACTACGTGGGACATGTGCTATCTGTGATTGTAGAGTTAGAACTATGACAACAGCACGTCTCATGACACTGGGCAAAGCAGGATTGTTTAAATCAGCGTTTCAATTTAGCTAATCTCGACACCATAATTCAAAGCACGACGCGCAGACCATTTTCCCACTCGCACTTAACCAAACAGCGCAGCCCCAAGACGGATCGACACCGACTTCGTCTGCGTATAACTCGCTAGCGCCGCCTCGCCTAGCTCACGTCCGATGCCTGACTCCTTATAGCCGCCGAAGGGCACCTGGTGGTGCAGGATGTTGTACGAGTTAACCCAGACCGTTCCGGCGCGAATCGAGTTAGCGACGCGGATGGCCGTGTTGAGGTTCGTCGTGTGGACGGCGGCAGCGAGGCCGTAGGTCGACTTGTTGCCCCTCTCGATGGCGTCCTGCTCTGTCTTGAACTTGGATATCGAGCAGACGGGCCCGAAGATCTCCTCCTGCATGATGCTCATGTCCTCGGTGACGTTAGAGAAGATGGTAGGCTTGATGAAGTAGCCCTTCTCGCCGTAGCGTTCGCCGCCCACCTCGACCTTAGCGCCGGCGGCCTTACCAGCTTCAATGTAGCCCATGACGCGGTCGAACTGGACTTGCGAGATCTGTGGGCCTTGGAAGGTGTCAGCTGCGAAGGGGTCGCCGATCTTGTTGGCTAGGGCGCGCTCCTTAAAGCGATCGACGAACTTGTCGTAGATGCCCTCCTGGACGTAGACACGGCTGCCAGCACAGCAGGTCTGGCCGTGGTTGAAGAAGATGCCGAAGTTGACCCAGGAGATGGCATTGTCGATGTCGGCATCGTCGAAGACGATGTTTGGTGACTTGCCACCCAACTCGAGGGTGACCTTCTTCAAGTTGGATCCAGCTGCGGCCTTCATGATTTGGCGACCGACAACAGTAGAGCCCGTGAAGGCAATCTTGTCGACATCCATGTGAGAAGCGATAGCCGCACCAGCAATCTTGCCGAAGCCAGAGATGATGTTGATGACTCCTGGTGGGAAACCAGCTTCCTTGATTAGCGTAGCGGCGTAGAGGGCAGACAATGGAGTCAGTTCAGCGGTCTTGATAACCACAGTGTTACCGCACGCGATCGCTGGGCCAATCTTCCATGCCCACATGAGCAAAGGGAAGTTCCACGGGATGATTTGGCCACAGACGCCAATCTAGACATCGTTAGCACATTGAAGATTCTAAGGTATTCATCTCACTTACTGGCTCCTGTCTTGTGTATGAGAAAGTATCGGTGTTAGTATCAATGACCTTCCCCTCAATCTTGTCGGCCCAGCCGCCATAGTACCTTAAGCAGCCCGCAACCATGCCCACATCCCCCTTTGCGATGGAGAGGGCCTTACCATTGTCCAGCGCCTCGATCGCGGCCAAGGTGTCGACATTCTTCTCGACTAGGTCGGCGAGCTTGACGAGCAACTTGCCGCGGTCCTCCGGGGTGACCTTCTTCCACTCGCCCTCGAAGGCCTTTCTCGCCGCCGCAACGGCAATATCGACATCCTTCTCGGTGGCCTCTGCGACGGAGCAGATGACCTTCTCGGTGGATGGGTTGATGCTCTCGAAGGTCTTCTTGTCTACGCCCTGGACGAATTCGTTGTTGATGAAGCTGCCATGTTCGTGTCAGCTGTCAGTCTATACGTCATCGAAACGAGACGTGGAAATGCGGGGTAAGACGCGGGGAAGCGAGGTATTGACGTACAGGCCAGTTGGCTGGTCATACTTGCCAGTATGAGGCGTGTAAAGTTCAATGGTAGTCATCATGTCGTTATCGTTATTGTTTTCATATTCTTGCTTCGTTATTTAAATCAAAGGGAGGAGGGGGAGGAGTTATGAAGTATTTGGCAATGGTAGAAGAAATGAAGTTGAAGTTGGAGTTGAAGTTGAAGTTGAAGAGTTGTTTGGATGCGAGTAAGCGAGAGACGGTGGAATTGTAAGTAGTGTAAGTAGTGTACCTAGGTAAGTAAGTGTCAAAGGCAAGGCTAAGGCGGGGTCACCTGGACTTTAAGTGCTGATCCGTCAAAGGACTTCCGAGGGGAGGTGATGTTCGAAACAGTGTCGACGCTGCTGATCTCCCCTCCCCGCATTTCTCAATGCGACCATACCATACTCCATCCACCACTCTCCCTCCGCCCAGTGCCAATTCCGCTGGTCCTAATCAGGCTGACGCCATCGCAACTGATCTCTTCCATCTGTTCCACTTCCACTTCCCAAAGAAATCATACCGCATTGTTGCTGGCGGCGGTTACGGCAATTTTCAAAGTGCGAGCTCGAGGTGCATCCGGGGAGAATTCGCCGAATCAGATCTGGAGGATGGGAATGAGGATGGGGATGAGAATGGGGATGAGAATGGGGATGGATTACAATGCCTTGTCCTCGTTCCCCCCGCCCCCTCCCTTCCTTCCTTCCCTCCAGACTCGTTCTACACATCACTAAAGGGAATCCGGAGAAACGCAGAAACGCAGAAATGCAGAAATGTGGAGTATCATCCGACTGTCAAGTTCGTGCACGAGTCTTCAATGACGACAGCTCTTACCAGTGGTCTGGGTCAGAATAGTAGGAGAACGAAGACTTAGTATGGTCGTCATGGTCACATACATGAAATATGATTGTTAGCGTGTCGCTGGCTGAAATTTTAAGTCACAGTAAGGAGACGGTACTAGTGGCTGCACTTTTTGGCCGGGAAAGAGGGCTAGGACGACTCTCGCTTTAAGGTGAGAATTCCAGGCCAATAACAAGCTGTCTCCGGCCGAGGAGACGTAGACATCTTCCGAGGCCACCCGCGAGATATTAATAGGTTCGAGGACTTTGGAGTTTGGGTTAAGCGTTGATACAGATTTTGCTGAGGCGCTGATCATCTGGCGCTTGAGCAGTGGCGGAGGATCTATCGCCAAGGATCGTTTCTTCGCCGGCAGGAATGCCACTCCGATATCATACCCTGTAAATGGACAGGAGATGCTCTATTGCCGCTACAAATCAAGATGAGAACATTATTGTCGAAGGGATTCAGTTCTCACATCTGCATGTCTCACATCATGCATTCACTGAACACCAGAGCAGAGTATGCACCTGCCTTCCAGTCCAATAGCCAACTGATGCCTGAATATGCAGCGCCCATTTGGGCATATAAATAGTAGATAGATTCATAGTTAGCTAGACTCTATTCTATATGCTTTATCACACTTTTGCTTCCGTGCACACAGTTCATTAATACTGTGTTCAACAGGTTATGAGCCTAGGTGCAACGACACCTAATCATCGTGATCATATACTCTCACTTTAAGAAGCTCTGGAATTATCACTAGAAAACCCACTAAAGATTCTCACATCTGAGATATCACCAAAGATCCATATATAACATCGATTCTCACATCATCTCTAAGATATCAACACTGGTCAAAATGACTGAATCTTCGACCACTTTCAATTAGGTTAAGTCCAACAACCTTAAAGATAGCGGCAACTACTCAATTTAGAAAAACCTAGTTAAAAAGACTCTCATAAATGCAAGCGTATACTAATATGTAGTGAGCAAAGGCAAGGGCATAAAACCCACGACAATCTAAGACGACGATAAATATAATGAGGATTCTAAGAACGGCAAATGGATTAAGGGAAATGCAAGAGCATACACGATACTATATTAGACTTGTGGCACTAATGCCATGAGAACCATACAATTAACGGACGATGCCGCTAAAGCTTAGATTCTACTTTAAGACTAATATGAAGGCAAAGGCTTCTTTCTCATTAGCTAACAAATTAATGAATTCCTCACCCTCTCATATACTAAATTGAAAGATATTGCAGCATTTAACGCCCTCTTTAAAGACCTATTAGCAAAGATGCAATAGGTAGGCCTTAAGCAATTCTCTCTAACATTTCTCATACACCTCTATCTTCGTTAGGTAGGCTATGCTTTTCCCACTTAGGCTAAACAATAGAGAAGTGTTTTAAGAACTCTCTTAAATACTAGTGTTAAACTAACGGCTTAGACACTTAAGGATATAATGGCAGATCTCATTAATGAGAATTAGTCCATTTCTACTTAAGATGAGAATAGAACTAGCATATTAATGTATAGGAACGGTCTGCAACATCATAAGGGCAATTTAAATTCAAAGAAACTAAATACGCAGGAGAAAAAGGGCTAATCTAACTAGAGGCAGTCCAATAGGCATTACACTCACTACAACAAGAACGGCTACCTTAAATAGAACTGCTATATTAAATACCTAGAAAAGAGGGAAGAATATACGAAATAGAGGAATGCAAAGAATGACCCTAAACCTACGAATATAGGCAACAATGCAAAGCTTAATCCATTTAGCTTTAACGTACAATATATGCAAGATCTTAAATCGTTAGATTAGATCCTTAACACTAGAGCTAGTCACTACATGTGCAATGACTGCACCCTATTTAACGAATACAAGGTTAATACAAATCTAGCAAATACCATTACAATAGCTAGAACAAATACTTAAGCTAAGGGATATAGCACAGTGACAATTACTGCAATTTAGACTAACAACTCAACTGTTGTTCTTAAATTGTAGGATGTTTTCCACATGCCTAATCTTAAGGTTAATCTATTGTCTAGACTAACAATCATGGCAAAAGGGGTGTATATTAACAGCCTTACGCATACGCTCTGTTAAGAACATAACAAGTCTAAGATCTGCAAATTCTAACCACTCTAGAACGCTATACGAATTTATACTGTCATTCTAGGATAGGTAGAACAAGCTAGCCTATTTAGCCACGCAATGATAGCTGCTGCTTAATTAATTAATGTTTAGCATTGCTATCTTAGTCATATTAGCCTTAAGAACGTCTAAAAAGACAGCCTAAATAACCTAAGGCATTAAAATTAGACTGCAATACAGACTGAAAATTAAGAAACTAACATGTATACTGACCATAGGGATGGAGTCCGCCTTCGTACGGGAACGAGCCCTCGCTCCACCGGCCCCCACCCTCCTCCTCGCGCTCAGGCCACGCCTAACCACAGGGATGGAGTCCGCCTTCGTACGGCAACTAGCCCGACCCGGCCCTGACTGTATGGGCCCTAACCCCCCTACTGGCGCTCGGGCCACCCCGCCGCCTATTCCAAACCAGGATCGTACCGGCACCGACCTGCCTACCGCCACACCCCCATTCCAATGAGAATCATGGTGGTGCCGACCCCTATCCCAGTCCACTCCAAATCCATACCTCCCCTAGCCCCCTGTACACTTGGCGCCACTCTAACGCCCTACTGCCGCTGACCTGCCCCTAGAGCCTCATCGCGTCTCTAGGGACGCGTCGACGCG
>Ga0209512_1003582_pt1 | contig 14513 bp, 11 predicted proteins | sample frozenSSSSmetaG_FD_184142 | JGI IMG/M metagenome (GOLD analysis project Ga0209512, IMG submission 184142) | Glacier valley bacterial and archeal communities from Borup Fiord, Nunavut, Canada, to study Microbial Dark Matter (Phase II) -... | ecosystem: Environmental > Aquatic > Freshwater > Ice >... | reverse complement strand
CAATATCCTTTTCTACATCAAGAGGAATGAGCCGAAAAAAGACGGCAGAGTAGTGATTATGGTACGTGTAACTATTAATGGAATCCGTTCCCAGTTCAGCAGCAAGTTGCTTGTACAACCTGAACAGTGGGACAGTAAGGATGAACGGGTAAAAGGCCAGGTTGCCGAAGCACGAAATCTGAACAGGTTACTTGAAAACACACGTTCATCGCTAAACGTGCACTATAACAAATTCATGAGCATTGACGGACATGTAACCCCTGAACAATTAAGAAACATTTTTCTGGGGCATGAGGAACAGGAACAGACAATTATCTCGTTTTTCGATAAGTTTAACGACCAATACAAATTGAAAGTCGGAACGACATCTACCCACAAAACATATATACGCTACCTTCTTGCACGCGAACGACTGGTTGAGTTTATGAAAGGGCGGTATAATCTTTCCGATATGCCCATAAAAGAAATAACTGTTTCTTTTATCGACGAGTTTTATTTGTATATCAGAAACAATACCGAATGTAACCATAATTCCTCCTTAAAATTTCTCCAACGGGTTCGGACGATTTTATATTTTGCCAAAAACAGCGGACTTAGTTTTAACGACCCGTTTGGTAGCTTTCGATTTCGGTACGACAAAGTAAATCGGGGGTATCTTGATCAGGACGAATTAGACATCCTTTATATAAAGAAGTTCCCTTCAGCCCGGTTATCCCAGGTGCGGGACATATTTATATTCAGTTGCTATACAGGACTGGCTTACGTGGATATTTTTGAACTTACTGAAGATAAGATCAGAAAAGCCTTTGACGGTCATCTTTGGATCATGACCAAACGGCAGAAAACAGACGTCGACACCAATGTTCGCCTGTTGGATATTCCTTTAGTCATATTGGAAAAATATAAAGGCCAACAGAAAAACGGGAAAGTGTTACCGGTGATCAGTAATCAAAAAGTAAACGATTATCTGGAAGAGATTGCAGATATATGCGGAATCAGTAAGAAAATTACGTTCCATGTGGCAAGACACACTTTTGCAAGTACCGTTGCTTTAGGGAACGACGTGCCGATGGAAAGCATACAAAGCATGCTTGGCCATGCCGATATAAAAACAACGCAGATATATGCCCATGTAATCGACCGCAAGTTAAGCCGGGATATGGATAAAATGGCAAAAACTGTCAATAACCGTAATCCAGAGGTAAATGCGGCTGAAATCAAATCTCGCATGGCTGAAAGTATTGGTATCGAAAAAGAAAATGTTTTGGCCTTAGTTGGGGATAAGTCTAAAATAAAATATCTGGTCACGGATGAAACCTACCTGTTTTCAAAAAAAGGCAAACTAAGGGAAATACAAGAACGGGACTTTTTTATTGCTGTAGTTGAACAAGGCTTTAAAATGCTGTATATGTCACCGAATATAAAATTTGCAACAAACGGTATAGAGATAATTATCGGTTCAAAATTCTTTGGCGAGATTATGGGGGGATATTACAGCTTGAATAATCAGGTTGGAGTATTTGATGATTTCCGGTATGGCATCATCAATGCCAATGAGTTGAGACCAATAGTCCCTCAAAATCAACTATATCGTAAAGCTGTATCTGAATAATTATCAAAGCACAATCACCATGAACAGAGGATATATAAAAATCAAAGAAACTAACCATCATCAATTTATTGTGGAAGTCCAGTTGGTTAATGGTACCCTTTGGATTACCAAACATGAAATTGCGGACCTGTTTAACGTTTCTGTAGGTATGGTCAGCAACAACCTGTGTGCTATTTTCAGATCTGGCGTATTGCGCGAAGAAGATGCTAATCGCAGTCATTTATTCGAACGGAACGGGAAGCCTTGTGGAACGACGCATTACAATCTGGAAGCGTTGATATTTGTCAGTTACCGCATTGCCTCGTTCGAGGCCCAGGCATTCAGGAAATGGGTAATGAATGCTCTTTGCGAATATACCAGGGATGATAGAAACGTCCATACAGGTGAAGTTTTTATCATGTATAATGCCGGGAAAAATCTATCTTCAATCATTACCTTAAACTGATTGCGGATATTTTGCGAGACCTCGGCTATCATATCATACATCTGCCGGGACTTTGTATGTTCCGGCAATGGCAATACTGAATTTTCCCAGGGTCGTAAAGATTATGAGCATCAGGTATCGGAAGAAATCATTCAGCGGCTAGACAAAATTATATTTCTGCAAGGTATCGACATTGAATTGATTGGCTCCTGGATATGGGTTACCGGAAACACTTTTGCAGTACGGGAGACCCTTAAAACGGAAGGCTTTAAATTCTCTCACCCCAAAGCTGTCTGGTATTGGCATAAAGGAGATTATTTCAAAAAATCAGGTAAGATCATGTCAATGGATCAAATGCGCTACACCTGGGGATCAGAATCCATTGAATCCAAAGATTCGAAGCAGCATAATTTTATTCAGTAACAAGAAAAGGGATCACTCCTTTTTTTGTTCGTGACCAGAAGTAAATCAATTACACTCCCAATTTAGTCAGGCCCGGGAGAAGCTTTTCCTGAAATGGCAGCGGTATCCGGCTCCGACAATGAAAGGTGGCAAAGCATTTGCTTCCTTCTTCCCATGCCTGGCAGCTCCTTCGGTTTTAAAATTGGTCCTGAAGATTGGGTTTTCAGTGTTATTTCTGCGGAAGTCCTGCCGCGTTCATGACAAATTCAGTTAAAATTCTATGCTAAGTTAGCTCTGATCCCCGCGCGTACATTTCATTCACGAAAGGATTTTCCCGGCATATCCTCCCTCTCTGCTATCAGTCCGGTATTCCAGTTCCTCCTTGCCTGCCTCTAATTATCAAGCTGTTCACTTGCATATAATTTTTAAACTTTAAATTTTTGTATCATGAAAACAGCTTCAAAAACCTCCGCAAATCAAACTATTGAAAACCATGAATCTCATTTCCATTTTAATTGGAATCCCACCTCCGATTCAGCCAGCCTCAAAGCATGGGAGGAAGAAAATGCAGAATATGCCACCTGGAATTTGATCGATGATGAGCAGGATACCGCCTCTTGCTGATCAAAAAAAGCTTCGAAAGGGGCTTTTTTTGGGGTCGCTTAAATCCGTATTACATTAATACTTATATTTACCAGAATTAACTACAACAACAAAAAATGTTCGAACAGACCTTTAAAAATATAGATGACATCCTTCATAAAGATGCCGGATGCGGCAGTGAATTGGATTACGTGGAGCAAACCTCCTGGGTGTTGTTTCTTAAATACCTCGACGATTTGGAGAAAGACAAGGCCACAGCAGCCGAACTTTCGGGTAAAACCTACACAAACATTATTGATCCGGAATACCAATGGAGCATTTGGGCAACACCCAAGGATGCAGAAGGAAAACTTGACTACCATAAAGCACTTTCAGGCGATGATCTTGCCGACTTTGTGAATATTAAATTGTTCCCCTATCTCAAAAAGTTTAAAGTCGATGCCGAAAGGGCCGACTCGATTGAATACAAAATCGGTGAGATTTTCAGCGAATTAAAAAACAGGATTCAATCTGGTTACAATTTAAGGGAAGTAATTAACCTCATTGATGAACTCCGTTTCCGCACCCATTCTGAGAAGCACGAAATGAGTCACCTGTATGAAGCGAAAATACAGAACATGGGTAACGCTGGCCGCAATGGTGGAGAATATTACACGCCACGACCTTTGATTAAAACCATTGTGAAAGTTGTGGCACCCGAAATCGGGAACAAAATTTATGATGGTGCGGTAGGTTCTGCCGGGTTCCTGTGCGAATCGTTTGAATTTTTGAAGCATAGCAAAAAATTAACAACCAGCGATGTAACAACCTTGCAGAAGAATACCTTTTACGGCAAAGAGAAAAAATCACTGGCGTATATCATTGGCACCATGAACATGATTTTGCATGGTGTGGAGGCTCCAAATATTGTACACACGAATACTTTGTCTGAAAACCTCTCTGATATACAGGAGAAAGACCGTTATGATGTAGTGTTGGCTAATCCTCCCTTTGGTGGAAAGGAACGAGCCGAAGTTCAACAAAACTTTCCCATAAAAACAGGTGAAACCGCTTTTCTCTTCCTACAGCATTTCATCAAAATCCTCAAAGCCGGAGGCAAAGCAGGTGTGGTCATAAAGAACACCTTTTTAAGTAATACAGACAATGCTTCGGTAAGTCTACGCAAATTACTACTTGAAAGCAGCAACCTGCACACAGTCCTTGATTTGCCAGGTGGAACGTTTACTGGTGCAGGAGTCAAAACAGTTGTGCTATTTTTCGAGAAAGGATCATCCACCAAAAAGGTTTGGTTTTACCAATTAAACCTGGATCGAAACCTTGGCAAGGGAAAGCCATTAAGCGAAATCGACCTTGCTGACTTTGTGGAACTTCAAAAGAACTTTGCCGAAAGCGAAAACTCCTGGACTATAAACGTAAAAGATATTGACCAAACTACCTTCGACATTTCAGCCAAAAACCCCAATAAAAAAGAAGAAACTGCTTTGCGTCAACCTCAAGAGATTCTGGAAGAGATGAAAGCCCTGGACGAAGAAAGTGCTGAGATTTTAAACTCAATTTTGGAACTGATATGAAAAATAATAAGATTCAGCAAAATATTCCAGCAGGCGTTACAAAGACCATTTTAATGAACCAATTATTAGGTTGTAGTGTACAAGCTAAAGGGATATATCTTAATATTTATTCTGAATCTATAAAAGAAGCGTATAAACTATTAGATGAGTCCACGCTCCTTTTTAAGAATCAATCATATCAAAGGGCGTATTTTTTAGGTTTTGCTGCCCTTGAAGAAATTTCAAAATCTCAATTAGCCGCAGACGTTTATACCGGATTAGTTAGCGAGGAGGAATTTAAAAAATCTTATAGAGACCATAAGAAGAAAATCGCTAGAGTGGAATGGATAAAAATAGATGGAAACTCATTTCCACATTTTAATTCCGATTTAATACGTATTGACGATTTTGATTTCCAAAAGAAACTAAAATCAATGTATGTTGATGTTGATTTTAGTTCAGAAGTAATATCATCTCCAAACGACTCTATTTCAAAAGACGACGCTGAGAGTATAATTAAAGCTGTAGAAGTGGGACTTTATCGGATATATCAAGTTACCGTGGAGGATGGTGAGCAGATTGGAACTAAAGGTTTTATGAAATAATCATGGAAGATACATGGGAAATTAAGAAAATTGGAGATGTGTGTAAAGTTATTGCAGGACAATCTCCTGAAGGTAAATTTTACAATAATAACGGAAATGGTTTGCCCTTTTATCAGGGGAAAAAAGACTATGGTGAAAAATATATTGGCAAACCAACAACTTGGACTACCAAGGTCACCAAGGAAGCAGAAGCAAACGATATTTTATTGTCCGTTCGCGCTCCTGTTGGACCTATAAATTTTGCAACTCAAAAAATTTGCATTGGGCGTGGACTTGCCGCTATAAGAGCAACTAAATTGATTGACAAAGAATTTCTTTTTAATTTTTTATTGAAACTTGAAAATGAAATAGTAGGAAATACAGGTGCGGTTTTCAATTCAATAAATAAGGCACAAATTGAAGCAATTGAAATCCCCCTTCCACCAATTGTGGTCCAGCAACGCATCGTCTCCATTTTAGATGAAGCCTTTGAAGCCATAGCCACGGCAAAATCCAATGCCGAACAGAACCTTAAAAATGCCAAAGAACTTTTTGAGAGTTATTTGCAAAATGTATTTAGCACTAAGGGTATTGGATGGGAAGAGAAGACGTTGGAACAAATTTCAAAAACATTTGGTAGGGGAAAATCAAGACATCGTCCAAGAAATTACGAAAAACTTTACGGTGGCGAATATCCATTCATTCAAACAGGAGATATAAGAAACTGTAATCATTATATCACAGAATACACTCAAACATACAGCGAATTGGGTCTTTCACAGAGTAAGCTTTGGCCATCTGGCACAATATGTATAACAATTGCTGCCAACATTGCTGAAACTGGTGTATTGACTTTTGATAGTTGCTTTCCTGATAGTGTTATTGGTCTAGTTGTAAACGACAAGTTGGCAGACAGAGATTTTGTTGAGTATTTATTGCAGTCGTTTAAGGTAAGAATTCAAGCATTAGGAAAAGGAAGTGCACAAGCGAATATAAATATGGGAACTTTTGAAAATGAATTATTCCCATTCCCATCAGTTAAGGAACAACAAACTATTGTTCAAAAACTCGATGCTCTTTCAACTGAAACCATAAAATTGGAAGCCATTTACCAACAGAAGATTGCAGATTTGGAGGAATTGAAAAAGAGTATGTTGCAAAAAGCATTTAGTGGAGAATTGACTACATCTAAAGAAATTGCAGTATGAACTGGGCGGAAGCATCAATATTGATTAAAAATACTATTCAAAAAGGGGATGATGTAAACTCTCAAAAATCTACCTTTCGATTTGTTGATCAAGTACCTCCATTCCATTGCAAAAGGTATGATTATAAAAATGAAGAAGGTTATAAAGTAAGAATTGGGGCAAAACAGCTCATTGAAATCCCCATCTCAATGCTTGAAAGGGTATTTTACCTTGCGTTGGAGAATAATCGGATTTATAATAACAAAGTATTTGCCGATGCATTTCCAAAGCAGGTAAAAGACCACGGCTGCCATGTTCATGTCGTAGGAAGAATATTTGAATTAAGCGGGGTTGCCAATAAAAAAGGTGCAAATTATGAAATTCTATAATCATTAGCTGAATGATATGACCGAAGACGAAACCAGGGCAGAACTAATTGATCCTAAACTAAAAGAATGCGGATGGGGAGTTGTTGAGGATTCTAAAGTGTTCAGAAACCACCCTATAACAGCAGGGAGAATTCAAATTGGAGGTACACGTGGAAAGTTGCTTCGTGCAGACTATGTACTTTCATACAAAGGCATTAAACTGGCTGTAATCGAGGCTAAAAGCGATGTTCAGGGAGTAGGTGAAGGTGTTGCACAAGCCAAACAATATGCCGAAAAATTAAACCTGGAAACTACCTATTCCAGTAATGGCAAAGAGATTTACAGCATCTGCATGAAAACAGGTGCCGAAGGTTTGGTTGCCAATTATCTTACACCCGAAGAACTTTGGGATAAAACTTTCGCGGTCCAAAACCAATGGAGAGAAAATTTCAGTGCTGTTCAGTTTGAATATGTCAAAGGGAAAAACGATCCAAGGTATTACCAGGAAATCGCTGTAAACAATACACTGGAGGCAATTGCCAACAACCAGGACCGGATTTTACTCACCCTAGCCACAGGTACCGGAAAGACATTTATTGCCTTTCAGATTGCCTGGAAACTGTTTCAAGCCCGTTGGAACTTAAAACTTGATGGCAGCCGAAGACCACGAATTCTGTTTCTGGCCGACCGGAATATATTAGCTGACCAGGCATTCAACGCTTTCTCGGCATTTCAGGAAGATGCTTTGGTGCGTATCAGTCCGAAAGAAATCAGTAAAAAGGGAAGTGTACCGACAAATGGCAGTATCTTCTTTACCATCTTCCAGACCTTTATGAGTGGCACCGATCAGGAAGGTGAACCTGCACCCTATTTTGGCGAATACCCTTCAGACTATTTTGATTTTATTGTGATTGACGAGTGCCACCGTGGTGGAGCTAACGACGAAGGAAACTGGAGAGGGATTTTAGACTATTTCAAACCAGCCGTACAGTTGGGTTTAACAGCCACACCGAAACGCAAGGATAATGTTGATACTTACAAATATTTCGGTGAGCCGGTTTACATCTACTCCCTAAAAGAAGGTATCAGCGATGGCTTTCTTACACCATTCAAAGTAAAGCGCGTTCAGACCACGCTTGACGATTACATTTACACCAGCGACGATCAAATCATTGAAGGCGAGATTGAAGAAGGAAAACTATACACTGAACCTGACTTCAATCGGATCATTGAAATAAAAGCAAGAGAGGCCAAGCGTGTTCAGATTTACATGGATGATGCCAATCAAAAAGAAAAGGCAATTATCTTCGGTGCTACGCAAGACCATGCCGCTGCCATTCGTGACCTGGTAAACCAGTATAAAAAATCTAAGGACCCGAATTATTGTGTTCGTGTAACTGCCAATGACGGTGAAATAGGCGAACAGTTTTTGCGGGATTTTAAAGATAACGAAAAGTTCATCCCAACCATATTGACCACTTCGCAGAAACTGTCAACAGGCGTTGATGCCCGGAATATTAGGAATATTGTTTTAATGCGGCCAGTGAATTCGATGATCGAATTTAAACAGATAGTAGGTAGAGGAACCCGGTTGTTTGATGGGAAAGAGTTTTTCACTATTTATGATTTTGTCAACGCTTACCATCATTTCGCCGATCCTGAATGGGATGGAGAAGCACTGTCTTGTGAGGTTTGTGGTAAAATCGTTTGTGATTGTATAGGAACTCCAAAACCACCACCGCCACCTCCTCAACCATGTTCTATGTGCGGTCAGGTCCCATGTATTTGCATTTCAGACCCACCACCTCCCTGTTACAAATGTGGTCAAAGACCGTGCGTGTGCAGCAAGAAAGTAAAAGTGAAACTTAAAGACGGTAAGGAACGCGAAATCCAGCACATGATTTCCACTTCTTTTTGGGGAGCAAACGGTAAACCCATTTCGGCAGAGGAATTCTTGAATAATTTGTTTGGCACTCTACCTTCCTTTTTCAAAAGCGAAGACGAACTCCGGATCATCTGGAGTAATCCGCTGACAAGAAAAACCTTGTTGGAGAAACTGAATGAAGCTGGTTACGGAAAAGAACAGTTAACCATCCTGCAACAGCTCATTGATGCCGAAAAGAGTGACTTATACGACGTGTTGGAGTATGTGTTCAACAGCGACATTAAACCCATGACAAGAGAGGCCAGGGTCGCTGCTGCTCAGGCAACTATTTTCGCCTTGCTTAACAATAAACAAAAGGAATTTATTGAATTTGTGCTGACCAAATACATTGAAACTGGTGTTGAAGAACTTGACCAGGAGAAATTACCGATCCTGCTTGTAAATAAATACCAGTCGTTGGAAGATGCCAAAGAGGAATTAGGTGATGTGGCCAAGATCAGTTCGCTGTTTATCGAGTTTCAGAAGCATTTATACCAGGAGAAGGTGGCGTAAGAATAATAATTTAACTTACAAATGGCACAACAAACAACTGTTAATCTTAGCTTTGACTTGGAGGAGATTGAAAAATTCGGATTACATTAATCCTGAAGCCTTCGAGCATTTGGTTTCTTTGGAGAGTGTTCTAATAAAGAGAAGAGTGGGTAATATAATACTATTAATGTAAAGTTTACTTCTTAATCTCAAATTTAGGGAATTTACTAAATTTATGATTGCTTTTAGGCTGAATTGAATGTTATTATAAAACTGTGATAATTTTTTATTAATATGAGTAATAGAAATGCAACAGCAAGTTGGAGCGGATATTCACATCAAGGTCAAGTAGGTCTGCTTATTGCACTGCGTAAACTGCAAGAAAATGGCATAAATCTAAACACTCACTATGTGCAATTTGAAGCACATGAAGATGTTGCAATATATGAAGAACCTGTTGGAGGAGTAAAAACGTATCTTACTGTTCACCAAGTCAAAGCATACTATTCGGCAACCAATATGTATTTAAGCACTTATGGTAGTGTTTTAAATGGTGCTTTCGAGGCTGGCAATGAAAGATACCTACATACCGCCGTTGACATAACTGATTGGAGCACGTCAACAACCACTAACGCTAATAGTGTAGTTCGTTATCCTTATAGTTCAACTCAAAACTATTGTGGCACAACAAATATCGAAACATTCATAAAAAACGAATTAAGTTTAATCCTTGGTCCTGTCTCTCCTGCAGTAATAGATGATGCCTATTATCGACTTTCTTTCGAACTAGATCATCGCATACGTAATGAGCACCAAAAAATTCACAAGATCCTTTTCGACATAAAGTTTTCCTTACATGAGATTAATGAATTGATTAAAAGCACCGATCCGTTTACCAAAAAAGATATTTACGATTGTAGAAAACTCTTTTACGACTCTTACATTGATATTGTAAAAGGCGAGGAAATAATCCAAGAAAAAAGAGATAGCATTGAAAACAATATTATTAAGAACATTAATGCCTTGGATGATACAAATTTCCTGCGATTTCTTCAGCTAATGAATTTAAATGAAACAGCTGAACGATTAAAATATCCAGCTATTTACTATAACAACCCTGGCCTTGAACAAGTGTTTTTCAGAATGCTCATAGACATTATTGACACAGATCCTATCTTAGAGGAGAATGTCGTCAAATATAATAAGAATGCCGAGCCTAGTAAATTTGTTTTAACCGCCATTATGAAAGAGGAAAGAGACAAACTATCCGTTGTTGAAAACATACTAACAAACCTAAAATCACAAAATCTACTGTGGGAAAATCACTCATTGGTAAACAGAAACATAGAAGTTGAGATAGTTAACAGAAGTCCGGCAATAAATGCAGTCGCCACATCAGAGGAAAAGGAAGATGACAGAAATAAGTTTATGTCCTTTACCAATAGCAAATTAGTAAAAAGGGAATTTACAATTGAAAAACTAAATAATGGAGCAGATCATTAAAAAACTACTTGTCGAATGTGGATATGAAGAAAAAACTATCGGCATTTCGTTCTACTCAAAAGAAGATAAATCTTTCTTCTTTTTGGTTAACATACCAGAGGTAGATTTTATTCTCCTGAAAAACAAAGAATTGATTAGAGACAATCAACTTTACAAGGATGTGATGGACGGATTTAACGCAATAATTAACGGAGGGGAACAAATCACAATTGAAAAGAACTCATCTTTAATCATCCTTGTAAAATGTGCAAACATCAACGCTATAGAAAATTTGCAACAACAAATTCTTCTATTTGAGGAAGATCCTTACTTCTTTAAAAAATACGTAATCATGTATACTGATGATTCAATAATGGGATTAACTGTATCACCTCTTCTACCCGAACTGAGAACCAAAGTAAATAATAACGAAAGATTTAATCAATTCGCGACTTCTGGCTACAGATCTGAAATAGCTGAATACCTCGTGATATTGCAACTTTTTATAAAACTGCCGTTTTTAAATCTTGATCACGGAACAGAAGGTTTTACATCCTTAAGTCAAAAAATAACAACCATTCTAGGCATCCAGTTATCGATGTATACTTCTTTGTTACAGAATTTCGAAGGATTAACACAAGTAGATTTTATTAAACCTGAAGACGAAGATAGAATCAACGAACTATTCAGCATTTTACTACATGATTAAAGTAAAAAAAATGTCCCTTCAAAATTTCAAGGGATTTAAATCAAAGGCGGTTTTTCAATTTGACAATGACAATACCCTTGTTAATATTTTATCCGGCCCCAATGGATTCGGCAAAACAACAATATTTGATGTTATCGAAATCTGTCTTACAGGAGAATTTAAAAGGGTTGATTTCTTTGATAATGTTCAGAAAAAGACAAACAATAAAAAGAAACCTTTTTTCCAAAATACTGATGGAGAAGATGTAATTCTAAAACTGTGGCTCTATGACTCGGCAACTAACATGGATAACATCATTATAAAATATTACGATGATGATAAATCACCTACGAAATGGACCTGGGGCCGCGATTTTATTCCATCGGATGCTGGAAAAATCTTTACAACATATCTTACAACAGATATTGCCTACTTTACAGAAAACAATTTTGTAGATCTTGAAAAAGTCGAGCAATCTAATATAAATGCACTATTTTATGGCAATGGATCAACTACTGACATAAAATCCACATATTACCTTTTCAATTATATCCAGCAAGAAGATAGTATTTATTTTTTAAGAAAAAGTGAAGACGATAAAGGTGCCTCCTTAGGCTTTCTCTTTAATATTGAAAAAGAAGAAACAGAAAAACAAAAATTACAAACTTTAAAATCAAACCTAACACGGCAGCAAACTTCAATTCAGCAACAAATAGCACTGCTGATGGAATCGTTGCCCAATGCCCAAAAAGGAGATTACGAAAAGCTTTTCCAAGATAAAAATTTTGATTTTGATCAAGAAAAACCTTTTACTCAAATATCCACAGCAAGAGAGAATCTGAGTTCTTTCCGGGATGTGCTTGATTCATTGTTACTTCTAAGAAATAGTTTTTCTCCGGAAGAATATAAAAAATCTCTTAAGTTTAAAAAACTTAATGATGAAATACTTGGCAACCAACAAATTCTGAAGGCAATTCTTATAAAAAAAATATTCACTGAACATTTACTTACTAGTCTCGAAGTAACAAATGCAAAAATAATAAAGGCACATAATTTTTTTCAAGCACCTAGGACATCATTTATCCCAAAGGAATATTTTGATTTGTTTCTGCCGGAAGTTAAGGAATACACAGAATACCTTATAATTGAAAGCTCTATTAAACAATTAGATAGAGATCTCGGTGAAATTGGAAGAATTATCTCGGAATTGAATCTGAACCGGAATAAAACAATCGAGCAATTCAAGAAACTTAGCCACACAAATCACATATCTGACAAAAATTGTCCTTTATGTGATACTCGTTTTGAATCAATTGCTACCTTAGAAAAGGAAATAACTGCCAAAACGATAACACTAGAGGTGTATAATGTGGAAAAACTTAAACAAAAATCTAAGCTCCAAGATCAACTAAAGCTCATCGTTGGCAGAATATCCAAATCAGCCAAAGTATTTATTACCGAAAATAATACAACAGAACCGTCTGTTCTTGCACTTTTTCGCGAGTACACTTCATTAAAAGGAAAAATTGAGGAAATTTTTACCATCTATCCTATATTGGACAGTTTAGAGATGGAGACAATTAATTTCACCCATCTACCCCAAACAATGGCAGAGATACTCGAAAAACAAGACCTTTTAAAAGCATTTTTAGAAAGAGAAATTCTATCTCAATTAACCTACCAAGAACATTTAATTGAGAATAAGCATCTTTACATTCAATACTTCGATTCAGACCTCAGCAAATTCAATTCTATCTCAATCGATATGTTGTCAACTAAATTGCAATACATACTTGGTTCCTATGCGCAAATAGCAAATTCCCGTTTAATGTTTCTGGATTCTAGGAATCAGAAGCTTACAACTCTGCTTGGTCATATCACGACCATTTACGAAAAAGTGCATAAAACAATTCAAGACCACAAGGCTGAAATGATCGAAAAGATTAAAGTACCATTTTACATCTATTCAGGTAAAATTCTTCAAAGCTACCAACAAGGTATGGGTGTTTTTGTTGAGATTCATTCGACTGATCAAAATAACAATGTTCGTTTCAAGACCGGTCATGCATCTGACCACGATATTGTTTACCATTTAAGTTCCGGGCAAATGGCAGCGGTCGCCTTAGCGTTTTGCTTATCACTAAACAAAGTTTTCAACACTAACGAACACTTCAAATTTCTATCTATCGATGACCCAATTCAGACAATGGACGATCTAAACATCCATACTTTTATAGAACTTCTAAGGAATGAATTCAAGGAGTATCAAATAATCCTGTCAACTCATGATGATTTCACCTCCAGATACATGAAGTACAAATTTGATAAGTTTGCGATGAACACAGAGATTCAAAACGTTCAGAAAATTGTTTTAGAGCAATCAGTATAATCTGTAATAGTCAAGACTTATTCTGACAGTCAGGGATTAAGTAGCAACTATTACAGCTAATTAATTTCATAAACAATTTATTCTATCGCATAACTCACTGAGGAACGAATACGTTCAAGGTATTTGTATTTCTGTTTTTTTGCACTGTCAGCATTCTTATATCCTAAAGCCTTGGCTATTTCAGCCCAACTCATATTCTTGTAATAGAAGTATTCTAATAGTTGTTTGCATGGATCGCCCGACTTTTCAATTGCATCTGGATAATCCGGACTAGGCTGCCCCCCGGGTGACCGGTTAGAAATTAGATTTTTCTGCTATTTTTCATGACAGAACGACAGATGTTGCCCCCTAAAATTGAAAAAAGATGTAAAAATTCCGATGTAAAGTTATTGATCGTAGCCCAAAAAAAGACTTTATGTCTCTTTTACAACAGATTAATCAAGCCTGTTCAATTTAGATTATAATTTCAATTCCCCGCCCCACCAGGCGGGGTTTCTTTTTTTTCCCAGTCTGAGGTCTGAGAAAGTTTGCTGTTACACTCAAATTCGGGGCAAAGGTATTGATCGCCGAGGCGGAAACGTCAAGGGGCTTTGGTTGTTGCGGATGATTATTTCCGGAGCAGCAACCTCCGCCACTTCGTGTTCGGTCAGCTTTTTCCTTCTCTCTACTGCCTGTCCACCACTGCCTTGTAAAAACCAGACATTCACCCATTGACAAGAATCCGCCCGGCTCAATCTGGTCTGCCCGAAATTTAACTGTAACGGCGGGCCAGATGCCAAAATAAATCCACAAGGCAGTGGTAAAACTC
>Ga0209512_1003580_pt1 | contig 14516 bp, 13 predicted proteins | sample frozenSSSSmetaG_FD_184142 | JGI IMG/M metagenome (GOLD analysis project Ga0209512, IMG submission 184142) | Glacier valley bacterial and archeal communities from Borup Fiord, Nunavut, Canada, to study Microbial Dark Matter (Phase II) -... | ecosystem: Environmental > Aquatic > Freshwater > Ice >... | reverse complement strand
TTGCCGTTCATTGATAAGTTTTTCTTAATTCGTTATCGTCGACTCCCGATCTGATCTTGATTCTGAAAGATATTTGGAATCAAGGCCGCATCATCACGGCTAGGGATTTGATTCAGGGGTTAAGTTATACAAGCAGTTTAGATGTAGCTCCTATGGCTCGTTGGATGGGGAACGTTATCTACATTGATAGAGATCCCAGTGACCCCTATAAGGGGTGGGGATGGGTAGAGGCGACAAGAGCAGACTGTGAAAAGTTTAGTATTCCTGAAGGTTATCCGCTCTCCTACGAGAATAGGTATCAATCCGGCGATGGCTCTGAACGCTTCAAATACCCGAATTTGGGAAATCTTCCATCCAGGGGCAATGCGGGCACGAAAAAGTTCATCCTGAATATTGATGGAGAGCTGGTTGAGATCAGAGCGCAAAAGTTGCTAACGAACCAAGCAGTGTTCGCATGGGTTAAAAGCTGGGCAAGCCCCACCGTGAAAATTGTGACTCCAGGGAAAAGAACTCACTCGATCGAGGGTGACAAATTAGCCCATCAAGCGTATTTCGTCTACTTCATCCTCAACGAAGACAGCAACGCGATTAAGATTGGTTTGGCAAAGGACACGGCCAAAAGACTCAAAGCGCTTCAAACGTCCAGTCCTGCTAAATTGAAGCTCATTAAGACTGTGCAAGTTGACGGACTGAAAGCAGCACAGGAGCTAGAGCAGTCCCTTCACAAACAGTTCCACGAAATCAGACTGTCTGGAGAGTGGTTCAGAGCCGAGTCCCAGCTTCTAGAGTATTTAAGTCAGACGTGACCGTTTGCCGCACACACCCGTGGGTTAACTATGTCGAACTCATCACTATCGCTTAATCAAGCTTTGGGACTACTCAATGCAGCGCATGTTGCCTAATGGCAATCGTGCAGTTGCGCTCAGAGATTTGCTCTAAACTATTCTCAACTCTAGATTCAATAACTGCGTGACCAAAACCATTGCTATCTTTAATCAAGCCGGAGGCGTGGCTAAGTCAAGTGTGACGCAAAACTTAGGCTACCATCTCCATCGTCGAGGACATCGAATCCTTCTAATTGACATGGACCCGCAAGCTTCCCTAACCATTTTTCTCGGGCTAGAACCGCATGAACTAGAGCAAACGGTCAGCGATGTAATTCTCAACGAAGCAGACTTGCCACTTCAACGTGACCTGTACGGTATGGATTTATTGCCCTCAAACATCACCCTGAGTGCTGCAGAACTTCAACTCTCTTCAGTAATGGCGCGTGAAATTCGCTTAAAGCAAGCAATAGAACCAGTTCTGGACAATTACGATTTTGTGCTAATCGATTGTCCGCCGAGCCTTGGAATTCTCAGTATTCTGAGTTTAACGGCTGCAACTCATGTTCTTATTCCAATTCAGACTCACTTCAAAGCCTTCAAAGGAACTGAACTACTATTAGGAACGATTAAACAGGTGAAAAAGCTGGTCAATCCTACCCTTGCCATTGCAGGAATTGTGCCAACGCTTTATAGCAATGCAAGTCAGGATAAGGCAATTCTAGAGGCGCTGCAAAACCAACTTGCGTCATTAGGGGTTGTTTTTCCGCCGATTCCCCGTGCGACTGCTTTTGCAGATGCGGCCATGAGCCGTCAGCCTTTAGCCGTTTATGCCCCCAAACATCCCGCTTTGTCTGTCTTAGAAACGATCGCTGAACAAATGGAGAACTTGTAGTGGTTAGAAAGCGCATAGAAGTCCCACAGATGCGAGGCGTTCAAGATCTTCTGAGCATGGAGATCGAGCAGCCCTCTGCAACGGCGGCACTAGCAAAAATTCAACTCCCTCACAAACAACCGCGACGATGGTTTGATCCAGAAAAGATGGCTCATCTTGTCAAATCCGTTGAAGAACACGGCATTCTAGAACCGCTCCTAGTTCGTCCACTGCCTAATGGAACGCTTGAGCTGGTTGCTGGCGAAAGACGATTCCGAGCTGCTCAAGAAGTGGGATTATCAGAAGTCCCAATCGTTGTCAAAGAACTCGATGATCGACAAGCTTTGCAAGTCGCATTACTCGAAAACCTTCAGCGTGAGGACCTCAACCCGATTGAGGAAACCGAAGGCATTCTAGAATTACTAGCGATCGCGCTCAATGCAAACACAGATTCAGTCATATCCTTGCTCAACCAATCTGCGAATGCAAAGAAGAGAGGTCAGGATCTGACGGATAACGTTATCCGTCAATTTGAACAGCTTGAATCTGTCCTATCAACAGTTGGGCGTTTTAGCGCTGAATCCTTTCGAGCCAACCGTTTACCTCTGCTTAATCTGCCCCCTGACATTCTAGCTATGCTTCGTCAAGGCAAACTCGAATATACAAAAGCACGAGCCATTGCACGAGTCAAAGATGAACAGCAGTGCAAACGGTTGCTAGAGACTGCGATTGCGGAAAATTTATCCTTAAGTGAGATTAGAGAAAAGATCCGGTCTTTTACTGTACCTGTTCCGACTCGTTCTACTGCTCAGAAAGAAAAATTTTACGATCGGCTTTCTACAGTAACTCAGCAACTGCGAAAAGCAGAAATCTGGCGTGATACTCAGAAGCGGAAGCAAGCGGAAAAATTACTTGCAGAATTAGAGAAGTTAGCAGATGAATCACAATAAAGCAGTAAGCCTCGCTGAGATTAATGCCCAGTGCTCTTGGCTAGTTAGCTACGAACGGGTTTCCACTGATGGACAGAATCTAGCACTACAACACGTTGCTCTGCAGACTGCAGGCTGTGAAAAAATCTTCTCAGACACGATGAGCGGTGCAAACGCAGATCGCCCTGGACTAAAAGAAGCCTTTGAGTTCGCCCAGAAAAGGGACACGATTACGGTTTGAGCCTTGACCGCTTAGGACGATCGCTCAAAGACCTGATTGCCCTAGTTGAAGCGTTGGAGACCCGCAAAATGGGTTGCGCTCCCTTCAAGAGAACATTAATACGACTACCAGTGGCGGCAAGCTGATCTTTCACCTGTTTGGCGCATTGGCAGAGTTTGAACGTACCTAAGGATTGCAAACGGCAAGAGCCAGAGGGCGCAAAGGGGGCGACAGCAAAAGTTAACCACACAGCAAATTGAAATTAAGTGAGCTCTCTCTATGAACCCAAACCGAAGTGTGAGTTCGCTTTGTGAGCATCTGGGCATTAGCCGCCCAATTTACAAGCGTTACATCGTTGCCAGCAAGACGTGGGAGGCTATCCCAAAAACAACGCAAATTCAGCTTTGAGTGAGAGCGGCTTTATTGAAAGGGTGAAGTCTCAAAACGAAGCTCCCCTGCTTGAACTGTCTGTAGATGCAGCTGTGACTCGTTATCCTTCATGCTGCGCTAACCCCTGTAGGATGATCTCGACCACCAGCCCTGCCGAGGGTAGCAGCGTATGGGCGACTGGAACCTGAACTGGACTGGACAACCAAGGTGCGCTGACCTCAGAAACGGAAACAACCCCATCGTTCAACTCTCGACCAAAGAGTCCCTGCCAGCTTACCCATCCGCGCACTCCTGCAATCGCCGTGGTTGGCGCAGAGATTGACCCTACCGCTGCCAAGCGCGATGGCCCAATGGGAGACCCTAGCAGATACACAAGCCTGGGAGGTGCTGTGTCTGGCGGCAGGGAGTTAATCGCCGCTCGAAGCAGGACACCTCCGAGAGAGTGACCGACCACGACATAGCCATCCGCTTTCGCCAACCGCGAGATGCGTTCCCGTAGACGAGCAACGATGGAATCAACATTTTCAAACGTAGCTAAGTAACTGAACGTGGTTGTCTTCACGCCCGCTTGTCGAAGACGACGCATCAAACCATCCAGAGACCGGGGATCGCCCCATGCCATGAACGAACAGCACGATCAGGGGTCTCCTTTGGGAACTAGCATTCTGGTGGAGTGGCTGCATAGCCAAGTTCAAGACGATGGATGGATTCGCTTACAGTTTCTTGCAATGATTTTACGCATCTGTGCGATCACTTCTACATTGAGTGCAAAGTCAGACTGGATCTGCTCTGTAAAGTCATTACCAACGACATAGACCTTTTCTTCACGGTCGAACGCCAGCTTGAGATCGTGAGTCTCCACAAAGTCTTCTAATTCGTTTAGAAGAGTCAGAAAGTAGGCGTAGATTTGGCTGGCGTTGCGCTGCTGGCTCATGGGGGTCGGTACAAAAGTCAAGACAACTCATTCATCGGCTACTCTAACATCGCTGTCCGAACTTTCGCCCTTGAGATAGTTCTCGACCACAGGGGTCAATTTAGGAGAGTAAGCCGTCCGTAGCAGAGTTGAATCATTTCGCAGGACTCTAGGGCGTTAAAGGGAAAGGAGTACCAATCTGCTAGAAAAGTATCGAGCTTCTACAACCTTATTAACGCTAATGGCAATCAAGCCTTCTGGGGTCGCACCCGCCAAACTATTGACCTTTAAAGGCTGTAATGAGCCAGGAGTTCCTCAGAGAGTCAATCAGGATCGGCAGAGCCATGGCTAGATCAACTTCTAAATCCCTTTCTTGAATCGCAATAATGAAATGGTAAATGAGGTCAAAACTCACCTGATCGTCCGGTTCCAGGATTAAAAACTGACCATTCGGGCTATGGTTCAGCTTTTCAATCTCTGTTAAACCCACGCCACCTGTCGGCTTGGGTTCGCGCCTATCTCGGAGCAAAGTGAATTTGGTCTTGGGGTGACTGACCACTAGCTGGTTAAAGTTTTTGATTCTAGCTGTGAAGGTCGCACCACTTGCATTCAGGAAGCCAATCACAAATTCCTGTTGAACTGTTTTGATCCGAAAGTGCTCTGGTAGTTTGCTTTTCCCTAAACGCAGTGGAGCAAACTCTAAGTCTTGATGCACCTTAAACGCTTCCAGGATGGCCGCTAGTTTCCCAATCTCATTGGAATCCTGAATGATAGTCGGGCTCGTGTAGTCCTGGGTGAGTTCCCGTTTCTTGTATCCCAGATATTCCAACACAACTTCTTTGACAGAAGGCTGTCCGCTTGAAGTCGCGAGGTCAAACGGTAAGTTCTTAGAGTTTGGTGAATCCGGCAAGCGATCGTCTCCCGCTTTCGTGTCAGCGGGAGTTCCTCCAGACGGGGCGCTGCTCAAGTAGGGCTGAATCAGGCTCACCATTTGAGCCATGACTTGTTCCAGTTGTTTGACCCTAGCTGCCATTGAAAGCCCCGCCATCTCGAAGCGATCGTCCGTCGGGGGCAAGGGAGTGTTGTGGATTTTATGGCGGAAGTGAGCACCCGCCTGCTTGAGCACCGCCCGGATCGAGTTCTGACTCAGGATGTTGGAGCGTTCGGAAGGACTGAAAAGGGTCTTCAACTCAATCCCCACAGCTTTTGCTTTCAGACTGAGCAGGTCTTCTAGTTTGGCAGCACTGGGACGTTCTAGCCTGACGATGTATTCAGACACGCGATCCACGACTGAGCCATCAAAGAAGACTTTGAACTGCTCCCACCGCTCAGGAAACAAGTTCAGGATGATCAGGCTATTGGGAACATGGGTCAAAAGCTCTTTGACCGCTTCGCCAAAGCTCTCTAGGATTGGTTCGTTGTGGGGTAGTCCTAAGCTCTCTAGCTGATCGAAAACGATCAGGAGGGGTTCATCAAGGGTCGATAATCTTCCAAAAACGGTGATGGCTTCTAACGCAAACTCTTCCCGGCTCAGGTCATCTTGCCAGTTCTCTAACCCAATACTTGCAGCATCACCTTCCTCCAGCTCAGAGGCGGCTAGCCAACGCCGCACGAGGTCTTTTTTGTAGGGGTCACTGTAGCTGCAAAACTTGATGATGCCTTTGAGGATAGTGGCTGAATAGCCAGCAGCTGTGTAGTGTCGGCTCCACCATTCACTGATATGGCGCTCAATATAGTTCCAACTGTCCCGATGGCGTTGCGTCTCTTCGGTTCCTAAGCGGCTGTAAAGACTCAAGCTATTGTTTTGAAACGCTGTCAGAACTTCCTGTCCTTTCTGGCTGCTAGTCACTTTCTCGACTGAACCCAGAATCTTGACGAAGCTATTCGCCAAGAGCAGCTCAAGCTGGGTGCGATCGCTGCCAACCACTTTTTCAGCCAGCGACTCTAAGATCCGCGAGTAGGTGTGGTGCAGCACCGCCGTCGCGTTATTGGGTTGGCGGATAAACAGCAGGCGGTTGGTGCGGAGCAGCTCTTTCGCCATCCGCATGATCAGGTGAGTTTTACCCGATCCGGCTTCCCCCAGCACAATGGCACCTCTGCTTTGGTGGTTGGGGTCGGACTTGATATCGCCCAAGACCGCTTTCAGGAGTTCAAATTCAGCGTGATACACCGCTTGCAAGTCAAGGTGATCCTGAAATGGATTATCCACTCGGCTGCTGCTGAAAGGATTGGGGGTGTCCTGTAGTTGAGTTTGCATGGCTGTCTGCCGTTGGTTCTCTAGGATTTTTAGGTAAAGCTGATGAGTAAATTCAGCATCATAGCGAGCGGTATGGGCTTGACTGGTGTTGAACCGCTTGCCGTTGACTTTGAGGTGCAAACACTGGCTTAAGTGTTGCAGCGAGTAACTCTCTAGAGACGGCAAATGCTGCTTGGCAAGTTCCCAGGTGCAGGCAACCTCAAAATTTGTCCAAGGGACGTTGGCTTGGCGGAAACTGAACCGCAACACTTTCAGATCATGCTCGGTGTAATGGCAGACCACCCGCTTAGTCCGAGCTAGGTCGGCGATGTCTTGAACAATCTGTTGCAGGGGTTTCAGGGGATGTTGGCTGCCCAAATTGGCGGGATGCTCAGCCGCAAACGCCTCATAAATGAGCTGTCCCTGGCTATCCAGCATGGCAATCTCACTCAGCTCCGGGTTACCCTCTGTGTCAACGACGACAAAATCCAAGCGGTTGTGCTCCTACAGGCTTCTAGGCTTCGAGTGATGATGCCCCTTCATCAGATAGTCTCAACGGGACTCGCCTCCCCACAGCATTTTGAAAGTCTGATGACAACTTGGCAAATAGGGGTCGGTGCTGTTTTTGGGCTGCTGAGTAGCCCAAAAACAGCACCGCTTCCACTCATAGGATAAAGCAGACGAGGAAAAAACAAAGTCAGCGGTTCCTCGTTTCAGACAGGAGCGATCGCGCTTTCATCACAACTTGGGAACCCTTTGAAAAGCCCTATCAAATTTTTCTGATAGGAGCTTCAATATCCTCAGGGAGACTCCACCGTGATCGAAGAAATCAAAATTGACAACTCAGTCATACACTTCATGCCTGCCAAGTATCATTTAGGGCAGAAAGTCACGGTCGATCACACCGTGGGCTACATCATTGGGATGCAACGTGAGAAGTATTCCTGGAGTTACCTGGTCGTCGAGGGTGAGCCGCCCACGGATGACAGTGGTGAAGATTGGCATCCAGAAAGCAATCTTGCCTGACAAAATCCAGAAACCAAACAGTTGGGGCAATTTAAAGAAATGACACCACGACTTCATTTTGACGACAGCGCCGCTCTCTTCAAGTTACAACTGAGCCATGACTGACCCTCGTGCTGACCATCTAACTCGTTTCCAGCCTTCCGGGGAGAAAGCATTGGCTGAGAAGCCCATCGCTGTCTTTCTTCCGAAGGAATTGGATCAGTACGTGCGGATGAAACCCAATCGGGCTGAATGGCTGCGGGCTGCGATCGCGGAGGCAGCGAGAAGAGAGTTAATCCAGGACTAAGAAGAAACCAACAAGTCTCTGTCACAGATTGATGAAGTGCGGGTGAGATCCCAAATAAATAGGGCACTTTAGAAAAGTAGTGCTCTTTTAAGAGGGATTTATGGGTTTTGCTGAAGATATTGCAAAGCTTTCTGAGCAAATTCGTCCGCGTTCTGAGAACGTGTTTGGAGAGGAAGCAACGAAGCAAGCCCTCATCCTCCCATTCTTTAGCGCTTTGGGTTACGACGTTTGGGAGCCCAGGGAGGTACAGCCTGAGTATGTCTCAGATGCTGCCAAGAAGAAATCAGGACAATTTGAAAAAGTTGACTACGCAATTGCCATAGATGGGTCGATTGTGATGCTGGTAGAAGCAAAATCACGCGACCAAAAACCTGAAGCGCATGATGGTCAGTTAGGTCGATACTTTACGTGGACGATCTCCGCCAAGGTCGGGATTGTGACTAACGGAGTGGAGTATCGCTTCTTCACGGATCTCCGCGAAAAAAACATTATGGACAAGGAGCCGTTTTTCAGCTTTAACGTCCTTGATTACGACTCTAAAGATATTGAGAACTTAAAGCTATTTCACCGGGATAACTTCGACGCGACAGCCATCAGCCAATACGCCGAAGAGATGGTTTACGTCAAAGGCATGACCCGACTAGTGGGAGATATTCTGCGTACGCCCTCTGAAGAATTCATTCGTTTCTTGGTCGGCGAAGTTGGTAAAGTATCATCCACTTGTGCGCTTGAAGGACGGGTTACCAGTAAGATTGTTGAGAAATTTAGACCCATCATTAAAAAGTCGATTCAGAACAGCTTAGTAGAGTTAATGACCCGTTCCATTAGCCAAGAGATGGAACATTCAACCGAAGGGGTGGAAACGGCTAGTGAATCAGATAAGCCTGCCAAGACGGAGGAATTGCCGGACGAGTCGGTAGGTTCTGAGGAATCAGACAAAGTTATTACGACAGACGAAGAGTTGGATGCATTTGACCGAGTTAAAGCGATCGCGGCAACGTCTGACCGCTTTCAGCATACCGTCGGCTACAAAGATGTTGAGTCTTACTTCGGAGTCCATGTGGGCAAACCAGGTTGGTGGTTCATGCGCTTGTATTTGTCGCCGAAGCGAAAGAGCTTGGTGGCTCGTCTGTCCATGCAGGAAACTCAAGAGCTAACTTCAGGCTTTGATGTTCAAGAGGTTTCAACCTCACTCGGTGGAGAAGCCACGCGGGTATTCATCTCTGATGTCAGTGATTTAGATAAACTTTCCCCTCTCATCCTGAAATGTTACGAGGTTGAGTCCGAGAAGCATCTGCTGGCTGCTGAAAAAGTTGCTTGAGAAGGTTGTTTTGGAGAATAGTCTCGTCGCATTATCCAAAGCCTTGTATCCCTCGAACAACTAGAAGTTAGCGAATCCATTGCTGTATGGAAGTAACAAACGACTATCACCAAGAACAAACCGGTTCAATAAAACTTTAGATAGGTAAGTAATGGAAGTCTTAACGACCACTTTTTTAATCCCTGACTGGATCAGTGCAGGACTGACGGGCGGACTCGACGAGCGTGTAGGTGGCGTGATTCGAGAGGTTGGTAGCAAGCATGTGGTGGCTTGGTTAAAGGAAGGCTTTAATCCAGTCGGTGGTTCCTTTCTCCCCACTGAGGGTCTACGCCTATGAGCAGCAGTATCAAGAACGGGTCGTCAAGACCCTCAGGAAAAAGGCTCAAGCCCTCGGCTTTGACCTGGTTGTTAAACCCACTGCTCCGGAATGTGTTTCTTAAGAGTAATCTTGCGATCAGAAGTTGCGATCGCGATCTACAGTGGTTGACTACCGCTTACTGCTTAATATCTACGAACAGGGGAACTACATTCTTTGTTGCTTTTTAACTATAGCTTTACGTACAAATACGGAGATTAAGCGAACACGTCTGAGGGAATTCTATGGTTAAGTACTCAGCTACTTCGGAATCCATTTACAGTCTGCCATGTAGTCCAGTGGTGTCAAAATATGCAAAAAACAGCGCAAATTGCTGCAATTATTGAAAAACGTCGCCCACTAGCCCAAAGAATCGAAGCAGTTGAGCGGCATCTCAAAACCCTTTCTGAGATGCTGCAACGATTGCAGCATCAGTGTAGTGAACTGACTCAGAAAGTGGACGACCCAGAAGTTTATGGACGATTAAGCGAAGTCAACACCGCATCCCTACAACTTCGCATCACAACTGAGCTACAAGCATTAAGTAAACTCAGACTGCGATTTTCTCGCCACACGCTCAACATAGGTGTGATTGGACGAGCCAGACAAGGCAAAAGCCGCTTGCTTCAGAGTTTGAGCGGGTTGACGACCGCTGAGATTCCCGATGGAGATCGTCAACACTGCACAGGCGTTCGCAGTACGATTCACCACAATCCCACACTCGAAACGTATGGCGAGGTTTGGTTTCACTCTGAGGAATCCTTCTTAAATGGCGTGATTGCACCCTATTACGAAAAACTTCGCTTAGGGTCAAAACCGTTCTCTCTAGATACCTTTGCAAATTCTCCTTTACCAGAACTCCCACGCGAACTTTCTGCTTACGCTGAGTCTGGGGCAATGTATGAGCATCTCAAGCGGTACCATGTTCACCTTGATAATTATCGTCACCTGTTAAACTCTCCTCCTAAACGAATTTCGAGAAACGAGATCCGAGAGTACGTTGCCCAAGATACGCTGGACGGACAACGCATCTTCTTTAATTACTTGGCGGTGCAAGAAGTTAAAATTACCTGCAAGTTTCCGCACGAAGAGGTAGGACAGATTGCGCTGGTGGACATGCCAGGCTTGGGAGATACGGGGGTCGGAGATGAAGCTCGTCTGGTTCAAACGTTAGGGCAAGACGTGGACGTGGTTCTGTTTGTACGAATGCCCAAGTCGTCGGGAGATTACTGGGCGGATGTTGATGTCCGTCTCTATGACGTGGCGCGAGATGCGTTGGCTGCACTGCCGCTTGAAGAATGGTCTTTTCTGGTTCTCAATCGCACCAATCCAGACTCCAAAAATGGCGATAATTGGAATAACTGTAAAGATCTGGTAGACAGTCTGGGCGAGAAACACATCAAGGTAATTCAGCAGACGATTGCAAACTGCGCTGATCGCGCTGAAACCAGCGCTCTACTCGATTCTGTGCTTCAGTACATGGCTGGGAATATTACGCGGCTCGATCGTCAGTATACAGCTTCATGTCAAGAACGCTTATTTCAACTGCAAAAGGCGGTTGTGTCTGAACTTGAAAAAGCGCAACAAGCAATTGATCATGCCGACTACAAAACCAATTGGTTTCCGTTATTTGAAACCCTATTTCAGCAGCTTTGGGATCAACTCACAACTGGATTAGAAGAGCTGTTGAAAGCGTTGAAAGAGCAGCGAGACCAACCGGATTTGGACTTTAAGCAGCGGGTTGAAGTTGCACTCGAAGCGTGCCGGGCAGATACAGGATTACCCACAATCGAAGATATTGAGACGCGGAGAAATCGAGTCGGTGGCTACCCAAATGCTTACTACGAATATCTGAATGAGGTGCGTGCCCATCTGTCACAGCATTTTCTCGTGGTCGATGAAGCGCTCAAACAGGGGTTGATACGAGTCAAATCTCAAGTTGCCGATATGTTGATTTGGCAAGGACGATTGGGGAACCTTGCTCAATTTCAATCTACCGAATTTCTTAACGCAATTGCCGAGCAAATTCCTGAACAGTTAATCCCTAACTACTCCAGCCAAATCAAGCTGGGCTTTCAGATTCTGGCTTCGTTTGACTTATCTTACCGAGGTTTAATTCAGCACAGAATTCGTCAACATCTCGATGATTTGACTCCGGATACAACTCAACTTCAGCTTTCTGCTTCGCCGTCTGCCGAGGAAGTGCTGAATTGTCTCACGTCACTATACGCAGAAGCTGTGTACCGATGCCGAACAGCCCTTGATGACTTACTGGCTGAGCCGAGCCAAGCTGCCTTTGCGATCGTCGAAGAATTTGTTGATCGGGTTCTGCGCTCCAAAAATGCTCAAACAGAATGGCGGATTTTTTTAGAAGATGTACGCTCTGACGTTTGGAGTGAGCAATTTCAACAGTTAGGGGAACGAAGCCGAACCCGACGGGTATGGCTAGAGACGGTGGAACGAGTAGCGACAGCAAATCAAATCGAACAGTTCAGATTTACCGATTGAGAAGAATAGAAATGCAAGACCTTCAAATCGCCATGCTGGGTCCTAGTGGTGTCGGCAAGACAACGCTCTTAACAGCAATGTACGAACAGTTCGAGAAAAATATTGGTCTCACCAATCTGCAACTCACGCCCGATGAAGACAGCTCGGCGATTTTGCAAGACCGTTTGGTAGAACTGAAAAGCTTACTTGATATGTTTGAAGCTAGAGGAAGAGTCGGCGTTCAAGGAACCGAAGCGATCGCGGGACCAGAGTCGCTGCGATCATTCAGATTTGGTTTGGGCAAGAAAGGAGAGAAACCTTCACTGCAATTGAACTTTCGAGATTATCCTGGCGGATATCATCAAGCAACGGCAACACCTGAAGAAAAAAGCTTTGTCAAAGATGTTTTGAAGCAATCGGTTGCAGTCCTGATTGCGATCGATGCCCCGGCACTGATGGAAGAAAATGGTAAGTATCACGAGAAAGTTAACCGACCGCAGCAGATGAAAGACCTGTTTAATGCGGCTTATCAAGATTTGGACTCACCTAGGCTGATTATTTTTGCACCCGTGAAATGTGAAAAATATCTCAAAGATGAAAAGACGGCGAGTGAATTATTAGAGCGGGTCAGACGCGGTTATGCCAACCTGATCGAACATTTTAGCTCTGAGAAGCTGAGTCCCTGGATTGTGAGTGTGATTACTCCGGTTCAAACCGTAGGCAGCGTGATCATGACGCGGATTGAGCCAGATGCAACTGGTGCTCCACACTTTTACTTTCGTAAAACAAGGCATGATGCTGAATACAGTCCGAAAGACAGTGAACAACCGCTGCGATATTTGCTGAGATTTTTGCTCAAGCTACACCTTGATCAGCGCAATTGGGGCTTTTTCAATTTTGTTCGCGACTGGCTTGGCTTTGATATGCATTTGAAAAAAGCCGTCGATGAATTTGCGCGGGGCTGCAAAACAACTAATGGGTTCGCCATTCTCAAAGGCGACAAGTGGCTGAATATTTAGCGAGGAAACACATGACTATCTACGTTCAAAGTCGTGGTAAATCTCAAGAACACGATTATCGCTGGCTAGAAGTTCGCAAAGAAAGTCAGAGTCCGGTCATTCCTCCTTTACTGAAAGACCTTAAAGTTGAAGAATTGATTGAAAGCCAGAGGCCATCATTGATTCTAGCTCGCTCAGATAGGTACCTGCTACTATTAGTCACAGCGCTAGAAAGTCGAGAAGAGCGCACTGATTTTATGGGTCGTCGGGTTCGGAATTCTGTTGCTTGGGTTGCAGAGGATAAGCCTGAAACTGAGCAGCTTTTTCGAGCGATCGCCGCTCAAGCACTGCGAGGAGGATTGGCAGAAAGAATTGATCAAGCGATTAGTATCGGCAGTGAATACGGGTTTGAAGTTAATCTTGAACAACTTCAAACCCTAGTTGATCACTTAGAAATTGATACTAAATCTGAGAATTCTGGCAGTTTTAAGTTTGGTAAGAATGTATCTCACTTGAGATCTGAACTGGCTTCAGAACTGTCGAAGTTCAGCCTTCCGCAGGGTTTAGGCACATATCAAATTCTGGTTGTGGTTACCACGCTCAAATCTCAAGAGGCGCTGCAGAAGCTTCGGGTGTGGCGAGGGCTATCTAACCGAATTGAGTCCGAAACTTGGGTGGAGGTCTTTGATTCAACGAGTGGCGAAGCGGAGTCAAGACGGCAAAAAAAAACTCTGTTTTTCGGGATTCTAGCCGCGATCGTGGTGATCGCAATAGGTTGGATAGTTTGGGGCAGCACCCTCAACCCAACTCCTCAGAACTCACAGCCAGAGAGCAGAACATCGAGCCAACCGACCTCAGACACATCATTGAGCAAGGCTTCGGCAACCTTGCAGAATTCCTCCGACTATCCCTCAATCAAATAGTTTCGGGAAGACTGTCCGACTATCATCTCCGCTACTTGCTTCAGATGCTTGAATTTATGGTACGGCTTGATGAATTAGAACAGTCTGCTTGCGACAAATCACTATCGTCTAGTCAATTACAGGTACTCGACCAAGCAAAAGACGCGATCGCGCACTTTACGAAATGCGTAAATGAGATTGAGAAGCACGGTTAGGCGTTCCCGTAGCAAGTGGACCACAACCAACGTAGTGAATTTTAGCCAGACAACTGATAAGTTTTGATTAAGTCCATTTTTGCCAGTACTACAGAACGGGCTTAATTTTGGACTGTTACACCGTACTACAAATCGCTCAAGTCCTGATTCGCTCGTTCCTTGTGATGGCTGAAACCCTTGTTCTCTCGATGGACTTCTGCTGCCGATACAGAGAACCGAACTTAATCAAGATATTTGGAAACCTGATTTGTCAAGCGGTTTCTTGCTTTGAGCGAACCGAGATGTCAAACACTGTAAGTCCTTCACAGAGGCGTTTTCAGGCTTGGCGTTGGTTTTAACCCGAAAGTGACGGAAACACGAGACTGCTACATTGCTAGTACAGAGTAGCTGTTCTAGCATCGCTGACAAAATAGTGTCCGGTTCCGAAGAAAGCGAGATCGTTTTGGCAACCTTGCACTGAATCAATGTTGCATCGCGCATCCATCTTCCATGCAACAATGAACTTTTCAAATTGAGAACCCCCCATGAACAATTTCTTGA
>Ga0209512_1003578_pt1 | contig 14521 bp, 12 predicted proteins | sample frozenSSSSmetaG_FD_184142 | JGI IMG/M metagenome (GOLD analysis project Ga0209512, IMG submission 184142) | Glacier valley bacterial and archeal communities from Borup Fiord, Nunavut, Canada, to study Microbial Dark Matter (Phase II) -... | ecosystem: Environmental > Aquatic > Freshwater > Ice >... | reverse complement strand
CTGCATCCAGGCCAGCGGCACTACACCTTCTGGGACTTTTCGCGCCAGCGCTGGCAGAGCGACAAGGGCATGCGCATCGATCACCTGCTGCTGAACGAGATCCTGCGGCCACGGCTCGTCGCGGCTGGCGTCGACCGCGGGCAGCGCGGCAAGGAGGGCGCGAGCGATCACGCGCCGGTGTGGATCGAGCTCACGCCGTAATGGACCGCGTCCTTCAAGGGCAGCAAAGCCGCCTTGCCGACCAAGCCCTGCGCGGCGTGCGGCCGGCCGATGAGCTGGCGCAAGCGCTGGGCCAAGACGTGGAGCGAGGTGCGCTGCTACCCCGACGCGTGTCGGGCGCGGCGCAGGGCCTCGCCATGAATCACATCGTCGCGCCGAGCGCCCACGGCACGAACTCGTTCTGGCCGTAGCCGTGGATCTCGCTCTTCGTCTTGCGGCCCGAGGCGGTCTCCAGCATCTGCATGAAGATGCGCTCGCCCATCGCCTCGACCGTCACGCCGCCGTCGATGACCACGCCGCAGTCGATGTCGATGTCGTCTTCCTGCTTCTTCCACAAGGCGGTGTTGGTCGAAAGCTTGAGCGACGGTGACGGCGCGCAGCCGTAGGCCGAGCCGCGGCCGGTGGTGAAGCAGACGAGGTTGGCGCCGCCGGCCACCTGGCCCGTGGCCGAGACCGGGTCATAGCCCGGTGTGTCCATGAAGACGAGACCTTTGGCGGTGACGGGTTGGGCGTACTCGAACACGTCGACCAGGTTGGTGGTGCCGCTCTTGGCGATGGCGCCGAGGCTTTTCTCGAGGATGGTGGTGAGGCCGCCGGCCTTGTTGCCGGCCGACGGGTTGTTGTCCATCGCGGCGTCGTTGCGTTCGCAGTAGCGCTCCCACCAGCGGATGCGCGCGACGAGCTTGTCGGCCACCTCCTGCGAGACCGCGCGACGCGTCAGCAGGTGCTCGCCGCCATAGATTTCGGGCGTCTCCGAAAGGATGGCGGTGCCGCCGTGGCGCACCAGCCGATCGACCGCGGCGCCGAGCGCCGGGTTGGCGCTGATGCCGCTGTAGCCGTCGGAGCCGCCGCACTGCAGGCCGACGACGAGGTGGCTCGCCGGGACGGGCTGGCGCACGACGCGGTTCGCTTCCTCGAGCAACCACTCGACCAGCTCGATGCCGTGCGCCACGGTCTTGCGGGTGCCACCCGTTTCCTGGATGTTGAACGCGTGCAGCCGGGCGCCGGTTTCCAAACTTTCCTGCTCCAGCATTCCGCCGATCTGGTTCGTCTCGCAACCGAGCCCGACGACCAGCACCGCGGCGAAGTTGGGATGGCGTGCGTAGCCGCCGAGCGTGCGCCGCAGCAGCTGCAGCGGCTCGCCGTCGGCGGCCGTGGCACAGCCGGCGCCGTGGGTGAGCGCGACCACGCCGTCGACGTTCGCATAGCGTTCGAGCGACTTTGGATTCACGTCGCGCCGGAAATGGTCGGCGATGGCGCGCGCGACCGTGGCCGAGCAGTTCACCGAGGTCAGGATGCCGACGTAGTTGCGCGTTGCCACGCGGCCGTCTGCGCGCACGATGCCCTCGAAGGTGGCGGGCTCGTCGGCGTAGACGGTCGGCCGGGCGGCACTCGTCGCCTCGTGCGTGCGCTCGAAGGCGGCGAAGGCGAGGTTGTGCGTGTGCACGTGCTGGCCGGGCGCGATGGGCTGCGTTGCCGTGCCGATGACCTGGTCGTAGCGGTGCACGGGCGCGCCGGCTTCGATGTGGCGCGTCGCGAGCTTGTGGCCCGGCGGCACGAGGCCCGAGACGACGACGCCTTCGCTTTCGATGCGCGTGCCGCCGACGAGCTGCCGGCGGGCGATCACCACGTCGTCGTTGGCATGGATGCGGATGACTGGATCGTCGTTCATGGGTGCTTCCTCGCCAGCGCGGCGCGATTCATTTTCCGTCCGCAGGGGCGAGGCTCGCCTCCGCCGCCGTGCGGATGTCGGCGGCTTCGGCCACGAGCTGCGCGAGCCGGCGCGAGAGCCACGGCACCACGTCGTGCTCGGGCGGTTGCGCAGGCAGCAGCTCGAGCGCGGCGATGTCGTCGGCCGCGCCCGGCGGCACGGCGCGCGTCAGCTCGAAGTACGCATCGAGTGCAGCCACGGCATCCTTCAGCGTCGCATCGATGCGGCCGCGCTCGGCGCCGGGGTCGATCGCAGGCACGGTTCCGGCCGCGTTGCCGGCGGCGGTCCTGTCGTTCGCGTCGAGCCGCGCCAGCGAGTGCCGCACCAGCGAGAGGTGCGCCATGAAGCGCTCGCCGTGGTCGAGCAGGTTGGCGACCTTCCTGATCGGCAGCCGCACGCCGCGCGGCTCGACCTTGCTGCGCGTGAGCGCGGCGCCGAGGGCCGAGAGCGCGTCGTAGGCCTTGCGCCGCGCCATGCGCTCCTCGACCGCGTCGCCCGAGCCGGCGCGCAGCGAGTGCTTGGCGTAGTCGCGCAACTCGCGCAGCACACGCGCGATCGCCTCGGGCACGCTCTTCTTTTCCCACAAAGGCAGCACGTAGCTGAAGCTCCACGCCAGCAGCGCGCCGAGGAAGGTGTCGCCGATGCGCTCGCCGATGGCGAAGCCGCCGGCCGGGTTCACGAGGTGCGACTGCAGCAGCGCCATGACGCTCGCAGCGGTGGCCGTGACCCAGTAGCGCTGGATCACGAAGGCGTGCGCGGTGGCGAGCGCCGCGAGGAAGGCACCCGCCTGCAGACCTTCGGATGGCACGCGCGCCAGACCGACGACGACGAGGCAGCCGAGCACCGTGCCGAGCACGCGCGCGTTGCGCCGCACCAGCGTGTCGCCGAGGCTGCCGCGCAGCACCACGCCCACGCTCAGCACCAGCCAGTACGGGTGCGAGCCCCACGGCAACGCGAGCGCGAGGAAGTAGGCCGCGCCGAGCGCGAGCGACATGCGGACGGCGTGGCGCAGCACCAGCGAGTCGCGCCGCCAGTGCGGCTTCAAGGCACGCGTCGGCCAGCCTTCGGGCGCCACGAACGTGAGCAGCTGCGCCTCGGTCAGCGGCAGCGGCTCGAGTGCGCCGCCGATCAGCGCGTGGAGGCGCGTGGCGTCGGCCGCGAGCCGGTCGAGCCGGCCCTGCAGCACGGGCAGCAGCCGCGCGCGCGGGTCGCCCGGCGGCATCGAGAGTTCCTCGGCGGCCGCGGCCACGTCGAGCGAGGGCTCGATCCGGTCATCGGGCACGCGGCTGTCGCGCATCGCATCGGCCGCGGCTTCGAGGCGGCAGGCGATGGCGCGCAGGGCGCTCGCCGTGCGCTCGAGGATCTCGCGCCCGGCCGCGTCGACGCCGAGCAGGTCGACGTCGAGCCGGCTGGCGAGCAAGGCGTCGCGCAGGTCGATCAGGCGCAGCAGGATGGCCACGTCGCGCTGCCAGTGCGCGCTGCGGACGGCGGGGTAGACCAGGTCGCGCGCGGTCTGCAGGCGTTCGGCCAGCGCGGCCTCGCCGCCGATCCACGCCGCGATCGGCGGCGCCTCGCCGGCCTGCGTGCGAAAAGCGACGAGCACGTCGGCGCGCGAACGAAAGAGCTGCGCCGCGGCACGCAGCGTGGCGGCGAGCACGAGCGTGCGATAGCGGCGCTGCAGCACCTGGTTGGCGAGCAGCGCCCAGCCGAGATAGGCGAAGCCGCCGCAGGCGCTCCAGAGCGCGAGCGAGAGCTCGTGGTCGGTGGGCGGCACCGCCATCGAGAAGATCATCGAGAGGATGGGCGAGAACGAGACCGCGCCGGCGCGCGCACCCCAGGCCAGCGTCATCATCGCGAGGAAGGCCACCGCCATCACCACCGCTCCGAGCGCCCAGGGGTGGCTCCGCGTGACGTCGACCGCGAGCGCGGCCAACGCGCTCAGCACGGCCGCGGCGCCCACGCGGTAGAGGGTGCGCGAGGGCACGTTGGGCAGGTCGGCGATGCTGGCCGAGACCGCGCCGCTCACCACCAGCGCGGCCGCATGCGGGCCGGCCAGCGCAAGCACGATCAGCTGGATGCAGCCGATGCCGATCGCGGCCGCGATGCCGTTGATCACGTAGGCCGGCAGCCGCCGCCATGGCCGCAGCCAAGGTGGCAGCCAGGCCGGCGGCGCCAGCGCGGCGCTCAACCGTCGATCAGCTGCGGGTCCCAGGCATGCACCTTCTGGCGCTGCTCGCCGAGGCCGGCGATGCCCAGGCGCATCTCATCGCCGGCCTTCAGGTACACCGGCGTCGGCTTCATGCCCATGGCTACGCCGGGCGGCGTGCCGGTGGTGATGAGGTCGCCCGGGTAGAGCGTCATGAAGCGGCTGACGTACGAGACGAGCTCGGCCACGCCGAAGATCATCGTGGCGGTGCTGCCGTTCTGGCGGCGCTGGCCGTTCACGTCGAGCCACATGGCGAGCGCCTGCGGGTCGGCCACTTCATCGGCCGTGACCATCCACGGGCCGACGGGGCCGAAGGTGTCGCAGCCCTTGCCCTTGTCCCACGTGCCGCCGCGCTCGATCTGGTATTCGCGCTCCGACACGTCGTTGACGACGCAGTAGCCCGCCACGTGCTTGAGCGCATCGGCCTGCTCGACGTAGCGCGCCGCGGCGCCGATGACGATGCCGAGCTCGACCTCCCAGTCGGTCTTGACCGAGCCCTTCGGCAGCACCACCGCGTCGTTGCAGCCGACCAGGCAGCTCGTCGGCTTCATGAAGATGATCGGCTCCTTCGGGATCGGCGAGCCGGTCTCGGCGGCGTGGTCGGAGTAGTTGAGCCCGATGCAGATGAACTTCCCCATGCCCGACCACGGCGGCGCGATGCGGCCGGGGTTCGACACGGCCGGCAGCTTCGATGCGTCGAGCTCGGCCAGGCGCTTCAGCGCTTCCGGCTTCATCGTGTGCGCGGTGATGTCGGCGAGCACGCCGGAGAGGTCGCGCACCGTGCCGCCGGCATCGACAAGCGCCGGTTTTTCTGCGCCTTTGGCGCCGTATCGCATCAGCTTCATCGTTGTTCCTCGGTGGTCGGGTGGCGGCGCCGAGTTTAGGGCGCGCGGCCGGACCGAACTAGCCGGGTCGATCGATCCGCTCGACCGCTTCGACGCGCCGATGGATGGCCCGCCCTTCGACCGCGATGCCTTCGTGCTTGCGCTGGGCATTCAGCTTCGTCATGGAGGTCGCGCGGTCGAACGCGCGCACGCTCTGCTGCTCGATCAGCGAACCTGAGTAGCGGCCCACGATCGGCGGCTCGACCGCGCCCCCCACGTTCTGTGCGGGCGCAACCAGCGGTTACACGATCGCGAGCAGGCAGGCGAGGTGGGCCGCAGGCGCGATGCTCGGCAATCGGCGCATGGTTCGCTTGCCTTCAGTTCGCCCACCCGCCGTCGATGAGCTGCGCGGTGCCGGTGGTGAAGGCCGATTCGTCGCTCGCGAGGTAGACCGCGAGCGACGCGATCTCGGCGGTGGTGCCGAGCCGGCCCATCGGCTGGCGGCCGATGAAGGCGGCCTCCACCTGCGCGAGCGTCTGCCCGCTGGCCTCGGCCTGCGCGGCGATGCGCTGGCGCAGCGAGGGCGACTCGACGGTGCCCGGGCAGATCGCGTTGCAGCGGATGCCGCGGGTGATGAAGTCGGCAGCGATCGACTTCGTCATGCCGATCACGGCCGCCTTGGTGGCGGTGTAGACAAAGCGGTTCGGCACGCCCTTGATGCTCGACGCGGCCGAGGCGACGTTGATGATCGAGCCCTTGCCGGCCGCGAGCATCGGCGGCAGCAGCGCGCGGATCAGGCGGTACATGGCGCGCACGTTGAGATCGAACGAGAAGTCGAAGCCGACCTCGTCGCACTCGAGGATGGTGCCGGCGTGCACGTAGCCGGCGCCGTTGAACAGCACGTCGACCGTGCTCTTCCTGCCGGCCTCGAGGGTGGCCGCGAGCACGGCGCTGGCGTCGGTCACGTCGAGCCTGCGCGTCTCGCAGCCGGTGGCCCGGGCCAGGTCGGCGAGCAGCTCTTCGTTGATGTCGGTGGCGATCACGCGCGCGCCTTCACGCACGAAGGCTTCGGCGGTGGCGCGGCCGATGCCCTGGCCGGCAGCGGTGATGAAGGCGGTCTTGCCGGCGAGGCGATGGGTCATGACAGATGGAACCGGGGAAAGGATGGGTAAAGAATAATTTCCCTTCGAACGCCCCGTCAACGCGGGTTTAGCCGTGAGACCTGGAGCTGTTGTCGAGGTGGCGCGGCCTCGGACGACGCAAGAAACCGGCGTGCCCCGACTCGGCCTGTCGACTCGTCGCGCGCTCCGCGCGGCCGGCGCTTCGATCATCACGCTCCAGTTCACGCCCGCCTCACGCTCGATGTGGCCGAGCAGGAAGTGCAGGCCGCCATCCATGCCGGCTCGTCGTTGCTGCCGGCCGACCTGCCCGCGCCTCCCGTCTACGCCACGAGCGCGCATGGCAGATCATGCAGAACCGCTATGCGGCCGGCATCGTCGCGAAGACCGACGTGCTGCAGGCGCAGACGCGGCTCGCCGACGCGCGTGCCGACATCGCCGCGCTGCGACAGACGCGCGAGCGCTTCGAGCACGCGATCGCGGTGCTCGTGGGCGTGGCGCCGGGCGACTTCTCGCTGTCCGAAGCGGCGTGGCGGCAGGTCCTGCCTCCGGTCCCCCTCGGCCTGCCTTCCGAGCTGCTGCAGCGTCGGCCCGACATCGCTTCGAACGAGCGTGCGGTGGCTGCCGCCAACGCGCCGAAGCCGCGTGCGACGTGGCCGCGGCCAGCTATCGGCAGAACGTGCTGACGGCGTTCCAGTCGGTCGAAGACCAGCTCTCGGCCGCGCGTTCGCTGGTGTTGCTGATCCAGGCGCTCGGCGGCGGCTGGAGCACGAGCGCACCGCCTCCACCACCTGACGATTGACGCGCCGCCGCGAAGCGGCCACGCTCGGCCGGGCAACGGACAGACGCGCGGGCCTGCAGGCACCGCGCCACCGACCGAGCGGAGGCAGACATGGCAGGGCAGGGCGTGGCGCTGATCGTGGTGCACGGCGTCGCCGACCAGACGTCGGGCGAGACCGCACGGGCGCTCGCCGACCTGCTGGTGGCGAGCGAAGGCGGCCATGCGGATCGCGCCGCGTCGGCCCCCAGGGTCGAGTACGCCGGCATCTCGTCGCAGGCGCTGGTGCTGACCGTGGAACCGCTGGCACCGCGCCAGACCCGCGGCGATCGCCTCGACGCAACGCCGCGGGCACAGGATCGCAGCGTCGTCAAGGCCTGGCAGCAATCGCGGCGCTCCGACTTCCACGCCGAGACACCACGACACGCGCCACGCGGCGTAGCCGATCGCGGCATCGCGCTGACCGACTACCTGCTCGCCAAGCACCGCGACAACGGCGCCGGACCCGAAGCGTTCGAGACGCGCTGCACCCGGCTGGAGCGGCGCGAGGCCGGGTCTTCCGCCCCGCCCGTGCAGGTCGATCTCTACGAGATGTACTGGGCCGACCTGTCGCGTCTCTCCGGGGCCTTGCCGCGCATCGTGACCGAGGTCTTCACGATGGTGTTCCGGCTCTCGAAGCTGGGTCGCGACACCGTCGAAGAAGCGCATCGCGCGCCGCACCGCCACGAGCACCCGCTGGCCTGGCGCATCGTCACGAAGACGCAGGTCGCGCTCGACTGGCTGTTCGCCAACGTGCTCGCGCTGCTGTTCGCGCAATTGTTCCTGCTGGCGCAGATCATCGTCGCACTCGGCGTCGCCTCGCTGGTCGAGACGCGGCCGTTCGTGCACCTCGGCCTGGCCGGCGCGGCCGCGCTCGTCGGCACCCTGGTGTTCGCTTACGAGCACCGTGGAAGCCTCGCGAAGCCGGGCGGGTGGGCGCCGCCCGCGCTGGTCGCCTTCCTGGCCTTCCTGGCCCTGCTCGAGCCGGTGCTGCGGCCGTGGATCTCGGGCGCGCTGCTGGTGACCGCGGTCACGCTCGTCTACGACGTGGTGCTCGGCGTCGGCGCGGAGCGCTTCCCGTTCGTGCGCGTGGCTGGCCGCGCGATGTGGGGGCTGCTGCTCGTGCTCATGCTGGCGAGCGTGTTGCACGAGGTCGGGCGCTTCGGCGCTTGGCTCGACCCGGAGAGCTTCGACGTGGGCTATCACGCCGCGCTGTTCGGCGTCGAGCTCACGCTGCTGGCGATCAAGTGGTGGTGGGTGGCGGCCAGCGGGCTGTTGCTGGTGTGGCTCGTGAGCGGTGCGATCGCGGCTCGCGAGAAGCGCTTCGAGACACGCGCGAGCCTGGCCACCGGCCGGCTCGGCCTGGCGATGTCGCTCGCGTCCTTTCTCACGCTCACGATGGCGATCTGGGCGCTGCTCACGACGGTGATCGACGCCTCGACCCGGCACGTCATGTACTCGCCGTGCATCTTCGCCTTCGACGAGCCCACCACCCGGAAGTGGCTCGACCTGCGCGAGCCGCTCCATCTCGCCGCACCCGCCTACGCACCCACGCCCAACGTGTGCCTGTGGGAAACGGCTGCCAGCCGGTGGAACGCGCGACCCGTCTCCACGCCGCCGACCGATACCTCGGGCACCGTCTTTCTCACCGATCGCTACATCGAGAGCACGACCGCGTTCTCGTTGCTGGCCGTGGTGCTGCTCGCACTCGTGGCGTATCTGGTGTCGATGTTCACGCCGAGCGTGCTCGCCGAGCTGAAGCTGCTGGCCGTGCGCGCGGGTCAGAAGGCGCACGACCGGCTCGTGCGGGATCGTCGACGCGCCCGCATCGACGCCGTGGCGGAAGACGACGACGCCGGCGATCGGCTGCTGCGCATTCGCCGCCTCGGCCGCTGGCTCACGGCCGGCTATCGCCGGCTCGACGCGGCCGTGTGGGTGGTGGCCCTCGGTGGCGTCGTGGCCGGTATCTGCGTTGCCGCGCTCTACATATATCAGGCCGTAGCGGTGGCGCCGCTGCTGGGAATGGCCGGAACCGAAGACGAGATCAAGCGGCTTTCGCAAACGCTGCTCAAGCCGCTCGTGCTCACCACTGCCGGTCTCGTCACCTTGTTGAGCCTGCTCGGCGGCCTGCTCTCGAAGTACCTGCCGGAGCTGCGTGCGCCGCTCGACGTGGCGCTCGATGTCGACAACCACTTCCGCGAATTCCCGCGCACCGGCATTCCGCGTGCGCGCATCTTCTCGCGCTATGCCGCGCTGCTGCGCCACGTGGCCGCGCAGGGCTACGAACGCATCGTGATCGTCTCGCACAGCCAGGGCACCGTGATCACGGCCGACCTGCTGCGCTTTCTCTCGAGTGCGGACGGCCTCGCGCCGACCGGCTGGCAGCGCCCGGAACTCGAGGGCAACGGGCTGCCGCCGATCCGCCTGCTCACGCTCGGCTGCCCGCTGCGCCAGCTCTACGCAGCGCGCTTCCCCACGCTGTATCGCTGGGTGATCGATCGCCGCGGCACGGTGGTCGGGCCGCGCGCGTTCGACATCGGCGTCACGCGCTGGATCAACGCGTTCTGCAGCGGCGACTATGTGGGCCGCTGGCTGTGGAGCGACTCGCCCGACGACCGTGATCCGGTCGGCCACCCACTGATCGACAGCGTCGACCCGAAGACCTTCGGCCGCGCCTTCGCGTACGACGGCTTCGATCCGATGCCGCCTGCCGCGCGGCCGTTCGCGAGCGCTGCCGAGGTCGAGGTCTGCCTCGGCTTCGGCGCCCACACGCACTATCTCGAGAGCGATCAGATCCAGGTGGCATGGCTCGTCGACGGGCTGATCGCGGGCGCGTGAAGCGCTCTCGCGATATCGAAAAACCTTAGGCCTCGCAGGTAGGCCCTCCGTCAGAATTCGCCGCTCAAGACCCAAAGCACAAGCGAAAGACGCGATGGACAAGATCTGGCTGAAGCAATACCCGGCGGGCGTGCCGGCCGAGATCGACGTAGCCCAGTACGCATCGCTCGTGGCCCTGCTCGACGAGAGCTTCTCGCGCTTCGCCGATCGCACCGCCTACAAGTTCATGGGCCGCTCGATCACCTACCGCCAGGTCGACGAAGCCTCGCGCTGCTTCGCCGCGTGGCTGCAGGGCCAGGGCCTGGCCAGGGGCGACCGTGTCGCGGTGATGATGCCCAACGTGCCGCAGTACCCGGTGGCGGTGGCCGGCATCCTGCGCGCCGGGCTGGTGGTCGTGAACGTGAACCCGCTCTACACGCCGCGCGAGCTCGAGCACCAGCTCAAGGACTCGGGCGCCAAGCTGATCGTGGTGGTGGAGAACTTCGCCAGCGTGGTGGCGCAGGTGATGGCCGCGGTGCCGACCAAGAAGGTCGTGCTCGCCACCATCGGCGACATGCTCGGCTTCCCGAAATCGATGATCGTCAACTACGTCGTGCGCAGCGTGAAGAAGGCGGTGCCCGCGTTCGACATCGCGGGCGCGGTGCGCTGGAGCGACGTGGTCGCGCAGGGCCGTGGAATGACCTTCACTCCAGTGCTCGTCGGCCCCGACGACATCGCCGTGCTGCAATACACCGGCGGCACCACCGGCGTGAGCAAGGGCGCTGTGCTGCTGCACCGAAACCTCGTCGCCAACATCCTGCAGGCCGAGGCCTGGTACCAGCCGGCGCTCAAGAAGGTGGCTCCGGGTCAGCAGGTGGTCACGATCTGCGCCTTGCCGATCTATCACATCTTCGGCTTCAACACGAACATGATGCTGTCCATGCGCATGGGCGGCTGCAACATCCTCATCGCCAACCCGCGCGACCTGCCGGGCATGTTCAAGGAACTGCGCGGCGAGAAGTTCCAGAGCTTTCCGGCCGTCAACACGCTTTTCAACGCGATGGCCAACCACCCCGACTTCGGCACCGTCGACTGGAGCGGGCTGGTGATCTCCGTCGGCGGCGGCATGGCGGTGCAGAGTGCCACGGCCAAGCTCTGGCTCGAGAAGACGGGTTGCCCCATCGTCGAGGGCTACGGCCTCTCCGAGACGTCGCCCTCGGCCACCTGCAATCCGGTCGACTCGGCAGCCTACAGCGGCAACATCGGCCTGCCGATGCCCAACACCGAGCTGCAGCTGCTCGACGACGACGGTGCCGAAGTGCCGATGGGCACGCCGGGCGAGATCGCGATCCGCGGCCCGCAGGTGATGGCCGGCTACTGGCAGCGCCCCGACGAGACCGAGAAGGTGATGACGGCCGACGGTTTCTTTCGCAGCGGCGACATCGGCGTGGTCGACGCGCGCGGCTACTTCAAGATCGTCGATCGCAAGAAAGACATGATCCTGGTGAGCGGCTTCAACGTCTACCCGAACGAGGTCGAAGACGTGGTCACGCAGATGCCGGGCATCCTCGAATGCGCAGCCGTCGGCGTGTTCGATGCGAAGGCCGGCGAGGCCGTCAAGCTGGTGATCGTGAAGAAGGATCAGACCGTCACGGAAGCCGGCGTGCGCGCCTACTGCGAGGCCAATCTCACTGGCTACAAGCGGCCCAAGGTGGTCGAATTTCGCACGGAGTTGCCGAAGACCAACGTAGGCAAGATCCTGAGGCGGGAACTGCGTGACAAAGCCTGACGGTCGGCAGTGTTCACCGATCCCTTGCTGATACATTTGCGCGCATCGTCGGAGGTGGTGCCTACCCGTACCGCCCATCCGCACGCTGACGGAAACGGGAACATCGGGTGATCTGGGTCAAGACCGACGCGGGCCGCGCGGAGATGCAGACACGGGCTCTGGTCAAGGACCGTGCACGCCGCAACCTGCTTCTGCTGATCGACGGCAACAAGTCCGAAGAGATGCTGCTGGCCAACCTCGCCGGCATCTCGGCCGAAGACTTCCAGGACCTGCGCAAGCTCGATCTCATCGCCCCGGCGGCCGGCGCGGTGACGGTCGGCGGCAGCGCTTCGCGTAGCGCCGAATCGGCCCGGCCGACGACGCCGGCGCCGCCGCCGGTGGCCGAGACGCCGCTCGACTACTCGTCGTTCACGGCCGCGCTCACCAAGCTGATCTCGTCCAACCTCGGCCTGCGTGGCTTCACGCTCACGCTCGCGGTCGACAAGGCTTCGACGATCGAGGAGCTGCAAGGCGTGGCGCAACGTGTGATCGACCAGATTCGCGATCGCAAGGGCGAGGCCGCCGCCAGCGAAGCCAGAAAGACGCTGTACGGCGCCTGAGCGCCTCGTCCTCCTTTGCCCCGGCGGCGTCGATGTGAGACCTCTGGCCTTCCTGTGGCACGTGCTGCGCGGCGTGCTGCTCGCATTCGCGGCGCTCGTCGTCTTCGCCGAGGAGTTCGGCTGGCGGCCGCTGGCGGCGCTCGTCGGCAGGCTCACTCGATGGCCGCCGCTGGCGCGGCTGGAAGCGCGCATCGCCGCCGCGTCGCCACGCACCGCACTCGTGATGTTCTTCTTGCCGGTGCTGTTGCTGCTGCCGGTCAAGCTCGGTGCGCTCTGGTTGATCGAGCAGGGACGAACCGGCCTCGGCCTCAGCCTCATCGTGATCGCCAAGCTGATCGGCACGGCTTTCGTCGGCCGTCTCTTCGTGCTGGTCGAGCCGCAGCTGATTCAGTTCGCGTGGTTCGCGCGCGGGCTCGAGCGCTGGCGTGACGTGAAAGCGCGCACCGCCGCTGCGCTGGGCGTCTCGCGCCTGTGGCAGGCGGCGCGCACGATGCGGCGTGCCGGCAGCGCGTGGTGGCAGCGCGTCGCCGCGCGCACGCGCTGATCCGGGCGGCGGGCCGAGGTCGATGCCGCGCTTTTTCGTCGATCACGATTTCGTCGCCGGTCTCGCCATGCCCTTGCCGGCGACAGTCGCGCGCCATGTTCAGGTGCTGCGCCTGCAGCCCGGCGCCGCGGTCACGCTGTTCAACGGCCGCGACGGCGCCGAGTGGCGCGCGAGCGTGCTGCGCATGGGCAAGAGCGAGGTCGAGGTTCAACTCGAAAGCGCTGCGGCTATCGACCGCGAGCTGCCTTGGCAGGTCACCCTCGCCATCGGCGCGCCGGCCAACGACCGCATGGACGCGCTCGTTGAAAAGGCCGGCGAGCTCGGCGCGGCCGGTATCCAGCCGTTGATCTGCGAGCGCTCGGTGCTGCGGCTCGTGGGCGATCGCGCCGAAGCCAAGCGGCGACATTGGCAGGGCGTGGCCACGGCTGCGAGCGAGCAGTGCGGCCGCGTGAGGGTGACCGCGGTGGCCGCGATGCGACCGCTGGCGCCGTGGCTGCACGAGGCCGGGCTCGGCGAAGAACCGGGTGGTGCCAATGCGTTGCGCATCGTGCTGAGCTTCGACGCGCGTGCCTTGCCGCTGGCCGATGTGATCGGCGGCCCGGAGACCACGGCGCCGCGTCGACTGGTGGTGCTGAGCGGTCCTGAAGGCGGCCTTGCGCCGGGCGAGGAAGACGCTGCCGTGGCGTACGGATTCGTGCGCACCGGCCTCGGCCCGCGCGTGCTGCGCGCCGACACGGCGCCACTGGCCGTGCTGGCTTGGCTCGGCCTGCAACCAACCCCTGCGGGGTCCTAGACCTCGGGCTCTGCCTTGGCTTCGCGCCGCGCCGAGCCGGCAACGAGATCGAAGCGGAACAGGCGGCACTCGATCGGCCCGTTCCACATCGGCACGCGGCGCGATTCCTTCAGCCGCATCGCGCTCGGCAGCTTCATGTCGGGGCTGAGGATCCACGCCGTCCAGCCCGCCGGGTGCGCGGTGTAGGCGCGCTTCCAGTGCGTGGCGAGGCGGGGAAAGAAATCGCTCGGTGCGTCGCGATCCGGTGAAGGCCGTGCAGCGGCCTTGCCGGCGACGTCGATGCGTTCGCCGTACGGCGGGTTGACCATCAAGGTGCCGTGCAGATCGGCCGGCAATGACGGCGCCGGCCGCTCGAGCGCATCGCCGCCGTTGAACACGATGGCACTCGCCACGCCGGCTCGCTCGGCATTGCGGCGTGCGAAGTCGATCATGCGAAACGAGACGTCGCTGGCGAAGATCGGCACCTCGGCCGGGTGCACGCGCTCCTTGGCCTTCGAGCGCAGCCGCTGCAGTTCGGCACGCATCTCCGCGCTCGAAAAAGGCAGCATCTTCTCGAAGGCGAAACGCCGCATTGCGCCGGGCGCGATGCCCATCGCGATCTGCGCGGCCTCGATGGCGATGGTGCCCGAGCCGCAGCACGGGTCGTGCAACGCGCCACCTTCGGCGGCCGTGCCGCGCCAGCCGGCGGCCGCGAGCATGGCCGCCGCGAGCGTTTCCTTCAGCGGCGCATCGCCCTTGTCTTCGCGCCAGCCGCGCTTGAACAGCGACTCGCCCGAGCTGTCGACGTAGATCGCGGCACGCTCGGCGCCAGCGTGCAGCACCACCTGCAGATCGGGCCGCACCGTGTCGACGTTCGGGCGCTCGCCGTGCGCGTCTCGCATGCGGTCGCAGACGCCGTCTTTGACGCGCAGGGCGGCGAAGTTGAGGCTCCTCAGTGGGCTGCGCTGTGCCGTGGTGTCGACGCGCAGCGTCTGGCGCGGCGTGATCCAGTCGGACCAGTCGATGCCGTGGGCCAGCGTGTAGAGCTCGTCTTCGTTGCGGTACTCGCCTTCGGCCACTTCGATCAGCACGCGCTGGGCCAGGC
>Ga0209512_1003575_pt1 | contig 14528 bp, 16 predicted proteins | sample frozenSSSSmetaG_FD_184142 | JGI IMG/M metagenome (GOLD analysis project Ga0209512, IMG submission 184142) | Glacier valley bacterial and archeal communities from Borup Fiord, Nunavut, Canada, to study Microbial Dark Matter (Phase II) -... | ecosystem: Environmental > Aquatic > Freshwater > Ice >... | reverse complement strand
ACGCGATGCCAAGCAGGTGCTGGGCGACGATCAGGCAGAGCAGCTCAACGTCATTGAGAACTGGCTTACGACCGGGGTGGTGAGCCCTGGAAAAGCCGAGCGCGGGCATGATCCGATCGTCGAGATGGACGTACAGTGTGGTCAGGAGGGGGTTCAAATCTGTCTTCACACGAAGGGTTTAACAGCCTCCACGCGGCCAAACCCCAATTAGGACTCACTCATCGAGGGGAAACTCCCGGCGATCCGTGGCTGACCCACAACACGTCTAGTCGCCGGCGAGGATGCGCGTGCGTTCCGTGAGATACGACTCGAGGGTCGCGAGCCCCTGGTCTCCCTCTCCCGCCACCCAGCGCACCATCACAGTGTCGCCGCGAAGCGACAGCGGCCCGGTCTCTGCGCGCAGGCTCGCGCCATCCAGTGCGATCTCGATGACGTCGAAGTTCACCGCGTCGCCGAGCGCGAAACCACCTCGGGTGGCGGCGACCCGCAACTCGCGGCGATGAAGCGCCTCTACATTCATGTACACGGTCTCGTGGGTCAACTCGATGGCTCGGGTGATGCCCCCGGTCGCGAAAAGCCGGCCCTCCCCATCGAGAAGGAGCACGCCTAGCCGCCAGGCACGCCCGACAGCATCAAGGGCAGCAGGACGCGGGATGAACCCGATGCGGCGGGCCGGACGCAGGGTCGCGATCGCTTCGTCACCGGCCCCCATCGTCTCTAGCCGGTCGATGGTGCGCGCGAGCAGTTCGTGAACCTTGGCGGTAAGTGAATCGGGGTCGGTCATCCGCTCCTGCTCTCGTGGTGGACCCCTGGCCCTCCCTACGATTCTAGGAAGCTATCGATCGCTCCGCACGCGCTGGCTGTCCAGGATGCCCTCGTGCGCGCCGCCCGGACCTCGACCATCGCCATCCTTCCCTGCCGAAGACCCGGTCAGGGCCCTCACGGTTCATTCCCAGCCGAATTGAACGGAATCAGTCTCGGGTTCGTGGGCAGTGGTGACAGGCTTCTGAGGTCGCTTGTCACCCATTCCAAGAGGAACAGCCCATGACCGCATCAACGTCTCTCACTCGCCGCGCTCTGCTCACCGCCGGAAGCGCCACCGTCGTAGGGGCCGGAGCCCTCGCACTCGCGGCCTGCAGCTCTCCGGATCCGGGCGGATCCGGTGCGGTATCACAGGCGCCGAAGACCGCCGCCGGCACTGTGGTCGCGAAGGTGTCCGATATTCCGGTCGGAGGTTCGAAGGTGGCCAAAATCGGGGATGCCCCGGTGGTGCTTGCCCAACCGACCGCGGGAAACATCGTCTGCTTCAGTGCGGTCTGCCCGCACCAGGGGTGCGCCGTCGGCGCTGCGGGGAAGGAATACGACTGCCCCTGCCACGGATCCAAGTTCAACGCGGAAACCGGAGCTGTGCTCGCCGGACCGGCCGTAACTGGTCTCACCGCCATCAAGGTAAAAGTCTCCGGGGATTCTGTCGTGACGGCCTGACGGACTTCGAATTCAACGGGCCGCCGATTCATGTGCTGCTCGTTAACTTCGTCGTGGTTGTCGCGCCCGTCGCCCGCCCTCTGCACTGTGCGGGCGGCGACCTGGCCCGTCGCCCGCCGCAGGCTCGGCATCGTGACCCCGATCATCGCGCTCGGGGCCCTCATTTCCGTGCCGATCACCACCGAAGTCGGCCAATGGTTGCAGGCGCGAGTGGGCCACACCGAGCTCGCCGCCGCCGTCGCCACGCTCGCTGTCGGGTCGGTCATGACCGTCGTGCAGATCGGTGAATGAAAGCGCGCGCAATCTGGACCGGGTCCTTCACCCAGAGTCCCAAATAGGTTTCAGCGCCGCGTGAAGACGAGCGGCTCTTCCACGTACGGCTTCCACGCGGCCCGCTCCTCCGTGCTCAACCGACGCGGGCTCATCGTCTGCGAGTCGCACAGTACGACCCGGGTGGTCGCCCGGGCATACAACTCGGCGGGTTCGACACCGACCGGCGACCGGATCTCGTAGCAGACATCGATGTCGGCACCACCGAGGCGGCCGATCCAGACCTGGATGTCGAGCGGGCTGCGCCGGTACTCGATCGTGCCCAGATACTCGATCTCGGTGCGCGCGATGATGCTCAGCGTCGCCGACCCGAGCCGGGCATCCAGCACCGCACTCGGCAGGCCGCCCGGGCGCTCAGACTCGTCATCGGGCATCCACAGGGCGTGCACTCGTGCTTCCTCGAGCAGACGCAGCGTCTCGACGTTGTTCACATGCCCGTAGGCATCGAGGTCGCCCCAGCGAAGCACCGTCGGGATGTGCAGCCGCGCCACGAGAGTCAGTCCCGGGTGAGCTTGCGATATGCCGAACGGTGGGGCTTGGCGGCGTCCGGTCCCAGGCGCGCGATCTTGTTCTCTTCGTAGGACTCGAAGTTACCCTCGAACCAGTGCCAGTTGCCCGGGTTCGTGTCGGTTCCCTCGTAGGCGAGAATATGCGTGGCGATCCGGTCGAGGAACCACCGATCGTGAGTGATGACCACCGCGCAGCCGGGGAACTCGAGCAGCGCGTTCTCGAGGCTGCCGAGGGTTTCGACGTCCAGGTCGTTGGTCGGCTCGTCGAGCAGGAGCAGGTTGCCGCCCTGCTTGAGCGTAAGCGCGAGATTGAGGCGATTGCGCTCCCCCCCGGAGAGAACGCCGGCCTTCTTCTGCTGGTCGGGACCCTTGAAGCCGAACTGCGACACATAGCCGCGGGACGGGATCTCGGTCTTGCCCACCTGGATGTAGTCCTGTCCGTCGGACACGACCTCCCACAGGGTCTTCGTCGGGTCGATACCTCCACGGTCCTGGTCGACGTAAGAGATGTCGACGGTCTCGCCGATCTTCAGGTCACCGCCGTCGAGGGACTCGAGGCCGGTGATGGTCTTGAAAAGCGTGGTCTTTCCGACACCGTTCGGGCCGATGACACCGACGATACCGTTGCGCGGCAGCGTGAAGCTGAGGCCATCGATGAGCACTCGGCCGTCGAATCCCTTCTCGAGCCTCTTGGCATCGATCACCTGCGCGCCGAGACGCGGGCCGATCGGGATGACCAGTTCTTCGAAGTCGAGCTTTCGTGTCTTCTCGGCCTCACTCGCCATCTCCTCGTAGCGCGCGAGACGCGCCTTCGACTTGACCTGCCGGCCCTTGGCATTGCTACGCACCCACTCGAGCTCACTCGACAGCCGCTTCGCGAGCTTGGCGTCCTTCTTGCCCTGCACTTCGAGGCGGGCCCCCTTCTTCTCGAGGTAGGTCGAGTAGTTGCCCTCGTAGGGGTAGAGGTGGCCCCGGTCGACTTCGGCGATCCACTCGGCCACGTGGTCGAGGAAGTACCGGTCGTGAGTGACGGCGAGGACGGCGCCGTGGTACTGCGCAAGGTGCTGCTCAAGCCAGAGAACACTCTCGGCATCCAGGTGGTTGGTGGGCTCGTCGAGGAGCAGCAGATCCGGCTTCTGCAGCAGCAGCTTGGTGAGCGCGACGCGGCGCTTCTCTCCGCCGGAGAGATTTGAGACGGTTGAATCTCCCGGTGGCGTGCGCAGGGCATCCATCGCCTGCTCGAGCTGGGAGTCGAGGTCCCAGGCGTCGGCGGCATCGATGGCCTCCTGCAGCACACCCATCTCGGCGAGCAACGAATCGAAGTCAGCATCCGGGTCCGCCATCGCGGCGGAGACCTCATTGAAGCGGTCGACCTTCGCCTTGATCGGGCCGACGCCCTCCTGCACGTTCTCGAGCACGGTCTTGGTCTCGTCGAGCTCGGGCTCCTGCATCAGGATGCCGACGGTGTAGCCGGGGCTCAGGCGCGCTTCGCCGTTCGACGGCGTGTCGAGTCCGGCCATGATCTTGAGGATCGTGGACTTGCCCGCACCGTTCGGTCCCACGACACCGATCTTGGCGCCGGGGAAGAACGACATCGTGACGTCGTCGAGAATGAGCTTGTCACCGACCGCTTTGCGGGCGCGGACCATCGAGTAAATGAATTCGGCCATGATCCCAAGTTTAGGCGGCTAGGCCGGGCCCGCATTCTCCCGGTCGAGCACTGTTCTGGGCACTACATCCGGGCGCGCGGCCGTCCGTGCCCGCATCCCGGTGCGCAGAGCAGCAAATGGTGCCGACACGCTGGGAGCGGCACACCGTGACCCTGCGTGTCGCAAGGATCTCCGCTCTGCGAACGGAGAGGCAGATCGGACCACACGGAGTCCCTCGAAAGAGCCGGTGAGGCAGAAGACTCGCGCGCGACGGGGCAAGTTCGCAAAGAAGAAGCAGGCACCGAGGCCAGACCCGCCCAGCCCTTACCAGTCGATCGCGCGAGTCTTGCCGATCAGGCACAGCCCGCTCTTCAACACAGGTTCGACCGCGCTGCTGTAACCGCCCCCGCCGTGCTGGCCGAGCAGGCAGGAGTCGCCAATCTCCACCGAGAAGAGGATCGAGTCCACTCCGCCGTTGATCGAGGTCTTGTCCGGAGTCACCTGCATCGCTGCCTTCTCGAAGCCGGCGGCGACCAGCGAGTCGATGATTGCGCGGCCATTCGCCGATCCGTTAGCGGCGAAAAGCTTCGTGTTCACGGCATCGAACCAGGCCTTATTCGCCTGGGCCGTGCCGTCGGGCCGATAACTCGCCACCGGAGCAGGGGTTGCCGCCGAGCTCGGAGCAGCGGATGTCACGGAAGCCGAGGCTTTCGGCGAAGGCGGTGGTGCAGTCGACGCGCAGCCGACGAGCGAGAAGCCAAGCACGAGGACGCACGCAACGACAAGGATGCGACGGGTGGCTGCCATCCGATCGACCTCCCCTGCTCGCTCGTGCGGGGCCGATCCCCCACGCGATTCTAATTCGTCCGCTTCGATCGCCCTCGACTTTTCAGTTAGTCACCACTAACCTGTTTCAATTAGCGATCGCTAACTGAAATGGATTGGTCAATGCCGACTCTGCCCAGCACAGCACGGCCGGCGAGCGCCGGGTTCTTGGCGAACGATGCGGCTCAACGCGCGCTCGTCGTCGAGTTGCGTGAGCGACTGGCCGCGACATCCCGCGGCGGACCGGAGCGGTCACGTGCGCGACACACCGCCCGCGGCAAGCTGCTTCCGCGGGATCGCATCGACTACCTTCTCGACACCGGAAGCCCCTTCCTCGAGATCGCTCCACTCGCGGCGTGGGGCCTGTACGACGATCAGGCCCCGGCAGCGGGCGTCATCGCCGGCATCGGCCTCGTGAGCGGTCGACACTGCATGATCGTCTGCAACGACGCGACAGTGAAAGGCGGCACCTACTACCCCCTCACGGTGAAGAAACACCTGCGGGCGCAGGAGATCGCCGCGGAGAACCTGCTCCCGTGTATTTACCTCGTCGACTCCGGCGGCGCTTTCCTACCCCACCAGGACGAGGTCTTCCCCGACCGCGAGGGCTTCGGCCGCATCTTCTACAACCAGGCGCGGATGTCATCCCGCGGCATCCCGCAGATCGCTGCCGTGCTCGGTTCAAGCACCGCCGGGGGCGCCTACGTGCCCGCGATGAGCGATGAGACCGTGATCGTGCGCAACCAGGGCACGATCTTCCTCGGCGGCCCGCCGCTTGTGAAAGCCGCCACCGGTGAGGTCGTCACGGCGGAGGATCTCGGCGGCGGCGATACCCACGCCCGCCTTTCCGGTGTCGTCGACCACCTCGCCGACAACGACCAGCATGCCCTCGAGATCGTGCGCGACATTGTCGGGATGCTCCCGCCCGCCCCATCCCGCCCCTACGAGCTGCATCCCGTACTGCCACCCCTGGTCGATCCACTCGAGCTCTACGGAGTCGTACCGACGGAGCTGCAGATCCCCTACGACGTCCGGGAGATCATCGCGAGGATCGTCGACAGCAGCGAATTCCACGAGTTCAAGAAGAATTACGGCGAGACCCTCGTCACCGGATTCGCACGCATCCACGGGCATCCGGTGGGTATTGTCGCCAACAACGGGGTGCTGTTCAGCGAGTCCGCCCAGAAGGGCGCCCACTTCATCGAGCTGTGCGACCAGCGCAAGATCCCGCTGCTGTTCCTGCAGAACATCACCGGCTTCATGGTCGGGCGCGAATACGAAGCGGGCGGCATCGCCAAACATGGCGCCAAGATGGTCACAGCGGTCGCCTGCGCTCGGGTGCCGAAACTCACGGTCGTCATCGGCGGCTCCTTCGGCGCGGGCAATTACTCCATGGCCGGCCGCGCCTATTCGCCACGATTCCTCTGGATGTGGCCGGCAAGCCGCATCTCCGTCATGGGCGGTCCGCAGGCCGCATCGGTGCTCGCCACCATCCGCCGCGAACAGGCAGAGTCCGCCGGTGCCACCTGGACGGACGAGGAGGATGCCACCTTCCGCGCCCCGATCATCGAGCAGTACGAACGCCAGGGAAACCCGTACTACTCCACTGCCCGGCTCTGGGACGACGGCATCATCGACCCGGCCGACACCCGCACTGTCGTCGGCCTCGCCCTCGAAGTGTGCTCACACGCCCCCCTCGAGGACGTCTCCTACGGCGTCTTTCGGATGTGACCGCGATGACCTCCGTTCCCGCTCGCCACGCGATGTTCGGCACCGTGCTCGTCGCCAATCGCGGCGAAATCGCCTGCCGCATCATCCGCACACTGCGCTCCCTCGGCATCCGCTCGGTTGCCGTCTACAGCGACGCGGATGCCGGTGCCCGGCACGTCTTTCTCGCGGATGTCGCGGTGCGGATAGGCACCGCGAGTGCTGCCGACAGCTATCTGAACATCGCCAGCATCATCCAGGGAGCGCGCGACACCGGTGCAGAAGCGGTGCACCCCGGCTACGGATTCCTCGCCGAGAACGCCGGCTTTGCGGAGGCCTGCGCTGCCGCCGACCTCATCTTCATCGGCCCGGGCATTGGGGCTCTTGCGGTGATGGGCGACAAGATCCGCGCGAAGAAGCAGGTCGACGATCGAGGGGTTCCAGTGGTTCCCGGTGTCGCAGACCCGAGCCTCAGCGACACCGAACTTGCCGCTGCCGCTCTCGCGATCGGTTTTCCGCTGCTGGTGAAGCCGTCCGCCGGGGGCGGCGGCAAGGGCATGCACCTCGTCGAGAGCGCGCACCGGCTGGATGAGGCCATCGCGTCGGCACGCCGGGAAGCCCTCTCCTCGTTCGGCGACGACACCATCTTCATCGAACGATTCGTCTCACGCCCGCGCCACATCGAGGTCCAGGTGCTTGCCGACAACGACGGCACCACGGTGCACCTCGGCGAGCGCGAGTGCTCACTGCAGCGACGCCACCAGAAGGTGATCGAGGAGGCGCCCTCTCCTCTGCTGGATGAGGCCACTCGCGCGAGGATCGGTGAGGCCGCCTGCGAGACGGCTCGCAGCGTGGGCTATCGCGGAGCCGGAACCGTGGAGTTCATCGTCTCCGCCGACGCGCCCGACGAGTTCTTCTTCATGGAGATGAACACCCGGTTGCAGGTCGAGCACCCGGTGACGGAACTCGTCACCGGTATCGATCTCGTGGAGTGGCAGCTCCGGATCGCCGCCGGCGAAGCCCTCGACTTCGGCCAGGCAGAAGTGGGCATCACCGGGCACGCGATCGAAGCCCGGATCTATGCCGAAGACCCGCAGAACGGTTTTCTACCCACCGGCGGCCGGGTACTTGGCCTGCATGAAGCGCAGGGTGAGGGCATTCGTGTGGACAGCTCTCTCATCGAGGGACTCGAGGTGACGTCGGACTACGATCCGATGCTCGCGAAGGTGATCGCCTGGGCTCCCGACCGTGCCGGCGCCCTCGCCCGCCTGCGCGGCGCGCTGCGGCAGACAGCGGTGGTCGGCGTCACCACCAACGTCGAGTTCCTCGGACTCCTTCTCTCGGATGCGGATGTCGCGGCGGGTCGACTCGACACGGAACTCATTGCGCGCCGGCTCGACACCCTCGCCTTCGCCACACCGGACGATGAACTCTTTGCACGCGCCGCCCTCATCCTGTTCGTCGCGACCTGGGACAGCGCCCCGGAGTCGCCCTGGCAGGTGAGAAACGGCTGGAGGATCGGTGCGCACGCTCCGAGCACCTTCCGCCTCATCCCGGCCGGCGCAGAATCCGAGGCTTCCGTCACGGTATTCGGCACACCGGAGCGGGCGACCGTGAGTGTGGCCGGGCGTGGCGTGCACTCGGCGACCGTCCGGCGCATTGAAACGGCGGGTGGCGCTGTTGCCCGCACGACGATCAGCGGTCGGTCGGTCGAATCGCGCTGGTGCCGCTCGAACGATCTACTCCACCTCGTCGAAGACGGACGGTCATGGACCATCCGCCTCCTCACATCGGCTCCTCGAACCCAGGCCGGCGCCGTATCGGTGCCAGAGCTGCGATCCCCGATGCCCGGCGCGGTCGTCGCCATCCATGTGCGCGACGGCGACAATGTCGACGAGGGCGCGGCCATCATCGTCGTGGAAGCCATGAAGATGGAGCACGTTCTTCGGGCCACCGCTGCTGGCCGGGTGGACCTGCAGGTGACGGTGGGAACGCAAGTGACCCGCGACCAGCTGCTGGCTACGGTAGTGCCGCCGACGCTGGCAGCGCCCGGAGAGAGAGAAGGCACTTAGAACGGCAAAGCCGCGCTGTCCGCCGCAGCGCCGACGAGTTCGTCGTCTGCGTCGGCATCCGACTTGTCCGGAGCACCTGGCGTAGCGGTCGGCCAGCCGTTGTCGATAGAGGTCACACCGGATGGATCGGGCGCAACGGCATCCGTCTCCACCCGGGTCGCCGCGTCGATCGCCGCACTCGACATGCCGCGGGTGAACGACGCCGTGCCCCAGGTGAGGTCGTGGCCGATCGAATCCGCATCGATCTCGATGGAGGTGCCGACCTTGTCACCTGCGGCCCAGTCGCGGATACGGAGGCGACCGGTGACGATCACCCTCTCGCCCTTCCTGACCGAGCTGTTTGCATTGAGGGCGAGCTGGCGGAAGGAGGTGACGGTGTACCAGTTGGTGCCGTTATCGACCCACAGGTTGCGGGAGCGGTCGAATCGACGCTGCGTGGATGCCAGCCGAAAGCTGGTGATGGGAAGTCCCTCGCCGGTGACGAGGTGATTCGGGACAGTGGCCACAAAGCCGGTGAGTGTGATGGTGTCGGTCATGCGGCAAGTGTGAACCGTGGCCGAGCACCGAATGGCCGAAACCGTGCCCGGCGGGGAAAACAGGCACTCAGAGGTAGGTGTGGAGGAGTTGCCACTCGCCCCGGGCCGCGTCGTAGAGCACATCGAACATGCGGGTGTCACCGCTGTCGGACGTGCCCTGGAAACGCCAGCCGAGCGGCATCGCACCCGGATGGGTGATTGCCGCATAGTCGACGCCGAGGGGCGTCGGAGTATCGGTCACGCGAAAACGGCTACCCGCCCACACGAATTGCTCTGGGATGCCTTCGGCACCGGTCCACACCGTTACGGTCGCGCCCACGAGCGTCATCTTTCCCACCTCCGACTTTCGAAACTTTGTTCGATAATCGACTGTAGGCGACCCGGGCGCGACACGCCAAGAGCGGAGCCTCGAAAAGTCGTAGAGTCAATGCTCGCGAAAATCCGGCCACTCAGAGCCGGGGAGCAGGCTCGCATAGAGCGCACTCTTGGCGACATCCAACGTGGGATAGATGCCCCGGTAGCCGTTGTCGGTCATCAGTTTGAAGGTGAATCCGCCCTCGACGCTGTGCACGGATCCCACCGCACCGGCCGGGCCCATCGCCACCCAGCGGTTGCCCGTCAGGACATGGGAACCAGACGTTGACTGCATTGTGTTGCTCATCATTGAGCTCCTTTTGTTCACATCTGCCGAACCATGCCGGCAGCAATAGCCTAAGTCAGAGCGCTCTGATCGTCACGACTCGTCGCTATCAAATTCAAGAACTCCGGGAGACTAACGATGCCCTCCACTCGACTCGGAGTCGTCTTCGACTATGCCGACGACTTCACCACCAACGCCGCAGAGATCACTGGATTCGAGCGGGTCGGCGTCAACCTCGTCTCGGTCGCGGAGGCCTATTCCTTCGACGCGGTGAGCCAACTCGGATACCTCGCCGCCATCACGACGACCATGACCCTCGCCTCCGGAATCCTCCCGATCTTCTCGCGCACGCCGGCGCTGCTCGCGATGACAGCGGCAGGGCTCGATTCCGTCTCACGCGGCCGCTTCGAACTCGGGATCGGGTCATCCGGAGCGCAGGTGATCGAAGGATTTCACGGTGTGCCGTTCACCGCACCGCTCGGTCGCATCAGGGAGAACGTGGAGATCTGTCGCGCAATCTGGCGACGCGAACGTCTGGACTTCCACGGAACGCATTACACGATCCCGCTGCCCGCCGACCAGGGACGCGGCCTCGGCAAGCCCCTGAAGATCATCAACCAGCCGGTGCGCGGGACGATTCCGATTTCGATCGCCGCGCTCACCCCGAAAGCCGTGGCGCAGGCCGCCGAGATCGCGAACGGCTGGCTCCCGCTCTTCTACCTGCCGGAGAAGGCGGATGCCGCCTGGGGCGCATCCCTCGCCGAAGGCAGGACTCGGCGCTCCCCCGACCTCGGGCCGCTCGATGTCATCGCGCAGGTGCCGTTCTACCTTGGGGATCGCCCGGACCGGGCCATCGAGGCATACCGGCAGAATGTGGCCCTTTACGTCGGCGGTATGGGCGCCCGCGGAGCGAACTTCTACAACGATCTCGCCGTCGGCTACGGCTTCGTCGAGGAGGCGGCGCTCGTGCAGGAGCTCTATCTCACCGGCCGTAAAGACGAGGCCGCCTCGGCCCTGCCGGATGAGCTCGTGCACGGCACGGCGCTCATCGGCACCGAGCGTGAGGTGCGCGCCCGCGTAGACGCACTCCTCGCCTCCGGGGTCACCACGATCTCCGTGAAGCCGCTTGCGCCTTCACGCACGGAGCGCATCGAGCAACTCGAGGCCCTCCGCGGCATTCTGGGCTAGCGGCGATCACGGCTGAGGCTCAGGATGCAAGCACGTACTCCGCGAAGGACTTGCGGATCTTGTTCACCTTGGGCAGCGCGACCGCCATGCAGTAGCCCTGGCTCGGATTCTTGGCGAAGAAATCCTGGTGATAACGTTCGGCCTCGTACCAGATGCCGAGAGGCGAGATCTCGGTGACGAGCCCGCCGTCCCAGTATTCGGATGCGCGGTCGCGAGCGGTGTCGAACTGCGCCTTCTGCGCGTCATTCGCATAGAACATCGCGGAGCGGTACTGAGAGCCGACATCGTTGCCCTGCCGGTTGAGCTGACGCGGGTCGTGCAGGGAGAAGAAGGCGTCGAGGATCACATCGGCGGGGATGATCTCGAGGTCGAAGGTGACCGCGACGGCCTCGGCGTGGCCGGTCATCCCGGTGCAGACGGCGTCGTAGTCGGGGTTCTTGGTGACTCCGCCGGTGTAGCCGGAGACGACATCACTCACACCACGCAGGGTGCGGTACACCGCGTCGAGGCACCAGAAACAGCCACCGGCGAGAACGAATGTTTGCATGTGAAGAGTCTACTTTCCGCTTGTGGGAGGGGACAGGGAGGCTGTCTCACAGCCCAACACGATCGCAGTCGTGGCCATTCCTCGCTCACAGCCGCCTTTAGGCTTGGCCGATGTCCTATGTCGCGAACGCTGACCGCTACCAGTCCCTCGATTACCATCGCGTCGGCCGCAGTGGCCTGAAGCTTCCGGCCGTCTCCCTCGGGCTGTGGAACAATTTCGGATTCGATCGCCCGATCGATACGCAGCGCGCCATCCTACGTCGCGCCTTCGACCTCGGTTGCACCCACTTCGACCTCGCAAACAACTACGGTCCGCCAGCGGGAAGCGCCGAGACCAACTTCGGCCGCATCTTCGCCGATGACTTCCGTCCGCACCGCGACGAGCTCATCATCTCCACCAAGGCCGGCTACGACATGTGGGAGGGCCCGTACGGCGAATGGGGGTCGCGCAAGTACATGCTCTCCTCGCTCGATGCGAGTCTCGGTCGGATGGGGCTCGACTACGTCGACATCTTCTACTCCCACCGCCCCGACCCGGAGACACCCATAGAGGAGACGATGGGCGCACTTGCGACCGCCGTCACCTCGGGTCGGGCGCTCTACGCCGGCATCTCGAACTACAACACCGAGCAAACTGTCGCTGCCCACCGCGCCCTCGCCGAGCACAAGATCCCCCTGCTCATCCACCAGCCGCGCTTCAACATGTTCGATCGTCACATCGAGACCGAGGGCCTTCTTCCGGTCCTGGATGAATTGGGCATGGGCAGCATCGTCTTCTCGCCGCTCGCCCAGGGCATGCTCACCGACCGATACCTCACAGGGATTCCTGCGGATTCCCGCGCGGCCGAGGGCCGCTGGATCGACTCGGAGAACATCAGCGAGGTCTACCTCGAACGTGCCAACGCCCTCAACGAGATCGCGAAGGGCCGCGGTCAGAGTCTCGCGCAGCTCGCGCTGACCTGGGTACTGCGTCATCCGCAGGTCACTACCGCACTCATCGGGGCGTCGAGCGTCTCCCAGTTGGAGAACAACATCGCGGCACTCGAGAGTGCCCCGCTCACCGACGGGGAGATCGCGGCGATCGAGCCGTTCGCGGTGCACGGCACGAGCGACCGGTAATACCGCGAATGTCGGTGGATCGATCTAGCGTCGCTTTACGTAGACACAACGTATATCGACAACCGGGCCGGCTGACTCAAGGATCACGCATGACCACTCTCGATTTCACCAGCACCGATTTCACCCGCACCGATTTCACCCGCACCGATTGCACCCGCACCGATTTCACCCGCACCGCGGCCCTCACTCGCCCGGGACTCCACCTCGTGCCACTGCATGACGAGTTGTGGCGGGTGACGCGACCGTCCGGAGAGGTGCTCGGCTATGTCGAGCGGTTCGGCGTGCGAGCCGGACTCCGTTTCCGCGCCAAGCGTTTCATCGTCCGCCAGCGTCGCTTCGTCGAGATGGGCGAATTCTGGAGCATGGATGATGCGGTGGACTGTTTCGGCTTCTGAACTGCTGGCCTGCTGCCGGTGCACCGCACGCCAGGCCGACCCGGTGCCAGTTGGAGACTCGCCACAGCTGATTGCTGAATGTCGCCTGTGGCCGGGTTAAAGTTCGACTCATGCAATGGTGGACCGACTTTCTCGACTGGCTCAATTCCGACAGCGGCTGGCGCATCGTCTCGACGGCGGTCATCCCGTTTGTCGCGATCGTCGTCGCGGGCATCGTTGCGGCGGCAATCGGGCGCGCTTCTGCCCGCAAGGTGATCGAACTGAGCGAACGGGAGGTGCGGGCATCCGCCGTCACTGCGCTCATCAGCGCCGCCCGCAAAGCCGCCGTCTGGAACACGCTGCCAGCGCCTGAACAGCAGCACATCGACCACCTGATCGGCGACGCGGAGATCCGTCTGCGCTTGCTTCCCATCGCGGGAACCGCGCTCGCGGCCGACTGGTCGAGTCATGAGATCGCCGGCATGAAGCGCAACGCCATCTCCTTCAGCTTCCAGGCAGAGCAGTCCCTTCTCGTCTTCCGTGACCGCCTGATCGAGTGGCAGGGGCGCCCGAGCCGCGCCAAAAAGCTCTTCAAGAACGACCTCGACTCCTGGGCGTACAACTCCTCTGCCAGCGAGCAGGAGCTGGTGCACCAGCAGCAGAAGTGGGCCGCCCAGCAGGTGACCGAGACCGGACCGATCAACACGGTCACGACCACCCCGTTAACCCGCCCCCTTGCGCCCGCTCCGATCCAGGCGCCTCTCGTGGAGTCCACAACCGCCGCCAGTGCTGGACTTGTGGCAGGAATTACTGCAGCCAGCTTCGCCGCCGCGCCCGTCGAGCCGACTTTCAGTTCGCCAGAGGCCAGCCTGCCCGCCGGCGACGAGCCACATCCCCTGGTCGAGCCGGCCGACACCTCCTCGCACGACGTGTCGGAGGCATCCATCTTCGGTGGCAACCCGCCGCAGGAAATCATCGATTCGGAGAACACTGAGCCCGAGCATGCCGCACCGGAGCCCTCCGAGCCGGATGACGATCACGAGACTTCGTCGGAGGACGCGGGAACCAGCGAGCACCACAGCCACGATGGCCACGACGGGCACCACGAGAACGGGCACGACGAGAACGGGCACGACGAGAATAACGAACACGGTCACCACGATCACGACGAGAACGGGCACGACGAGAACGGGCACGACGAACATCAGCACGATGAGTGGCGCGGCTGAGCCGAATCGGCCGCGATGCCTGACACCTCGCAGCGAGCCTCGCAATCAGCTCCGGGCAAAGGTGTGCGCGATCCAGCGGAGACTTGGAGACGATTCTGCTGCCCCGACTCTCGGAATACACGGCGGCGGGACCACGGGCAGACAGTCCCCCCGGAGGGATTCGAACCCCCGGCCAAGTGGGTAGAAACCACACGCTCTTCCGCTGAGCTACGGGGGGAGGACAATCCCCAGATTACTACGCGGCCGCGGCGACCACCCATTGCTGCAGCACCGCGAACCAGTTCTCGCCTGACCCTTGCCCGACGGGTCTGAGGCAGTG
>Ga0209512_1003574_pt1 | contig 14533 bp, 10 predicted proteins | sample frozenSSSSmetaG_FD_184142 | JGI IMG/M metagenome (GOLD analysis project Ga0209512, IMG submission 184142) | Glacier valley bacterial and archeal communities from Borup Fiord, Nunavut, Canada, to study Microbial Dark Matter (Phase II) -... | ecosystem: Environmental > Aquatic > Freshwater > Ice >... | reverse complement strand
TGGTCTCCCCGGCGTTCGGACAGCCCGGAAAAGTGCCGTTCTGGAAAGGTGACGGTCTCGGCCGACCCGCCGAGCTCGGTGCCGCGATCGGTGCTTTCACGCGGGAAATCGCTAACGCCTCCCTTGCGGATGCCCGAGCCCGCGTCGAGGGCATCGGACTCGACCCGCACGCCGTGACCAACCTCATCGCCCTTGTGGAAGAGCAGAAGAGCGCAACGGGCCAGGTGCCGACAGACAAGACGCTCGTCGTCGAGCGGTTTCGGGATGAACTCGGCGATTGGCGAGTCGTGCTGCATTCTCCTTACGGGATGCCGGTGCATGCGCCGTGGGCACTCGCGGTGAGTGCCCGCGTTCGCGACCGGCTCGGCGTGGATGGCGCGGCGATTGCGGGCGACGACGGGATCGTGGTGCGCATCCCCGACACCGACGCGGACCCGCCGGGCGCCGAGTTGTTCGCGTTCGAACGCGAGGAGTTAGAGGCGATCGTCACGGAGGAGGTGGGCGGGTCGGCCTTGTTCGCCGCCCGATTCCGTGAATGCGCTGCTCGGGCGCTGCTGCTACCGAGGCGCGATCCGGGGCGGCGCTCGCCACTGTGGCAGCAGCGCCAACGGGCATCCCAGTTGCTGGATGTGGCACGAAAATACCCGAGCTTCCCGATCGTGCTCGAGACGGTGCGCGAAGTGCTCCAGGATGTGTACGACCTCCCCGCGCTCGGTCGATTGATGGGGCAGATCGAATCCCGGTCCATCCGGCTGGTCGAAACCCAAACCGAGGTGCCTTCGCCGTTCGCCCGTTCGCTGCTGTTCGGATACGTTGCCGCCTTCATGTACGAGGGCGATTCGCCTCTGGCGGAACGGCGGGCGGCGGCGCTGTCGCTCGATTCGGCCCTCCTGGCCGAATTGCTCGGTCGTGTCGAGTTGCGCGAACTGCTCGACCCCGCGGTGATCGAGAGCACAGAGAGGGAGTTGCAGAGACTGGCCCCCGAACGTCACGCCCGGGGGGTTGAAGGCATCGTCGACCTGATGCGGATGCTCGGACCTCTCTCCATCGAGGAGATCGTCGCCCGGGTGGATGTCGCAACGCTCGTGGATGTCGCGGCGCCTGCGGATGTCGCGCATAGCGCCGCCGACACGGTGCGGGCGATTCTCACCGGGCTCGCCCGCGAGAATCGAGCCCTCCCGGTCACCATCGCCGGTGCGTCGCAATGGGCCGTCGTGGAAGACGCGGCGCGACTGCGCGATGCGCTCGGAGTACCGCTGCCGATCGGGGTACCGCTCGCGTTCATCGAACCCGTGCCCGACCCGGTCGGTGACCTCATGAGCCGCTTCGCGCGCACTCACGGTCCGTTCACGGTGCACGACGCTGCGACCCGTTTCGGCCTGGGAACGGCCGTCGTCACAGACACCTTCCGCCGACTCGCGGCCGACCGACGGGTGGTGGACGGCGAGTTCCGGCCCGGGGCATCCGGTACTGAATGGTGCTCGGTCGAAGTGCTGCGTCGGTTGCGAAGTCGCTCCCTCGCGGCCCTCCGTCACGAAGTCGAGCCGGTGGATTCGCCGACCCTCGGGCGTTTTCTGCCCGCATGGCAGCACGTCGGCGAGTCGTTGCGCGGGGTTGACGGGTTAATGCAGGTGATCGATCAGCTTGCCGGGGTCGTGCTGCCAGCATCCACCTGGGAAACACTGGTCTTGCCCGCGCGGCTGCCGAACTACTCGCAGGCGTGGCTCGACGAACTGACGGTGTCGGGGGATGTTCTCTGGTCCGGCAGCGGCGTGCTGCCCGGCGGCGACGGGTGGGTGGGCCTTCACCTGGCCGAGACGGCGGCGCTCACCCTTCCCGAGCCCGGTGGGGATGAGACCACCGAGTTGCAACGCTCGATTCTGACGGCGCTCGCGGGCGGCGGAGCGTATTTCTTCCGTCAGTTGGGCCAGGCCGTGGGAAGCATCGACGACGCCGAACTCAATGCAGCGCTGTGGCAACTCGTATGGTCGGGTTTGGTGACCAACGACACGCTCTCCCCCTTGCGTTCCTACCTCGGTGGGCCGAGTAATGCCCGCCGCGCCGTTCCCCGGGCCCGTTCCTATCGTGCCCGGGCCTCCTCGGCAAGGTCCTCTTCGATGGCCGCTCGAGCGGGCCGGGTCGCGCAGGGTGGGCCTCCCACCGGAAGCGGGCGGTGGTCCCTGCTTCCCCTTGCGGAGGGCGACACAACCGTGCGTGCGAAGGCGCTCGCCGAATCCCTGCTCGAACGGCACGGCGTGGTGACGCGCGGTTCGGTGGTGAGTGAGGGCATCCGCGGCGGATTCGCGCTCGCGTACCGGGTTCTGAGCGGCTTCGAGGAGAGTGGTCGAGCCCGGCGGGGCTACTTCGTTGAGGGGCTTGGCGCGGCGCAATTCGCGACAAGCGCCACCGTGGACCGACTTCGCAGCTTCAGCGTCGACCCTGAGGCACCGCCCGCTCGCCGGGCGATAACCCTCTCGGCTACGGATCCCGCCAACCCATATGGTGCGGCGCTGCCCTGGCCGAAACAGGATGTTCCCGACGATGAGCGGCGTGGCCACCGCCCGGGCCGCAAGGCCGGCGCCCTCGTGGTGCTGGTGGATGGCGAGCTGGTGCTCTTCGTCGAGCGCGGCGGCAAGTCTGTGCTGACGTTCGGTGCGCACGACGCGGCGCTGGCCGCTGCGGCGGCATCCCTCGCCCGGGTGGTGCGCGACCATCTCGGACGGCTCCGCGTGGAACGCATCGATGGGGATTTCTCGGTGGGAACACCGCTCGGGCTGCTCCTGGTCGAGGCTGGCTTCTCGCCCACCCCGCAGGGTCTGCGCCTGCGGTCATAGCAAAATGGGCAGTTCTACGACCTTCGCCGCACCCCGACCCTGCTGGCTCACGTGTTCTCCATGCGGGCGGCCGAACGTGTCGCGGCGGAAATCCCTGCCGCATAATGACTGTCGTGATGTGCTCATGATCAGCGCGCTCGCCGACGCATAATGCCCGAGGGCGACACCGTCTATCGAGCGGCGAACGCGCTGCGCGGGGCGCTAGCGGGCACCGTCCTGACGCGATGCGACATCCGGGTGCCGAAGTTTGCGACCGTCGATCTCACCGGCGAAACCGTGCACGAGGTGCTGAGTCGCGGCAAGCATCTGCTCATCCGGGTCGGCGACTTCAGTGTGCACAGCCACCTCAAGATGGAGGGCACCTGGCAGATCTATCCGAACGGCGCGAAGTGGCGCCAGCCGTCGTTCAAGGCTCGCGCGATCCTCGCCAATTCGGCTGTAACCGCTGTCGGGTTCGAACTCGGCTTGTTCGAGGTGGTGCGCACGGCTGACGAAGACACGGTGGTCGGATACCTCGGCCCTGATCTGCTCGGCGAAAATTGGGATGCCTCGGTGGCGATCGGAAATCTGCGACGCGAGCCGGACCGGGAGATCGGGCTGGCGCTCCTGGACCAGCGGGTGCTCGCCGGGCTCGGCAACGTCTATCGCAACGAACTGTGCTTTCTGCGCGGCGCCTTGCCCACCCGTGCGACCGGTGACATCGCAGACCTGCCCGCCATGGTCGATCTCGCCAAACGCCTCATCGAAGCGAACAAGGATCGCAGCACGCGCACCACCACTGGACGGCTGCGCGGCCAGACATTCTGGGTCTACGGCCGCGATGGCCGGCCGTGCTCGCGGTGCGGCACGACGATCCTGCGCGGTGAACTCGGCGATACCGAACTGCAACTGCGGGATACCTACTGGTGCCCGCACTGCCAGACCTGACGGCGCCTCGGGCACTCGCTAGCGAGGCATCCGCAATTTCTGCAGCAGACGATCGAGCTCGGCCAGTTCGGCAGAGGAGAGTGAGTCGAACCGCGGTCTCGCTCGCTCCACGACGTCCGCCTGCATCACCCGCACCTCCTCCATCGCACGATCGGTGAGCCGGATGATCCGGCCCCGACGGTCGGCAGGGTTGGTTTGAACCCGCACGAGCCCGTCCAGGGAGTCGATCACTTGGCTGATCGCACCACTCGTGACGTTCAGTTGCGCAGCGAGGTCTTTCACGCTGATCCCGTCGAATTGCGACAGCATGAACAGCGCGTCCAGCTGGGCTCTGCCCAATAACAAGCCCTCGAACGGGCGAGTCCGCTTGGTTATGGTCTGCCGAGAAATGAAGCCCAGCGAAGCGAGGATCGTGTGCAGGTAGGGCGTTCGGCTGTCTACGGTGTCGATGTCAATAGCTGACGAACGGGAGCTGGGACCGGTAGCTCTCGTCCGTCACCTGCTTGAGGATGAATTGTGCCAAGTCGGCGCGCCCGATCTTCAGACCCGCATCAATTCCGACCCAGCCGACTCGGTATTTGCTGGTCAAGGGCCCGTCGGTGAGCACCGGCCCACGCACGATCGTCCAGTCGAGACCGCTACCTTCGAGCAGTTTGTGGTGGGCGATCGCGTCGTCCAGCACATCCGGCACCGTCAATCGCATGATGCCGCGGATGATTCGATCCGGCAACTTCGGCTTGTCGAGCTCGAACGGCAAGCCACCACCCGACAGAGACACGATCCTGGTCAGCCCGTGCTGCTTCATCGCAGCGATCATGTTGGCGGTTCCCTCGGCCTGCACCGTCGCCGGAGCACCTTTGACATTACCGACGACACTGATCACGACGTCGGCTCCATCGATGGTCGTCTCGACCGCCGTTGCGTCGAGAACGTTGCCCTCGATCACGCTCAGGTGCGGCGAGGTCGCGGTGATGGATGCCGCCGAGCGAGCGAGCGAGCGGACGGTGTATCCGGCGTCGAGGGCTTGAGACAGGACGAGGCGTCCGACGCGGCCTGAGCCGCCGAACAGCGCGATGGTAGTCACGGTTATCTCCAGACGGTTTAGGTTAGCTCCTAAACTATACGGGCTTTAGGGCGGGATTTTAAGTCAGCCCCGTCGGCGATCCCACCCGATGGCGCTGACGACGACGACGGAGATGCCGGTTGCCAGGCCGAGGCAGATGACCACGGGTGCCCCGATCGCCAGAACCTGGAGGAAGACGTAGTCGAGATTGCGGTTCGTTTGCGTTGCGGCGAAGTTCTCCTGGAGACGGGCAATGATGTAGAAGCCACCGCCGATGAGAGCCACGGAGATCACCGCGAGGGCGATGATGAAGGGGTTGGTGCGCCGAGGGACTGGGGTCACCGGCGCAGACACGGTCTCGCCCGTACTGCTGGTCTCGGTCTCGCCGATGGGCTCGATCCCGATGCTGGACGCGGTCCCGCTATTCGTCGGGGGCAAGACCACCGGGACCGCTCCATAAGTCGGTGCTGCCGCTCGCGCGGTGCTCGCCCGAGCGACTGCAGGGCCGTTCGACGACGCGGGGACGGCAGCATCCTCTGCCGTGTATCCGGGCTGGAAGGCCGGGTCGAAGCGAGGATCGAACCGGCCACTCTCCATGCTCGACGGTATCACCGGGCCGAACAGCAGTTGGGCGGCTCGCAGCTCCCTACGATGGGCGCATGGCTACGCCACAGACCCAGTCGCCTCGAATGGCCGAGCGTATTTCACGATTCACGCCGTTCGTCATACCCCCGCTCGCGGCCGTGGTGCTCGTGGCAGCGTGGGGACGCGACCTCGGGGGCATCCTCGTCGTCTTGATCGCGGTAGTGCTCGCCGCGGCAGTGCTCGTGGCGGTGCACCACGCCGAGGTGATCGCGCATCGGGTGGGCGAGCCTTTCGGATCCCTCGTCCTCGCCGTCGCGGTCACCGTTATCGAAGTCGGGCTCATCATCACCCTGATGCTGGCTGGCGGGAAAGACACGAGCACGCTCGCCCGCGACACCGTGTTCGCAGCGGTCATGATCTCGATGAACGGTATCGTCGGCATCTCGCTCGTGGTGGGAGCCATTCGCCATCGGATCGTGGAGTTCAACTCGGAGGGCGCCGGGGCTCTCCTCGCCACCCTGAGCGCGCTTGCGGTGCTTTGTCTGGTCATCCCGACCTTCACGTCGGCACCGGCCTCGCAATTCTCGCCGGCGCAGCTTGCTTTCGCGGCGGTGGCATCCGTCACGCTCTACGGGATGTTCGTGGCCACCCAGACGGTCGTGCACCGCGACTTCTTCCTCCCGGTCGGCGATCACGCTGGCGAAGACGAACATGCGGCGGTGCCGACCAATAGGCAGACCTTGGTCAGCCTGGGGATGCTCGTGGTCGCCCTCGTGTCGGTCGTCGGGCTCGCCAAACTGGAGTCACCCTCGATCGAGCGCGCGGTGAGCGCGGCCGGATTCCCGCCGGCGGTCGTCGGGGTGGTCATCGCCCTCCTGGTGTTAGCCCCGGAAGGCATCGCGGCCGTACGGGCGGCGCGCCGCGATCGGGTGCAGACGAGCCTCAACCTGGCCCTCGGCTCGGCCGTAGCGAGCATCGGATTGACGATCCCGGCGATCGCCGCGGCATCCGTCTTCATCGCCGGACCCCTGGTGCTCGGTCTGGGCGCGACACAGATCGTGCTGCTGGCCTTGACGGTCGTGGTCAGCATCCTGACGATCGTGCCCGGGCGGGCGACCCGACTGCAGGGCGGGGTTCACCTCGTGTTGTTCGGAGCGTTCATCTTCTTGTCGATCGCCCCGTAGTCGCCCGGGCGGCACTCGGTCGTTGCCGTCCCGGCTCGACGTGCCCTGCGTATCGGGAGCAACGAGACTCAACGGGCACCAAGACGGGGTGGGTGTCGGGATGGCGGGGAGCGGGGTGGCGGACGCGGACGCGGAGAGTTCGCCAGTCTCGCGCAGGCTCGGCGAGGTCCAGGCGAGCTACCCCCCGTGCGCATCCAAGAACTCGTAGAGTTCGCGGTCGTCGACGCCCGGGAAGGTTCCGGACGGCAGCGGCGAAAGGATGTGCGCGTGCAGCTTCGCGCTCGACCACGCGCGGCCGGCCCAGCGCTCGCTCAACGCGGCCTCGGGCCGGCGGCAGCACGCGACATCGGGGCAGGTTGAGACACTGCGGACGCCGGTCTCGCGCCCACGGAACCACTTGGAGTGTGAAAACGGCACGCCGATCGTGATCGAGAACTCCCCGGCCGAGGTCGTGCCGGTCTGGGTGGATTCGAAGAAGGTGCCCTCCGGCGTGTCCGTGTACTGGTAGTACTCGGTGGTGCGATTGGTGCGGGTGAATGTGGTGCGGGCGCTCCAGTGGCGGCACACCTGCTGGCCCTCGGTCGACCCCGTGACATCCACCGGAAGGCGGAGTCCATCGTTTTCGTAGGCCTTGTACACGGCTCCGTCGTCGCCCACCCGCAAGAAGTGCACCTGCAGGCCCAGGTGCGCCGTGGCCAGATTGGTGAATCGCAAGGCGGCCGCTTCGTGGGTGACGCCGAAAGCATCCCGAAAGTCCTCGACCGCGATATTGCGCTCGGCTTTGGCTGCCGTCAGAAACTCGACGGACTGACGCCGCGGCATCAGGGCAGCGGCGGCGAAGTAGTTGATTTCCAGCCGCTGCTGCAGGAAAGCGGCGTAGGTGTCGGGGATCGGATGCTCAAGCACTCGGTGGGCCATCGCCTGGAGCGCCATCGAACGTAGGCCGTGCCCGCCCGGGATGGAAGCAGGCGGCAGGTAAATGCGCCCGTTCGCGAGGTCGGTCACCGATCGGGCGGAATGCGGCAGGTCGTTGACGTGCACCAGTTCGAAGCCGAGACTGTGCGCCATCCGGCTGACTGAGCGATGGGTCAGCGCACCCGAAACGTGGCCCACGTCAGCGAGAAGCCGCTCGGTGACGTCTTCGATCTCGGGCAGGTAGTTGTCGACGGTGCGCATGTTCCGGCGCAATTCAGTGTTGCCCCGCCGCGCTTCCTCGGGGGTGGCGATCGCCTCGCGCGATCGGCGCGCCAGCTCCCGGTGCAGACCGACCAGAGCCTCGAGGGTCTCGTCACTCGTCCCCTTCAGAGGTCGGATGCTGGGTAGCGCGAGCGACGCGTACACGCTGGTTCGCTGCACCCGGTCGAGCTCGACCTCGAGGGCTGCGCGGTGGTTGGGTGCCGAGGCATCCAACAAATCCGAAAGGTGGATGCCGAGCTCCTGCGCCACCGCCGTGAGCAGGCTCAACCGCGGTTCGCGTTTGCCATTCTCGATGAGGGATAGCTGACTGCTTGCGATGCCGACCCGGTGGCCGAGCTGATCCAGCGTCAGGCTCGACGCGGTGCGGAAGTGCCGAACACGTTGGCCCAATGTCGCTAAATCGTGCATGACTTGACAATAGCGAAGGATTTGCCGATCTTTCAGCAACAAATGCGGATCAAGGACCGAAACAGCGGGCCAAGATTTAACAAGTACAACTTTTTCTAAGGACCAACCGTGAGCATCGCCGTCGAAGTCGACCTGACCAGTGCACCGCAGAACGCGCCGCACTCTCTTCGCCGCTGGGTCGATGACCTCGCCGCTCTCACCCTCCCCGACCGGATCGTGTGGTGCGATGGGTCTCGCGCCGAGCGCGATGGCCTTCTTCGCGGCATGGTCGAGAGCGGCACCTTGATCCGGCTCAACCCGGAGCTGCGCCCCTACAGCTTCCTCGCCCGGAGTGACCCCGACGATGTCGCCCGTGTCGAATCCCGCACCTTCATCTGCTCGACGGACGAGGCCGATGCCGGCCCCACCAATAACTGGATCGCGCCGGCAGAAATGCGCACAACCCTCGACGGGCTGTTCGATGGCGCGATGCGCGGCCGCACGATGTACGTGGTGCCGTTCTCGATGGGGCCGATCGGGTCTCCGATGTCTCGGCTCGGCGTTCAGGTCACCGACTCGCCGTACGTCGTGGCAAGCGTCGGGATCATGACCCGAATGGGAACCGAAGCCCTCGACGCTATCGGCGAGTCGACCCCGTGGGTACGCGCGGTGCACAGCGTGGGCGCGCCACTCGAACTGGGCGAGCAGGATATCCCGTGGCCGTGCAACCCGACGAAGTACATCTCGCACTTTCCCGAAGATCGAGCGATCTGGTCGTTCGGCTCGGCCTACGGCGGCAACGCCATCCTCGCTAAAAAGGCCTTCGCGTTACGGATCGCCTCGGTGATGGCCCGAGACGAGGGTTGGCTCGCTGAGCACATGCTCATCATCAAGGTCACTAATCCCCGAGGCAGGGTGTTCCACGTTGCGGCGGCATTCCCGAGCGCATGCGGCAAGACCAACCTCGCAATGCTGCGGCCGACCATCCCGGGTTGGTGCGTCGAGACCATTGGTGACGACATCGCCTGGCTCGGGATCGGTGCCGACGGGCGGCTGCGGGCGATCAACCCCGAGGCAGGGTTCTTCGGGGTCGCTCCCGGCACCGGAGCAACGAGCAACCCCACCGCGATCGACACGATGTGGGGCAACACGATCTTCACGAACGTCGCGATGACCGACGAGGGCGACGTGTGGTGGGAGGGGCTCACCGAGAAGATCCCGGACCATCTCGCCGACTGGCAGGGCAACGACTGGACCCGGGCATCGGGGCGCCCCGCCGCCCACCCGAACTCGCGCTTCACCGTCGCGGCTCGGCAGTGCCCGACAATCTCCGATGACTGGGAAGACCCGGTCGGCGTCGTCATCGACGCGATAATCTTCGGCGGTCGCCGCGCAACCAACGTGCCGCTAGTGGTGGAGGCACGGGACTGGGAGCACGGCGTTTTCATGGGCGCCACGATCTCGTCCGAGCGCACGGCGGCCGCCGAGGGCACGGTCGGCGAGTTGCGCCGCGACCCCTTCGCGATGATGCCCTTCGTCGGCTACAACATGGCCGATCACTGGGCGCACTGGCTCAGCGTCGGCGCGAAGCTCCGAACCAGCGGCACCGTGCCCCGCATCTTCCAAGTGAACTGGTTCCGCAAGGGAGCGGACGGGCGATTCCTCTGGCCGGGTTTCGGAGAGAACTCCCGAGTGCTCGAGTGGATGCTGCAGCGAGTCGACGGGCAGGTTGCGGCGGCAGATACTCCGATCGGACTCGGGCCGCTTCCGGGCGATCTCAATCTGACCGGGCTGGATGTGACGGTCGACGACCTGACCGGGCTCTTCGACCTCGATGCCGACTCATGGTTGCGCGAGGCGGATGCGACCGAAGAGTTCTTCGCGACCTTCGACGACCGGCTCCCCTCCGCGCTCTCCACTCAACTCGAGTCGCTGCGAGGGCGGCTGAGCGCGGCCTAGAAGGCACGGCGCCGCTACCATCGTCGGTATACCCGCAGCGCTCGAGAAGCTCACGATTCGGAACCGAGGTTGAAACCGGCGAGCCGCTCGGCCTGATCGTGGCGAAGCTGAACCGGCACACCTTCTGGTGCGGTCAGAGCGGCTCCAGCAAGACGTACGCACTCGGCGTCGCACTCGGCGTCGCACTCGAGCAGATCATCGCCCACCCCGCGTTGCCGGTCGTGATCTTCGACCCGAATGCCGATTTCGTGCACTTGGGCGAGATGCAAACCGAGGTCTTCGGTACGCCGACCGCGGCCCTCCTGGCGACTCGGGACATCCGGGTGCTCTGACCGGGTGATGGCGCCTCGAAAAGCGCCGACGCACAACCTCTTCTGGTGAGGTTCGGATGCCACAGTGCTCGACCTCGGCGGGTTCCGTTACGCAGATGAGCCGCTCGCCGTAGCTCTCGCCGTGCTGGAGGACCTCTGAGCGCACCGGGACGAGCGACGGTCGGTGCTGCCGGTGATCGACGAGGCGCACAACCTCTGCTCTCCCTACCCGTTTGAAGGCCATCCGCCCTGGCATCGCTAGGTTGATCAGGTGATCAACCTAAGCGGTTCTGATGCCTCGCTCACCTGAGGCACTGCCCCTCACCGGGATTGTGGTCGCCGACTTCTCGCGTGTACTCGCGGGTCCGATGGCGACGATGACCCTCGCCGATCTCGGTGCCCGGGTCATCAAGATCGAGCGTCCGGGCACGGGTGACGACACGCGGCACTGGGGCCCTCCTTTCTCCCCCACCGGCTCCACCTATTTCGAGAGCGTCAATCGCAACAAGGAGTCCATCGAGCTGGATCTCAGTACCGACGCTGATCGTGCCGTCGCCGTCGCCATCGCCTGCAACGCCGACATCCTCGTCGAGAACTTCAAGCCGGGAGGCATGGCCTCGCTCGGCCTGGGATACGACGCGCTGAGTGCGCTGAACCCGGGCCTCATCTACGCGTCCATATCTGGGTTCGGCAGCGGAAGCGGAGCAGAGCTACCCGGGTACGACTTCATCGTGCAAGCCGTCGGTGGACTCATGAGCATCACCGGCGCGCCTGGCGGACCGCCGATGAAGGTGGGCGTTGCGGTCGTTGACATCCTCGCCGCGAAAGATGCGACTATCGGAATCCTCGCGGCGCTGCAGGCGAGAAAAGTGACGGGCGTCGGGCGCCTTCTCGAGGTCAATCTGTTGTCGAGCCTGCAAGGATCTCTGGTCAACCAGGGTCAGGCGTACCTCGGTGCCGGGATGGCGCCCCGCCCGATGGGCAACGCCCATCCGTCGATTGCTCCCTACGAATTACTGAATTGCCAGGACAAGCCCCTGGCTCTCGCGTGCGGCAACGACCGGCAATTCGTGGCCATCCTCCGAGTGCTCGGGCTCGACTCGTTGCGCGACGATGAACGGTTCCTCACTAACAGCGCCCGGGTCGACCACCGACCGGCCTTGGTCGCGGCTCTTGAGAGCCGACTTACGACTCGAACCGCGTCGTATTGGCAGACCGCTTTCACGGCGGTGGGTGTGCCAGCCGGCCAGGTAGGGTCGATCGCTGATGGCGTCGAGCTTGCCCGCACTCTCGATCTCGCTCCTACTATCGAGGTGCAGGATGCCGCGGGCAACGCCCGGGGCACGCAGTTCCGGAGCCCGATCACCTGGACGCCCGCAGTCACCCCACGCACTGCTGCCCCACCGGCACTTGGCGAGCACAATGATTCGGTGCGCCGTTGGCTCGCCTCGCTAGCGGGCTCGTAGGGCCAACCACAGATGCGCCGAGACGTCGGGATCATCGAGATCGGCGCCCATCAGGGACTTCACGATGCCCATACGGTGACGCAGCGAGTTGCGGTGCACCCCGAGTTCCTTGGCGGCGCCCTCCCACTGACCCTGATGACGGATGTAGCTGGTGGCGGTCGACACGAGGTCCGCACGCGAATAGCCAGCGAGGGCCGCAGCCCACCCCGTCGCGCGTTCGTCGAACGTACTATCTCCCACCGACAGTTGCCCCAGGGGAGCCCCGAGGCATGCCCTCCGGAGCTCGGCCGCACTCGAGTGCACCTGTCTGAGCAGCACCGGGTTCGCTATGGCAGCGGCAATCCGGGCGGAGCTATGTGGCGATACGTCAAGCGCACCGAGCGCGATCGAGGTTTCGAGGATCACATAGCTGAGGCCATCCGCCGTGCAACGAAGCCGCGAGCCACGGATGCCTGCGCGAAGCCGATCGGCCATCGCGGAACCGACGAGCGCCGCGACGTGGTCGGCCAATTCTCCCGGGGAAAGCGACTCCACGTTCTCTCCCCGAATGGCGAGGAGTTGCACGCGTTCGGGCAGAGGGGATTGTGCGAAGTCGGTGACCACGAGGCGGGCGGCGTCGACGAAGCCGTTCAGCACGAGGGTTGCGGCCATACCACCCAAGATCGAATTCGCGCGGGCGAGCTGCCCATCCCGCTGCGCGATGACAGTGAGAAGCGTGCTCGCGGTCACGATGAGTTGTCGATCGGGCGCGCGCAGAGCCCGACCGGCGCACACCGCGAGAAACCCGGCGGTGCGGGTGCCATCGATGATCGAATATTCGAGCACATCCGCCCCCGCCATGGCGAAGCTCGCTGCCGTGCGGGTTCCGGCGAGGTCGAGGCGTTTCGTCTCCTCGCGTAGCAGAGGCAGAACGTGCCGGTAACGCTCAGGCCAATACGTTTCGGCGGTGCCGTCGGCGGGAAGGTAAACAGCCCACCCTCCGAGTGCGGTTGCCAGCACTTTCACCAAATCGGCCACGGCTTCGGGCCGGGTCGCTGCGTGCGCGAGTGAGGTCTGTACGTTGAGGCTGGCTGCAAGGTCGGCTTGAGCGGTCCTCCCCACCAGATCCCAGTAAGCGCGAGACACGTTCATGAAAGGAATGCCCTCGGGCACAACGAACAGCGGCAGCCCCGCCGCCGCGCAGGCCCGGTCGAGGTCGGCCGGCACTGCGTCGGTTCCGGCGCCGAGGCCCAGTCCGAGACCGACGACACCGCGGGCGCGCAATCGGTCGACATAAGCGACGACATCCGTCCGCCGACGGAACGGGATACCCGTGGTCAGCAGCAGTTCTCCGCCCTCCAGGTACGGCGTGGGATCATCCAATTCCGAAATATGCACGCCGGTGAGTTCCGCGGCGGCCAGGGGGACGGGGCTTGCCGACTGGAGACCTCGGCCGAGCTTCTCGCAGAGTTGAGTTAGGCGGATCACCGGAGAGGCCCTCGCTTTATGTTGGATGTTTCGACTCAGGTTAGGCGGTCATCGGATAATTCGTCCATACCGCGAGCGGAGGGCCGTTGCTAATTTGTGGCGATGGTCATGCCGTCACTGCCTCAAACCCGTCTTCTCGCGACCACGATCCCCGGACCGCGGTCGATCGCACTGCATGCGGAGCGCGAGAAACAGGTCACCAGTGGTTTCGGGGTCGCCATGCCTGTCTTCGTCGAACGTGCAGAGGGCGCCATCCTCGAAGACGTCGACGGCAACCGCATCATCGACTTCGCATCCGGAATCGCGGTCACGAGCGTCGGAGCGAGCAACCCCCGTGTGCAGGCTCATGTCGAGGCGCAGCTCGAGAAGTTCAGCCACACCTGTTTCATGGTCACCGAATACGACTCCTTCACGGCAGTGTGCCGCTGGCTGAACGAGCACACCCCGGGCGATTTCGAGAAGCGCAGCGCTCTGTTCTCCACGGGCGCCGAAGCCGTCGAGAACGCGGTGAAGGTAGCTCGATCGGCCACCGGCCGCGCGCGCGTGCTCGTGTTCGACGATGCGTATCACGGTCGTTCACTCCTGACCATGGCGATGACCGCGAAGCAGAACCCCTACAAGCTGAATTTCGGACCATTTCCCGCCGAAGTCATCCGCGCGCCCTACGCCTCGCCATTGCGCTGGCCGACGGGTGCTGAAAACGCGGCTGCGGAGGCACTCATGGCCGTCGAGCAGATTCTGATCGACAACGATCCACAGACATTCGCCGCGATGGTGGTCGAGCCGATCCAGGGTGAGGGTGGCTTCGTCGTTCCCTCCCCCGGTTTTCTCCCCGGCCTTCGCGAGCTGGCGACGAAATACGGGATCGTCTTGGTGTTGGATGAAATTCAAGCGGGTATGGGGCGCACGGGCGCCCTCTTCGCGAGTAATCACGAAGGTATCGCCGGCGACATCACGGTTACGGCGAAGGCTCTTGCAGGCGGTCTGCCGCTGAGCGCCATCACCGGTCGAGTCGAACTCATGAACGCCGTTCACGTCGGAGGACTCGGTGGCACCTACGCCGGCAACCCCCTGTCCTGCGCCGCAGCACTGGGAGTATTCGAGGCCTTCGAAGATGGCAGCCTTGTCGCGAACGCGAACCGCATCGAATCCT
>Ga0209512_1003572_pt1 | contig 14541 bp, 14 predicted proteins | sample frozenSSSSmetaG_FD_184142 | JGI IMG/M metagenome (GOLD analysis project Ga0209512, IMG submission 184142) | Glacier valley bacterial and archeal communities from Borup Fiord, Nunavut, Canada, to study Microbial Dark Matter (Phase II) -... | ecosystem: Environmental > Aquatic > Freshwater > Ice >... | reverse complement strand
GTTATTGTCATCATTGAGTTTTTCTGCTCTTAACTACGCGCGCGCGGTATTAACTCTCAATACCTTTAACGTAGATCCTGCCTCGTAGAGTCTCCTCTCTGCGGATCCCAACTCAAAAACGCGCCCGCGAAAGCGGGCGAAAACCAGTCCGCGGGGAAGCTGCGCTTCCCCCTGTCATGCTCCGGCTTCGCCTGCGCATCGGACTCGACCCCCTACGGGGCCTGCCGGCCCCCAAACCGCTTACGCGGTTCGGCTCCCCCAGCTAGCGGTCTAGAACACAAGGTTGACTTAGCTCTTCATGGCGTCGGCGAGCCTCCAGGCGGCCGTTTGAGGCACTAATTGGCCCTCGGCGAGGGTCTGGGCACGGCTGAACTCGCCAGACGCCTCCCAGCGGCTCTAATCGCGACTGATCAGGAGCTGTACATGGGTCTGTCAGACCGGGATTGGTATCGGGACGAACTGAACCGGCGTGAGCGCCCGTTTGGCCGAGCTCGGAGCTCGGCCCGCAGCGGTGGCTTCGACGGCTTTCGGCGTCTGTTCGCTCGCCCGGGAATACCGTGGCGTGGTTTGCTGGCGGTCCTGGGCGGCGCTTCGGCGATCTTTGTCCTTGGCATTCAGGCGCATGCCTGGTGGAAGGTGCGCGACCAAGCGATCGAGCCGCCGTTGCAGAACCCAGGCCGCGTAATCCAGATCCCGGCGTCAGATCGTTTGCAGCCGCTGTCTGGTCCCTCCGCTCGGCAGCTTCCGGCACCTCTGGCCGCTGAAACGCAGGTCTCGACCGTGCCTCAAGGGCCTGCCACCTACCGCTGCATCGTCGACGGCAAGGTCATGTACTTCGGACCGGAAGATTGCCGCGGCTGGGTCTGGCCGAACGCAGGGGAGCCGGTCCCTGCCGCACCGGCCGGCATCTCCGCCTATGGCCAAGAGATGCTCCGCAGCGCCGATGCGCGGATCGCCCGACAGCGGGCGGCCGAACAGGCGGTGGTCGTCAATCGCGTGGATACCGGGCTCTCGAAGTCGGCCGAATGCGGAGCACTCGAGCAGGAGATCCAGGCGCTTGACAGCGCAGCCCGGCAGCCGCTGTCCGGCTACGAGCAGGACCGGCTCAGAGCAGCCAAGACACGGGCGCGTTCGAGGCAGTTCGAGATTCGATGCTAGGAAGGGGCCAGCTCGGCCTTTGAACCGGCAGCGCTGTAAGGGGCGCTCAAGATGGGGCAGCGCACCAACCCCTTCGGCACTCAGACTACGATGGACCCCTTCACTCGCGTGCTTCCGTGATCGTCCACGATCACCCTGAAACACCGTCCGCGATCACGCTGAAACCAGCGTCCACGATCGTTGAAATGCGCACCATAGCAATGCTGGCGACGTCAACTCCGGCATGACACGCCTGTGCCGTGGCTGGCTCGCTGCGCGAACCGACTGCGTCAGGAGTGGCCACAGGCCGACATGGCGTCGATCGACGAGACCGCGCTCAAGCTCCGGCAAGTCGATTGGTTGCGGGAGATGGCCGGCGAAGAGGCCGCGGCGTTTTGGCTGCGGCCGCTGCACTGCGACTGCGGCGGCTTCTAGCGCGAGGCCGAGGCAGGCGAAGGGCTGCTCAAGACGGGGCTGCGGCCTACCGCAACCCCTTCAGCGCTCGCCTTATCCCCCTGATAGCGCTCGACGAGTTGTCCAGCGCCTTCAGCTCCGGATATCGCCTTCCTGGACCAGAAAGTACGCCAGCACCAGCGTGCCGATCACCGGGAAGAGCGCGATCAGCTGCCACCAGCCGCTCCGGTTGGTGTCGTGCAGCCGGCGCGTGGCGGCGGAGATCGCCGGGACGATGGTCAGTAGCGAGAACATCCCGCTCAAGTTGCGGCTGACGGCCGCCAGGACAAATCCCACAACGATGATGAACAGCACGAACCACCAGTACTCCGACCTCGAGGCGTCGCCATTGAAGTCGAAGTACTTGGCCAGGCAAGTCCGGATCGATTCCTGAAACGTCATCGCGTCTCCTGCGGGAAGGCTTTCCAGGGGTCGAGGACGGCCACCCCAGTCGGCTCGAAGTCGACGACATTGCGCGTCACCACCGTCATGCCGTGGACCAGTGCGGTGGCCGCGATGAGCGCATCCCGTTCCGAGCGCCGGTCCGGCACATGTAGCCGGGCGCAGCGCTGCGCCACAGCGACATCGACCGCAAGCACCCGACCCGCAAAGGCTGGCAGCACATGACTGTCCAGCCAAGTTCGCAGCATCGCGCCCTGAGCTGCGTCACGGCGCTCGACCAGCAGCACACCGGTCTCCAGCTCGAGCAGCGCGATCACCGACAGGAACAGGCTGCCTGCAAAAACGCTGCCTGCCCAGGCAACCACGTTCTTGTTGGCGGTGCCGGCCTTGGCCTTGCGAAGCTCCGAGACGACGTTCGTGTCGAGAACGAACATCAGGACAAGTCAGCCGGCCGAAACAGATCCTCCGCCTGTTGCGGCTCGAACTCGATCTCGCCGGCGCCCGGCATCGCCAGCAGCTCGACGATGCTGTGCTGGCCACCCGCCAGCTTCTGGTACTCGTCGATGGTGAGCAGCACGTGCGCTGGCCGTCCGCGGTCGGTGATGAAGACCGGACCGTTAGCGGCCGCTTTCTTGGCACGGGCGGAGTCCTGGTTGAACTCGCGGCTGGATAGGGTGGTGATGGACACGAAGAAGCCTCCGAGACAGCATAGTAGCAACGTTGCTACTCAAGTCAAATAGGGTCGCTTGCGAGACAGTCGATTGCAAGCCGGTTCATACAGTGGGAGGTGCAATCACATTGAAAGGCCTGCATGGCAGCACTGACAGATCCCCTGAGCGCGTTGCAAGAGCTCAACCGCAAGGCCGGCTTCAACGTCTGGGCCGGCATCGAGGTGCTTCACGCCGAATCCGGTGCTGTTGTCATCGGCATGCCCTGGCGAATCGAGGCAGGGCAGTACACCGGCTTCCTGCACGCCGGCGTCATCGCGGCGCTGATCGACACGGCCTGCGGCTACGCGGCCGCGACGCAGGCGGGTCTCAGTCTCCTGGCGGTGCATTTTTCAGTTAACTGCCTCCGGTCGGCCAGTGGCGAGCGCTTCGAAGCGCATGCCAGTGTGGTCAAGGCTGGACGCAATCAATTCTTCACGCGCTGCGAGCTGTACGCCTTTGCCGGGCAGGGCAGGAGCTTGGTGGCGACCGGCGAGACGCTTCTGAACGTTGTGGCGACTTCCTGAGGCGTGGCTGCTCGCTCATGAAGGGGCTGGCGGGTACTCCAACCCCTTCGGCGCTGGCCTTAACCCCGAAGGAGCGCTCGACAAATCGTCAAGCGCCTGAACAACGACTTCTCGACATCTAGACCGCGAAATCCTCGATCTTCTTGCCACTGGCCATGGCTGCCTTCAGCCACCGCGGCTGCAGCCCGCGCCCGCTCCAGGTCTCACCCGTCGCCCCATTGCGATACTTCGCCGCCACCTTGACCCCTGTGCCCGTCTTCGCCTTGCCCGCCGATTTCGGTGCGCTGCCGGCCTTGCCCCCCAGATCCGAAGCTTTCAGCCCGTGCTCGGCCATGAGTGCCTTGACCTTGGCGATTGCCTCATTGCGTCCATGCGACGTAGCTTCCTCGATCTGTTTCTCGAGTGCTTCCTTTTGGGCAATCATTTCCTGAAGAGTAGGCATAACGGCTAAATCCCTTGAATTGAAGTCAGGCCCCTATTGTAGAAACAATACCGGCTGACCATTCGGCGATTCGGTATGGACGGGGCACACCTCATTCAAAACCGAATTGAGGGGGTAGCCCTGTGGGGGGAGCGAAGCTCCCCGGGGGCTGGGGTGCAACCCCAGTAAGAGCCTAGCGGTTGCGCAGCAACGTGCAATCGGCTTTTGGCCCGAACAAAGGCTTCATCGTTTCCAGCTCCAGGAACGTGAAATAGCCTCCTGGCTTCCACCCTCCGGTATCGATGAAATGCACATTGCCCAGCGCCACTGGATGCTTGACCACCATGTGCCCATGCACCACCGCTCGAACATTGCGCACCGGCTGCGAGTAATGCCGGGAATACCGCTCGATTGACCACAAACAGCACTCACCCAGTGCGTCCGCAGGATCCACCGAATGCCAGGGTACCGCCTGCATACCTCGCCAATCGTCGAACGGGCAATCTGCATGAACCAGTCCGACCAGACCGCCCGAGGTTTCGATCTCCATCGCCAAGGGCAGGGCGGCCAGTGCTTCGCCGATCTCAACCCGAGCCATCGGCTCCAGCTCATCCAGCCACGTTCCTCCGTGCGCTCGATGATCGACATCCGGATACGGATGCCCCAGTGCCGAGCGCCAGATCATGAAATCGTGGTTCCCACAGATCGCATGAAACCAGGGCAGCGCCAGCCACGCCAGAACCACATGCGACTCCGGCCCCCGATCCACCAGATCCCCGACCGAGAACAGCCGATCGACCGAAGCGTCAAACCCGATCGAGTCCAACCCCAGCTGCAGTGCCGAGAAGCACCCGTGGATGTCCCCAACGGCGAAATCCCGCCCCGAAACATTGCGTCCGAAGCGAGGAAACGCCAGAGATTCGATCGAGCCTTCGGCCATGGACAGCGGTGCGGAGCCGAGCAAACATGCGCTCCAAAGCCGTACCGAATGGTAGCATAGAGCCCCGCAACTGCCCAACAGCACGGATCGAAGCAAGCCATGTTTTCGCTTCGCTCAAACGCTTGGCCGTCGCTCCGCTCGGCGCTGCGCTGCGCGCAGCCGGCTGCGCTGTCGCTTGCCTACGGGGCTTCGCTTCGCTGGCCCGGCTTGCCCTGCACTCGCTCTGCTCGGCAGGGGAATGCCTCCGCACTCGCTTTGCTCTCGCGGAGCGGCAGCTGGCGCCGCCGGACTACCTCGTCCCTGCGGTCCTCGAGCCCGGCTTTGCCGGCCTGGCTGAGCGCTCGTGTCGCCTGACGACTCCTCGCTCCAGCCCGACCCGCCGCCTCCGAAGCGCCGCGGCGGCCGCCCGCGCAGCCTTGCCGCAGACCTCCGCACCGCCACCATCGGCGTGCGTGTCTCCGCGGCCGAATACGACCTCCTGCGCGCCAAGGCCGAGGTCATGGCCATGACCCCTGCCCAGTGGCTGCGCGAGGCTGCGCTGACCCGTCGGCTGCCGGCGCCGCCCGTGGCTGCCATCAACCGCGAGCAATATGCGGAGCTTGGCCGTCTGGCGGCCAATCTGAATCAGCTCACGCGTCTGGCCAATGAGGGGCAGCGCGTGACGATCGCGACCGAGTTACTCGGGCGACTCAGTTCCGAAGTTGGCCGGCTGCGGCTCGGTTTGCTCGGCGCCGGCTTGGACGGGGATACCGACCGTCCTGCATCCAAATAGCAGCCGCGCAGAATCGAATCTCATGATCGCCAAAGCCGTCAAAGGTCGGGGATTTCGGGGTGCGGTTGCCTACGACCTTGGGAAGGATCAGGGTCGCATTCTCGACACCAACATGGCTGGAGAAAGTGTCCCCGAGTTATCCGCCGAGTTCGGTGCCATTCGCAAGCTGCGTCCGAACCTCGAGCGCGCTGTATTGCACGTCTCCCTTTCTGCGGCGCCGGGAGAAAAACTCACCGACGCCCAATGGGCCGACATTGGCCGGCGCTACCTGGTCGGCATGGAGTTCCTCGACAACCAATATCTGGTGACTCGCCACACCGACACCGAGCACGAGCACATCCATATCCTCGCCAACCGCATCACCCATGCCGGCGAGGTCGTCAGTGATTCCAAGGACTACGAGCGCCAGGAACTCCTCATGCGCGCGATCGAGCGCGAGTTCAATCTGAAGCAGCTTGCGCCGAGCATCGAGTCCGACCGTCGTGCCCCCACCCGTGGCGAGATAGAAAAGCACCTGCGGACCTCCGAGGCCTCCATCCGGATCCAGCTCCAGCAGCTCGCCGATGCTGCCGCTAAGGGGGCCAGGACCTACACCGAGTACCAGCGCCGCCTCGAGGCCTCCGGCGTGGCTCTCATCCCCGTCCTGCAGCAGGGCGGCGCCAAGCTCTCCGGCCTGATGTACCGCCTCGACGGCACGATCATGAAAGGCAGCGACCTCGGCAAGGGCTACAGCCCTGCGGGATTGGCCAAACGGGGGGTGAGCTATGAGCAAGACCGAGACGCTGAGGCAATCCGCAGAAGCCGCGAACGCGAAGCGGCTCGAGGGACTGAGCCTGGACGAGAAAGCGAAGGCCGTCAGCCAGGCCAGGAGCGTGGACGAGCTGGCGACGGCGATCGAGCCGTTGGCCAAGGCCTTGGCGACGCTCAGCAGCGAAGCCAACCAGACCCTGACCGAGATCGAGCAGAAGACAAAAGCGGCGAGCGTCGACTTCCAACGCCAGATCAGCGCGGCGAGCGACAACCTCGGGCTGGTAATCCGGGCGACCAAGCAGGCAACCCACGAACTGAACCGGGCAGCGAACCGGCTCGACTGGACCCACTTCGGCCTGGTGATCGCGACGGGGCTGCTGAGCGCAATGCTCGTGAGCGGATTGTGGGTCTGGTTCGGTCCGCAGACGCCGCCGGATCCGAAAGCGGTGGCCGAATACCTGAAGCCGGCGGTGATCGAGGCGATCAAGACCGCCAAAGAGCCGGCCAAGCCCGCCAAGACCAAGTAGCCGCAGCCAACCTCGCCTGGGCAGCTGAGCTCGCCCGCCTCGAGCGCGAGCGCGGGGAGCGGTTGCGGCGGGTGCTGACCCGGGCCGAGCAGCGCCAAGCCCGGCGCGCGCAAGCCCTGCAACAGCTCGTCCAAACGCGACCCGAAGCGCCGCAGGGCTTCGCGGCCACCTTGCAGCGCAAAGCGCACCAGCAGGCGTTGCTGGCCTGGGAGATGGCCAAGGAGGCCGCGACGAAGCTGGTCGAGCAAGCCAAGCGGCTGGTCGTGAGGCTTCTCGAGGCGGCGAGGCCCGAGCGGCTGGTGGCCTGGGCGTACCTGAAGCGCGGACAACCCGCCAAGGAGGCGTCGAGCCGCGCGCCGGCGGCGCCCGCAAAGCAGGCGCAATTACCGCCACTGCTGTCACAACCGCTGCAACCGGCAAGACAGATCAAGCTGCCAGACGTTAGCCGGTCCTCGCTCGAGGACCAGTACCGGTTCTACAACCACATCATGGATCAGCTGCAGGCTGTCGGGCAGGAGAAGGTCCAGCGGGTGGCGGCCAAGGGGGCCAAGCGCCTCGAGCGACGTCAGGCCCAGGCCAGCCAGAGCGAGGGGGATCAGCCGCCCAGGCCGCAGGGGCTGCTGGCGGCCTTCAAGAAGAGCGAGTACGACCGCGCGGTCAAAGCGTACTGGCAGCGGCTGCGGCAGGGTCGCACACTGGTCGAGCAGGCGACCAAACTGCAGAAAAACGTCCTGGAAGCCACCCATCGCAGCGAGAACTGGGCGGTGCGCAAGTTACGCAGCCTGCAGCCGGAGTTTGTGGAACGGGTCAAGCACTACGTTGACAACAAGAACCTGCAGGTGCGAATGAAGGAGCTGGAAGCGAGGAGAAAGCTGCAGCAGGAGCGGGGGATCGACGGACCGAAAAAAAGCAGATGAGCCTCAGGACCCCACGATCTATTTCTGCGACATGGCCAGAGCCGCCAACGCCGGCGGAGTTGACGATGGCCGGTAACAGGAATGCTGGTGGCCCAGGCTACTTGGCGAGCCGATCTTTGTTGCTCCAGCTGGCTACGTTGTCTACATGCACAACTACCGACCATCCTCTCAGCCTATTGTTCGAGACCGAGCGCTGGTTGGCAGCCCAAAACCACAGGCAAACTGTCCGACGCAAGTTCATCGCTCTCGCGAGCGGTCCCGGTTTCATACAGAACAATTCACAGCGTGGAAGCCATGCGACAAGCCCTGCTCGACACTGCCCTCGGCCTGCTCTTCGACAGCAGTACGCGGCTCTTTCGCATCGAAGGCGAAGACGCGATTTCGCAAATGCTGGTGGAAGCCTGGAGCCTGAACGAGTCGCTCGACCAGCCGTGGACGCTCGAGCTCTGCACCTTGGCCACCGAGCAGGGCCTCGACCTGCAGGCGCTGCTGGCGAAGAAGGTCACGCTTCAGATGGCGCTGGCCGACGGCTCGCTGCACGCTCGCAGCGGCCTGGTCTTCGCCGCGCGCGCCGAGGAGTCCGACGGTGGCTTCGCGCGCTATCGGCTCACGCTGCGCCCCTGGATCGCACTGCTCGCGCACAGCCGCCGCAGCCAAGTGTGGCAGGAGCAGACCACGATCCAGATCGTCGAAAGCGTGTTCGCCCGTTATGCCGAGCACGCGCAATGGCGCTGGGCCGACGACGTGGCGCCGCACCTCGCGCAGAGCCCGTTCGCCGGCAGCGGCGAGCAGCGCAGCTACACCGTGCAGTACCGCGAGACCGACCTCGCCTTCGTCTCGCGGCTGCTCGCCGAAGAAGGCCTCGGCTGGCGCGTGGAAGAAGACGAGCAGGCGCCGAGCGGCCACAGCGTGGTGATCTTCGCCGACAGCGCGGCCGCGTCGAGCTGCCCGGAAGACGCCACCAGCGCCGCCGACCACGGCATCCGTTTTCACCGCGCCTCGGGTGTGGAAACGCGCGACGCGGTGCAGGCCTTCGGCAGCCTGCGAAGCCTGCAGGAGGCAAGCACCACGACGCTGGCATGGGACTACGCCTCCAAGCGCTCGGTGGCCGCCAGCGTGCCCACCAACCAGACGTTCGGCGGCGAGAACGCGCCGCGGCTGGAAGCCTATCGACCGGCCCGGGCCTATGCCTACGCCAATGCCGCGCAGGCCGAGCGCGCCGCCACGCTGCGCCAGGAAGCGGTGGAGGTTCGCAACAAGAGCTGGATCGGCCGATCGACCGTGCGCACACTGCAGCCGGGCCGCACCTTCACCCTCACCGACAGCCCGCTCGACGGGATGGGAGCCGCCGCGAACAGCAGCGGTGCCGATGCCGATCGCACGCGCTTTCTCGTGACCGGCGTGGTTCATGCCGGCATCAACAACCTGCCGAAGGAGTTGGGTTCGGCGATCGCGTCAGAGCGAAGTGGCGCGGCTCTGCTCCCAAGTTGGGTCGATGTCGAAGTGCGCGCGCAAGCCGTGGCCACCGGCTACGGCAACCGCCTCGAAGCCACGCGTGCCCACGTACCCTGGCGCCCTGCCCCCATCGATCGCCCCAAGGCCCCCGGCCCGCTGGTGGCCGAAGTCGTGGGTGCGAGCAACGGTGGCACCGGCAACGACGAGATCTACACCGACCGGCTCGGCCGCATCGCCATCCGCCACGACTTCCAGCCTGCAGGCGAAGGCTCGAGCTGGGTGCGTGTGGTGCAGCCGATGGCCGGCGCCGGCATGGGGTTGCAGTTCATTCCGCGCATCGGCCAGCAGGTGCTCGTCAACTTCTTCGACGACGACCTCGAGCGCCCGTACGTGCAGGGCGCGCTCTACACCGGCAAGGGCGAAGGCGGCGTGCCGGCCACGCCGGGCGGGGTGGCTTCCAAGGCCGACATTTCCGCCTTTGCCAAGTCGGCCGACCACGCACCGGGCGGCCAAGGCAACCTGGCCGGTGGCCACGCACCGGCCTGGCACGGTGCCAGCCCCGGCGAGATCGCCTCGGGCGGCCAGCGCAACGCGGCAGCCCTCTCGGGATGGAAGACCCAGGAGTTCGCCGGCAGCGGCTTCAACCAGCTGGTGTTCGACGACTCCAACGGCCAGCTGCGCACGCAGCTCGCGAGCACGCAGTTCGCCACGCAGCTCAACCTGGGCCACCTGATCCACCAGGCCGACAACCACCGCGGCAGCTTTAGAGGCCTGGGCTTCGAGCTGCGCACCGACGCCTACGGCAGCGTGCGCGGCGCACGCGGCGTGCTGCTGAGCACGTACGGCATCACCCCGGCCGAGCCCTCGGGCGACAACGCGGGTGGCATCGCGATGGCGGCACAGCTGAAGACCCTGGCCTCGACGCTGAGCCAGGCAGCGAAGACGCACGAGACGGTGCAGCTGGCGGCGAGCGTCGGCAGCAGCAAGGCAGCGCAGAGCAGCCTGAGCGAGAAGGAGTCGCACTCCCCGGCACTGCACACGGCGATGAAGGGCATGGTGGATGCCGGCAGCCTCGATGCGGCAGTGGGTGATGCGGGGGAGAAGAGCGTCACCCCCGGCGAGACGAAGGTGCCGCAGCTCACGGATCCGGTCGTGGCGATCGCGGCACGGGCGGGGCTGGCAATCGCAGCGGGGCAGGATGTGGCGATGCTGGCGGGCGAGAACGTGGTGCTGGCCACGGGGGCGGATGCGTCGTTTGCGTCAGGCGGGCAGGTGCGGGTGCACAGCGGTCAGGCGATCGGGGTGCTGGGTGGGGCGATCGGGCCGGGGGATGAAGGCGCGGGCAAGGGGCTGACGTTGATCGCAGGGCAAGGGGATGTGGAGCTGCAGGCGCAGGCCGACTCGATGCAGGTGGCCGCCAAGGGGGATGTGGCGATTCAGAGCAAGAGCGGTTACATCGATTGGGCGGCAGCGAAGAAGATCACGCTGGCCACGGCAGGCGGGGCGAGGATCGTGATCGAAGGCGGCAACATCACGGTGGAGTGCTCGGGGAAGATCACGGTGCGGGCGGGGACGAAGAGCTTTATCGGACCCGAACGGGTCCCCAGTGACCTGACGCGATTCACCAGTAAAGGTAACTACGATCGGTATTTCATTGTCGAAGATCAATCGACAGGAGAGCCACTCAGCAACCAGAAGTATCGAATCCGCAAAGAAAACGGTGAGGTTATAGAAGGTACGACCGATAGCGACGGTAAAACGAAGCTGGTTGCAGCTGACTATGTTGCAGAAAGCCTCGTCATAGAGATACTAGGTAAGTACCTTCTATGAGCGACAAAACACCAAATACCCTCGGATCCCAAAGCCTGACGCCCAACGGTAACGTTAAAGCGGCAGGTATTGCGACACCCCAAGCGGATAAAAGCGGGATTCGCGTATTAGTGCCCTCGCGCAAGGTTATTCCGATTGTATTTCTTCCGGGAATTATGGGGTCTAACCTTCGACTCTTGCCGGCCGCTCAACAAGGCATTCAGAAGAAAGACAATATTGCATGGCGACCGGACCGAAACGGTTTTCTCTGGGATATGTGGAACGCAAGCGCCGCTACTCGCCAGCGACTTTTAAATCCAGACAACGTCGAGGTTGATATTTATGAGCCAGCGAAAGATATCCCGAAAGTAGGCGAAGCCGCTGACGCTCGACATGACAACGTTAAGATCAGTTGTGCATCGCCGTGGCTTACTGACGACCCCAAGACGGTTCACAACGCACGTTCGGCAATCCAAAAAGCTCGGGCTAGGGGGTGGGGTGAGATAATGTTCGATAGTTACGGCGTCTTCCTTAACTATCTCGAAGATGCAATGCACAACGTGATCCGCGAAGGAAAACCGCAAGGGCGTTGGACTGAGCTAATTGGGGTTAAGCCCGCGCAATGGGGTACGCTTCGGGATTGCCCAGACGAACCTCTTACCATTGACCACCTAAAAAAGATTGCCAAGGCGTGGTTTCCCGTCCACGCAATGGGCTACAACTGGTTGAAGAGCAACGGCGAAGCTGGAAAGACATTGGCGGTTCGGATTGACGAGCTGATAGAGAAATATCGCAAACTAAACTTTGAATGCGAGAAAGTAATTATCGTAACGCACTCAATGGGTGGAATCGCTGCACGCGCACTGGTTCATTCGAGTTACGGCAATTTCTCTGACAAAGTGTTAGGCGTCGTTCATGGCGTAATGCCCACGATAGGTGCACCGGCCGGCTATAAGCGGCTCAAGGCCGGCTTCGAAGGTACTGAGGCGCATGTTCTTGGGAAAAACGGACTTGAGGTGACGGCTGTTCTCGCACATTCACCCGGGGGGCTTGAATTGCTTCCGTCTGCCCAGTACACCGCAGGCTGGCTAAGAATCGTGTCTAAGGGCGGAACAGTCGTCAAGACGCTGCCCGAGGGAAATGACCCGTATTCAGATATCTATCTGAAGTCGGGCTGTTGGTGGGCGCTCATAAATCCTGCGTGGATAAACCCAGCGGGTCTGCCTGTCGCTGGCCAACTAAGGCTGGTGTTCGAACGGATAGCGTACGTCAAGAAGTTTCACGAAGCAATTGCTGGTAAATTTCATACGCATACCTATGCCACCTTCGGAAACGACCGAGCACACTCGCCCTACGGAGTGGTGGAGTGGCAGATGTCAGCGGAAGGCTCAACGGCTGCAACAATCGACTCTCTTCCCGTACAGGAAGATAAAGGGGAAGGAAAAGTCCGGTTCTCTGCGGCTTATGATGGATACGAGCAAAACAGTAAGTCTTCAACTGTTTTTGCCGCGATTCAGGCCCCTACTGCGGCAGGTGATGGGACCGTGCCCGTAAGTTCGGCGAATGCTGTTGTCGGATGTGCCATACTTCAATCTGGTTACGAACACCAAAAGAGCTACCAAAATGTGATGGTACAACGCAGCACATTGCACTTCATCGTGCGCGCAGCCCTGACATGGGATTCTCTAGGAAAATGAAATGGGCGTTCGCGATATGCATCTTCATTTTACTGGTTGGTTGCGATCAGCCAGCCGAGACGGGAAGGTCGGGTATGCAAAAGCAGCCTGGTAGTGAACATCCTATATCTTCACCCGATCAGCTAAGACCAGTCTGTTTCGGTAGATTCTTGGTCGATGTTCCGTTTAATGTGATTCAAACGTTTGGACCGGCCGCAGCCGCTGGCACTGAGATATCTATTTCGAAGTGGCCCGTTTCTGAGGCGGATTCTGAGGTTGGAAGGTTGGCTGCAACGCTAAAAAACACCCCGCATGAAACAGAGAAGGGAGGGTTGTTAAGAGCCTTAAGTAAAGACGAGGCTACCGGGGCGACGGTGATCGTCAGCAGAGGTTCGCCTGCGGATATATGGGGCTATGATATTAGGATGTTTGTTCCCATCAAGCAAAGGGTATATGAGTTACATGGCGGTGTCGACGTTGGCGAGGGCTCATTCGAGCCGAAGGTCTCCAAGTTCTTTGAGATAGCCCGTCGGCTTCGGGCTAGGGAGGATTTTGAGATTCCTCAGGACGCTGGCTTTTGTTTTGAGTCGGCTTTCCTGGCAGATAAAGGCCCAGCCGATCAGGAGATCCTCACGATTGGAATGCGATTCCCTAAGCATCCGGATTTGAGATTTTCAATTGAGACTAACCGCGACGGTACTATCGGGGACGAACTGCTGCTGCAACGGATGTCAAAGATGGAGCATCCGAGCTCTGATATGCCGTCGCAACTGAGTGATCTAGTTAAGACCGTCCATGTTTTGCGCAAGGGAAAGCGCAAGGTTGGTGAATGGCAGGGGCAGGAATGGTTAGCTACGATGTCCGCCTTTCACTCTCATCAGTTTGTATTTGAGGGGGTCGGTGAGAAAGGCAACTCGTTGAAGCCGAATATTACTCTTGAACTGTTTACCGGGGTGAAGGGCAATGATCGCTGGAGTACCAGCCCCACTCTGACCGATCAAGAGGCCATAGCGCTCTTCGACAGTATTCTTATGTCGGTTCGCCCCAGACCGAACGCAATGCTTGCGCGGTAATGCCCTTCGGCGCCCAGAGGGGTAAGCCTGGAGCAGGGAGACTTTCAAACGCTTCTGACTCACGACACAGTCCAAAAGAGGCCAAGAAGAAGCGACTGCAGGACGTCGGCTTGGCAAGACTTCAGCAAGCCGCCCGTGGGCGCGGCGGTGAATGCCTGAGCAGCGAATGCCTTGGTCAGGCCGCCCGCTACTCGTTTCGCTGCGCGGCCGGCCATGCCTGGGAAGTCGCCGGCTCGGATGTGTTGCGCGGGGCTTGGTGTCGCCTGTGTGCCCATGAACAAAGAGGGAAGCAGCTGCTTTCTCCCGACGGCCTCGGCAGGTTGCAGCAGGCCGCAGCCGCCCGTGGCGGCGCTTGTCTGAGCGATGCCTACCTCGGTCAAGGCAAGACCTATCGGTTCCGTTGCATGCATGGGCACGAGTGGGAAACGCGCGGCAATCCCGTCTTACGCGGCGCGTGGTGCCCGGACTGCGCCTATGTCGAGAAGGGCAAGCGGATGGTGCGGCCCGATGGTCTTGCTCGACTGCAGGCAGTGGCGGTTGCCAAGGGCGGCGCTTGCCTAAGCACTAGAGCTGGCGCCGCAAAACTGAACAGTCCGATGAGGGTGGAAACTGCTCCTGAGGGCGAGGACATCGCCTGTGAGAACTGGAGCAAGCATGAGCAGAAGACCCCGCCGCACGCACTCGGCGGCATTCAAGGCCAAGGTGGCGCTGGCCGCCGTTCGAGGCGACAAGACTCTGGCCGAGCTGGCGCAGCAGCATGACGTGCACCCCAACCAGATCACTGACTGGAAGAACCAGTTGCTGGCCAAGGCCGCCGACGTGTTCGGCGGCGAGCCTCGACCGGATGAGCCGACGGTCGACCTCAAGGTGCTGCACGCCAAGATCGGGCAGCTGGCACTGGAGAATGATTTTTTAGAAGGTGCGCTCATCAAGGCCGGCATGCTGAGCGCAAAGCGATGATCGACCGCACCCACC
>Ga0209512_1003569_pt1 | contig 14544 bp, 13 predicted proteins | sample frozenSSSSmetaG_FD_184142 | JGI IMG/M metagenome (GOLD analysis project Ga0209512, IMG submission 184142) | Glacier valley bacterial and archeal communities from Borup Fiord, Nunavut, Canada, to study Microbial Dark Matter (Phase II) -... | ecosystem: Environmental > Aquatic > Freshwater > Ice >... | reverse complement strand
AAACTTCGCTGAACGCGCGTCCGGCGTGGCAGCTTCGCGTACTGCGCATCGTATTGTTTACAGCACTGACCGCCTTATCAGCACGGCTGCGCATCGAACTACCGAACAATCCAGTGCCGATCACGGCGCAAACGTTGATCGTCTGGCTGGCGGGTATGGCGCTCGGACCCGTAGAGGGCGCATTGAGCCAATTGTCCTATGTGGCGCTGATTGCACTCGGCGCGCCGATCGATACGCGCGGGTTGGGCGCGGCAGTGCTGCTTGGCCCCACGGCGGGCTATTTGCTCGGCTTCATACCGGGCGCGTTCATCGCCGGACTCGCATGGCGCAGGCGGCTGCCACTCAAAATCCTGGCAGGCTTCGGCGGCGTGCTGGTTGTGCATGTGCTCGGCATTGGCGGCATTGCACTGGCGCAGCATATCGCATGGATGGCGGCGGTCGGCTTTGATATACAGTTCGTCGCGGTGGATTTTGGCAAGGCATTGTTAGCCGCTTCGCTGATCAACCTGGGCGGCGCATCGTGGCGGCGGTGGGGCGGGATCGATCAACCGCTCGCCCACTAATTGCGTAAAACATGGCCGGAGTGGATCACCCTGGAAGGAATGGCGCTGTTGGCGATCATGCTGCTGGCGCTCGGGCTGCGGGTGGGTGCGCCGGGGGTGGTCGAGTTCAAACAAGACGAGGCGAACCTCTCACGTTATGCGCTTGACCTGACGCATGGTCGCGCTTTTCCGTTGTGGAGTATCGACTCGTCGGTAGGCATTCGCAACCCACCGATCGCGGTATACGTCATGGCGCTGCCGTACCTGATCAGCAGTGATCCGACGCTGGCAACCGCCTATGTCGGCCTGCTGAGTACGATCGCAGTGCTGCTGTTGTACTGTGTTACGCGGCGCTATTATGGTGTGCGCGTGGCACTGATTGCGGCGCTGCTGTACGCTGCTAACCCGTGGGCGGTGTTTTACGCGCGCAAGATTTGGGATTTGCTGCCGCTGTTCATACCGTTGATCGTGGGCAGCGGCTTACTTGCTTTCATCGATCGTAAACGGTGGGCGCAAGTGCTGCATGTGCCATTGCTGGCGCTCGGTATTCAGGTTCACTTCGGCGCGGCGCTGTTGATCCCGATCACGCTTTTTCTGATCATCAGCGGACGCCGCCACCTGACGCGCTGGTTCGCCTTGAGTCTGGTGCTCAGTTTGTTGACTACCATCCCGTATGCATTCGGGGCGGCACAGCTCGGCTATTTCGATGTATCAGCCACGCTTAAACGGATCAGCGCGTCCAGTGGGAATACGCCGCACCCGATCGGCTTTTCGCTGGACGGGTTACAAGCTGCTGCGCTGTTGACGGCGGGCACTGAAACCTATCTGCCCGCTGTGTTGCAAGCCTATTCCGATGATCCATTGATGCTGCCCGACTCGACTGCCCCGCTCGCGCTGCGCACCGGCTTAGGAATGTGGATCGTGATCGGGCTGAGTGCATCGGTCTGGCTCGTAATCCGCACTGTGCGCCGTCGTGATGCGCGGGCGCTGATCGATGTGGTTGTACTGCTGTGGGCATGGATCACGCCGCTTGTCTTTTCGCTGACATGGACGCACTTCCATCCGCACTATCTGCTGACGATGTTACCCGCCGCTTTTGTGTTGGTGAGCACTGCGCTGATGGATGGGTGGCAAGCAGTCAAAAATCAACACGCACGCGGCTTGATCGGGATCATTGGCGCGCTGCTTTTGATCGGCATGGCCGCGCTGCAAAGTTATGGGATTGTGGCGCGACTGGCATTTGTCGATACTCACGATACATCCAAGACGTTCGGCACGCCACTCCATTATCTGATGGCCGTGCGGCAAGCGATTCTAGATCAGCATCCGCACAGTGTGCTTGCCTTACTGGATGGCCAATACATCGGTTATCACGATGAGGCGACGATCTGGAATACGGTGCTGTACGATGTGCCGTCCGTGCGCTTTCTGGACGAAAATACCGAAGTGTATCCGCTGACGCCTGCTGTTTACTTATCGCATCGCTGCTTTGGCAATGCACAGCAGTTTTACCTGCGCCCACCCGGTGAAGGCTGTTATGCAGTCGGTACGCGCAGTGCTGCGCAAATCACGCTGGCTGATTACGCCGCCGTACCGAACGCCGATCAGCGCAAGTTTGCGAATGGGGCGCGGGTGCTGCGTTACGCCTGGCAGATCGTACCCCGCGCGTGTTTGAAGCTGATCTGGACAGCCGACGGCCCAGTATCCGAGGATTATAACTTTTCAGTACATTTTCTGAATGCAAGCGGCAGTACGATCCTATCCGCAGACGGTTTATCCTGGCGTGGGCAATATTGGCGGCAAGGTGATATGATCGTGCGTACCTTTTGCCCGACCGATCACCTCGATCAAGTGCCGCACATCATCGCGGCGCAAATTGGCATGTACACCTACGACGGCGCGAACTTTCATACCGTCGCTTTAGTGGATCAACAGAACGCTATGGTAGGCCAGGCGTTCACCCTTTCCCTGGTTTCGCCCTGAGCTTCGCCAGCATAACTCAAAAACTTGACAAGGTTTCGGCACTATGCGAATATTTGTTGTACCTTTGTCGAACCTATATTACAAACCCCTATAGGATCGCACAAAGCGCGCTATAATGCTCTTCAATAGATGTACTACCTAGGTAAGGATAAGCGGAGGCCAACGTGACAATTTCAGTACTTGTGGCGGATGACGACGAATCGATCCGCCTGATGTTGTATGAATTTTTGACCGATGAAGGCTTTACCGTGTCACAGGCCAAGAATGGTATCAGTACGTTGAAGATGCTTGAGCAAAAAATGCCGGACGTGCTTTTGTTGGATATTCGGATGCCCGATATGGATGGGCTGGCCGTGCTGCAACGAATGCGCGATGATGGCCTTGAAGCGCCTACGATCGTCATGACCGCGCATGGTACGTCGTCTACCGCGATCAAATCGATTCAATTGGGCGCGTATGATTACCTGATGAAGCCGTTTGAGCTGGACAAAGTGCTGGTGACCATTCAGCGCTTGATCGACCATGAGCGGCTGACCAAACAGGTTGCCCAATTGGAGACGCGCTTTGCACAAGCGCCCGGCGAAATCAAAGAGCGCATCGTCGGCGCGAGTCCAGCTATTCAGGAAGTCTTCAAGGTGATCGGGCGAGTGGCTGAATCGGATGCGCCGGTCTTGATCTACGGCGAAACTGGCACTGGCAAAGAGTCGGTCGCGCAGATGTTGTTCGAGCATTCAACGCGCCGCAAAGGTCCGTTCGTGCGCATCAACTGCGCCGCGCTGCCCGAAACGTTGTTGGAATCAGAGCTGTTCGGGCACGAAAAAGGCTCGTTCACGGGCGCTATCGCCACGCGTCAGGGACGTTTTGAATTAGCCGACGGCGGCACAATATTCCTGGATGAAATCGGTGAAACGACGCCTAATACACAGAAAAAGCTGCTGCGCGTGCTGCAAAGTGGTGAGTTTCAACGGGTGGGCGGATCCAAGGATTTTCAGGTCGATGTGCGCGTACTGGCAGCGACTAACCGAAATTTGCTGAAAGAGATCGACGCGGGCACCTTTCGCGAAGATTTATTTTATCGACTGAACGTGATCACTATCACATTACCACCACTGCGCGAAAGAATGAGCGATATTCCATTATTGGTGGCACACTTTCTGGATAAATATCGTTACCGCGAAGGGCTTCCAGCAGCAAAAATTGTGCCTGAGGCGCTCGATTTACTGATGCACCACAACTGGCCGGGCAATATTCGCCAGTTGGAAAATGCGATCCGGCGTGCCGTAGTGCTCTCCGGGGGCGGTGCTATCACACCCGATTACTTCGATCTGACGGGTGAACAAACGCCGTATATCATCGATCTGACCGACGCCGTACGGGAAGGCCGTTCGCTGGCCTCCGTGAAGGCGGAAGTCGAGCGTGAGATGATTCGGCTGGCGCTGTTACAATCCGGTCAGAATCGGGCACAGGCAGCACATAAACTGGGCATTGCGGAAGCTGCGCTCAACCAGCGTCATGAAACGATTGGCGTTGGCTGACCCTCAGCGAATACCGATCGTTTCCGATAGAGGCTTATTATTCATGGACATGTGGACTGGGCAGGATCAACAAATGGATCAACGTCCGGCAGCGACGTTGGTTACTTTTGCATCGCTGTTAGCGCTGCCAAGTTGGCGCTTAGAGCAGACCATGCACGAGGAACTTTCGCAAAATCCGGCGCTAGAACTTCAAGAGGCGGATATTTGCCCCCGCTGTGGCAGCCCTCGCAATGATGGCGTGTGTTATTTCTGTCTGGATCAAGATCGGATCGATCCAGAAGAAGCGTTTCACAATCTGGAGTCGGGTCGTCCGTTAGAGGAAGATTTCGATTTGTTCAGCGTGGTTGCTGCGCCGCGCACGTTGGCTGAGGAACTTACCGAACTGATGCACGCCGCGCTGCCCCGTGACGATCACTTCATCGCTGACTTTTTAATTGGCAGCCTGGACGACAGCGGCTTGCTATCGGTGCAGGTAGGCGATGTGGTGCATACGCTCGGTGTCACGTCAGCGCGCGTCAAAGAGGTGCTCAGCCTGTTGCAGAAGTTGGGGCCGCCGGGAGTTGGCGCGCGCGATGCACAGGAATGTTTGATGCTGCAAATCGATCGACTCGACGATATGATGGAAGTGCCGCCGTTGGTACGCCCGATCATCGAATCGCACCTCAAAGATCTGGCACAGGGGCGTTACGTCGAGATGGGACAAATGCTCGGCAGCACCGCTGATAACGTGATCGCCGCGCGTGACTTCATCCGTGAGCATTTGCGCCCATTCCCGATCATCAGCGGCAGCGATAGCGACGGCGCGCAGGTAGTGGATACCGCCTATGCAACGCCGGATGTGGTGATCCGCAAGGGAGTCAGCGAAGAAGAAGAATTCGTCGTGGAGGTGATCGAATCGCGCCGCTTTGCCTTGCGCATCTCACCCGCTTATCGCCAACTTGCGCAGACCATCCGGCACGGCAAAAGCGAAGTGATCAACGACGACGAACGGCGACATGTCATGGAGCACATTTCGCGCGCGCAGCAGTTCATTGGTCACTTGCAAGAGCGACATAATACGCTGGAGCGCGTGGTCAAAATTTCAGTTGAGCATCAAAAAGAATACTTGCGACACGGCGTGCGCTCTCTGACCCCGCTCACCCGCTTGCAAGTGGCTGAAGAATTGGGCCTGCACGTCTCGACAGTAAGTCGCGCCGTTTCGGATAAATACGTTTTGCTTCCGTGGCAGCAAATTAAAACCCTCAAAATCTTTTTCGAGGCGGTGCGCAGTTTGCACGATGTTTTGCGCGAACTGATCAGCGACGAAGAACACCCGTTGACTGACGTAGAGATCGCAGAACGCTTGAGCGAACAAGGCTATCCGGTAGCACGCCGCACGGTCGCCAAATATCGCAAGCAGCTTGGCATTTTGCCCTCAACCTTGCGCTGAATTCCGTGCCCCACTCCCATTCTCTAATCTTGTGGAAGCGGGGTAATCGGATCAACTGCTAATATGGGGACGTGGCAGGCCACGTCCCTACAGCGCGTGCCGGATTGCCCATAGGAACACGGCAGGCCGTGTCTGCAACCCTCGAAATTCAACGCAGCAGACCATTAGAACGCCGGGCACGTCGTGATCTGCGTCACCAAATCAGAGCGTACCCAACCCTGTTCCGGCAGCCCCTCGATCGTGAATGACACTTGATACCAAATATAGCCGTCATCGCTGCCGGACTGCTGTTTAAGCACATCCATCTGTTGATTCTGCCCTACCGGGGTGATTGACACAGAATTCTGAGTTGGCTTTGAACGCACATAGACAGCAGCGCCGCCGGGCCGAATGACTTTGACCTGACACAAAATAGGCGGCGTCGGCGTCACACTGGGCGTGAGCGTCGGCGCAAGGGTCGATGTGCGGCTCGGCGTGAAGGTGAGCGTCGGCGTATCGGTGAACGTCGCGGTATCGGTGGGCGTGAACGTTTCAGTCGGCGTAGAAGTCGGCGTGCGCGTGCGGCTCGGTGTAAACGTCGGCGTCGGCGTGAAGGTGGGAGTTGTGGTAAACGTCGGCGTCAGCGTGGGAGTATCGGTGGGTGTAAAGGTCAGGGTGGGCGTCAGCGATGGCGGCGGCGTAAAGGTGACGGTTGGCGTATGGCTCGGCGTGAACGTCGAGGTCGACGTCGGCGGATTTACCAGCGGTGCCCATACCGGACGCGACAGCAGCCCAAGCGCCAAGAGCGCGACGATAATACCCCCGCCAATGACGCCAGCCCGCAGCGTATGTGCCCGGCGCAGCGTACGGACTTCTTCTTCTAGCTGCAAAATTTCGCTGCGCCGTCCCAACACGCGGAACGGCTCATCTTTGGAAAGCGCTAACCAGCGTTCGGCGGTCGCTAAATCGTGGCGGTCAAGTGCGGTTTCGACGCGCTCAATGTGCCGTCCGAGCAGGTCAGCGACGACCATGCGAAAACGCGGGTCTTGCGCAAATTCGCGCAGATTAGCGAGCATCGTCCGTGCTTGCGCCAATTCATCATCGAAGTTCTGGGCAAGTAGTGCCGACGATCGCTCGATCATCTGGCGACCTTCCTGCATCCGCGACTCAGCCTGACGAGCGCCTTGCAGCAGCGTATTCGCTTCGGACGCGCCCTCTTCCAAACCAACCGCCATTTCCAAAGTACGGACGGCTTCGCTGGTGATACGCATCTTCTCATCGAGCACAGTGGCTGATTCGGCACGGTTCAGCGCCGATTGTGCCTGATCGATCAACTGCGATTTGATCGATTGTAAGCGTTTGGCCGCTTCTTGCGTCAGCGTTTGAAGGCGGTTACTACCAGGGAGCACTTGCCGCAGTTGACCTAGATCAGCCAACAGCGTTTGCAAATTATTGGCGCGATCGGATGGGCTGCCGGACAACATATTGATCTGCACTGAGGCGCGATCGAATTGTTCCTGCACGCGCTTGACCAGATCGATCCGATCCTGCGCGACCGGATCACTGGGCACAACAGCTAATGCGCCTTCATATTTGCGCCGCGCGCCTGCCCAATCATCGGCAGCCAACAATCGATCGCCGTCGTTGAGCAGCTCGCGCGCTAACGATAAATCCTGAATATCGAGCAGCGCTTGTTCAGCATCTTTCCAGGCCGCGATCCCAGATCGTTCGGCCAGATCGCGCGCTTCACGATACAGCCGTTCGGCCTCATCGTAATTTCCGGCGCGCACCAGCGAGTTCGCGCGGTTATAAGCCACCCGCGCATCGAACGGGATGCGATGATCGGGCACGACGCCGCGCATCAGGTTGTCTTCGGATTTTTGGCGATATTCCAGCGCGTTCGGATTGTCCGGCTGTGCGGCCAACACGCGATTTGCCAGATCGATCGTCTTTTGATAATCACCCGCATAATAGGCTTGTGTGACATCGGCCATGCCATCTTGCGACGGCGCAGCGTTTGGCGCGGCATTCGATGAAAAGCTATTCGCGGCGGTGGGCACTGCTGAGCGCGTGTCGGGCATTGTCACGGGTGCAATGGGTTGGATCGATGCGTTGGGTGTGCTGGTCGCCGTTGTCTGACGCGCTGGTGACGTTTCCATCGCGATCCCAAAGCCTGCCAGCAGATCGCGCACTTTCATTGCTTGCTGCGGACTGTGCGCGGCGGCCTGACGCAGCAAATCGCGCGCCTCGGCATTGGTCGGGTCTTGATCGAGCGCGCCTGCTAAAATATCGATCGCTTCGTCGTAATCGCCATCATCAGCGGCCAATTCCATCCGAATCCGCGCGCGGCGCAAAATACCACGCAGCACTGCCGAGTCGCTGGTAGAGGCGGCTGCACTGCCCGCACTGTTACTTATAACGCTGTTATTCGCCGGACTATCAGCCGCAGTTGGGCTGCGCGTACTGCGCTGCGCAAGCTCGGCAAACAGCGCGCGCGCTTCCGACTCATAAGGCGTATTTTTGCTGGCCGTGAGCAGTGTACGCGCCTCCGACTCGAACGGGGTCAGGTCGGCGGGGCGGCTGTCGGCAGGCAGCGTATTGAGCCGCTGCCGCAGATCGGCGAGCTGTTGTTGCAAACCAGGCATTCATCTCTCCAAAACGCGTTGAAGTGCGGATGTTACCAACAAACTGGCGTTTTGGAAACAAGTGCATTGCGCACTCGCCGCGTCTCACATTTATATCTCATCCTCTCGATATGATGATGCTTTCGTTACGCCGTATCGCTGGACAGCCGTGCTATACTATACGGACACACATCGGAGTTGTCACATGACTGATAAAATTTCGTCTCGCAAAGGCTATATCGCCGCCGAATTTCTGAATTCCACCCATCGCATTTCTGGTGAAGTGAATCTGCGTAATCAGCCGCTGGTTGATACGCTCAACGATACCATCAGTACCTTTGTCACAGGCGAAAACATCTATATTTCACCGATAGAAGAACCCGCTACGTTTATAGCACAGTATCCTACCGGCAAATTGCGTAAAGAGACGATCAGTATGGTAGTCGTGCCGCGTGAAGAAGACGGTTTGGCGCGCCACACGATTTATCATAACGCGACAACGCAGCCGATCACCTATAACATCTTTGCTGTTTTGCCGGGCTTTGAGGTACACGGCGGCGTGCGTTTGACCGCTATGTTGGATGTCGATAATATGCTGATGCAAAGTATCGACAGATTCATTACAATCTATCGTGCAACAGCAACGGTGGTCAACCGCCCTGAAGTTCAATTCTCCGGTGGCGCTATTCTGCTCAATCGGCAGCAGGTCACTTTGTTTTGCATCGATAAAGCAGCAAGCACTTAATAAGGTGGAACTATGGCACGAGTACTCGTAATCGATGATGATTCGGGGTTGCTGCAAATGGTCAAGCTGATGCTGGAGCGTGCCGGGCATCAGTCGATTCTTGCGGAAGGGGGTGAAGCAGGGATCAAGGCCGCCCTGACGCAAGCGCCTGATCTGGCGATTATCGACCTGATGATGCCGGGAATCAGTGGCTACGACGTAACCCGCCAACTACGCGCCAATTCGATCACCGCGCGGCTGCCGATTTTGATCCTGACCGCGCGCAGTCAACCGATGGATAAACAAATGGCGCTCAATGTGGGCGCTACTGCTTTCATGAGTAAGCCTGTATCGTCACAGGAACTGACCGGACGCATTGCAGAACTGCTGAATGGCACACTGCCATCGCCAATTCCAGCGACGGTGCCGCCTGCTGTCGATCCGGCGAGCAGCCCGACCGCCAATTCAATGGGCAAGCCGACGACCCCTAACAGCACACCGCCGCCAACTTCGTTTGCGCAGACCAGCGGACGGCGGCTGCCTATCGGTGCGGACATCGCGCAAATGCCACCCGGCGCGACCCCCACTGCTGCCGCCCCACCAGCCCTCAAGCTGCCAAATAAACCGCTGCCCGTGACCGCTGTGCTGTCCCTGCGTAATGGGGGTGGCGGCACGACGGTAGCGATTAATCTGGCGTTTTTGCTGCGCCGCACGTTCGATCGGATCAGCTTGATCGACCTGAGCACGTTCGGCGGAAACATCGGCTCTTATCTGCATTTGCCGCTGCGCGCGTCATGGGCTGATCTGCTGACATTAGGGGATACGCTGGATGCACGGGCAATCAGCGCGGCCCTCACTGCGCACCCACAGCAAGGAATCGGCGTGCTCGGTTCGCCGTCAACGCCGCCTTCCCGTTCGCTGAGCGCCGATGCAACGGTTAGTTTGCTGACGACATTAGCGATGGGTTTTCAGCAGATCGTGGTAGACATTAATACGCTGACGCCCGCGAGTATTGCAACGCTGCTGGTAGCGCACTCGGTATTGTGCGTGGTGGGTGACGATCTGGCGGCAGTACAAGCCAACAGCAGCCTGGCACAAACTTTGCAGTCCGTGGGTGTTAATCCGCAGCAGGTACGGATCATCGTCAACCGCAGCCGCCTGGAAGTGGGCATGAGCACCGCCGCTATCAGCAGCGCACTTGGCCTGCCCATCGCCGCCGAACTTCCCTATGACGTAAATCAGCTTCAAGCAGTACGGCGCGGCGTGCCTACCGTAGTGATGGCATCCGAGTCAGCATTCGCGTTGGCGCTTCAACAATTAAGCCGGACCTTTGTCACCGCCTGAAAGTATGTAATTATGTAAAGCGATCAGTCCGTGTGAGCCTATTCGTGTGAGCATATAAGGGGTGGGACGTTTTGATGAAAGAGTCGCAAGAAAAATATCAGGTGCTGCTGGTCGAGGATGAAACCGAGATCGCAGATATGCTCTCCATCTTTTTTGAAGATCGCGGGTTTATCCTTTATCACGCCTTCAATGGTGAAGAAGCACTTCAAAAAGTTCCGTCGGTCATGCCGCATGTCATTCTGATGGATATTACGCTGCCGGATATGGACGGCTACGAGATTTGCCGCCGTTTACGCCAGCAGCCGCGCACTTCGCATATTCCGATCATCTTTCTGACGCGGCGGGGCAGCCGTGACGATCGGCTCGCTGGTTTGGAATTGGGCGCTGACGATTTTATTTCCAAGCCCTTCGACATCGAAGAATTGATGCTGCGAATGCGCAACAGCGTTCAGCGCGCCGCCCGCGAGTCACAGATCGATCCGCGTACCGGGCTGCCATCGGCGCGTTTGCTGCTGCCTGTGATCGATGCAGCGCGCGCTAATCCAGCGATTGCCATGTTGGAATTCACGATCAACCATACCGAACCACTGCGCCATGCCTACGGCGTGTTGGCAGGTGGCGATGTATCGGTGTACGTTGCGCAGTTGATCGCGCGCACGGTTCACGAGTTAGGTCACGAGGATGATTTCATCGGCTATTTAGACGAGCATCAGTTTGTGGCGCTCACCAAAACTGCCAGCGCCATGCCGATTGCCGAACGGATCGCCACTACTTTTCAGCAGACTGTGCGCAATCACTATAACAAGGCGGCGTTAGTGAACAATCAGTTTGTGGTCGATGGGGTAGCCTATCCGATGATGACATTGACCTATCGGCTGTTCGCACCCGATCAGGCATGGATAGCCGATCACCTATAGTGCAGCTTGCGATAATCGCGCGATGATGTTGACACCGCTCCCCATGCCCACCGATCCGGCGCGATCGTCTGGTGTGCCTGCCCTGCCACGCGATGAAGCCAGTTTGCGCAGCGTGATCTGCCATGTCGCGCGTTTGCTCCATCAATTCCGCTTTGTGGACGGCACAGCGGGCAGCATCAGCGCCCGGCTCAGCGGTGATCGGATATTGATCACGCCGGAAGGGTTAGCAAAAAGTCTGTTGCAACCCGATCAATTAGTCGTCGTTGATTTGGAAGGCACGCGCATTGATACCGCCGCTGAGCCGAGCTTGCGACCGGACAGCGAACGAGCGCTGCATCTGGCCTGTTATCGACAACGCTCGGACGTGGCGGGCGTTGTCCATGCTCACCCACCAATCGCGGTAGCCCTGACCTTGGCTGAGGTCAGTATGCGGACGTGCGTGCTGCCTGAAGCGGTGATCGTGCTCGGTTTAGTGCCGACAACCCCCTATGCACCGCCGGATAGCCCGGACGCCGCCAACGCGATCCGGCTGCTGATCGCACAGCATGACGCGCTGTTATTGGCGGCGCACGGTTCACTGACGGTCGGCGCGGACGTGTGGCAAGCCTATTTGCGACTCGAAACGCTGGAACAAACCGCCGTTATTCTGCATAACGCGCGGCAAGTCGGATCCGTCACGCCGCTGCCTCCCGAACAGGTTGCAGCACTGCTCGAAACGCGGCGGGCGCGCGGCTTCTGGCATGAGGGCGATGAGCAGCGTTTTTGTGAGGCGTGTGGTGCCTGCTGATTAGCTGACGATCGGGATGCTGGTACGCGGAATGTTGACCGACAAGCGCACCCAATACACCGATACCCACCCAACCGTACCATCGGGCGCTAAAATTTTGATGAAGTTGCCGCGCGCATTGCGCCCCAACACGTACAGGGTATCACCCCAATTGACAGCGCTCAGAATGCCCGCATTGGCCCTGCCGCTTTGCCGAATGTACAACTGTGAGGCCAACACTTTGGCGGTCAGATAGCTATCGGCTTTGGCGGGCGCGGCGACGGCGGCAAAGCTGACGATCATCAGCACCAAGACGGACAGAATCAAGAGGAAACGCTTCATTGTTTTTGAGTCCTTATTTGAAATTTTGATATTTCTGCATGACAGCAAGCTCTGCCAAATGGCAAACTCTATGTTTGCCGAATAAGATAATTTGGAACGCCCGGCTGCCCTCAGCGACGCACCAGTTCAAGCCAAAAATGATCACCTAAAAAGCGGAACGGCCACCACGCGGCGGTCGTTTGTTCCAGGCGCAGCAGACCACGTGCAAGTGCTGGATGGCGGCTCAGCGCGGGGTATACATCGCTCGGCGGCAGCCAGACGCCAACCCCTGCGGTACGCCGCCGCTGCCAACCCACCCCAAAATCACGAGTCAACCGCGCTACAGTAGGATAATACACCGAAAAAGAATTGCCGTCCAATCGCGCCAGCGCATGTCCCGGCAAACGTCGCAAAGCCGTCTTGAAATGTCCATGCGCCGCGTGCCAGCCAATCTCCCACGGGCATATGCGCCCGATCAGGCACAAACCCGCCACGCCACCCGGTCGCACTGACTTCGACAACGCCGAACCGATCGTGCGCCAATCTCCGATGCAGTTCAACGCGCCATAATTCGAGTACACACCGTCGAATGTGCCTGCCTCAAATGTCCAACGCGCCGCCTCGAAAAAGTCGAGCGGCTGTACATCGATCAAGTGCCCAACACCCGCCGCCGCCGCTTTATCACGAGTGATCGCGCACATAGCCGGGCTGCCATCGGTGGCCGTGACGTGGACGCCGCGCTGTGCATTCCAGATCGCATCTTCACCCGTGCCACAGCCTAATTCAAGGACGCGCATCCCCGGCAAAAAAAGCGTTTCCATGCGCTTCCAGACCAGCCGCCGAAACCAGACCGCGATCTCGACGGATGCGATCGTTTGATCATAACGAGAGGCGGCCTGATCAAAAGCGTAGGCTGGGCTGGATAGCTCAGGCGGCTGACCTTTCTCAGATTGTTGCTCGTTCGCTGCCATCGTTTATAATTTCCAGATCGCGACTTTTTCGGGCAAGGTGAAACGTGAGCATCCCACTTATTGAAACCGATCACTTGATCATTCGCGAATTTGTGGCTGCTGATGCTGACGCACATCGCCAGATCAGCGAACAGAGCTTCAATATTAGCATCGCCGCGCCGGATCACGAAAGCTGGATGCGTTGGACGCTCCTCAACTATCGTGAGCTGGACAAACTCTATCAACCCCCTTATGGCGATCGGGCAGTTGTGCTTAAAACGAATGGAGAGCTGATCGGGATTGTAGGCGTCGTACCGTCAATTGTACCGTGGGGAGTGATCGATACGCTGCGCGCGCCGGATGAACCGCCAAACTATCTGGTTTCACCGGAGTTCGGCTTATTCTGGGCGATCCGTGCCGATCAGCGTGGCAAGGGTTATGCAGGCGAGGCGGCGCACACGATCATCGATTATCTGTTCCAAACGATGCACGTCCGGCGGGTAATCGCTACCACTGAACATGCCAACGCCGCTTCACAACGGGTGATGCAAAAGCTCGGCATGACGATTCACCGCAATCCGAGTGATAAGCCGTTCTGGTTCGAGGTAGTTGGCGTGTTAGACCATCCATGGCACAAGCGTGATATAATGAGCAGCACTGCGGGCCGATAGACGTGGGTTACCAGTAACTATAACTGCCCTAAGGTACCGAAAGGGATAGCCTTGCTCTTTGAGCGGGCGGGTCGAGCGGATGTACGCAAATACGTCAATGCGACGGCGACGAGCAATCGTCATCTCCCACTTTGCCAACTTGCCCGCAGTGTTCCACGTCGGACAAAATGTTTTTGCTCCGAATCGCTTCAACAATATTGCTTTGTTCTTCTGCTGGCGTATCCGCCCAAAAATCAGTGATGAATTTATCTATCAGAACCCCCCATTCTTCAGTAGTACGTGAATGAGATGGTATGCGCAGTTCATTTTCACTTTGCGCAATTTCTTCTTTCAATTGCTCTGAAGCATTTTCGTCAACATGTTCGACATTCATGCTTCACTCACGCGTTTTATCTGTGTTAATTATTAATCAGTATGGTCATGTACGTTTTGGATGGTGACATGCAGATATTCGCGCGCATGGATCGACAAATCGGTCATACTCGCTTCAAACAACCCGGCCATGCTCTCCAGATCATTATCTGATTTACGATCGAGCAATGCCTCGCATTCAGCAAGCGTAAGGTGACCGACAGCTTCGAGCATTTCTTGGAATGTCATTGTAAGCCTCTACTTTATTCAAGCATTTGAATGAGGGGCGGGCTTGTCCATAGGCATCAAGCTAAGGGTGCAAAGAGAGAGAGGGTGGTATTTTCCAGGCAGTTAAACCTAAAAGGAAAGTACCATGCCCAAGATCAATGATAACCCACACTCAACCCG
>Ga0209512_1003567_pt1 | contig 14546 bp, 8 predicted proteins | sample frozenSSSSmetaG_FD_184142 | JGI IMG/M metagenome (GOLD analysis project Ga0209512, IMG submission 184142) | Glacier valley bacterial and archeal communities from Borup Fiord, Nunavut, Canada, to study Microbial Dark Matter (Phase II) -... | ecosystem: Environmental > Aquatic > Freshwater > Ice >... | reverse complement strand
AAGAAAGCAAACGCATAGTCATCAAAAGAGCGGTCGAGAGTATTTTAGATATCGCCAATAATTTGTTAAGTACCTACAGAAACGAAGAGCAACGGGCCACATCCGAAATTGAACAACGCCAACCACTCTTAATTTCCGATTTGATCATTCAATTATTGAGCGAGAAAAAAGTCCAATACAGCAACCACGCGGTCAGGTTTGAAACAGAAATAACGAACGATGCGCAGTTTGCCTTTGCTCAAATGCAGTCCAGTCAATTCAGGCGTTCTATGTCGAATTTGATTAACAATGCAGTCGATGCACTGGACAACAAAAGCCATGGCCTCATCACGATTAAACTAACCGCCGATGCGGAAATAATTACAGTAACGATTCAGGACAATGGCAAAGGTATGTCATCCGGCATGATAGAAAAAATGCTGAATCGCCAAAGTTTTACCGAAGGTAAACAACACGGACATGGTTTAGGTTTGCAACAAGTCTGGGATACCTTAGATGCTAATCACGGGAAAATGAGCGTGAACTCTACGCCAGAAGAAGGGACAACACTCCAACTCTCTTTCCCACGAACAGATGCCGCAAGCTGGATTGCGCAGACAATTCATCTTGAATTTAATAGCATCATCGTCATTCTGGACGATGAAGAATCCATCCATGGCGCCTGGGATACACGCTTTGCATTGTATTTGAGGATGTATCCAACCTTAGATGTACATCACTTCAAACAAGGTCAGGAAGTGTTAGCTTTTTTCAACGCGCTAAATCCCAAAGACAAAAATCGCGTCGTGTTTTTAAGCGATTATGAATTACTGCGACAGGCTAAAAATGGATTGCAGATTATTGAAGAGAGCGGAATAAAAAACACTACCCTGGTTACTAGTTACTACACCAATGTGCAAATAAGGGATAAAGCAATTCAGTTGGGTGTAAAAATTTTACCAAAACAAATGGCATCGATTGTGCCGATTGATGTTGATGCGCTTTAATCTACTCGGAAGTATTGCACGTACCTTTACTTCAGAGTAATATTCAGAGTATGAATATACTTGAACTATTAAAGCAATCAGAAAATAAAACCATTGAGTTTAAAAGAGACCTGTCTTCTCCAGCCAATGTTGTTCGCACTATTATTGCTTTTGCGAATACAGCGGGAGGTACTCTTGTCATCGGTATTGAAGATAAATCTCATTACATCATCGGCGTTTCTGAACCGCACAAACTGGAAGAACAAATTGCTAACCTGATTAGTGACAGCATCTTTCCCATCCTGATTCCCGAAATCGATGTGATCTCATGGAAAAACGCTTACCTTTTGGCGATTCGCGTTTTTCCAAGTTCAGGCAGACCGCATTATGTTAAGAAGCATGGTTTGAATGAAGGAACTTATATTCGTGTTGGTTCCACTAACCGGCGCGCTGATAATGAAATCATAAAAGAACTCCAACGTATTGTCCGCAACGAAAGCTTCGATGCGCAACCCATGCCGGAATTAAGCTCTGAAGCAATAGACTTCAGAGCAGCTTCAGAGCAATTCAAGGCGATGCGTAAATTAGCTCAGCGTGATTTGGAAACGCTTGAAATTGTTACTACATATCAAGGTAAAAAAGTACCCACTATCGCTGGGGTACTTTTATTTAGTAAAGCAAAAGAAAAATATTTTCCTGATGCCTGGATTCAGGCCGGCAGATTTAAAGGAACCGATAAAAGTAAAATTATCGATAGCGTTACATTGAAAGGATTTCTGGTAGAAGCGTTGACCGATGCTTTTTCTTTTGTAGAAAAACATGCCATGCAGCGTATTCAGATTGAGGGACTACGACATCAAAAAACGTGGGACATTCCAATTAACGCAGTACGCGAAGCATTGATTAATGCTGTTGTACACGCTGATTATAGTCAGCAAGGTTCTCCAATCAGGATTGCTATTTTTGATGATCGCATTGAAATCGATAATCCAGGCTTATTACGATTTGGCCTTACTATTTCAGATATCAAAGGAGGTATATCCAAATTAAGAAATCCTGTCATAGGAAGGATTTTTCATGCGATTGGATTAATTGAGCGTTGGGGAAGTGGCATTCAACGTATCTTGTCCTCATGTTATGAAGGTGGATTCCCGGAACCAAAATTGGAAGAGATTGCTACTCATTTTCGAGTCACCATTTTCACCACGCGTGAAAAAAATAAATCGTATGTTGATGTGATAAACCAGCATATTTTGGATTTTTTAGATCAACATAATGAAGGTTCAACAACGGCAAAAATTGCAGCAGAAATTCATTTATCTACTCGTGCCACGCGTACAAGGCTGGTTGGTTTAATCAATTTAGGATTAATTACTGAGTTGGCATTCAGTGAAAAGGATCCGAATAAGCTTTATTTTATCAAGGCTAGTTAATATCCCAATCCAAAAATCCGGGCAGCAAATGACTGGTTGGAGACTAACTTATTATTTACAAGATGCACAAGATGCGAGAAGGAGAACCGATGACTTATAAAATGCGCCGAATGATGCTGGTCAACCTGGGAACTAACCTGCGAACACCTTCCGGACGTATTGCCGAAATAGATCCGCGAGGCGGTGCGGCAGTGGTCGGTGCAAATGGAGTGGGAAAGACCACAACACTAAGGTTAATCCCTCTGTTTTTCGGGCATCTGCCTGGTCAGATAGTGGCTTCCGGTCATGGGCAAGAAGCGATGATCCGCTTTGTTTTGCCTACTCCCCAAAGTGCAATTGTATTTGAGTATCAACGTGGTCCTTCTGAAGAACACGACATTCGATGCGCGGTAATTCGTCGTCGTCAAGACGGTGGAGATGCTCCGGAATATCGATTTTTTTACAGCGCATTCCGGCAGGAACTGTTCACTTCCGGGGAATATTTTTTAGGTGATGAAGGCAGTATCGCCGCAGCCAGGTCGCTCGGCATCCCAGTCACTCAAAAACTTTCTGCTCCTGATTATAGAGCGGTTATTTTAGGCCTCCGACCCATGACAAAAGATGCCATGAAATTGCGTCGATTGTCGATGGACTACGCATTTGGTCCAAAACCGTTACCCAATCTTGATCGTCTGGTGGCCGCAATGGTCAAGAGCCATATCAATTTTGGCGATTTGGTACAAGTGGTGGTTGGGATGGTTCAGGAAGAGCTTGGTACGTCTGTGAGCATCGGGCGAAATAAGCTATCTTTAAAGCAGAGCAAGGCCCAGATAGCGCAATGGCTCATTGATAGAGAGGCTTGTTCTGACGCCAATAAATTGGAGTCACGCTTTCAGGCTTTTAAAGACAAGATGGAGCAATACCATCGACAAGAAATGGTATTGCGCGAAATGAGGGCAGATGTCCGCGCTGTTAAGACTGCAAGAGAAACCGAAAAGATCAGGCTTGAGGCCAGTCTGAATAGCGTTCGGACATTACAACAGGAACAGCAACAAGAAGAAGATCGCAAACGCGCACAAGTTGACACTGAGTCTGTCGCTGCACAAAAGGCATGGGTCGATAGCGACCTGGCTTATAAAAAGCAAAAAGCAACCCAGGATAGTCTTGAGACAGAACAGGCATCCACATGGGAATCACAGCAGCAATTGCTACCCTCATTGAAGGTCGAATTCGATGCTTATAGGAGCCAAATCGATATAGTCGAAGGAAAAACGCGTGATCTCAATGCAGATTATGAGAAGCAAGTCAGCAACGTTCAATGCGAAGCTTTAGAAAAACAAAACGAGCTTGAAAAGAGCAAAGAAAAACCGCGCGAGCGCGCTGATGCAGAAATTACAGCACTTGCTGACCAGGAACATGATGCAATCGAAGCAATGAGCGAGATTGCCAAAAATGAGCTGACAGCGCTGAGTGCGCAGATGAGCGACCTGCAAGAGGAGCAAGGGAGATGGAAGCAACTCTTCCATTCACCTCAAGTATCCAACGAATTGAAATTGGCGGTGGAAGACACCAGTACGAAGTGCATCGAAAATCTACGGATACTATCGAATGCCCACGAAAAGAAAACGGTGTTTTCCAGGTCAGCAATACAAGCTCATGAAGCGTTTCATAAAGCAGAAGACGCCGAACGATCGACTATTCACAAATTGGAAGATGCTCAAGTTGCTTTACTAAAAGCGCAGCAGTCGTTAAGTCCAGCTAATAACACGTTGCTTTCTGTGCTGAGAGAACAGGCAAGCACAGATTGGAAGCACACCTTGGCAAAGGTGATTAATCCGGAGTTGTTACAACGGACTGACCTTGCTCCGCACATCATTGAAGAGTGCGACGGTATCTATGGATGGAGTGTCAATCTCCATAGTATCGATGCCGTCGACTGGACCAACGACGAGCATCTTCACTCAGAAATTTTGCGCTGCGATACAAACGTTAACTCGGCGATAGAACACAGACGGGCTGCTCTTGATGCATTCTCCTCTGTCAGTAATCACTTAAAGCAAGCACAGACAGATCTTTCGGAACATGAAGCAAGAATCTCCGTTTTAGAGGCGCAACGGGATACATTAACCGAAGCACTTTCCCTCGCAAAAGAACGTCACGAAGCTGATTTGAAAGAGGTAAAAAACAAGGCGGAAGCTGAGCTAAAGAGAATTTTTGACGCATTGAAAATAGTGCAGACAAAACAAACTAGTTTGGTTGAAAAAGAGATCAAAGATCGTATCGCCATTCAAAATAAGTACAACATAGAGAAAAAGGCCAGTAAAAAAAGGCAGGAAGAAGCAATCACATCCATTAGTCATCAGATTGCCCACCTCAATTCCGAAACAAAAAAACGCATTTCGGAACTTCATATTCAGCGAGACCAGCATCTTAGCGAACAAGGTATCGATGTCGGGAAATTGCGCCAGCTTAAGCAAGAATTCAATGAACTGAAGGAAAAAATTCGTCTTATTGAGGACAAAAAATCACTTGTGATGCAGTGGAAGACATGGCTGGCAGAAGGAGGCTACACCTTAGTGGCGAAGTTGGAACAGGAAAAGCAGGTGAAGAAAACCGACCTTGACCTGATCAATCAAAAGAGAGAAAAGCTTTTAAAGGACTGCGAAGAGCTTCGGAAAAAACATGACAATACAATTAAGATCATTAGGGACAGGCAAATTCAAGTGGATGAAGAGATCCAGATCGTCACGCACCTGGATGATGATTTTGATGGTTATACGCCGCGATATGCCACAACGATAGATACGGCGATTTCTGCTACGCAGTTACGAACCCGTGTGTATCAGGCAAAGCAAAAGCTTCGGGAGATTGAACAATCAATCACTGCTGAATTTTCCTCTTTAAAAAGTACGCTTTGTGCAAGAGACAGTGCAGTAAAAGAGTTTGTCGATGCTAGCTTGCTGCAATGCCAGGATCACAAGTGGATGAGCCAGTCTCATGAACTGGTCACATGCTACCAGCGTATTGGTTCTCAAATTATCAATAACGTCAATACTACGTTGAAGGCAGTGCTGGACAGCATTGGTCTTTTTTATCAGGGAATTCAATCTTTCGAATCGGAGGTAAAACGGTTCAATGGCAAACTGCAGAAAGGGTTGGAGTCAGTGACGTTATTCGAGCGAGTGCGCGATTTTAAGATCGACGTCGTTACTAATTTTAACGATATTGAGTTTATGAAAAAGCTCGATATGGTCAACAATATGATTCGCCAACATCGATCAGAAATTGGTCGGGATCCACGGCGCGATTTGCCCTCCGAAGAGGCAGCCCATGCACTGCGAGAATTTGCGGGAGTTATTGGTAGCGACGGATCGTTGGAAGTGAACCTGGCATCGCACGTTAGCTTAAAAGGGAGCGTCACCGAAAATGGCGTTGTCAAAACTTTCCGGCGTGAATCTGAGCTCGAGCATATTTCATCCAATGGACTTACTTCGATTATTCTCATTACCTTGCTTTCTGGTTTGCTTAATATGATTCGCGGTTCCGACGATGTACATGTTGCCTGGGTCACCGATGAAGTCGGAAAATTCGATGGCGCTAATTTTGCAGCGCTTATGCAGCTGCTTAAAGATAATCGAATTGATGTTGTTACTGCTTCTCCCGATCTGTCAGTAACACAATACCGTCGATTTGCCCGACGCTATCAATTTGCAGATAAAGGCGTTATTCGTATCTACGCATTGCCTGAGCATAAAGGAAAAAATAAAGAGAAAAAGCCAAACGATACGTTGACGGTCACAGAGGAGCCTGCATGAACGCCACTACACTGCTGCGCTTACTGGAAGGGCAGTATCTCTGCGCAATTCGGTATAAAGCAGAATATGAAGACTTACTTGATGATGTGGTAAGCGAAGAAGTTAATACATGGTTAGAAAAAATCGACATGCGGCTTTCCCGTATAAGCAAAGATGGTGCGTTTTTTATGGCGCCCAACCTGATTCGCTTAAGTGACATGACACGAGTTAAAGAGGAGCTGCGACGATTCAGAGATGTCTATGGTCCGGCAGTGGCCATGTTGGATCTCATTCGCCAGTCAAAATCAGAAAGCATTACCTTATCACCAGGCGAGAATTTGCAGTTGGCCGAAATGGAAGCAAGCGTTATCGAGAGTGCCTCGCTTGAAAATCATCTGCGCGCAATGGCAGGAGTGGTAAAAGGATATAACCTGCGGCATTCAATCCGGGAAAATCTTAAACACCTTTTCGAGCATCTGCGTGACGATGGTTATGTTGTTCTGGCCAATGCGCAAACGGATGTCTACCAAATAACCGGCAAAATTGAGCAACTGTATGCTGTGATTGAATTTATTGCGGAAAACGAGTCAATTATTAGTCATCGGGTCGAAGACGAAATCATCGAGCCGAATTTATTTCGGGATGTCCATGATGCATGATGGAAGCGATCAAATAGTCCGCCTGCTCGAGACGCTGGCCAAAAATGGTGCGTTGATCACGGAAGCATTCGAAGGAACAATTGAGTTTGGTGACCGCCATCGAAATAAGGCGATCGATGCCCTTGCCTCCATCAATGCGATCAAACCTTACGAGGAAGGAATCTATCGCCTTAACCCGAGATTAAGAGAATTCATTGCAGATCACCTTGTTAGCTATCAGGCATATCAGACCTTAACGCGCATATCAGGGTCTGTCTACCAGGCAAAAACACAGTGGAGCGAAATCAGATTATTACGTGAAAGTGGTGCTCTCACTGATGCTGATCGACTTGAGCGCGCTTTCGATGATTCCATATCCGAGATAGCCTATGCAATTGAACGTAATTTGACCTTGTTACATTCACTGATTTCCACCCAGTACGGTAACGTTTCCGACTTAAGTTCAAAACTTAGACAGAATACTTTTTACGCTAAAGAGATAGCGGACTCACTCAAGGAAATGCGGCAGGTAGATGAGACCTTTACTAAAATTACTGCTGAGGCGCTAGCAGATGGTTTCTTGTCGATTCGCCAGACAATCAACAGACGTTTGTTGGTCGGAAAACTTCTTTCCTGGACCATGCAAATTAAGGATGCGCAAGCAGTCATTACTAAACGCCTCTTTCTCGCACGTCAGTTAGAAGAGCGGCTGCGCCGACTTTCTCGTATGTCGTTATGGCTTCAACAAAACAAAACGGCAGATGGTTTTGAAATTGAAATAAGCGAACGTTCGCCAGTCGCGTTGTTTAAACCATTGCCGATAAAAGTGAGAGAACAAATCGATGTGCGTGATACTGATGCGATGGTGTTTGAGAAGTTGGTTGCTGCAATTAAGCGGTTGCCTGCGAGAGAGTTAGCCCGGGCCAGTGGGCAAGATGAATCACCAAAACCGCAGTTAGTCGTCACAGATAGCCTGGATGAGATCACCATTGAAATTCAGGCGCATGAGCGTAAATTAGATGAGCTCCTTGAAGAGCTTAATGATACGGTAGGACCGATCTCACTTGCACGTTGGAAAGATGCTCACCAAGATCTTAATGACCTGACAGTTGAGGAATGGTTGCTGTTTTCTTCTACTGAGCTGCACAACGACGGATATGTTGTCACGTTTGTGACGGTGGAGGAAATTGATGCATTTCCTGTCAATGAGAAATTTTCGGACGTGTTAGTAATGCGAGGTTAATGAGTGACACTGACTCCTAAGCAGGCGATATTCTTACAACGCCTGGTCGCCGATAGGCCAACTGCCAGACGCGAAGGCAAGATTGCGATGTATTTTGTAACGCACTTTGCCATTGGTGTGCGTGTAGGACGGATGGTTGAGTATTGTGACGCTGACATCACAGCAGCACTGAACTTTTTACAGAACAGTGGTCTGCCGACTATTCCGCTAACAGAAGATATGCGTCGCGCTCAAACATCCCAATTTGTTGGAATTTCAGAGAAAACATTTTCCCAGGCACCGCATAAAGATTCTGTCTCGCTAAAAGTCGCGTCGGGCGTTTGCCGCGTTAAGGAACGAACGTTGGTAACCCCAGCAGGATGTTACGGAGTGTTTACGGTTGAGCAAGCCATGCAAGTATCGGCAGACAGAATTATGGTTGTCGAGAATTTGGAAACATTTCGTAACCTTGAGTTGCAACGTTGGATCGATTATGGAGGGTTAAACGTTTTGGCTGTCTACCGTGGTGATTCACGCTTCGCGCTTACCGACGTTACTAAGGTCATTCAAGAACGTAAGGAATCGACGTGGGCGTTCTTCGATTTCGACCCGGCTGGCTTAGCAATGGCCGCAACGCTGCAGAGGCTGGAGCGAATTATTTTGCCAGATTTTGATTGGTTGGAGCAGGAAACAAGACGGTGTAAGCGGTCAGATTTATTTGCGCCTCAAGTGAATCAGTATAGAAATTTTTTGGAGACCGCAGAAAATAAAAGCGTGAGAGCCATCTGGAGGAGGATGAGCTCACTAAATTTAGGGTTTCCGCAGGAATGGATGGAAGATGCACCTTTTAGAGCCGGGTAGCTTATAGCGATGTTGCGACTATATTCGTTAATACACGCTTTGCACTGTATTTAAAGTTATACCCAACCTTAAACGTACATCACTTCAAACAAGGTTAGGAAGTATTGAATTTTTTCAGCGTGCTAAATCTCAAAGAAAAAAATCGCGTCGTATTTTTAACCTGAGTTCGAGATAATCAGTCGTAGGGGGCACGTTTTTTGTGCCCACGCGGTTGGTTGATCAATCAGATTCTTAACGTGTGTCTCGGTTTATCAACGATACCGCGTGGGCACAAAAGCGTGCCCACCCTACGAGATTACGGTTCATCGATTCAATTCGCCCTGGCAACTTACCGAAACAAATGGCATCGATTGTTCCGATTTCTGTGGAACAAAACCGTCCACCTTACGAAAACCGTTTCGTTCAATTCCGAAGTTTGTTAGCGTCAATATTTGCTGGAAAGATATAAAAGGTGTTAGCGAATGAAGTAAGCGAGTGACAAGAATTCACATTCTTATTATTTTTACCTCTCCATATCAATGACACAAATGATGATTTATATGGAACCGGCTGAATAAACTGATTGCTAAGCTCTTGCTAATTTCCTTGAAAGATTTGTAATGTTAAAGAACAACAATGCCGGGCTGGATTTACCAGATGTTGATATGGAATCTATTTGGGAATCTACCCCTGGCTATATTTATTGGAAAAATCTGGATTCTGTCTATGTCGGTTGTAATCAAAATTTTGCGAATTTAATTGCCCCTAAAAAAATATCGGACGTTATTGGTTTATCTGAATATGAAATGCCTTGGGCGTCAATAAAACCAGATACTGCTGCACATAACGTCGCAGCTGATCAACGTGTTTTCAACACCGGGGAAATGGTTGTTACTGAAGAAGATTTAGGTATTAAGAAACCAAATGGACTTTCCGTTATTTTAAGAAGCGAGAAACGCCCATTAAAAGATAAAAGAGGAAATATTATTGGTGTGCTTGGTATTTCAGTAGACATCGCCGATCAAAAAGAAATAGAACGCCTTCAGCTCGAACGTCTTTTGTTCGAAAGCGAAAAGCAAAAGGTTGCCTTACAAGAAAAAGAAAAACTCATCACCCTCGCTCACACCGTTGCACACGATATCAGCTCCCCCTTATCCGCGCTAAATATGATGATGCACGCTTGTGATGAACTGAAAGAAAGCAAACGCATAGTCATCAAAAGAGCGGTCGAGAGTATTTTAGATATCGCCAATAATTTGTTAAGTACCTACAGAAACGAAGAGCAACGGGCCACATCCGAAATTGAACAACGCCAACCACTTTTAATTTCCGATTTGATCATTCAATTATTGAGCGAAAAGAAAGTTCAATACAGCAATCATGCCGTCAGGTTTGAAACAGAAATCACGAACGATGCGCAGTTTGCCTTTGCACTCATGCAGTCCAGTCAGTTCAGGCGTTCGTTATCGAATTTAATTAACAATGCGGTCGATGCACTGAACAACAAAAGCAATGGCCTCATCACGATTAAATTAACCGCCGATACGGAAATAATTACCGTAACGATCCAGGACAATGGCAAAGGCCTCTCATCCGGCATGATCCAAAAAATGTTGGATCGCCAAAGTTTTACCGAAGGTAAAGAAAATGGACACGGTTTAGGTCTGCAACAGGTTTGGGATACCTTGGGCACTAACCAGGGAACAATGACAGTGAACTCGACGCCGGGCGAAGGAGCAACAATCCACCTTACTTTTCCAAGAATAGAAGCAGCAAGCTGGATTGCGCAGACAATCCAGCTTGAGCCGGGCAGCAGCATCGTCATTCTGGATGACGAAGAATCCATCCACGGCGCCTGGGACACGCGATTCGCATCTTATTTAAAACTATATCCAGGGTTAAACGTACATCACTTCAAACAAGGTCACGAAGTGGTGGATTTTTTCAGCACAATCAATCCCAAAGAAAAAAGTCGCGTCGTCTTTTTAAGCGATTATGAATTGCTGCGCCAGGCTAAAAATGGATTGCAGATTATTGAAGAGAGCGGAATTAAAAACTCCACCCTGGTCACCAGCTACTACACCAATTACCAAATAAGAGATAAAGCAATTGAGCTGGGCGTGAAAATCTTACCGAAACAAATGGCATCGATTGTGCCAATTTCTTTGGAACAAAACCGCCCACCTCGCGAAAATTATGTCGCCCGATTCCGAAGTTTTCTGATGAGTTAGCAAGTTCTGCTTTTATACCAATAACTTGAATGTCCGTGCATCTCCCCATTTTAGGAAAGATAACCAACTACGTACTTTTTGGCGGGTTAAGCTACCGGTTGAATCCGTCATGGTTAAAAATGGGGAGATTACCCTATAAGTAAAAACCCCATTGGTAAAATCCACAGTAGTACATTCGACATTTTTCTTTTACTATGCGCCTCGACTATTAAAGAACTGGTACGTGTTATTGATTTTTAATCGCAATAGATTATTTCTGTAATCGTTGCTTCCCTTAAAAATTAGCGATCAGTGTGTACCTTAACTATATGGAGTATAGAAATGGCAGTTCCAGTAGCAACATTAAGCACATTTACCAGACAGTTCGATGCGCCTGAGGGAGTGAACGCACAACGATACGCGGCTAATCACGGAAATGATTTCAGTAAAAAGATTACTACCACTTGTGAAGATGTTTGTAACACGGTTATGGATTTCGTAGATTGGCTGTTTTCAGGTGAAAAAGAATCGTTTAATAAGTTACTGTTAAGTAACTCTCCTTTGCTGCCAAGAACATTCCAAAAGGAGGACAGTTTAGCCACTAAACAGTTGGAAGTTGGGAGACTTGATAATGAAGTAATGCCAGCTTTACTTAATAATATAAATAGAACTTCATTCGACGTTAAGTGGGATACATGTAGCGGCAAAAAGAAAGTAGTCTTCACTCAACCTCCAAAAGATGCTTCTGTTAAATATGTTTTGATGGAATCGTATCTCATAGAAGGCGAAGGGGAACAGAAAAAACTTACCAAGATAGACAGTAAGATACTTTTTGGTAAAACCTTTTTGGATGTATATCACGATCTTAATGCTCGGCTGGAATGGCAATGAGCATCATCAATATTGATGATTCAATGTGTTGAGATGTGCGACGATCGGATTTTTGAAGCATTGCGCTAAAAGATAAGTTGCTGGTTAAAAGTGGTAAGTTGGGCTGATGCTTAATCAGCCCAATTTTTTGAAAAATTGATAAAAAATATTCAATTTAACTGCAAAATTTTAAATTCTCACAATTTTGAAGGTGGCGTATTGGGTCGCGATGCTATGTAGAAGCGGCGCTAGCCTAACCTTACAATTAATATCGGCCTGCTACGGTTTTGAAAGAAGTCTATTGGGCTGACAACATTCACATTCGTCCGCATTTACGCTGACGCGCTCAGAATTTTCAACCGACAAAACAGACCCCAACACCGAATTTGGCCGGAAGGTAGCAATTCCTTTTAATCCTGCTTTCCAGGCGTTGGTGTATAGCTCCTGAAATTCATCAAACGGATAATCAAAAGGTACATTCACTGTTTTGGAAATAGATGTATCAATAAACGGCGCAACGGCAGCGCACATTTGCATATGATCGTGCGCTGATATTTCTAACGCATTCACAAAGCAGGGCGGTAACGTCGAAAAGTCAGTGACTTGTCCGTGAAGATGTTCATACACGCGCAGTGCATGGTCTGCAACGCGTATTATTTTTTCTGTCCCATCTTGTTCTCGTTTTTTACGCGTGTATGCCCAGGAGTAGGGCGGTTCAATTCCATTTGATGCGTTATCTGCAAACGCCATACTGATCGTGCCGGTTGGTGCGATTGAGAGTAAATGACTATTACGTATGCCGTATTGTCGGATCGCTGATTGAATATCATCAGGCAGTCGTGATGCGAAATGCGGGATTGCTAAATAATTGTCCGCATCAAACATTGGAAATGTTCCCCATTTTTTTGCCAGTTCAATCGACGCGCGATACGCTTCATGACACATGGTTTCGGCGATTTTTGCTGCCATCCTTCTACCTTCATTACTGTCGTAGCGCAGCCCAAGCATAATTAAGGCATCTCCTAATCCGGTGAAGCCAAGGCCAATGCGACGTTTTTGTTGCGCTTCGTGATGTTGTTCTGGTAGCGGCCACAAAGTGACATCGAGCACCCGATCTAAAATATGCACTCCACCGTGCACCACGGTGGCAAATTTTTCCCAATCAAAACGTGCTTGCTCCGTAAATGGATCAAGCACGAAGCGCGGCAAAATGAGCGAACCAAGATCGCAACAGCCATAAGCCGGTAAAGGTTGTTCACCACACGGATTGGTGGTTGCTATCTTTTCGCAGTAGGAAAGGTTGTTATCGCGATTGATTTTGTCGATGAATAACACGCCAGGTTCGGCATGATCGTATGTGCCGGTCATAATCTGATTCCACAGTTCACGCGCTTTTACTTTGCGATAAACCCATAAACCATCTGCACGCTGATGTGCCTGTGCAAATGAAGAACCAGGTTGCGCAACATGCACCAATTCCCAATCGGCATTCGCTGCTACCGCTTCCATAAATGCATCGGTGACTGCCACGCTAATGTTGAAATTACGTAGCCTGGTAAAACCTTGTCGCATTATTTCGGCAAAATTGTCATTGGACGTCATTAATTCTTGCAACTGCTTTTTCATCAAATCATCTACTGGTAATTTATTCACTTGCAAACCACATTTAGCGTGAATAAATTCTTCCACATCAGGATGATCAATGCGTAGCACACCCATCTGAGCACCACGCCGCGCGTCCGCAGATTCGATTGTTGAACAGGATTGATCAAACACAAGCATGTACGAAAGCGGACCGCTGGCGATAGAGTGGGTTTCTTTAACCAATGCGCCTTTAGGGCGAATGCGTGAAAAATCATAACCGACACCGCCGCCACGACGCATCGTTTCAGCAGCTTGTTTTAATGCGTCGTAAATTCCTGGAGTTTGTGGATTGGGGCCGGAGATGCAATCGTTGATTTCTTGCACGAAGCAATTGATGAGAGTAGCTGCAATGTCGGTTCCGGCAGCTGACATTATTCGTCCGCCGCCGATAAAACCTGACTGGAATGTTTCTAAAAATTCAGTTTGTTGTTGTGAATCTTTTCCCAGTCCTTTTGCTACGCGTAAGAAGACATCCGATTCGGTAGTTTCATTACCCTTGCAATATTTTTCTTGTAAAACGAGCGAAGTAATTTCTTGTATTGGCAGATTTTTTTTCAGCGCCAATCTGTTGTTGGTTGTGTCCATGATGTTTCCTCGAAATCGCTTGAATTTTTATATGTAGAAAATAAATTTTTTCTGTCGATGCTACAAGTTTGACAAGAAGCTGATCAGTGAAATCCACAATAGTCGATACTCAGCATTACGTCCATACTTAGTCCCCTCTCTCGCCCCCACCATTGCACCCATACGTTAATCATCATTGCAACTATTTACACCAAATGTGTCAAATGCTCCCGAGAGAGTTGCAATAAAAAATACGTAAAGGAAACGCAGATTTATTCCTTAGTAAGTTCATTTAATTAAGCAGATACGCTATATTTCCGCATCTTTTTATTAAGCGAAAAAAAATGAAATTACGGACATCGACCCAAATCAGTTTTGCCGAAGCCG
>Ga0209512_1003566_pt1 | contig 14547 bp, 12 predicted proteins | sample frozenSSSSmetaG_FD_184142 | JGI IMG/M metagenome (GOLD analysis project Ga0209512, IMG submission 184142) | Glacier valley bacterial and archeal communities from Borup Fiord, Nunavut, Canada, to study Microbial Dark Matter (Phase II) -... | ecosystem: Environmental > Aquatic > Freshwater > Ice >... | reverse complement strand
CGTGGAAGTCTACTTATAGAAGTGTGCTTTTCAAATTTATACTCAGATTAAAACAATTGTTATGTAAGGCTTCAAAAAAATATGAAAATCTTTTTCTAACCGATGCAGCATAAACTCATCATAGAAGAATTCCTTCCGCCCGTAACCGCTGCCCGGCTTTTGATAAAAATAAATATTAAGAACCAATGTTTGGCGATGCTGCTCAAGCCCGAACAAATGCCGCTATGTTGTTGATGCCGATTGCGACAACCTCAGGCCGCACTTGCACAAAACCCACTGTTATTTGCCGTTTTGTTATCAAGTTTATTGTCGCTTAATTATGTACTGTCTAGTTAAAAATGAAGTTGAAAATAAGAATAAGATGATTAAAATTTGAAAAGCGATATAGTTAATGCTGGAATAATTACCACCCCAATAATCTAAAAAATAAGCACCCTGTATTGAGAAATAAGTAGTCATAAATAATACTATTTCAAAAAACCGTTTCCCTCTCCAAACTATACCGCTACAAACAGCACAAGAAACTAAAATAACAGCTCCTAAAATAACTTCAGGTATTTTTAAGAATTGCGAATTAAAAATTAAAGTTATTAGTACAGGCATTGCTAATAAGATCGCTAAAATTATTCCTGCTAAAATTTGAGAAACCAATAATCGCTGTAAAGGTTTATATGTGCTGTAAATAAACGTATCGGTACCAAAAAATATTTCTTTTGTTGATAAATCTGCCCAACGATTAATTTGAAGAAACCAAAAAATTGGCAACCCGATTTTTAGAGCTATATCCCAAGGAACAAGAAATAAGGAAATAAAAATTGAGGCATTTATAATCCAAAACCATTTTGGTCCTTTTCTAAGTAGCATTATAAACTCTGTTTTTATTAGTGGATAAATTCCAAAATTGGTTTCTACTTTAATTAGCTCTATTTTAGTTCTGTCAACTTTTGTCTCATTTTCAAGTTGGGTAGTTAGTAGTACTTTTTTCTTTGTTATTGCTGCAACCTTATTATCGAACCGATTAAATAAAACAGCACTTAATTTTAAAACCACAAAAGCCATCAACACCCAAAGTAATCTTGATAAAATATAAGTAATACTAAAATGAGAACCCTCATATAAAAAGTGTTTTACTTCATTTACAGGATGAAAATTGAAGCCAATTGAAATATTCAAATTTGGTTCGGAAGATGAAACCTTCACAAAAGATAAAATTTCATTTGTTAAAAACTTAATTCCCAAGGGGTCAAGCCATTGTAAATTAATATTATAATTGGCGTTAGTAATTGCAATAATTGCAGCAAAAAAAAAGAAAAATGCAACATTTAACAGGTTGGTTCTGCTGCCAAAAATAACTTCAAGCAAAATGGTAAATGCAGATAAAAAAAATAAGCTTGGTAAAGTTGTAAAAAGGTAAGGCAATAGAAATTGGCTGATGTTAAATTCATAATTATTACCCCTAATAATTACTAATCCCAATGCCATCAAAAAAATGATTGCCGTAATGGTTAGCAACACCAAGAAGTTACTGAAAGATTTAGAAAGCAGATATTGAAAATTAGTAACTGCAGTAGTTGCAATTATTTGCCCTACTCTTGTTTCTTTATCCCTCCTAATTCCATTATTGATAAGATAAAAGCCAATAAGCCATAAAAACGTACTTGCCATTATTGCAGTAACGTGTCCTATCCAGGCAGCATTATTAAAACCAACATATTTGCCTACTGATATGGTTGTATAATTTGCATTTTCCGTAGGTACAAAACTATAAGCTATCAATACGCTCACTATTAGCGAAACAATAAAAGTATAGCTCCTAAAACGCTGCAAATAATCTGCTTTGATAATGCTAAAATATCTGTTCATAGTTATTGCTTTGAAAAAGATAAGTAAGCGTCTTCTAATGACGGAATACAGGCTACTGCACTATCAATTTTATCATCAGGAATAAACCGAACCAAAATATTTTCTTTTCTGCGAATTGTGTTTACAACTAAATGTTTTTCCTTAAAAGTTGTTAATTCATCCTTTCTTATTTCAATTTCAAAAACTTTATTGGTCACAGTATCAATTATGTCTGCTTGAAAACCTTTGGCAATTAATTTTCCGCTCTTCATTATCGCTACTTCGTCTGCTATGGTTTCAATATCAGAAACAATGTGAGATGATAATATGATAATACAATCGTTTGCCAATACAGAAATCAGGTTTCTAAATCTAACCCGTTCTTCTGGGTCAAGTCCTACGGTTGGCTCATCAAAAATTAAAACTTTAGGGTTGCTAAGTAAAGCCTGTGCAATACCAATTCGTTGTTTCATCCCTCCCGAATAACTACCTATTGGCTTTTTAGAGGCTTCTGTTAAATTTACGTCTTCTAATAATTGCAGCACTTTGGTTTTTAAATTAGCACCACCAATTCCTTTTAAGGCAGCTATATATTCTAAAAACTCATATCCAGTCAAATTAGGATAAACACCAAAATCTTGAGGTAAATAACCAAGTATTTTTCGCATTGTATTTGGGTGTTTTATAATATCAATTCCATCCAAATTAATGCTACCAGAGGTAGGGTTAGAAATGGTAGCTATCATTTTCATTAAAGTTGATTTTCCTGCACCATTTGGTCCTAATAAACCAATAATTCCATTATTTAATGTTAATGAAAAATCAGCCACAACAAATTTGGTCTTGTTATATTTTTTAGAAACATTTTTTAAAATCAATTCCATATTGTAATGAATTTTATTTAACATTCAATGAGTACGTTAAGTTAAAATGGCACATAACGACAGGGCTTTGTGTCAGGTGTGGCATTAGAATCCCTTCCGCCCGTAACCGCTGCCCGGTTTTTGATAAAGTTAAATGTTTAGAACTAATGTTTGGCGATGTTCGTCCGAACAAAAGCTGCTATGTTGCTACTGCTGATTGATACAACCTCAAGCCGCACTTGCACAAAACCACTGTTAGCGGTAGTTTTTATTTTATCTGTCTTTGTACCCACTTTAATATTTCTATCAAAGCTATAGGTGAAAAGGTTTGCTCAATTTTTACATACTCGCTAGGTGAACCTGTTTTGCATTCTTGAAACAAATGATTCAAATTAGGCAATTCTTTTGTTTTGATATTTTTATTACCACCTTTTGTCAATGCTTTTTTAATTGCATCTAAATTTTCTTTTGGTGGTACTTGTAAATCTTTTCCACCGTTAATTGCTAAAACAGGACATTTTACTTTTTCTAATGTTGGTGCAGGATTGTACTTTATTAAATATTGCATCCAAGGGTTTGCAATTTGTTTAACTTGTAAATTTACAAAATCATCATCACTCATTCCTGATGGTTTTTCAGCGTTAGGATTGTCTTTAAGCTGTTGTTTGATGTATTTTGTTAGGTCAGTTCTTAGTTGTTCAAGGTTATTTGATTTGTTCACAATGTCAAATGCTTTTCTATTTATCAATTCACTTTTTTGTAAATCATCATCGCTAATTCCTGATGCTTTTCCAATTAGTTTCTGTTGTAATAAAAGTAATTTGTCGCCTTTAATTCCTGTGCCTGCCAATAATACTATAAATGAAACGTCTTTTGATTTACTAGCAACCATTGGTGCAATTAAGCCACCTTCACTGTGTCCAATTAGACCTATTTTCTTCTTGTTTATTTCTTTTCTTGTTTTCAAATAGTCAATTCCTGCTTCTACATCAGTTGCAAAGTCAGCACTTGTTGCTGTTTTAAAATCTCCTTTAGATAAAGCTGTACCTCTGTCGTCAAAACGCAAAACGGCAATACCATTTTTTGTTAAATAGTCTGACAAAACAAGAAATGGTTTGTGTCCTAATAATTCCTCATCTCTGTTTTGTGGTCCACTTCCACTTATTAAAATCACCACAGGAAAAACACCGTCTTTTTTTGGCAATGTTAATGTACCTGCTAAATTTATTCCCGCTTTCTTATTTTCAAATGTGATGTCTTCTGAATAATATGGATATGGTTTTGTAGGTTCCTGTGGTCTTAAAAGTTTTTCTTTTTCAATTATTTCCTTTGATAAATTCATTGGAAATGATTGACCACCTTGTTTAAAAGTACCAACTATGTTATTGTCTTTTCCTAATATTCCTTCATATTCAATTTTTGCATTTGCAATTGTAATTTTCAAAATTGAATTTTCAAAATTTGTAGATGTTGTAGGAATTCCTTTTGCTCCTTGGTCAGGACTATCCATTGTAGAGTTTATTCCATTTTCGGTTTTGGTAATATTAAATACTATTCTCAGTTGTGTTCCTTGCACTTTTAATGCTCCGTTCCATTGTCCTGAAATGTCTTGTCCAAAGATGGTGAGACAGAAAATGTTTGTCAATAAAATTAAGGTGATTCTTTTCATTTTGTAATCTTTTTAAATTTTAATATGAATATGATTAAGAAGTATAAAATTGTAGCAATTATTATCGCAACAGGAATAAACCAATTGCCCAAAACCTCGGTTGTGTTTTGATTCTGTTTAATAAAGCCAAAGAAAAATATATTGTCGCCAATAAAACAACCAACCTTTTTTGGATAGATTAATTTAAAAATGATGAGGATAGGAAAGCTGACTAAGAAAATAAACAATAGCGAAAGAAACACATAAATCAACCCGTTGCTAATATTTAAAAACAATGCTTGAATTAAAAATTTGGGGTTTAAAGTTTTAACTGCCTGATTGATTTTTTTAGATGCTACCAACTCTTTTAAAGTATCTTCTGGCAAGCCTATCCTATCTAAAACATTCAACAAGATTTCCATTTCATCATTTGTTTTGTTGGCTTCGTGGTATTCGTAAATATGACTATTTATTTCTAGCAAACATTCCTCTGTATCATTTTCGGGCAAACCCTTTAATGCTTTTCTACAACGTTTAATATAGTCGTTGTAAACCCTTTGAGTAGAATTATTTTTGAAGTGTATAAGTTTCATTTATTTTATTTTTAATACTGTTGCATCAATAATTTTTTTCATCTCTTCATATGCATTTTTTCCTTCTTCAGAAATAGTATAATACTTTCTTGGAATGCCTGAAGGTTGTTCTACCCATTTATGAACAAGTAGATTTTCTTTCATTAACCTTATTAGCAAAGGATAAATGGTGCCTTCTGTCACATCTATACCAAAGGATGATTTTAGTTCTTGAATAAGCTCGTAGCCGTAACGTTCCTTATTTATTAAGGACTGCAAAACAAACAAGGGCAGTAAGCCTTTTTTCATTTGAGTGTCCCAATTCTTTAAAAACTCATTTTTCATAATACAAATGTAGGTAAAAAAATAATACATTGTTATACAATGTATTATTTTAATAAAATTTGGCTAAATAAATAAATTTTGGAAAGCGGGTTGGTATAGGATGGGGTGAGTAAAATAACCGATAACGTTGGGGCTTTGTGGCAGGTGTGGCATTAGAATTCCTGTCCGCCCGTAACCCCCGCTTGGCTTTTGATAAAGATAAATATTAAGAACTAATGTTTAGCGATGTTTGTCACGCCCAAACAACTGCCGCTATATTGCTGACGTTGATTGCTACAACCTCAAGCCACACTTGCACAAAACCCCTTGTTAGCTGCCGTTTTATTTCTTCTCCGTCTGGTCGTATTTACTTAGTTCTAAGAATTTGAGTGGGTTTGTCATATCAATAATGTCGTTTACCGCTTGTTTCTTGTCGGAAGTATTTTTATAAAATTTTTTGGCAATTTTGTAGCCTACAAAATATCCCAAATCGGCTGGTTTGTTTTTTACAGTTGATGAATTATATAGCCAATTATTTGAATTTTCGTTGCAAAGTTCATTTTTGAAATCTGTCCATATTTGCTTTTCGTTTTTATCACCATATTCATTCGTTTTCAAATTACCTGATACTAATTCAGCAATAAAGTCGGCAGAGCCTTCTCTCAATACTCTATAAAGCAATTCACATTTAATTGCATTTAGGTCAATTGTTTTTGCTTGTTGTGTATGTACACATTCGTGGGCAACTAAACTTTTAATTTTAGGTTGTAAGTCCTGGCTTCCTTCAAATGTCTTTCGATACTCGTTATTCTCAAATTCTGATAAATCCATTTGCTTAGTTGAAGTCGTAATTTCAGTACCAATTAAAACAAAGTTGTTTGAAATTGTGCCTCCTGTGTTCATAATGCCCATTGCGAAACAAACTTTAAAAGGCTTGAAGTTTGGATAAATTTCTTTAAATTTTGAAAATACGGCTTCAATAGTTTGTTCAGATCTTTTAACCTCAAAAGTGCTTTTACGTAGCGATTTATAGAATTTTGGATATTTAGCTACAAGTTTTACAAATTTTTCAGCTTGAAACTTTCGTACTCTTATAAAATCTATTAAGCCATCGGTGGCTCTGTCAAGGTATAACTGTTGAAATGAATTTGCGCTGTCGGCAAATGTTTTGCAGTTTTTTAAATTGTCGAAGGCTTCCCAAAAATGGTCAATATCAATGGTTAAGACATTTTTCTTGTTTTCGGATTCTAATTCTTTCTTTATTTTTTGGCGTAAAATGATTTCTGAACTTGTAAGGCTTTTAATAAAAATAGTCGCTTTACCTGATTCTGTATTTTGAACATCATCAAATCTTTCGAGTGTCAAATAAAAAGTTCCTGTTGTTTTGGGGCTATATTCAAATTTCTCATATCCATCAATATCATCAGGAATATCACTTTCAAAAACTTGTTTTTTGTCTGAATCGGTCAGTAAAATGTGGGCTGCAACACCTATTTGTAAAATAGTAAATTGATAAACTTCACCTTTTTTAAGTGTTAGTGAATAAATATGGCGTTCAGTCTTACTCATAGGAATTTCTTTGTATTCCTTGTTGAGTTCAAGTGTTTTACTTGATTGTCCGAAAACGGATAACGACACAAAAAGTATTAGGCATAAAATCATTGATTTTGTCATTGTTGTAATAATTTAAGTTTGGCTCAAAATTATTCAACAGTAAAATGATTTTCGCCCTAAAATCATCATTGGAAGTCCAAAAACAGGATTCTGGACATATTTACAACGAATATTCAGATGGTGTTTTGCCTGTGTGCTGTTTAAAAACTTGATTAAAACTGGATTTTGAGTTAAAGCCTGAATCAAGAGCAATGCCTAAAAGTGATTTATGTTTTTCGGCTGGGTCTGCCATTCGAGTTACCACTTCTGTAACTCTATAAGTATTTACAAAGTCGTTGAAATTCTTTGAGTAGTAATTTGTGATCAAAAAGGTAACGTATTTTGTTGGTAAGTTCAACTCATTGGCTAATTCACTAACTGTTAATTTCGGTCGAAGATGCAAACACTTTTCTTTAAACGCTAAATTGAGTTTTTGTAATTCTGTTTTATCATCAAAATTTGGGAAAGATCTTTGATTTTTAAGCAATATTTCTGTGGGTATTTCAAAAAAATCAGGTTTGAAATATGCAGTATAACCCAATAAAAAGATGAAAGATACTAAAACAATTTCGATGACTTTATATTGAACCAAATAATAGGTTGATGCAGTCCAAAAAGTCAATAATAATCCCATAAAAATTAAAATGAAAATCATCTTTTTAAAATAGGTTGTCAAAATGGAATTCTTGAATTCTTTCATTTTTTGACTAATCAACCACAACCTTCTGAGATAAAATATTAAAATTAGGATTGTGGCAAATAGCGGTAGTATTTCAACAAAGAAAAACCAAAATTGAGATTTTACAGCTACGGTGAATATTTCATTTTCGAGTAATTGATAAAATAGCTTGAAGATTATTTGAACCGAAATGTCTAAAAGTGCAGGTAAAAATAATAGCCAATACTTTTTTGAAAACTTAAATGTTGGGTTTGTATTTACTTCAAAAAATATCCAAAATGAAGCTGGAACCAATAAATATGATGATAATATCCAAAAAGGAATGGCATTTTTTGAATTATTATAATGCGAAGCACTTCCCCAAGAAAATAATATTGTGATTGCTATGACGAAAACAATTATGCTAATTGCAATATTCGATAATTTGTTTTTCGTCTTTTTTGTAATTAGTCCTAAAAACAAAAGAAATCCTTGTATGGCTGCAACAAGTAATACCGTTTCGTTTATGTTGTACATTTTTGATTATAGTTAGAAATTACTAGTTGACTTTTCATTGGTCGTCACATACTTTCGGAGTCGTCCAAAAATGGCATATAACGACAGGGCTTTGTGCAGGTGTGGCATTAGAATTCCTTCCGCCCGTAACCGCTGCCCGGCTTTTGATAAAGATAAATAATAAGAACAAATGCTTGGCGATGTTTTTCCTGCCCGGACAAAAGCCGCTATGTTGCTACTGACGATTGATACAATCTCAAGCCGCACTTGCACAAAACCCACTGTTGTAGGCAGTTTTACTCAGCCCACTGATTAAATGTCATTATTTTTTTCCAAGAAATATAAGTTTGTCTTTCGTATAAATTATATTCTCCACCACCACAAACAAGGCCACAAAAAAAAGCTTCAATTATGATAACATATTTTTTGTCGACCGAAAATAAAGGTAAAGAATATGAAAATAGAACCTTGTCAACTCGATTTTTCTCAAGTTCTATTGTGTCAAATAATTTGATACCTTTTATTTTTAGTTGCCATTTGTCTTTGTGTTGCTGGTTAATTTGTCGAACAAAGTAGCTTGCATCATCTTTGTTGAAGTACTGTGTCAACTTGTTTGTTTTGCTAAATATATTTTGAGCAAATTTATAGTTATTTAAGGTCGAACTGTCCGCATAAATAAAATTGTTTGAGAGTAACTTTAAAATGTCATTGTCAACTTGTCTTGAAGCTTTAAAGGATGTGTCACTTTTAAAAAGCCAAATCATAAAGTTTGTTATAGCTGTGTCTTTAATTACGCTGCTATATTTCTGTGCAGAGCTTGTCAAGCAGAGCGAAAAAAATATTATGGTTAGGAATGGTTTCATAAAAAATTGCCTACAACGAACAGGTATTGCTGCAGGTGTGGAATTCATTGCTTGTCCTGCCCGGAACTGCTGCCCGATAAAGATTTAAAAGTACAAGATAGCAACTAAAAGCCCAACAGAATTACGTCCGCCGAAACCGCTGCTGATATTGGACTAAAGCCGAAGATTACAACGTCAAGCCGCACTTGCAGCAATACCCATGTTGGCAGCAGTATTTCTATTTTGCAAAAGTCATGTGCAAGTTTCATTTAATCATACAAATAACGCCAATGTCATATCAATTTATATAAAGTCAATTTTTCAAAAACAACTTTATTCTTGACGTCTGGTCTAACGATAATTGAAAGGCTATCAGGAAAAGAAATCCCCTTATAGTCCTTTACAATAATTTTAGAGTTTTGTGATTTAAAACCAAGGATTTCCCAATTCTGCGGAATATCATTCAATGTAATGATAGTATTGTCATCCTTGAGTCTAATAACTAATTGTGATTCGCAACAATCGATCATAAATCTCCCAAAAATACCCTCAGTCAAAGAATATTTTTTTTCAGCAAAAAAAGATTCTACTCGGAGTCCATTTATATTATTTCCATTGAGAGTGTAAGCACAAATAAAAGTGCCATGTCTTTTTGATGTTTCAATAGTTGAGCTTACTTGAGGACCTGGTATATTAATCACATTAAAATTACATGAAAAAAATACTTGACTGATTACTAAAACTGATGAAATAATTTTAGAACTCTTAATAAAATTCATAAGTCTTTTTTGTCTAAACCCTAACAAATTGAATACTGCCACAATATTGCTGCCAACGATCGAGTATTGCTGCAGTTGGGGAATTGACCAACTGTCTGCCCGGTACTGAAGCTAAATTTATAAACAAAAGTTGAAGTTTAGAACTAATGATTGGTAGAATTCCGTCCGCCGGATATAAAGCTTGGATATGCACTGCTGCAGATTGTTACAATCCAGCCCCAATTGTAGCAATACTTTTGTTGTGTGCCGTTATTCTTCTTCGCCTGTTAGCCTTTTCAATTTCTGTAAACCACTTTCCCTGTCCCGCTTTGTTTGTTTATAATTGCTTTGCCTTTTCCGTAATTCACTATGTCGCCATTGCCTGCCATCTCAACATTGAAATCTTTGTCTGTCCTTATGTTTACATCTCCATTACCTGACTTAGAAATGTTCACTTTTTTTGAAATGATGTTTTTGGTTTCAAGGTTGCCGTTGCCATTGTTGTTTATTTCAATATGGTCAACAACAGAACCTACAACTGTTACATTTCCATTTCCCTTATTTTCAATTCCAAAGTATCTGCCTACGAATTTTTGAATGCTCACATCTGCATTTGAAAAGTTGAATAATTTAGAAATATCTGGCATTACAATTTTGACTTTAACCACCTTTCTATTTTTCCAATCAGTTACAAATTTGCTGTCTAATTTAACCAATAACTTATTTTCTGTTTTGGATATTTGAACTTGCTCTTGTGCATTGTCTTTACCTGAGACAATTATGCTGTAAGGTTTGCCTAATTCTATTTCAACTTCTCCATTTACATTTTCAATTTGCACTTTGTCAAAGTCTTTGAGGTCGTAAGTCTTTGTGTCGTTTTGTGCTTTTGTAATTTGCGAAACAAAAAACAAAGCTAAAATGAGTAGTGATGATTTTATTTTTGTCATTACGTCGATTATTTTTTTAGAGTTTCTAAAATGTCTTTTGTTTGTTGGTCGTTAGGGTCAAGCTCTAATGCTTTTTGATAACTCTTAATTGCATTTGGCTTGTCGTTGAGTTTTAAATAATAGTCGCCCCAACGACTATAAACCATTGATGAATTTGGGTGTTGCTCAATAGCTATATCCAAAATTGTTTTTACTGCTTTTTCGTTTAAGGGTTTTTTATTCATTAAGTCGTAAGCTAAATAAGTAATTTGCCCTTCGTTCATATTCATTGCTGCAAATGCTTTTTTTGCTTCATCATACTTTTGCAAATTCAAGTATTCGCTTGGCGAAAATTCATCATCTTTCATTTTCGGCATTGGCTTTTCTTGATAAATATTTTGTAGCCCTGTTACTTCCCCTTTTTCATTTCTTTTGAAGAAACCTTTTATGTTGAAATCTGTAAAAACAATAGTGTCCCTTGTTATTGGAAAGCAATAAATTTCAAAGCCATTGTTGATATTTTCAACCAAATAGTTTTTTTCTTTTCGCAAATAAAGCACTTCGTCTGTTCCCATTCTGTAACGACCTGCCAATTTATCTAATTCGGTATCGTGTAAACCGATTGGTTGTATTTCGGTTGGTAAAAAATTTGTCCAATCATACACTTTTGCAACTGCTCTTCTTATTTCTTTACCAATTCCATTTTGGTTGTCGCCTGAATTGAGCATTACAATTACACCATTCCCACCTTCTACACTTGCCATACCATAAGCTAAGAAACCTGCATTTACCCCTGTGAATTCAAAATAAACTCCATCGGAATTTTTGTTGTCTGTTCTTTGAATTAAAAACGGTCCAATTGCTATTTGTTCTTTGTACCCACCGTCTGAAACATTTACTTGTGCAGTGAGCATTTTCTTAGTTGTGGCTTGGCTCAAAATCTTTCCTTTACCTAAGTATGATTTTTGAACATCAATAAAAAACTTTGCAAGGTCGGTTGGTGTGGTGTAAAGCCCTGCTGCTGCTTGTTGTGGGTAAACGTATGGCATTCCCTTAAACCAAGAAGCATAAGAATAAGCCCATGAACATTGCTTTGTAAATTTTGCTGGAACTGGTTGCTCAAAGGTTGAATTTTTCATTCCAAGTTTGTCAAAAAGTATTTCTTGTGTTAGGTTGGAAAATTTTTTTTTAGAAACGTCCATTAGTGCTAATTGTGCAATCATACTTCCGCCACCTGAATAACGAAACTCTTTATTTGGTTCGCTATTTACAACTACTGGTCTTGTCTCTGAAATTTTTGCACCACTCAAAACTTCAACAATAGTTGGCAATTGTTGAGTTGGTGTAAACCCAAAATAGGATGTTTGTGATGTTCCTGCTGAATGGCTCAATAACATTCTCAATGTTATAGGTGTCTTTTTTGTAAAATCGTTCTCGGCAATTTTCCAAGAAGTAAGATAGTTGTTGATTGGTTTCTCTAAATCAATTTGTCCATTGTCAACCATTTTCAAAGCTGTAACTGCCATTAAAAATTTACTAATTGAGCCTCCTGAAAACATTGTTTCATTTGTTACAGGTGTTTTCTTGATAGTGTCTGCCAAACCATATGATTTTGCCCAATCAATTTTGTAATCTTTAATAACAGCAATGCTTAATCCTGGTACTTTGTAATATTTCATTCTGTCAATTATATTCCAACCCTTAAAGCCTTTTACAGGAACGTAAGGAATTAAATTGTTTTCTACTTCTTTAATTCTGGTAGGTAATGATTTGTTTTGGGCAAATACCTGTCCGACTAATAGTGTTAGAAGAAGGAAGATAATTTTTTTCATAAGATTGTTAATCGGGGATAGAAAGTGTTTCATGATAGAATTTTTTTGCAAAAATGACTTGTTTTACAATTCGGGTCGCTCCATATCATGATCTGGCACCAAGGTTTTAATAAATTCTTTGGGCGATAAGCCAGTAACTTTTTTAAAACAACGGTTAAAGGTGGTTTTGGAATTAAAGCCGCAATCTATGGATATGCCCAAAAGGGTTTGTCTTTCATGTTCATAATTTTGTAGCATTGCTATTATAGCTTTTACTCTATAGCTATTAATCCAATCATTAAAGTTCATGTTATATCCCTTGTTAACCATTCTGGAAATAAGTGTAGGATGAGTTTGCAATGATTGAGCAATATCTAATAATGTCAATTGGGGATTTTTATATAATTCTTTTACCCAAACAAGATTTTCTAGTTTTTCTTTCCAATTTTTTAATGCGTTGACACTCTCCCTTCCTTCTTCTGTAATCTCCATTACTTCTTGTTCACCTTGAGATTTTATATCATACTCCAATGGCAATGCCAAAGGCGAAACATAAGGCAACTGTATTATCGGTGTATGGGGTAATCGATACACATAAAAAGGTAAAGTACCCTTCATGTTATTTACATATCCCTTAAATCCAATATAGTAATGCAAAAAAGCAAAAAGGAGATAGTACCACCATTTTTGTAAAAAACTGCCCCAATTAGGAAACAATACAAAAAATACCAGCTGTACAAGTAACATAGTCATGAATGTAAAAAGACAATCTCTTATCCATTTTAACTGTGTATAATCAGCAAAGCTGATGTATTGAAAAATAAATCTTTTATACAATAGATAATACCTAAGACTTAAAGCCGCATATGTAACCATGCTTACCAATCCTATTAATTGGTACCAAGTTTCAAAATCTTTGTCTTTTCCATTAGCATAAAAATAATATTGGTGAAGTATTAGCTTATCAGTGATAAAAATAATTACGCTGTAGAAAAGGTATAATCCAGCAGGAACTAAATGCAGCCAATGTTTCTTAGTAAATTCAAATTGAGGGTTTAGCAAACTTTGGGTATAGAAGTAAATAGCAGGGCCGATTATGAGAGTTTGCTGCAAGGGAAAGTAAAATAAAATGTCCTTATAAGGTTGCAAACTATACCAGCCTGCAAACCCCAACATATAGGGTAATATATAAAATGAGCAAAGTGCTATAAATAGGCTTAACCATTTGCTATCATTACGCTTGTTAGATATCCCTTTATGCAAAAGCAAACTTGCAAATACCAACCCCTGACTAACGAAAATCAATAAAATAGAACTGTAAAAACTAAAGTGGTAGTGCATTTAAATAATCGAAAATAAGGTTTGGTTATTGAGGTCTGTTTTATACACTTGCAGGCAACGAACAGGGCTTGCCGAAGTGGGGGCAATAGGTCTTATGTATGAGTTAACAGAAGCTCTTTTTAATTTTAAGAGTAAAAAATCATTTTCTCATTTTAAAACTAAATTCCCATGACTAAAGTTAATCAATTGGATTTTACAGGCACAACAATTTACTGTGGTCTGGATGTACACAAAATAAGCTGGCGTGTAAACCTTAGGGACACCGAACTGGAACTTAAAGATTTTACTCAACCAGCCGATGCTTCCCTGTTGCATAAGCACCTCACAAAAAACTATCCCGGTGCCAACTACAAAGCAGGATACGAAGCTGGCTTTTGTGGATTCGGCATTCAACGGCAGCTTTCAGCACTTGGTATAGAATGTATATTGCTCAATGCTGCTGATATTCCCAAGGGTGATAAAGAACGAAAACAAAAAAATGATAAACGTGATGCCCGAAGCATCAGCCAGCTATTGAGCAATAAAAAAGACCTAAAAAGCCTTTATGTACCTACCCTCTCCTGGGAACATGCCCGTACATTGGTACGCAACCGGCAACAGCAGATCAGCGACAGCACCCGCTGCAAATGCCGCATCTGGCATTTCCTTCATTTTAGCTCACTTCCATCACCAGACAAAGAAGAAACAGGACAGTACTGGAGCCGCAGGTTTATAAAAAAGTTGGAAGAGATGGACTGTGGTGGCAGTGCTGAACTCAACGCAGCCCTGCAAATAAAACTACAGGATTACCTGC
>Ga0209512_1003560_pt1 | contig 14573 bp, 13 predicted proteins | sample frozenSSSSmetaG_FD_184142 | JGI IMG/M metagenome (GOLD analysis project Ga0209512, IMG submission 184142) | Glacier valley bacterial and archeal communities from Borup Fiord, Nunavut, Canada, to study Microbial Dark Matter (Phase II) -... | ecosystem: Environmental > Aquatic > Freshwater > Ice >... | reverse complement strand
AAACGACCACCCGGACGTGACGGCGTATCGTCGCGAATGCGATCGAACGCGCGCAGCTCGCGACCTTCATCGTGACTGCTGCTGCCCGTCCACGCCTGTTGTGCGCGCGGCTCGGGACGGAATTCGTTACCGGTTTTGGCGCGGCGCTGATTGATTACCGGCTGCAGCGTCAGCACCGGTTCGGGTGCCGTCGCACCGACCAGCTGGCGCAACGCCTTGACCTGATCCGCATCGAGATTTTCACAACCGCCCTTGCGCAGCAGACGCGGCAATTCGACATTGCCATAACGCGTGCGCTTGAGTCGGCTGACCATCAAACCTTGTGACTCCCACATGCGGCGAACTTCGCGGTTGCGGCCTTCGCGCAGCACGATGCGGAACCACGAATGGCTGTCGCCGCGACTGATGATGGCGAGTTCTTCAAAGCGTGCCGGGCCGTCTTCCAGCTCGACGCCGCTCTGCAATTTTTCCAGCGCCTCGTCCGGCACTTCGCCGTGCACGCGGCAGATGTATTCGCGTGCGATCTCCGTGCTCGGATGCATGAGTGTATGGGCGAGCGCGCCATCGGTGGTCAGCAGCAGCAAGCCCGTGGTATTGATATCGAGGCGACCGATCGTGATCCAGCGCGCACCTTTCAGGCGCGGCAACTGTTCGAACACGGTCGGGCGACCTTCCGGGTCGTCGCGTGTGGTGACCACGCCTTCGGGCTTGTGGTAGACCAGCACTTCGGCGTTTTCGTTGTTGTCGGTGACGGCGACGAACAGCTTGCCGTCGAGCTCCACACGATCGCCGGGACGCAGGCTGGAGCCGAGCGTGGCAGCGCTGCCGTTGACCTTGACTTCACCCGCTTCGATGCGGGTTTCGAGCAGGCGGCGCGAGCCGAGGCCGGCGGTGGCGAGCACTTTGTGCAGGCGTTCTTCCAGAACGATGTCGCCTTCTTGCGGGCGTTTGAGACTAAGGACGGTGCGCGTTGGCGCGTTCATGCGGGTTGCTCCGGGGTGGCGGCAGTCTCGTCGTCGGCGGTTGCCGCGTCGAGGGATTCACTGGTGGGTGGGAGGGACGTTGCGTCGACCGCAATGTCGTTGGATTCGATGCGCGTGGCATCGTCGTGTTCGACCGGCACGGTTTCGTGCGCGGCGGAAGAGGGGCTGGAGCTTGTCGGTTCGATCAATTCGTCGGGTTCTTCGTTTGGTTCGGTTGTTGATTGTTCGCTCGACGCGTGTTTGGCCGATGTCTCACCACTTTCGATTTCAGCAGCCAGGGCAATCGGTGCCGCGGACGGGCCGAGCATGAGCTGAGGATCGAGATCGTCCATGTCGTGGATCTCCGCCAGCGGCGGTAATTGATCAAGTGATTTCAGATTGAAATAGTCGAGAAAATTCTTGTTGGTGCCATAGATCGCGGGTTTGCCGGGCACGTCGCGATAACCGACGACGCGCACCCATTCACGCTCTTCGAGTGTCTTGATGATATTGGTCGAAACGGCGACGCCGCGGATCTGCTCGATCTCGCCGCGCGTGATTGGCTGGCGGTACGCGATCAACGCGAGCGTTTCGAGCAGCGCGCGCGAATACCGCGTCTGCCGTTCGGTCCACAACCGCGCTACCCATTGATGTTCATCGTGCCGCACCTGGTAACGAAACCCCGATGCGACTTCGACCAGTTCCACGCCACGCTGCTCGCTGTCCTGGCGCAGCTCGTCGAGTGCCTGCGCGATCTGGTCGTGGCTCGGCATTTCTTCCTCGCCGAACAATGCGAGTATTTGCGCGACCGTCAGCGGCTGTCCGGCGGCGAGCAGGGCGGCTTCGGTGATGCGTTTGAGTTGGGCAAGTTCGATCATGTAGGTCAGGTGTTGTGGCTTACGACGGTAAAAGTGTTGATCGGTGCGGAGGTATGCGGCACAAAAATCGGCATTCGACAGGCAGTTCTTTCAGTCGGCCGTGACCAGCGATTTCAGGTAGATCGGCGCGAGCGCTTCGCTTTGCATGATTTCGATCAGCTGCTCCTTGGCCAGTTCGAGCAGCGCGAGGAACGTGACCACGACACCAAGGCGACCTTCCTCGACCTTGAACAACGACACGAAGTCGTGGAACTCGCCATCGTGCAGACTTTGCAATACATCGCTCATGCGCTGGCGTACCGACAAGGCCTCGCGCTTGATCGCATGATGGCCGTGCAGTTCGCCGCGCTTGAGCACATCTTTCAGCGCCAGCAGCAGTTCGCGCAGATCCACCGGCGGCGGCAGGCGGATCACATTCTTGTCCGGCACATCCACCGAGGCCAGCGCAAAGTCGCGCTCGAGCCGTGGCAGTGCTTCGATCTCCTCGGCAGCCTTTTTGAAACGTTCGTATTCTTGCAAACGCCGGATCAATTCGGCGCGTGGATCGTGTTCTTCGCCTTCCGCCACTGGCGGGCGCGGCAACAGCAATCGCGATTTTATTTCTGCGAGGATCGCCGCCATCACCAGATATTCGGCAGCCAGTTCCAGGCGCAGGTTCAGCATCAGATCGATGTAGTCGACGTACTGGCGGGTGATCTCCGCGACCGGAATATCGAGTATGTCCAGATTCTGTCGGCGAATCAGATACAACAGTAAATCCAGCGGCCCTTCGAACGCTTCGAGAATGACCTCGAGCGCATCCGGCGGGATGTACAAATCCTGCGGCATTTCCAGCATCGGCTGGCCGCGTACCAGCACCAGCGGCATTTCCTGCTGCTGCGGCACGGGATGAAAAATTCCCGCGCCCGGCGTTGTTTCGGGCGTGACTTGCAAAGATTCTGCGGCCTGAGCGGAACTCATTTCACGAAACTGGTGCGTACGCTGGCATGCGTGTCACTGGGCCGGGAAATGCGCCGTTGTGGATGCGCGAGCTGCCCGAGAAATACGCGCAATTCGCCTGCATACGCTGGGTTTATCGGATGAGTTTCAGTCATGCTAATGATTGGTGAAACCGCGAATATCCGCGTCTGCGGTCGTCGGTTCGAGCTGATATTGCATCACGCAGCGCGCCCTGTGGCGCTGCCGTATCGGTCAAAGCAGCGGCGCTTCGCCCTTGCCTTGCCGCGTTATTTGCGGATTGTCGCCGAGCAGGTCGATGACCGTGGTCGGTTCATTGCCGCAGAAACCACTATCCAGAAAAAGATCCACATCGCGCTCAATGCGCTGATACAAATCGTCCACTTCCCAGCCGCTCATGTCCTCATTCGGAAGAACCAGACTCGAACTCAATAACGGTTCGCCGAGTTTTTCCACCAGGGCCAACGCGGTCGGATGATCCGGTATGCGCACCCCGACGGAACGTTTTTTCTCCTGCTGCAATCGCCGCGGCAGTTGCGCGGTGGCTGGCAGAATGAAAGTGTATGCGCCCGGAGTAAGCGATCGGATCAGACGAAACGCCGCGTCATGCATGCGTGCGTAGGTGCCGATCTCGCTGATAGTGCGACACACTACGGTAAAGTTATGCTTGAAGTCCAGTCCCCTGAGCTTTATCACACGCGCTTGCGCCTCGCGACTATCCAGATGCCAGCCCAGGGCATAGCCCGAATCGGTGGGGTAGGCGATCAAACCGCCGCTGCGTAAAAGATCGCCGGCCTGCGCGATCAGGCGTGCCTGCGGGTGTGTCGGATGTACTTCGAGTCGATTGCCCATGCGTGCAGCGTGGCTGCTGCGCACAAAACCGTCAAGCCTGCGATTCGCGCGGCTATCGGTTAGCATATGCGATTGAGAATCACCGACTAGAGGGTTGCATGTGGTACGCCATCGAAGGCACGGATAATGCGGATTCGCTGGAGCAACGCAAATCGGCGCGACCGGCGCACCTGGCGCGACTGCAAGCTCTGTGCGATGCCGGACGCCTGTTGTTGTGCGGTCCGTTTCCGGCAATCGATAGCGAGGATCCGGGCCCGGCGGGTTTCACCGGCAGCCTGATCGTCGCGGAATTTTCCGATTTCGCCGCAGCTAAAGCGTGGGCGGAGCAGGATCCGTATATCGCCGCCGGAGTTTATCGTTCCGTCAGCGTGCGCCCGTTCAAGCGCGTGCTGCCGTGAGTGCGAGTATGTCGACCCAGGATATTGCAAAGGATCGTCTTGCTGCGATTCGCTCGCGACTCGAAACGGCCTTGATACCGCAGCAACTTGAAGTGCTGGACGAAAGCCACAAGCACGTCGGCCACGCTGGCGCACGCGATGGTCGTGGTCATTTTCGTGTTCGTCTGATCAGTGACGCATTTCGCGGGCATGCTTTGCTGGCGCGCCATCGACTGGTTTATGCGGCGCTCGGAGCAATGATGCAAACCGATATTCATGCACTCGCCATCGAGGCGCGTGCCCCAGAAGAAGTTGATTGAAGGAAGGGATTTTCTATGCGTAACAAGCTTTTATTGGTGTTGACGATGCTGGTTGCAGGCTGCAGTTCGTCGGGTTCGTCCGATCAGGGCCCGGTGCATTTCACGGGCGACAGCCCGGCCGTGGAAACGGTCAACGGCGTGGTGATTTCGCAGGCGTTGCTGGATGCTTATGTGCGTGGCCACAAGGTCAATCTGGCAGAGCCGGAGGCGCGCCAGAAAGCACTCAAGGATCTTGCTGACTATGTGTTGCTTTCTGAAGAAGCCAAGCGCGCACAATATGATACCGGTGCGCAGTTTCAGGCCGATATCGAGGTCACGCGTCTGCAAGCCGTAGCTACGGCAACCGCCGCACAGATCCAGAAAGCAACACCGCTCAGCGACGAAATCCTGAAGGCCGAATACGATCAGCAAGTGGAGCGGGCCGGCAAGAATACCTATGGTTTTACGCAAATGCTGTTCGCGGATGAAGCCGATGCGTTGGGCGCGAGCGGCGATATCGTTTCCGGCAAACCTTTCTCCGAGGTTTTCGAAAACTGGAAGAAAAAAGCCAAGCAGGCCAAGCCCTATACCCAGGTCCGTCTGAGCCAGTTGCCTCCAGCGGTGGGTGATGCAATCAAGGATCTCAAACCTGGAGAAAGCACAAAAGTGCCGATCAAGTCCGAATTCGGCTGGCACCTGATCAACCTCACGACGATCACGCCATTCGTACCGACCTCGTTCGATACCGTCAAAGAGGCTGTACGCCGCACCATACTGGAACAGGCATTGGCTCAGCGCGTAAAAACCTTGCGCGAACAGGCGCAGATCATTGTGGCGGGTGGTGGTACGCCAGCCCAGCCAATCGTAGTGCCGACGACACCGTCCACTGCACCTGCCGTCGCCGCTCCGGCGGCTCCGGCATCACCAGCACCCGAAGCTGCAAAAAAGAGCTGAACATTAAAGTCGCCATAAAAAAATCCGGCACAAAGCCGGATTTTTTTTCTGAAGATCGCCGGTAGTCAGATCCGATTACACAGCAGCGACTGTACTCGCGGCCAGTGACTTGCGATACGCATTCAATTCCAGTGCGGTGGTGAATGTCTTGCCGAACAGTTGCGACAGGTTGTGCAGGATCATCTTGATCACGCGTTTTTCCCAGACCTTGTCGAAATGGATCTGTTTCGTCAGCCATTCTTCGAGCCAGCCCGGGTCGGGCAGACGCGATTGCACGGTGTCGTTCGGGAACAGTGCCTTGTTCACGTGCAGGTTGGTCGGATGCAGCGGCTTGCCCGCGCGTGAAACCGAAGTCATCAGCACGCCGATCTTGGCAAACGCGCGACGCGCTTCGTTGCCGGTCTTGTCGATCGCGCGTTTCATGTATTTCAGATACGCGCCGCCGTGGCGCGCTTCGTCGGTCGAGATGATCTCGTAGATCTGCTTGATCACGGGTTCGGTATGCCATTGCGAAGCGCATTTGTACCAGCGCGTCAGACGCAGTTCGCCGCAGAAATGCAGCATCAGGGTTTCCAGCGGCGGCGCCGGATCGAACGGAAAACGCACCGCATGCAGTTCTTCTTCGGTCGGCAGCAGGTCGGGACGGAAACGACGCAGGTATTCCATCAGCACCAGCGAATGTTTTTGTTCCTCGTAAAACCAGATCGACATGAACGCGGAGAAATCCGAGTCATGTTGATTGTCGCGCAGGAACATCTCGGTCGCGGGCAATGCCGACCACTCGGTGATCGCATTCATCTTGATTGTTTGCGCCTGCTCTTCGGTCAGAAGGCTGGCATCGAAACTTTCCCACGGAATGTCGGTTTGCATGCTCCAGCGAGCCTGCTCGAGTTCTCCAAAAAGTTTGGCGTAAAGCATTATTGTTCTCCTGAGCCCACGACGTGTTTGCTGCCGGGTAGATATGATTTGTGGCCGAAATCGCTATAGCCAAGCGACAGATATAACACTAGATACGGCACGACTGTGTGACTTGGCACAACAACTACGGCAGTTCGACCTTCACCGGTGGCACCCAGCCCGGTGCGCGATGTTCGGCGACGACGTTGGTGTAGATGCCGCCGCGCACGCCGAATTCGGCGGTGAGGCGCATGAAATGCGGCTGGGTGGCGGCGACCAGATCGTCCAGAATGCGATTGGTGACTGCCTCATGGAACGCGCCTTCATCGCGAAAACTCCAGATGTACAGCTTCAGCGATTTCAGCTCGACGCAGCTCTGCGCGGGGATGTAATCCAGCAACAGCGTGGCGAAATCCGGCTGGCCGGTTTTCGGACACAGGCAGCTGAATTCGGGCATCCGCATGTGGATGGTATACTGCCGCTGCGGTTGTGGATTTGGAAACGTTTCTAGCGTCTTGCTGGGGGCGGTCGACACGGCCGATCAACTCCTGAAATCATCGTAGCGGGCGCGCAAAGGTAGCCGAATGCGCGCCTGCCGGCAATTTTTATTGGTCAGCGCCGGCACCGGCGCGCTACCCGGAATGTGTTTCCAGCAACGATGCGCCTGACAACCATAAAACTCTCCGGCTTCAAGTCGTTCGTCGATCCCACCACGCTGCATTTGCCGACCAACATGACCGGCATCGTCGGTCCGAACGGCTGCGGCAAATCCAATATCATCGACGCGATCCGCTGGGTCATGGGCGAGAGCGCAGCCAGCCGATTGCGTGGTGACAATCTCACCGACGTGATTTTTTCGGGTTCGTCCGGGCGCAAGCCGGTCGGCGTCGCGAGCGTCGAGATGATCTTCGACAATAGCGACGGCACGGTCATCGGCGAGTACGCCAAATACAGCGAAATTTCGGTCAAGCGCACCGCCAGTCGTGATGGCAGTTCGCATTATTTTCTGAACGGCGCGCGCTGCCGCCGCCGCGACATCACCGACCTGTTTCTCGGCACGGGCCTCGGTGCGCGCAGCTACTCGATCATCGAGCAGGGCATGATTTCGCAAATCGTGGAATCGCATCCCGAAGAATTGCGCGTACACCTCGAAGAAGCCGCCGGCATTTCCAAATACAAGGAACGCCGCAAGGAAACCGAGTCGCGCATCAAGGCTACGCGCGAAAATCTCGAACGTCTCAACGACGTGCGCGATGAAGTCGACAAGCAGATCGAGCATCTCAAGCGCCAGGCCAAAGCCGCCGAGCGCTGGCAGGAATTGAAGAACGAACAGAAACAACGCGAAGCCGAATTGCGTGGACTGCATTACCGCAGCATCAATGCCGAATTGACCGAACACAGCAGCGCGCTGAAGCAGGCCGAGGTCGGCATCGAGGCGATGGTCGCCGACCAGCGCCAGGTCGAGGCGCAGCTCGAAGGCCAGCGCGAACGCCACCAGGGCGCCAGCGAACATCTGAATCTCGTGCAGGGCGAGGTCTACAAGGTCGGCGGCGAAATCGCCAGAGTCGAGCAGCAGATCCAGCACAGCCGGCAGTTGGCGGAAAGTCTGGAGCGCACTCGGGCGGAGGCCGAACACGCGCACCGCGAACTGGCGAATCACATCGCTTCCGATCGCACGCAGATCGAGGCGCTGCAGTTTTCGCTGGCCGATGGCGAGCCAAAACTCGAAGCATTGACCGAGCAGAACGAACTCGCGATTGCCGCGCAACGCGACGCCGAAGCCAAGCTGGCCGAATGGCAGGCGCAGTGGGATGGATATGCGAAATCCAGCGGCGAATCGTCGCAGGCCGCGGAAGTCGAACGCACGCGCCTGGATTATCTCGATCGCCAATGCCTGGATGCGTCGCGCCGGCTCGAATCGCTCGAAGCGGAAAAACGGGCTGCAGATCTGAATGCGCTGCATCAGCTCGCCGAGAATCTCGGCATCGAGCAGGAGACGCAGCGCGAGAAAGTCGAAACGTTCACGCAACTCGTCGATGAACGCAAGATCGCGCACGAGCGTGTGCTCGAAACCGAGCGTCAAACCCAGAGTTCACTCAACGAAACGCGGCAACGTTTGCAGACTTTGCGCGGTCGCCTCGCTTCGCTCGAAGCCTTGCAGCACGCGGCACTTGGCCAGGAAAAAAGTCCGGCCACGGCATGGCTCGAACGTCTTGGCCTGGACAAGGGCCAGCGTCTCGGCGCTGTGCTCGATGTCGATGCGGGATGGGAGCGCGCGGTCGAAGCCGTACTCGCCGGTTTGCTCGAAGGTGTGCTGGTCGAGGCGCCGTTGTCGCATCTCGATGAACTTGCCGAATTGCGCGATGCGGACCTCGCATTGTTCGCACCGAAACACGGCGATGTCAGCGAAGTTGCGGTAGGCGAAATCGGCGGAACGCTTGCCGCCAAGGCGCGTGGTCCAGTGTCTGCGATGGGCATCCTCGCGCAAGTCTGGGTTGCCGATAGCTTGCAGCAGGCGCAGGCGATTGCGGCGCAGCTTAAACCCGGCCAGTCGGTGATTACGCCGGAAGGCGAATGGCTCGGCGCGGGCTTCGTGCGCGTATTGCGCAAGGACGGCGCGCAAGCCGGCGTGCTCGTGCGCGAGCGCGAAATCCACGCGCTGAATGCGCAGCTCGAAGAGCTCGCCGCGCGCACCGACGAACATACCGAACAACTCGACAAACTCAAATCCGACAAGGTCGAGGCCGAACGTCATCGCGACGATGCGCAGCGCGAGTTGTACATGGCGCACCGGCGTCAGGCGGAAATCGCCGGGCAATTGCAAAGCCATCGCGGCAAGCTCGAAACCGCACAGGCGCGGCTCGAAAAAGTCGATCTCGAGCTGACTGCGATCCACGAAAAACTCGACATCGACCAGACCCAGGCACGTGAAGCGCGCGCGCGTTTGGAGCAAGCCGTCGAAAGCATGGGCGATCTCGAACAACAGCGTCAGCACCTTGATGGCGAGCGTCGACGTTTGCTCGAAACGCGCGAAGAAAGCCGCATGAATGCGCGCGAGATCGCCGATCAATCGCAACAGCTTGCGCTGAGTATCGCGTCGAAGCGATCGTCGATCGTCTCGCTCGAACAAGCCTTGCAGCGCATGCACGCTCAACTTGCGCAGCTCGAATCGCGCAAGAACGAAATCGCAGCCCAACTTGAGCTCGGCAGCGATCCGCTCACGGCGCTGGAAGGCGAACGCCAGACCTATCTCAATCAGCGTCTGCTGGTGGACAAACAACTGGTCGAAGCGCGCAAGGCGCTGGAAGATTGCGACGGCGAATTCCGCCGCCTCGAACAGCAACGTCACCACATCGAACACCAGCTCAACCAGAAGCGCGAAGGTTTGTCGCAGCAGCGTCTGGGCGAACAAAGCCTGCGTCTGCGTGCGCAGAGTCTGGCCGAGGCGATCGCCGAAACCGGTCTCGAACTCGATGCCGTGCTCGCCGTATTGCCGGCCGATGCGGATGCCGCGCGCTGGCAGGAACAGCTCACTGAACTCGAACACAAGATCCGCCGTCTGGAACCGGTCAATCTGGCGGCGATCCAGGAATACGAGGAACAATCGCAGCGCAAGACTTATCTCGATGCGCAGCTGACCGATCTGAATACCGCGCTCGAAACGCTCGAAGGCGCGATCAAGAAAATCGACAAGGAAACGCGCCAGCGTTTCAAGGAAACTTTCGACAAGGTCAATACCGGATTGCAGGAATTGTTTCCGCGCCTGTTCGGCGGCGGCCACGCGTATCTGGAATTGACCGGCGAAGATCTGTTGTCGACCGGCGTGGCGATCATGGCGCGCCCGCCGGGCAAACGCGTGACTTCGATCACGCTGCTTTCTGGCGGCGAAAAAGCGCTGACTGCGGTCGCGCTGGTGTTCTCGATTTTCCGCCTCAATCCGGCGCCGTTCTGCCTGCTCGACGAGGTCGATGCGCCGCTCGATGAAGCCAACGTCGGACGTTTTTCAAGCATGGTCAAGGAAATGTCCGAACACGTACAGTTTCTGTTCGTCACCCACAACAAGGGCACGATGGAAGCGGCGATGCAGCTCTGCGGCGTGACCATGCGCGAGCCCGGCGTATCGCGTCTCGTGCAGGTGGATCTGGAAGAAGCGACAAAACTTGTCGGCGCGGCCTGAGTCCTGATCAGGATATGCCGCGATTTTTCGTGGGAATGAAATGCTTCCGGCGATCCGCGTTTTCGTTGCGTTAACGCGAGGAATGTAAACTGCTGCTTGATAAGGGCGGCGTGCCCGAGAGGCGCGATCTTGCAGAACGCACTGCAACAAGAATTCGAAGCGGAGTTGGAATGGACACACAGGCGCTCAGCGCGAACGAACTACGCATCATCCTCGGCGTTCTTGGCGTCGTTGTCATTGCGCTGATCTATTATTTCGGACGCCCGAAAAAGCCCGGCCAGGGCAAACGAATCCTGTTCAAGCGTGGTGGTGGACGCATTGAGCCGACCCTCGGCGAAGGCGAGGCGGAGCAGGGCGAGCTGAAGGTGAATCGCGACGAGGTATCGGACGAGTTCCACACCTTCGGCGAAGCGCGCAGCAATGGCAGCGCTGTCTTAGAAACCGCGCCGCCACGCGATGCACACGTCGGCGTGCGTCCGCCGCAGCAACCGATCGAACGCATCGTCACCTTGTTCGTGACCACGCGTGGCGCCGAGACGATTCCGGGTAGCGATCTTGTGGTCGCTGCCGAAAAGGCCGGACTGCAGTTCGGCAACATGAACATTTTCCATCGTCCGGTCGCCGGGCGTCCCGAGGCCGGACCGATCTTCAGCGTCGCCAACATGGTCAAGCCCGGCAGTTTCGACATGAGCAAGATCGATGAGCTGCAAACGCCGGGCGTGACTTTTTTCATGACCTTGCCCGGCCCGCTGCCGGCGCTCGATGCGTGGGATGCGATGCTGCCGTGCGCGCAACGTCTGGCCGAGTTGCTCGACGGCAATGTGCTCGACGAAGAACGCAACGCGCTCGGTCGTCAGCGTGTCGCGCACATCCGCGATGAATTGCGTGCGTTCGATCGCAAACAGGAACGCAACAATATCAAACCGAACTGGTGATTCTCGTTATCCGATTCCATCAGCGAATCGCCGACTGCCGCGCGCTAGTGTGATTGTTCTACTGACCTCGCCTACGATGCATCGTCGCCCTTCGTGGCGCGTATCCATTCCGTCCATCGAGGTGATTTATGACGAGCAAGCAGATCAAGGCAAGAAAAGTTTCCACGGCGCGTAGCTCGACCGTTCAGGCCAATCGTCTGTGGCTCGCTGGCCTCGGTGCTTTTTCGCTGACGCAGAAACGCTTGAGCAAGGCGTATGACGGCCTGGTGATCGAAGGTCGTTCGCTGCAGCATCGCGCGCGCTTGTCGGCCGTGAAGTTCTACGGCCAAGCGCAAACTCGTATCAACGCCGTGGTGCAGCCGTTGAGCCACAAGGCGACGAAGGTTGCGTCCGAGGCGAATACGCAGATCGAGGCGAATGTCGCCGCGGTGCTGAAGCGTCTTGGTGTATCCGCGAAAACCAAAACTGCGCCGCGTACGGTTCGCAAGGCCGCGGCCAGCAAGAAGGTCAAACTCGCGAAGTAATTTCGCCATGAGGCGCGTTTTGATACGCGCTGTCGGCAAACGATTTCATTCCCCACTCCCAACGCAATAGCACATTTTCGGCCGCGCAAGCGGCCGCTTTTTTATCGGTCGAAAAAGAAATAGATACACGCGGTGAAACCGGTTTGAATCTACCGATCAGCTCGTCAATCTCACGGACGATAAGCCTGCGCGAGCGTATTCAGATGCAGGCGTTCCGCATCGCGCAGAAACGGCGCGACCAGCACCATCACCTGATGTATGCCGTGGCCGAGATCATCGATCTGCGAATCCGCACGCGCATTGCGCACGGCGTTGTAGTTCAGCCAGAACGTCGTCAGCAGCAAGATATTTTCAGCCGTGGCACGGATTTCCACCGCACTCGCCCGCATGATTTCCGCTTCCACCAAGCCTTGCAAAACGGCCGTGGCGCTCTGTGCCGCGCGGCGCAGAATGCGGCCGAAATGCAGTTTCAATTTACGGCTGCGCGAGAGAATATCCACCAAGTCGCGGTACAGGAAACGGAATTCCCACATGCATTCGAACACCAGGTGCAATTGCAGCCAGATGTCTTCGAGATTGGGCAGGCGTCCTTCCGGCAACAGCAGCGACTGATCCATGCGCGCTTCAAACTGCGCGAACAGATGCTCGACGATGTCTTCCTTGTTGCGGTAGTGGTAATACAGATTGCCGGGGCTGATTTCGAGCTCGTCCGCGATGTGGTTGGTGGTGACGTTGGGCTCGCCGCGCGTATTGAACAATACGAGACTGATTTCGAGGATACGTTCGCGCGTTCGTCGTGCCATGCCCGCCATTCCCGCAATCCATCCGCCTGCCCGCTGCAAGCGTGCGACTCGGAGCTGCGATTCAGCTGCCGAGTTTCTTCACCACGTCGATATATTTCTGCATCGCCTCGTCGGACTTCATGCCCTTGAGCTTGGCCCACGCTTCGTATTTTGCGGTGCCGACAAAATCGAAAAATCCTGGCTTTGGCCCGGCGACATCGCCCTCGGCGCTCTGCTTGTAGAGGGCGTAGAGTTTGAGTTTCATGTCGTTGTCCGGTGGCTCGGTCAGCTTCATGACGTCTTGTGTGGCGCGTTCGAATTTTGCTTTCAGATCGGACATGACATTCCCTCGATGTCGGTGTGATTTGGTCAGCGATATCCTGACCGGAAGCGAGTGCGAGCTTGTAGCATGTGCCGCGCAGAGTGGTCAACGCGACTTGTGTCGGATCAGGCTGAATTGATCGATGCATTTGCGGCTACTTGGAAGCGGCGCATCTGTGAGACTATCTTAAGACAGACATCAGCATGGGGAGCGCGGCATGAGTTATTTCGTCACCGGGGCCACGGGATTTATCGGTCGGCATCTGCTCGCCAACCTGCTCAAGCGCAAGGGCCGGATTTATTGCCTCGTGCGCAAAAGTTCGCTGAAAAAATTTGCCGAATTGAAAGAGAGTTTCGGCAGCGATGGCGAGCGCCTTGTGGCGGTCACGGGTGATCTGGCCAAGCCGAAGCTCGGTGTTACGCCGGCACAACTCAAGGAGCTTGGTGGCAAGGTTCGTCACTTCTTCCATCTCGCGGCAATCTACGATTTGTCGGCGAGTGCGGAAAGCCAGCAGGTTGCGAATATCGATGGCACACGCAACGCGGTGGAACTGGCCGAGGTCATCAAAGCCGGATGTTTCCACCACGTCAGCTCGATCGCCGCCGCGGGCTTGTACCCGGGCGTGTTTCGCGAAGACATGTTCGCCGAAGCCGAAGGACTCGACAACGCGTATTTCCGCACCAAACACGACTCCGAAGGCATCGTGCGCGACGAGTGCAAGGTGCCGTTTCGCATCTACCGCCCCGGTGCCGTGGTCGGGCATTCGAAGACCGGCGAGATCGACAAGATCGACGGCCCGTATTATTACTTCCGCCTGATCAAGAAACTGCGCGAAGCGTTGCCTGCGTGGATGCCGACCATCGGTATCGAGGGCGGCCGCATCAACCTGGTGCCGGTGGATTTTGTCGTCGACGCGATGGATCACATCGCGCACAAACCGGGTCTCGATGGGCAATGTTTCCATCTGACCGATCCCGCGCCGCGTCGCATCGGCGAGGTGCTGAACATCTTCGCGCGCGCCGGCCACGCGCCGCAGATGACGATGCGCATTGATGCGCGGATATTCTCGTTCATTCCGTCGGCGATCAAGCAGGCGCTGGCGAGTTTGCCGCCGATCAAGCGTTTCACCAGCGTGTTGTTGCGCGATCTTGGCATTCCCGCCGAGACGATGCAGCTCATCAACTACCCGACCCGCTTCGATACGCGCGAAGCCGATCGCGCGTTGCGTGGTAGCAAGATTCGTGTGCCCGATCTGGAAACCTATGCGTGGCGGCTGTGGGATTATTGGGAGCGCCATCTCGATCCCGATCTGTTCGTCGACCATTCGCTGACCGGCAAGGTGAAAGGACGCGTGATCGTCATCACCGGCGGTTCGTCCGGCATCGGCAAGGCCGCAGCGCTGAAGATTGCAGCAGCGGGCGGCAAGGTCGTGATCTGCGCACGCGGCCAGGATGAACTCGATGCGACCAAAAAAGAGATCGAGGCAGCCGGCGGCATCTGCTTCACCTACGTCACCGATCTGGCCGATCTGGCCTCCTGCGATACGCTGGTGAAGACAGTGCTGGCCGAACACGGTGGTGTCGATGTGCTCGTGAACAACGCGGGTCGTTCGATCCGTCGTTCGATCGCGCTCAGCTACGATCGGTACCACGATTTC
>Ga0209512_1003559_pt1 | contig 14576 bp, 10 predicted proteins | sample frozenSSSSmetaG_FD_184142 | JGI IMG/M metagenome (GOLD analysis project Ga0209512, IMG submission 184142) | Glacier valley bacterial and archeal communities from Borup Fiord, Nunavut, Canada, to study Microbial Dark Matter (Phase II) -... | ecosystem: Environmental > Aquatic > Freshwater > Ice >... | reverse complement strand
TCGCTGGTGCCACCGTAGGACAGATTTGTTCGACACTTTATTTGAATGGTTTTGGTCAGATCGATGAAATACTCGACTATCTGAAGTCGTTTATGATAAAATGGAAGTTTAAGCAGATTTCTGATTTTCGGGGAAGACTCAATTATTCAAAGCTATCCAATCCTACGATGTACGAACGGACTCAGTTTATGAAGTATTTCTCGGACCCCAAATAGTTGAGAATCCTGTTCATCATATTGCTGACCTTTACCTTTTTCGTTGATATTTCGAAAGGGGAAGAGGATAGGCTTGCAATTAAACTTACTGATTCCACACCTGTTCAATATTGTAATGCACCTGTTCCATTCGCTGAAAGCCTGACCATTGAAGGTAATTTCATACTTCCTGGTATGAAGGTTTCGATTAATGAGGGTTATAATGCTGGAGAAGACACATTGGTCTATTCCGGTTCAATTGGAAATATTGTTAGTACATGGTATGATCTTCAAGGTTATTTGCTGCTAAAAGGCGATGCGAACACGACCATTGATAATTACAGGGATGCGATAAAATTAGTGAAGTATAAGAATAATAAGCTCATTCCTACTCTTGGCACACGTAAGCTCACGATTACACTTGAAGATGGTGATTATTATTGGGGAACGGGACATTTTTATCGCTTTGTCAGTAAGTCGGGTATAAAGTGGGCAGAAGCTGAAGCCGAAGCAAAATCGGATGCAATGAAATATTATGGATTAAGGGGTTATCTTGCGACGATAACCAGTATGTATGAAAATTCATTTATCCAGACAAAAATCGATAGAGCCGTCGGATGGATTGGAGCATCAGATGCGGATGTTGAAGGAGATTGGCGTTGGGTAACTGGACCGGAAGGTTTGGAAGGTGGTGGTAAAGGTCTTCGTTTTTGGAAGGGCACCGGTTATCAGGCTAAAATGAATAACCCAGCAGGTGTCTATGGTCCGGTGAATGGGGCTTATCACAATTGGAACAGATGGGACCAGGGCTTTTCTTCAGCACTACCAACTGGTACGTGGGAACCTAATCAGTCTGGAGAAGAAGACTATGCTCACATTACATATTTTCCAAATAATACCAATGATTCTTATAAATGGAACGACCTTCCCAAGACTGGTGGAAGTGGAGATTATGCTTCAGCTGGTTATTTAATAGAGTTTGGTGATATGCCGGAGGATCCTAAAGTGTTTCTAAGTGCAACCCTTTCATTACAAGTGAATACAATGTCGTTTTATAAATCAGGAATTCAACCTGCAGTTTGCGAAGGCACAACTGTTGAATTGAATCAGCCAGACCAGAATGCAATTCCTGCTACATATAATTGGATTCCTGACGAAACACTTTCGCCACTAAATATTGCCAATCCAATTGCAACCCCTAAATTTCCTTCCTCAACTTACACAGTTACTGGAAACCGGGGGGCATGTAACAATACGACAACTTATACCGTTCCAGTTAATCCAAAGCCTGTTTCACTTATAAACCCGGAGGGTTACAATTCATGCAAAGGATCAACTATCCCAATTGTTGCGGGAGATAATCCAACCTATTCTTATAAATGGTCGAACAACGCAACTACCAATTCTATAAATGTTGGTACTTCCGGCGATTACAGCGTGACGATAACTACCGATAAAAATTGTACTGCACCACCATTCACGACAAAAGTTACAGTTCATGATTTACCCGAGATTGATCTTTCATCTATTAAATCCCTAATTTGTGATGAAAAAGTAACAACAGTAAACTATATTCCGGCGAATACTAACGAATATTCAATTACAAGTGTTGACAATAGGGTGTCAATTATTAATAAATTAAAAGTGAGTGTTTCCGATTTTGACGTTTACCCGATGGTATATAAAGCGGCAATTTATCCCGGTTGTCCAAAAGAAGTGCCATTTAATCTTTCATTTTTTAAGAATCCTAAAGGTGTGTTAATTGTTAACGGTAAGATAGAGGGGCAACCCTGTTTTGGGTATAATTTAGATGCCGCTTTTACTCCTGAGGGAGACCTTTCAGGAGCAAACTATGAATGGAATTTTGGAGACGAAGTGATTGCAAATGGAATCGGGATTATGACACAGGTGGTACCTTTGGGGATTAGTCTTGTCAAACGTGATCTTAAATTGACAGTTACCCAGGATGGATGTTCCACTCCTTTTATCGAACCAGATATACTGGTTGTCCCAAACCTTAGTTTGATCGTTGATAAAGATATTGGATGTGAGCCGCTTCCTGTCATTTTTACAGCAATTAGTGAAGGAGCCGTCAAATATGAATGGAATTTTGGCGATAATATTCTTGTTAACGGATCGACTCCTGATCAAAAGTACAATTATCAGACTTCAGGTTTTTATGATGTGCATCTGAAAGTAACTACTGGCGATGGTTGTGCAAATGAAGTAAAAATCCCCAAAATGGTTCATGTAGCCCCAATCCCTGTTGTTGCGTTTTCACTTTCACCAACCGATTGTCTTGTACCTGGTGAGAACCAAATTTCTTTCACAGGTACAGGACTTAACGGAACCGATCAGGATACCTATACCTGGGATTTGGAAGATTTCGCTGCATCTGAGAAATTAAATGATCCTCAGGGAACACCAGGTCCTTTCAAATTCGATCTGAAAACCAAGCCAATGGCAACGGTTGGATTAATGGTGAAGTCTGAATTTGGATGTGAAAGTGATCTTGAAAGCATAAAATTACAGCGCAAGCCAGACTTCACAATTCAATCCAATTTATTGGCCGGATGCATTCCTTTTGAGCCAACCTTGTCAGGGATTATTAATGGAGGCGGTGATGCGGTTGATTTTAACTGGGATTTTGGCGATGGAACAACTGGTTCGGGATCGCCGGATTTGCACACTTACACTGCGCCCGGAAAAAATTTCAATGTAATACTAAAAGGGAAATCTTCCGTAACTGGTTGTGCAAATGAAAAGATAGGAACTGATTTATTGATGACCTATCCGAAGCCAACTGCAAAATTCAGGATGGATAATAAAATTGTTTACAACGATAAACCCGACGTCAAGTTTACAGATCTCAGCTTAGGTGCTTCTACATGGTTATGGGATTTTGGCGGAGCATCAACATCAACATTACAAAACCCGACCTATCATTTCATGAAGATGGGTCGTCAAAAAATATTTCTTGAGGTGGCCAACGCTGACCTTTGTACTGATACAGTTTCACAAATTTTATTGGTTGCTTTCGATCGGCTGTTTCCGCCAAATGGCTTTTCGCCCAATGCTCCTAATGAAATTGATCGGGTTTTTCTCCTGAATTCAGATGGGATTGCTCCGGAAGGATACCATTTTACAGTACTTAGCCGGTGGAATGACGTCGTATTTGAAGCAAAGGATGAGATCAAAGGTTGGGATGGACGCACTGAAAGCGGTTCATTTGCACCCGCTGGAGCATATGTTTGGATGCTAAACTTTTCTGATTTTTTAGGACGAAAACATCAGCAGACAGGAACCGTCACATTGGTTTATTAAAATCTTTTACATCTTCGGAATCACCATCGCATTGTTAAACAGTCGGCGATGCAATTCACCAAAGAAGAAAGTCAGTGAGATTTCGTGTGAGCCATAGCTGTAGGCCGATACATTTGACAATGAGAAATCGAAACTGTATCCGAACTGGAATTTTTCCTTTTGAATTCCGACCATTGCAATCAGCGCATCAGGTCTTACGGAAAGGTTATTGCGATACCATAACCCAAAAGCCAGCCAGTCTTCTTTCATGTATATTCCTGCATTGATCTGTTTAAATGATCCTTGCTGGCGGTAAATAATATTTGGAGATAAGGTGAACGCGCGTGATAATAATCCGCGGTGAAACTGATGACTTTTTGTTCCCGAATGAAGTGTTATTTTAAGCGGGAGCCTTCCAACCTGATCGCCTTCAATAATCGATTGATCGGGTTGCGTGAGATGGTGAAGTGAGAGCCCAAAATAGACATCATCTACCTGACCAGCCAGACCAAAAGAAAAATCAGGAAAGATTTTCTGCCCGTCTTCAAAAGGGAGGGGATAGGTTCCGGTGATTGTACCTGTTCCCTGGTCGATCATTCCGGGAAAGATTAATCCCGAAGTATTGAATTGCTTATAAATAAATCCCGCCTCAAGTCCCATAGTGTAAAAGAACTGGTCGTTCACTTTGATATGGTAGGAGTACAAAAAAGAGGTGTATATACTGTTGACTACGCCATTCAATTCTCTGTCGTACATTAATTTGAAACCAATTCCACTTCGAATAACAGGTAGAAATTTATCGTAGGTGAAATTATAGGTCACATAGGTATTCCCTTGTTTGGGCCATTGATTCCGGTAGTTTGCGACCATTCTCTGATACTCGGTCGTTCCTGTAAAGGCAGGGTTTAAATAGAGCGGATTGGCATAAAACTGCGAGAATTCAGGATCTTGTGCGCTCACCTGGTGTATATTAACCACGATGAGCATAAAAGTAATAAGTACAATACTTTTGACGCCCGAAACCAGTAAATATCTGATCCGAATTTGTCTTAAAAAAAAAGTTTGAATAGCTTTAGTCACTCCTTTATTCTGATATTCATTAGTTTGCAACAACCATTGAAATTTGGTAAATAAATCAGCCTGATCTGAAATTTTTCATTTATCGAGATTCACATCATGCTGATTTGCTATAGGTCAATTTGTTCACTTAAGTATAGCCATTTAACAGCCAAATGTTTCACTGTTAACGCTAAATATTATAAATATTTCGAATTTAGGATGGCGGTGTGTCAGGAACGCAAAGGTAGGTTTAGTTCGTCCGGAAACAAAATTTAAACTTTTTCAGGAAAAGAAAAGCTTTATTGGTAGTAATTAGTCGTTAAATTCCTGCTCTTCAGGAATGTCGCGTACGATTGCAAGCAGCCCGTTTAGCAGATAAGCTTTCTGTTCAGTTGCATTTGTAAGCGCATCTTTTACTTTAGCTATTTCTTTGTCAATTATTTCATCTTCAACTCTGCCAAACATATTTTCGATGACAGTAAATGCTTCAAAAGCAACCTGAAACTCCTCATGAATGACAAGATCAATAAAAACCGGAAGATACTCATTGTAAATGAGACCGTTTTGCCAGCAACAAGCCACAAGCTCTTTACGTACGCCGGCATATTTTTCATCTTTAATTGCTTCAATAAAAACCGGGACGCTCTCTTTGTTTTTCAGTTCCGAAAGCAGGTTCAAAACGCTTTTTTTAATTTCCGGGAGATCAGTTTCGTGCAATAAATCAATAAGTCCTGCAACTATAAAACGATTACCAGATTCCCTGATTTTATCAATTGTCTCTAATATAAACTCCGGATCGGTTGATTTTAGGTTTGAAAGGATTTCCTTCGATTTTACGTCAATAGTCATGAAGCCTCGATTTTTCAGTATATCGACAAAGATAAAATAAAATACCTTTGCGCCTAATACAAATAGCCTGAATGGACAGCGGAAGATCGAAAGAATTGGCAGAGAAAAATATTGCAGGTCTGATGTGGAAATTTTTCTGGCCTGCATTTATTGGTGTTACAGTCAATGCATTGTATAATGTTGTCGATCGGATTTTTATTGGCAGGGGAGTAGGTTCACTCGCACTCTCCGGTCTTTCAGTCGTTTTCCCCATTATGATTTTGGTTGCTGCATTTGGAATGTTGATCGGCATAGGAGCTGGTGTGCGGATCTCCATCAACCTTGGGAAGAAGGAATTCAACCTGGCTGAACGTGTGCTTGGTAACAGTTTCATATTAATGATCATCGTTGGTCTGGTTGTAACGGTGATTGGATTTATGGTTAAGACGCCAATGCTCCGCTCTTTCGGGGCGAACGATCAAACAATTGGCTACGCGCAGGATTATTTGAACATCATCCTTTTAGGATCGGTTTTCCAGGTTGTCGGATTTTCGCTGAACAACATCATCCGTTCGGAGGGAAACCCGCGAAATGCCATGTTCTCGATGATTATATGCTCGGTAGTAAATGTTATACTGAATCCTATTTTTATTTTTTGGTTAGGAATGGGCGTGAAAGGATCGGCGCTTGCCACGGTAATCTCGCAGTTTATATTGATGGTTTGGGTGATCTTACATTTTACGAGCAAACGATCAGTTCTTAAGTTGCGGCTTGGCAATATGAAACTCGACCGTTTCATTATCTGGCAAATTGTTACAATTGGTATGGCGCCCTTTGCCATGCAAATAGCCGGAAGTTTGGTACAGGCAACCTATAACACGCAATTGATTAAATATGGCGCCGATGTGGCCGTTGGGGCGATGGGGATTATTAACTCAGTTGCCATCCTGATTGTCATGGCGGTTATTTCCATCAATATGGCTTCGCAGCCGATTATCGGATATAACTTTGGTGCAGGGAATTACAGCCGCGTGCGTGAGACCTGGGATATTGGTATTAAAGCCGGAACGATCATCTCTATTATTGCATTTATTCTCATCGAGCTATTCCCTGGATCGGTCATCCGCCTTTTCAACCACGACGACACACAACTCTATGAAATAGGAATACACGGGATCCGCATTTTTCTTTTGATGTTGCCATTGGTTGGTTTCCAGGTGATTTGCTCAAACTATTTCCAAAGCATCGGAAAAGCCAAAATTTCACTCTTCCTGACGCTTCTTAGGCAGGTAATTGTTTTACTTCCTTTGCTCACCATTCTCCCGATGCACTACGGAATAAACGGAATATGGATGGCAAGTCCGATTTCTGATTTTATTTCGACATGTGTGGTTTTCATTTTCTTTCGGATTGAACGGAAGAAACTGCATCTGTTGGAAATGGGAAATCCATCCTTGCAAAAATCAATCTGAAATACTGAATCAGTTTTTGGGTAGACCTTAATTCTTGTAATATGAAGATTAATTCGTCTTTAAATAGATGTCGCCACTACTTGGCTCACTTTTGCAATTCTATTTATTTCTACAAAGATGAAGCTGCTACGCAGCATCCTTTTTTGCAACGTAGTTGCTATAACTTTGTAGATGAATGTATTATTGAACCTAAAAGCAACGGAGTTGCGACATCTTCGTTTGTTAATATTTTTAACCTGACAATAGTGATTCCGATTATAAACACCAAATTCCACCAAAGTGCCGATCAGAAATAAGGAAATCTAATTTTTAAAGACAAACTCAGAAAAAGCTGAATGAATAATAAGTTACACAGTGTTACGCAGGGTAAAGCACAGCGTTTCACGGTGTAGTTTTACCTGACAGCATCTAATCGTTTACTGAAAAACATTGTGCAACACTGCGGGAACTCAGTGAAACATTGTGTAGCTTTTCCTTTGGATTTTCTGAAACATCAGATTCAATTAAAAACAAATCATGCAATGTCAAAAACTGTATATTTGTCCGATTCATTCGGAAGCAAAGAAGTGAAGGCTTTCGGGTATTTTAAAAGGAGTAAAAGGCTGAATCTTAATGAACGGAGTGTTCTGTTCCTCACCTTAAAAATTAAACCTTCACTTTAAATTAGGATTGGTTTTTCCTGATGTCTTATGTTGGATGAACCGTTTATCGATGCTGATATAAATGAATAAAAACGCAAATTTTGAACGAACACTGGGTCTGGGATATGTGATCGTTGTCGTTGTTGGTAATATTATAGGATCAGGGGTTTACAAGAAAATTGCCCCAATGGCAGCTGAACTCCATTCTTCCGGATGGGTTTTAATCGCATGGATCGTCGGCGGACTGATTACCCTGTTAGGCGCATTAAGCAATGCTGAAGTTGCCGGTCTTTTGGCTGATACAGGCGGTGATTTTGTATATCACAAGAAGATTTATAACCGGTTTTTCGCGTTTATTTACGGGTGGTCGCTGTTTACTGTTATTCAAACTGCTGCCATCTCCTCGTTGGCCTATGTGTTTGCACAGTCGCTGAATAGCCTGGTTTCTTTGCCCGATTTGTTTCCTTCGCTTAGTAGTTTCACTATAGGTGGAATATTTTTCCCGTTTGCCGATTTCTCGGTGAAATTTGCTGCAATTATTCTGATTCTATTGCTTACGCTTGTGAATATAAAGGGTGTAAAAACCGGGGCAGGCGTGAGTAAACTGGTATTGATCCTCGTCTTTACCGGTATTTTTATGATTGTTATTTTCGGATTGGGAAGTCCCCATTCGATACCAACCCGCAGTTTTGATTTCAGCTCCACTTCCGATGCGCCTGTTACCATTTCTGCATTCTTTACAGCGATGCTTGCGGCTTTTTGGGCCTACCAGGGATGGGCGACTGTTGGATTTATTGGTGGCGAAGTGAAAGATGCAAAAAGGAAAATCCCTTTGGGAATAATAATCGGCGTTTTTATGGTGATTGCCATTTACTTGCTTGTGAACGTCACTTATCTTTCACTGTTGTCTATTCCGCAACTCGAACAGATTTACCAATCGGGCAATCAGATTGCGGCGATCGAAGCGGTTCGGGTTTTCTGGGGCGATAATGGCGCGCTGTTTATTTCGATGCTGATTCTGATCAGTACATTGGGATGCACAAATGCGACAATACTGGCAAGTCCCCGGGTTTATTTTGCGATGTCACGCGACCAGCTTTTTTTAAAGCGTGCCGGAACATTGAATAAGTCGAATGCACCGGGCAATTCATTGATCTGGCAGGGGATTTGGGCCTCTGTGTTGGTACTCTCAGGAACATTCGATCAGTTGACAGATATGATCATCTTTGCCGTATTCTTCTTCTATGGCGCCACCTCATTGGGTGTATTTATATTACGACGGAAGATGCCCGATGCGCCACGTCCTTATAAAGTTTGGGGATACCCGATTGTACCGGCCATTTTTATCCTTTTCTGTATTGTTCTTTTCGTAAACACAATCGTCACCCGTCCACGCGAAGCCATGATTGGCCTTACACTTATATTTACAGGTATTCCGGTTTATTGGTTTTTAAACCGAAAGAAAAAACAGTCATAATTCGCACTAAATAAAACGATATTTCCGATACCTATTCACAAATTTGCATTCAGGTGATTTTTGATGTTCAAAACCGTCATGCCCTCATTCAACAACCTTTGTAAAAAGAACTTTACAAATTAAGGATGAATATTTATTTGAATGGATTGATAATTGAATTGATTATGGCGGCAATACATGCTTTTTATATTGCCAAAATTAATAAGGTATCCTGATAGCACAAACCTACTTTCCTAAAGAACGAATGTACTTTCCTAAAGAAGAAACCTACTTGCCCAAAGAAGAGACGTACTTTCCCCAAGAAGAGATCAACTTGCCCTAAGAAGAGCTCTTCTTACCCCAATAAGAGATTAAATTGCCGCAGGAAGAGATTAAATTGCCCCAATAAGAGATTAAATTGCCGCAGGAAGAGATTAACTTGCCCCAATAAGAGATTAAATTGCCGCAGGAAGAGATTAAATTGCCGCAGGAAGAGATCAATTTGCCCCAATAAGAGATTAAATTGCCGCAGGAAGATATCAACTTGCCTCAAGAAGAGATTAAATTGCCCTAAGAAGAGATCAATTTGCCTTAGGAAGAGACGTACTTTCCCCAGTTAGAGGTGTACCTGATCAATGCTGAGGGAGTAGCTTAAATAACAGATAATTTTTCATCTTTTTCTTGATTTAAGTAAATTACAGGAATTGGACATTGAATTATTAAAGATTCAATTAATCTTGAGGCAGTTGTAATAGACCATACATATCGTCTTTGAAACTCAGGTATGAATATGTGCCCTTTTTCTAATGAATCAAGTATTGTAGATATGGAAAAGTCCAAAGTCTCAGTTTGCAACCTTCTCTGTTCTGGTGGAATACTTAAAATTGACTCATTAATTTCTTCTTCCGATAATGTAGGGAAAAGGATATCAGCTAAGCTCTTTTCTGCATTTTTTAATGAACTCATTTTTGTATGTTGTATTATTAATTCAGTATCCTTAATTACGGTTTATGATTTTATTTTTATTCATCAGACATAAGCAAAGAACGATCTCTTTACAAAAGTCAAAATATTTTCTGCTAAAATAATTAAAATTAGTTCACGACTATGAATTTACGAGTTAACAAATCTAACGAAATTAATTTGTTTAATATTAAAAATGTAATTGCTTATTCGTAATGGTTATTTAAATTTTTTGTGAAGTTTACTTGATGTTGTTTTTTATTAAAGATTGTCAATAGCCGAAATACCCCTCGTTTGCAACGAGTTATTAGTAGTCAGTTGTTCGAAACGATAAAAATATTAAAGTGCTGACGAACGATTATTTTAGGCATTCAATTCGTATTAAATGATTCTTGCATCCGGATATTTATCCCGTACGGAAAATAGGTCGATAGAAAAAATGTAAGATTGTCGTGTTCCGTCTTGTACGGAACGGTAGAATCAGCAACCGGAATGACTTCTACCGACCTTCTGTGCCTGACGGCACAAAATTTATTTCGATATAAAATGTTTGTAGCAAGGAAGAAATTAATGCATTGATTTGCAAAAAAAATCTATACTTTAGTGAAATAATTAACCCGGTAACTCCTTCAAATAATGATATGAAGGCAATTTATTCTACAAATTATTATCACATGTAATTTTAAATCCAATGCCCTATCATCCCGAAATACATCACCGTCGTTCCATCCGCCTGAAAGGATACGATTATTCGCAGGAGGGATTGTATTTTATTACCATTTGTGTGCAGGACAGGGAATGTTTGTTTGGGGAAATCGTCGTAGGGGCATCCCTACGTGGATGCCCAAATTCTGAATCCAGATGCCCAGAATCCGACACAAGTGGATGCCCTGAATCCGAAATAAATGAATACCCCGGTTCCGATATAAAAGGATGCAAACAAATGATATTGAATGATGCGGGTAAAATGGCGGAACGATGGTATCGCGAATTGGAAAATAAATATCCCGATAAACGATGCCACGAAATGGTGATCATGCCAAATCATTTTCATTGCATTATCGAAAATGTGGGGGTTGGTTTGCAATTGGATAATGGTTCAAAAACGGATAATGGTTCACAAACGGACAATGGTTTACAATCGGATAATGATTTGCGATTGAATAATGATTTGCAATCGGGCGGTGTTTCGCAATTGGATAATGGTTTGCAATTGGGCGGTGTTTCGCAAATGGGCGCCCACGTAGGGGCGCCCCTACGTGGGCGCCCATCCATCGTTGTCATCGATCGACCGATCATCAATATCAATACCATCGATGAAAACGGTCATCCAATCACCGACGTCAACGCGCGTTCAATTATTGATGAAAACGGTCATCCAATTATCGACAAATGTAATCCACAAAACGATATTAAACGGGGGGATCCGAACGATGAAAAATACGGATTGCACAATATAAAATACAATGTTCCAATTGGTAATTTGGTGGATTGGTTCAAAACAATGACCACCAATGAATATATCCGAGGGGTGAAACAATACGGATGGAAACGATTCGATGGCAAATTGTGGCAACGCAATTATTACGAACACATTATCCGGTCAGAGGAGGAATACGTACGAATTTCCGATTATATTATCGATAATCCGGAAAAATGGCAGGAAGATAAATTTTTCAAATGAAAAAATACGAAATAATGAACTTTCTCCTTTTCATTAAAAGCCTATGAAGCCCTTAAAAATAAAAGTGACCGGGTGAGTGTTCAAATCCTGAAAACTCACCCGGTCACTTCCGGAATTAGACAAATAAATTTCAGCCTAACTTATTGACCAGGTATTTCCCGGTGTACGATTCTTCGCATTTCACAATATCTTCCGGAGTCCCTTCAAATACTTTATAGCCACCCGTTTCACCACCTTCGGGACCTAAATCGATGATCCAATCTGCCACTTTAATTACCTCCGTATTGTGTTCGATAATTATAACGGTGTGTCCCCTTGATATCAGTGCATTGATGGCATCGAGCAGTTTCCGGATATCATGAAAATGGAGACCGGTTGTAGGTTCATCAAAAATAAAGAGGGTAGGGGAGTCTTTCTCTTTTGCAAGGAAGGAGGCCAGTTTAATACGCTGACTTTCACCTCCGGATAGTGTGCTTGATGATTGTCCCAGCTTGACGTAGCCGAGTCCTACATCCTGTAATGGCATCAACTTTTTGGCAATCTTTTTTCCTTCGCTTTTATCTTTTTCGGAGAAGAATGCAATGGCCTCGTCAACAGTCATCTCGAGGATATCAAAAATGCTCTTCTCCTTATATTTTACATCCAGCACATCGGCTTTAAACCGTTTACCGTGACAACTTTCGCAGGTCAGGTGGATGTCGGCCATAAATTGCATTTCTACTTTTATTTCACCTTCACCCTGGCACTCTTCACACCTTCCTCCGTCAATATTAAACGAAAAATGGGAAGCGGTAAAGCCATTGATCTTTGATGCCTGCTGATCGGCGTACAGTTTCCGGATATCGTCATAAGTCTTAAGATAGGTCACAGGATTCGACCGTGAAGATTTTCCGATCGGATTCTGATCGACAAATTCAACGGCTGTAATCAACGAAAGATCGCCTTGTAACCTGGTGTGATCGCCTGTTTTCTCACCATAACCTCCCAGATGCTTGGTAAGTGCCGGGAAAAGAATCTTCCGGATCAATGACGATTTCCCGGAACCGCTGACACCCGTTACGACGGTAAGTGTGTTCAACGGGAATTTCACGTCAATTCCTTTCAGGTTATTTTCGCGGGCACCCGTAATTTCGATGTAGTTATTCCATTTTCGTCGGACCAATGGTAGTTCAATCTTCTCGGTGCCGTTGATATACCTGGCGGTAAGGCTTACATTATTTGAAGCGAGTTCTTTGTGTGTTCCCTGGAATACAACTTCGCCACCATTACGGCCGGCAAGGGGACCGATATCGATGATCATATCTGCATCGCGGATAATCTCCTCGTCATGTTCAACAATGATCACGCTGTTGCCCAAATGCTGCAATTTGCGGAGGACTTTAATCAGTCGCGCGGTATCTCTGGAGTGAAGACCAATCGAAGGCTCGTCGAGGATGTACATAGAACCCACAAGACTGCTTCCGAGCGAAGTTGCCAGGTTGATTCGTTGCGATTCGCCACCCGACAAGGAAGATGAAAGCCTGTTCAAGGTAAGGTATCCCAATCCGACATCACAAAGAAATTCCATCCGGTTATTAATCTCGATCAGTAACCGGTCGGATACGGTCTTGTCATGATCTGTCAAATGAAGCGCATGAAAAAAGGGCGCCAATTGATCGATCGGTTGATTGACAAGTTCAGAAACTGCCTTACCGCCGATCTTCACATACGAAGCCTCTTTCTTCAACCGTGTCCCGCCACATTCAGGGCAAACTGTTTTGCCTCGGTAACGCGAAAGCATCACACGGTATTGAATTTTATAAGATTGCTCTTCAATACTTTTGAAGAAGCTGTTGAGTCCTTCGAAATACTGATTACCCGTCCATAGCAATCGTTTCTGTTCGGGCGACAGGTCGAAAAAGGGTTTATGGATCGGAAAATTGAATTTGTCGGAATTCATCACGAGCTGATCTTTCCATTCGCCCATCTTTTCACCTTTCCAGCAAACAATCGCTTCATTATAAATCGACAGCGATTTATTTGGAATCACAAGGTCTTCATCAATTCCGATTGTTTTGCCGTATCCTTCACAAACCGGGCAGGCGCCAATCGGGTTATTGAAACTAAACATATGAAGTGAAGGCTCTTCGAACGTAATTCCATCCGCTTCAAAACGATTCGAATAGCGTTGAAGCAATGTCTCTTCATCATTGACAATCCTGACAATACAATCTCCTTTTCCTTCGTAAAATGCGGTCTGAATCGAATCAGCAGCACGGCTCAGCAAATCATCGTCATCATGCGTAACGGAAAACCTGTCGATCACAATATTGATCTCCTTCACCTTTTTTGAACGTGGAAGGTCAGTATTGATATCTGCAATCCGGATCACTTCCCCATCAATCTCAAGACGCGTAAATCCTTGTTGTTGTAGCAGATCTGCCGCATGAGCCACCGTTCGTTCTTTATTGATATGAAATGGCGACAGCAGAAGTATTTTTGTCCCTTCCGGAAAGGCAAAGATGGCATTCACTACATCTGTAACCGTATGTCGTACCACCTCCTGGCCCGAAACCGGAGAATAGGTCCTGCCAATCCTTGCATACAGCAATTTGATGTAATCGTAAATCTCTGTTGAAGTTCCAACGGTTGACCGTGGATTGCGCGTATTGACTTTTTGTTCGATTGCAATTGCAGGGGGAATTCCTTTGATGTAATCGACATCGGGTTTGTCCATCCTTCCCAAAAACTGACGTGCATATGATGAAAGACTTTCGACGTAACGGCGCTGACCCTCGGCATACAATGTGTCGAATGCAAGTGATGATTTTCCTGAACCTGAAAGTCCGGTGATGACGACCATTTTATTACGGGGAATATTTAGGTCGATGTTTTTCAGGTTGTGAACCCTCGCACCCTTAATTTCAATATATTGATTCTTAATATTTTCAGCCATATAAAGCAATAATATGTTTTGATTTTACAATCGCCCCAAAT
>Ga0209512_1003557_pt1 | contig 14580 bp, 15 predicted proteins | sample frozenSSSSmetaG_FD_184142 | JGI IMG/M metagenome (GOLD analysis project Ga0209512, IMG submission 184142) | Glacier valley bacterial and archeal communities from Borup Fiord, Nunavut, Canada, to study Microbial Dark Matter (Phase II) -... | ecosystem: Environmental > Aquatic > Freshwater > Ice >... | reverse complement strand
GGCTTGAGGCGCTTGCCGACCGCTTCTTCGAGGAAGCCGTCTTCCTTCAGGCGGATGACGATGCGATGCGTCCACGCGCGACCGGCGATGCCCCACAGCTTGCCCAGCTCTGTCAGCGAAGGGATGACCCCATGCAGGACGAAGTAGTCTTGCAGCGCACCCAGATGGGAAGAAAGATCGGAACGCGGTCGGGGCATGGGACGGATCGGCGAAAAGGGAGCGGTACGGGGAGCGGTGCAGGGGAGCGAAGAGGCTCCGAAAGCATGGGTGAACGAACGTTCACCAAACGATAGCAGTCACGTCGGAAGCCGTCAACGGGGTCGCGAAAAGAGTTCGCGAACGCGTCCAAGGTCCGGTCCAGCGGCTTCGTTCCATTTCACGCAACGACGTTTTTCGACGATTCATCACGATTCCTGAAACCGCGCGCGGCGCCGCTCCGTAATACCGGCAGCCGCAATCAATGCGGCGGGACTTGTGACAACTTCGTCGCGAGTCCACCGCGCGAAGAAGTCCGATCCAACCCATCAGGAGAGAACAAAGTGAGTGCACCCGATCTGATTCGAGGCGCGAAGCGTCCGCTTGCCGTCATGGCAGGCGCGCTCGCCGTTTCGATGTTCGCCATCCCCGTCGCGCAGGCCTCTAGCCACCGCGAAGCCCCGTTCATCACGCAGCAGCCGAAGGTCGACGGCACCGACTTCTACATGTTCCAGAGCTACGAGCCGGGCCGCTCGGGCTTCACGACCCTGATCGCCGACTACCAGCCGCTGCAGGACCCGGGCGGCGGTCCGAACTACTTCACGATGGACCAGGACGCGCTCTACGAGATCCACATCGCGCAGGACGGCCACGCGAACGAGGATCTCACCTTCCAGTTCCGCTTCACCAACACGCTCAAGGACATCCAGCTCACGATCGGCACCAAGCAGGTCTCGATCCCGCTGGTCCAGGCCGGCGCCATCTCCGGGCAGAACCCGGCGAACCTGAACGTGCGCGAGACCTACGGCATCACGTTGGTCCGCGGCGATCGTCGCACCGGGACGCGCAGCACGGTGACTGCTGCGGCCGATGGCTCGACAGCGTTCGAGAAGCCGGTCGACAACATCGGCGACAAGACCTTCGGGGGCCCGACGGGCTATGCCGCCTATGCGGCTGCGCACACCTACGCCATCAACGTGCCCGGATGCTCGACCGCCGGCCGCGTGTTCGTCGGCCAGCGCAAGGATCCGTTCGCGCTCGCGCTCGGCCAGATTTTCGACCTGATCAACCTGAACCCGCTCGGCCCGACCTCGGGCAACCCTGACTATCTGGCGCAGAAGAACGTCACTTCGCTGATCATGGAGCTGCCGACCTCGTGTCTTGTCGGCACGAGCCCGATCATCGGGGGCTGGACCACGGCCAGCCTGCGCCAGGGCCGTCTGCTGTCGGGCAACCCTGCATCGGGCTACGCGAATGTGCCGAAGAACGGAGGCGCCTGGGTCCAGGTCTCCCGTCTGGGCATGCCGCTCGTCAACGAAGTGGTCATCGGCCTGAAGGACAAGGACAAGTTCAACAGCTCGAAGCCCGCCAATGACGGGACCAACTTCGCGGACTACGTGACGAATCCGACCCTGCCGGCACTGATCCAGCTCCTGTTCCCGAGCGCGCCGGCACCGACGAACTTCCCGCGGACCGACCTGGTGGCAGCCTTCCTGACCGGCGTCCAGGGCGTGAACAAGCCGGCCAACGTGGTGGCGTCCGAGATGCTGCGGTTGAACACCAGCATCGCGCCGACCGCGATGGCCACGCAGAACACGCTCGGCGTGCTGGCCGGCGACAACGCGGGCTTCCCGAACGGTCGACGTCCGGGTGACGACGTGGTCGACGCGTCGCTGCGTGTCGCGATGGGCGCACTGTGCGTGGCCACCGGGACGACCGATGCCCTGGCCGTCGGATGCCGTCCGTCCGACGCACCGGCTGGCGGAGCGCCGCTGACCGATGGCACCCCGCAGAACGCGAGCATGTTCCTCAACGCGTTCCCGTATCTGAACACGCCGCTGCGCGGTTCGCCGTGATCCGCCGCCAAGGAGAATGACCATGCAGGCAATTCGTATACTCCGTCGCGTCGGTCTCGCGATCGGTGGACTTGCGCTCGTCACGGCCCTCGCCTCGTGCGGCGGTGGCAACGACGACGGCGGGCCGCCGCCGGTGACCCCGCCGGTGTCGAACACGCCGCCGGCGTCGGCGTCGGCGAGCGTGGCCGGGTTCATCGCGTACGTGAAGGTCATCGTCGCGTCCAGCTCGGATTCGGGCGCACCGGTGGACCTCACCGGCTTCGTCGCCCCGACCGACGATACCGGCGCGTTCGATCCGTCGATCTGAGCGGGAAGGGTCGGTCTGCGGACCGACCTGATCCCGGTGGTGTCGCCCGGCTTCGGCCGGGCGTTTTTTTGTCTTCTCGGCACTGCCTGTACAACCTGTCTTCCATGACGTTCCGATTCCTCGTCCGCTCCCTGCTGCTGATCCTCGCCCTCGGCCCCGTGCTCGCGGCGCCGGTCGTGCCCGCCAGCGACAGCGACGTGGTCGAACACCTGCCGGCGCGGCTGATCGGCGTGCCGCGCCTGTTGCGCGACGTGATCGGATCCGCGAACGGAAGTCGTGCCGTCGCACGGACCGACCCGGCCGCTGCCGCCGCGCGCTCGCGCGCGCTGCTCGACGAAGCGCGCGACCGCGGCGACCCGCGCTACGCGGGGTACGCGCTCGCGGCGATCGCGCCGTGGCGCAACGATCCCGGCGCGCCGTCGGCGATCGCGATCCTGTTCGCGACCCTGGCCCAGTACCAGCACGACTTCGACGGTTCGCGACGCATGCTCGAGGCCGTGCTCGCGCGCGAGCCGGGCAATCCGCAGGCCACGCTGATGCTGGCCACGATCGCGCGCGTGCAGGGCCGTTACGCGGACTCCGACCAGCGCTGCCGCGAGGTGATCGTGCGCATCTATCAGGCCGCCTGTCTCGCCGAGAACATGGCGTTGCGCGGCGAGGTCGATCAGGGGCGCAAGGTCGTCGTCGGGCTGCTCGCGCTGCCGGAGGTCCGCGCGCCGTCGCTGCGGCAATGGCTGACGACCACGCTCGCCGAGCTCGAGGAGCGGGCCGGCAACGACGAGGCGGCGGACTCCGCATACCGCGCCGCGCTGGCGCTCGGGCGCGACAGCTACCTGTCGCTCGACTACGTCGACTTCCTGATCGCGCATCGTCGCTACGGCGAGGCGGAGGCGCTGCTCGTGAAGGAGCCGCAGCCCTACGGCGACGGCGTGCTGCTGCGTCTGGCGATCGTGCAGAAGGATGCGAAGGCGGCGACCGCAGCGAAGCTTGCCGCCGAGCTGCGCGAGCGTTTCGACGCGGCGAAGGAACGCGGCGATGCGATCTCGATCCACGGGCGCGAGCTCGCACGGTCGATGGCCGAAGTGAACGGCGACGCGAAGGGTGCGGTCGTCGTCGCCCGCGACAACCTGCGCATCCAGAAGGAGCCGGCCGACTTCCTCGTCATGGCCTTGGCCGCGCGCGCCGCGGGCGATCGCGGCGCACTGCGGGAAGTCGATGCGCAGGCGAGGGCGATCGGACTGGTCGACCGTCGACTGCGCGACATCGTGGGCGGCGATGCGACGCGCTGATCTCGTGCGGCTGTGGCGAGCCCGGTGGATCGTCCTGGCGATCCTGCTGTCCGGTGTCACGACGAGCGCGTCCGCGCACAAGCCGAGCGATGCCTACCTCTTCGTCACCGTGGGCGACCACGCGGTCGACGTGCGCTGGGACATCGCGCTGCGCGACCTCGATGCGGGCTTCGACCTCGATGCGGACGGCAATCGGGAGCTGACCTGGGGCGAGGTCAAGGCGCACTTCGACGAGATCGATCGATACGCGACGTCGCGGCTGAAGATCGACGACGGACGGTGCGTGCCGAAGATCGTCGACCACGCGCTCGACCGCCACAGCGACGGCGCGTATCTGGTGCTGAAGCTGACGGCGCCGTGCCCACGTGGCGATCATCTGACGCTCGACTACACGCTCTTCACCGAGATGGACCCGACGCATCGCGGCGTCGCTCGCATCGCCTTCGGGAACGCCGCGTCGATGCTGGTGGTGCTCGACCCCGCCCACGGCGCGGTCACGCTCGAAGGATCGGTGGCGGGCGGCAGCGACAACCCGTTCGCGCAGGGCTTCTTTCCGGCAGGCATCCACCACATCCTGATCGGCTATGACCACATCCTGTTTCTGATCTGTCTGCTGCTGCCGGCGGTCCTGGTGCATCGCGCCGGTCGATGGCTGCCCGTCGATCGATGGCGCGACGCGCTCAGGCGCGTGCTGATCACCGTCACCGCCTTCACGATCGCGCACACCCTCACGCTCGCCCTCGCGGGACTGCGCATCGTCGCGCTGTCGCCGCGACTGATCGAGCCCGCGATCGCGGTGACGATCATCTTCACCGCGCTCGGCAACATCCGCTCCAACCGCTTTCGCGAGAGCGCGGCGATGCCGTTCGCGTTCGGGCTCGTCCACGGTTTCGGATTCGCCGACGTGCTGCACGAGCTCGACCTGCCGCTCGGCGAGTTCGTGTGGGCGCTGTTGCGCTTCAACCTCGGGGTCGAGGCAGGACAGCTGGTGATCGTGGCGGTGGCGCTGACGCCGCTCTATCTGCTGCGCAGGGAGCCGTGGTATCGCAGCCGCGTGCTGATTCCGGTCTCCGTCTTCGCGATCGTCGTCTCGGCCATCTGGTTCGCGGAGCGCGTGTTCGACTTCAAGATCCTGCCGCTCTAGCCCCGCCCGCCCATCAGCTTCTTCAGCACCGGCGTGATCGCGAGCAGCACCGCGCCGGCGCCGATCGAACTGCCGACAAGGAACCAGTACAGCGGGATCCCCGAGCTCTTGAGCATCGCCTCGAGCGAGCCGGCAAGCAGGTTGGCGACGAAGTTGGCCATGTACCAGAAGCCCATCAGCATGGCCGCGAGTCGCGTCGGCGCGAGCTTCGTGACCATCGACAGGCCGACCGGCGACAGGAACAGCTCGCCGACGGTGTGGATGACGAACACCATCACGAGCCATTCGGGCCCGACCTTGCCGACGACCTGGGCGCGCGAGTCGGCGAACGCCAGCACGATGAAGCCGAGGCCAAGGATGATCATGCCCAGGCCCATCTTGGCCGGCGTGGGGATCGCGAAGCGCGACGAATCGAGACGGGTCCACATCATCGAGACCAGCGGTCCGAGCGCCACGATCGCGAGCGGATTGATGGCCTGGAAGTACGAGGCCGGGACCTCCCAGCCGAAGACCATGCGGTCGGTCTGCTTGTCGGCGAAGAGGCTCATCGTGCCACCGGCCTGCTCGAAGCCCATCCAGAAGAACACCACGAAGAGACCCATGATGCCGATCGCGACGATGCGCGACCACTCTTCCTTCGTCAGCGATTCTGCGCCGCCCTTCGATCGTCGCGAGCCCGCGAACCACAGCACCGCAATCACCGCGACGACCAGCACGAGCTGCCCGATGCCGCCGAGCCCGTTCCAGTAGGGCGCCGACACGCCGGCCGCGCCGATGATCAGGTAGATCAGCGGGATCATGCAGGCGGCGATGACGACGATGTGGGTCCAGTCCTTCGAGTCCAGACGGGACTTGCCCGGCGGCAGGCCGGCATCGCCGAGCTTCTTCTGGCCGAGCGTGAACTGGAGCAGACCTGCGAGCATGCCGACGCCGGCCGCCGCGAATCCGTAGTGCCAGCCGACCTTCTCGCCGAGCGTGCCGGCCACCAGCGGCGCGAGGAACGCGCCGAGGTTCACGCCCATGTAGAAGATCGTGAAGCCGCCGTCGCGCCGCGGATCGTTCGGTGCGTACAGCGAGCCGAGCAGCGTCGAGATGTTCGGCTTGAAGAAGCCGTTGCCGATGATCAGCAGCCCGAGCGCCAGATGCAGCAGCGGCTCGAAGGCCATCGCGAAGTGGCCGAGCGCCATCGTGAGGCCGCCGATCAGGATGGCCTTGCGGCGGCCGAGGTAGCGGTCGGCGAGATAGCCGCCGATGATCGGGGTCAGGTAGACGAGGCCGGTGTAGAGGCCGTACAGCGCGAGCGCATCCTTGCGCTCGTAGTGCAGTGCGTTGACCAGGTACAGCACCAGCAGCGCGCGCATGCCGTAGAAGCTGAACCGTTCCCACATCTCGGTGAGGAACAGCAGCGGGAGGGCCTTCGGATGGCCGCTCGGTGCGGCGGGCAAGCTGTTAGCAGGGTGATCGGTGATGACGGTCATCGGGGATGCGGCGTTGGACGAAGGCCGCATTATCGATGCACGACGTCGCGGGGCCGGCGAGTTCGGACCCGCGCGTTGCGTGCGCGCGTCAGGCCAATGCGCGGCCGGTCAGACGTTCCAGCGTCCGCAGCGGCGAGGCCTCGACGTCGGCGATCACCGACAGCGGCAGGCGATAGGTCTGCTCGAACATGAACTGGCCCGACATCGCCGCATGCATCACCTGGTCCGAGAAGCAGATCCAGGTGGTGCCGGGCATGAAGTCGACGGCGCGTTGCGGGCAGGTGCGCTGGTAGTCGAGGTCGCCCTTGGCCAGATCGTGGAGCTGCAGCATCAGGTGGTCGTAGGCCGAGCGCGGGCGCTTGGTGATGTGGAGCTTGTACATCAGCCACGCACCGCCCGGCGGCAGGCCGTGCGTCCGCGGCAGGAAGCGCTCGGCCATGTCCGCGAACGTCTCGCCGACGCGCCAGCCGCGCGCCAGCGTCGTCGGATGCACGTTGCTGAACACCCGCAGGATGCGGTCGCCGTGCGTGGGGTTCGACGGGAACGCATCGACGTGCAATCGCGTGTCGTCCTTGCGCCACGACAGCGCCCTGCCGGACGACATGTCGCCGATCGCGCGCGGCCGGAAGCTCGTGCCGGTCGCATGGCTGCGGGCGCGATAGCCGGGAAACAGGCCGTCGACCAGCGCGTGACTCGCGTCCGCGTAGCGCTCGATCATCCTCGCGACCGTGTCGCGCGTGGCACCGGTCGCGGTCGTGCCGGTGATGCCGTCGCGACCGGGGCGGATGTAGATGCTCTTGCGCTTGTCGTCGGCGAGCGACGCGTCGAACAACGCGCGCTCCGCATCGGAGACCGCGAATGCGAGCGACGGACAGGTAACGACACCACCGCGTTCGATCGCGGATTGCAGTGCTGGAGCGGGTTGCTGGTCATGCCACGCGTCGAGACTCGACGTCGTGATCTCGGTCACGGTCCTCATGAGTCGACGATCAGCGCGAGACGATCAGCCGGCGAGCTTGAGGATCGCCTTGAACTCGGCGGCGGTGACCGGCGTGATCGACAGCCGGTTGCCCTTCTGCAGCACGATCATGTTCGCCAGCGCCTTCTGTTCGCGCATCTCGGCGAGCGACACCAGGCGCGTCTTGCGCGCGACCTTCACGTCGACCAGCATCCAGCGCGGCGTCTCCTGCGTGGCCTTCGGGTCAAAGTATTTCCCCTTCGCATCGAACTGCGTGTCGTCGGGATAGGCCGTGCTCGCGACCTCGGCGATGCCGGCGACGCCGGGCTCGGGGCAGCTCGAGTGATAGAACAGCACGGGGTCGCCGACCTTCATGCCGTCGCGCATGTAGTTGCGCGCAAGATAGTTGCGCACGCCGAACCACGCGACGGTGGAGCCGGGCATCGCCAGGACGTCGTCGACCGAGACTTCACTCGGCTCGGACTTCATCAGCCAGTGGTTCATGGGTCGGTTCCATCCTGCGGCAGGACAAAAAAGAACGGCCGACGAGATGATCGTCGGCCGCTGACATAGGGCCCCGCCGATGCCGCCAGACCGTCTTCCTGAACCGGTAGGTCCAGGGGGTCGCAGTCAACGCTACCTTAGGTTCATCCGACGAGGGATGATCGCAACAGCAACGCGATATTCCACAACCAAGTAACACAAGTTGGTACAGGAAAATTGGCCTAAAGCGAACACAGCAGGGTAATCGAACTGATGGTGCTTTCTTGAATCACCGCCGGGGCTCAGAACAGTCGCTCCTGATTGGCCAGAGCGGTATCGAGCAGCGCGTTGATGGACTGCATTCTACGCAGAATTTCGGGGTCGGCAACCGGAGACTTCTGCGCGGCCGACGAGGTCGTCGACGTCGCCGCTTCTTCCCCGCGGGAAAGCAGGGCGCCGGCGATGTTGAGCGCGGCGAACACGGCGATGCGCTCGGTGCCGGTGACTTTGCCCTGGTCGCGGATCGCCTGCATGTTGGTGTCGACGTGCGCGACGGCTGCCAGCAGCGTTTCACGCTCCGACGGTTCGCACGACAGCCGATAGTCGCGCCCGAGGATCTGGACGGTGAGATGTTCCATGGCGGCCTTCAGGAGTCGGCGGGGATGCGGGCGATGAGGGTCTCGACGCGATCCCTCGCCGTGTCGAGCCGGTCGCGAAGCACCCGGTTCTCGCCGTCGCGCTGATCGATCGCGACGCGCAGCGTCTGGTTCTCGTCGCGCAGCGTGGTCACCAGGCGCGCGAGATCGGCCACGCGTTCGGCGATGCGATCGAGTTCTTGTACGAGGCCCGTGGACATGACGTGATGCTAGGAGCGTTGTCGACGCAGCGTCAAGGCGAAGCAGGGCACGGCGCCGAACGCTGTCGCCGACGCAACACCGAGTCTCGGCCGCGGGCCTGTGGTTTGACGCCCCATCCCCCGAACCCTAGACTTGCCGCCGCTTGGTGCTCAGGCGGACGCGTCGTCCGCCACGAGAAACGGGAAACAGGGTCGAGCGGCGCGAGCCGAACGCAACCTGTGCTGCCCCCGCAACGGTCAGCAGGCGCATCGTCGCAGCGACGACGATGCAGTCGTGTCGATCACCACTGTACGGACCCGGTTCGTTCGCGCGTCGAACGGGCTATCCGTATGGGAAGGTGACACGGCGGTCCTGCCAGCCCGGATACCGGCCAGGCAATCGTCGGGAATGTCGCGCAGGGCGATGTCCGGCCGCGCCATCAATCCGGCGGAGCGGCAGGCCCTTGCATGCCCAGCCGTCACGACTTCAGCGTGTCCGGCACGCGACGTTCCCTTGTTGCCATCACCTCGCGGGGATGCGAGGCATCGGGAGCGTTCACATGCGTCATCGCCATTTCGGCCCGCAATTCTGCGGCGCCGGCTTCATCGTCCTATCCACCCTGGCCTCGGCCCAATCGATCGACCCCGCGTCGGCCACTTCGCTCGACCCGGTCGTCGTGACGTCGTCGCGCACCGCGCAGCGCCTGAGCGATGCGCTGCCGGCCACCAGCGTCATCACGCGTGCCGACATCGAGGACAGCCATGCCCCCGACCTCGCCGCGCTGCTGCGCGGCCAGGCGGGCTTCGACGTCGCGCAGTCGGGCGGTCTCGGTTCGCAGACGTCGCTGTTCCTGCGCGGGTCCAATTCGAACCAGGTGCTGGTTCTGATCGACGGACTGCGAGTCAACGCCGTCAACAGCGGCGCCGCGTCGCTCGCGCATCTGATGGTCGACCAGATCGATCACATCGAGATCGTGCGCGGCAACGTGTCCAGCCTCTACGGCTCGGAGGCCATCGGCGGCGTGATCCAGATCTTCACGCGCGGCGGCACGGATAGCGGCGCGCCCACGTCGCTCGGCGCCGGGGTCAGCTACGGCAGCGAGCGCAACCGGGCCGCATCGGTCGACGCGGGGCAGTCGTTCGGGCCGAGCGACGCTCGCACGCACGTCGGCGTGTCGGCGTCCTACCGTTCGGCCAACGGTTTCTCGGCCATCGATGCCGACCGTGTGGCCACGGCGAATCCGGACTACGACGGCTACCGCAACCACTCGGTGTCGGCGGCCGTGTCGCAGCGTCTCGGCGAGCACGAGATCGGCGCGCGCTACTTCGAAAGTCACAGCCGGCTCGCCTTCGACGAATCGAGCGACTACAGCTTCGTCGATCCCGCGTACAACGGGCGCATCCAGACCCACGACGAGCGCTCGCGACAGACCGACGCGGCGCTGTATGGTCGCCTGCAGGCTGCGTCGTTCTGGACCGTCGACCTGCTCGCTGGCCAGTCGCGCGACCTGAGCGTGAACACGTCGTCGAACCCATTCTCGTTCGTGACCGGCGCGACCACCAGCACCGACCGCCAGTACCGCATTGGCAACACGTTTCGGGTCGGCGAGCACGCTGCCACGCTGGCGTATGAGCACCTCGACCAGACCGGCTTCTCGACGTCGTATGGCAATGGATCCGACGGCGCGTCGTTCTCGCGCAAGGTCGACAGCGCGATGGCCGGCTACACCGGGCCGCTGTTCCTGTCGTCGAACTGGAACGAGTTCCAGTTCAACGCCCGTCACGATCGCTACTCGGATTTCGGCGATGCGACGACCGGGCTCGCGGCCTACGGCCTGAAGTTCGCACGGGGGTGGAAGGCGATCGTGCAGGGCTCGACCGCATTCAAGGCGCCGACCTTCAACGAGCTGTATTTCCCGTTCTACGGCAATCCGGCGTTGAAGGCGGAACGCGCGCGCAGCGTCGAGCTCGGGTTGCAGTACGCGCAGGGCGCGAGCCTGGTACGCGCGTCGCTGTTCCGCACGCACACGTACGACCTGATCGTCTTCGACTCCAACACCTTCCTCGCCAACAACATCGCGCGGGCCAAGGTCTCGGGGCTCGAGTTGACCGGCCGCACGGTGATCGACGGGTGGATGCTCAGCGCGAATCTCACGTTCGCGCGACCGATCGACGAGGACACGCGGCAGTTGCTGCTGCGTCGGGCGACCCACAACCTCGGGCTGGCGATCGCGAAGAGCTACGGCCCGTGGCGTTTCACCGGTGACGTGCAGGCGGCTGGCGCGCGGTTCGATTCCGACATCAACACGTTCGCGCGCACCGAGTTGTCGGGCTACGGCGTGACGAACTTCGGATTGCGCTACCAGGTGATCCGCGGCACGACGGTCGGTGTCGCCGTGACCAATGCATTCGATCGCCGCTATGCGCTCGTCGACGGCTACAACACAGCCGGTCGCGTGACCACCTTGTCGCTCGACACGCGTTACTGACGAACCGTCGTCAGACCTTCGTCCACAGGACCATCTGCGTGCATCGGAACAGCGCGATGGTCCTGCCGTTCGGGCCCGTGACGGTCGCATCCCAGACCTGCGTGGTGCGGCCGCCGTGGACGAGCGTCGCATGCGTCACGATGCGGCCCTCGAGCGCGGTGCCGAGGAAGTTGCTCTTGAGCTCGATCGTCGTGAATCCGCTCGCACCTTCGGGCAGGTGGGCGATGCAGCCGTACCCCGCGGCGGTATCGGCCAAGGCGACGACACTCGCCGCGTGCAGGAATCCGTTCGGGGCGAGGTGGCGCTTCTCGACCTGCAGCGACAGCACCATCTGTCCGTCCCCGATCGAGTCGACGACGATGCCGAGGACATCGGGCAAAGTGCCGATCTGCCGGGCGTGGAAGCCTTCCGGCTGGTATTCGGGCCTGCGTGTCGACATGGGTGTTTTACGGACCTACAGGCAAATTTCTTGCTTTGAAGACGTGGATGGAGTATAAATGTGCGGCAAAATTTTCAAGTTGAGCCTGTTGGTCGTTCGTCAACGCGGTAAACAGTTCCGTGGTTCGTCGGTTGTCCATTTCTTCCCTTGACAGTTCTGCACCCACACGCGCGTTTGTTCGCAGATGCGCAATTTTTATCTTTGCAAGGAAAGCAATATGGCAACCGGTACCGTAAAGTGGTTCAACGACGCTAAGGGCTTCGGCTTCATCACCCCGGACGAAGGCAGTGGCGACCTGTTCGCGCACTTCTCGGAAATCCAGGGCAGCGGCTTCAAGTCGCTCCAGGAAAACCAGAAGGTCTCGTTCGAAGTGACCAAGGGCCCGAAGGGTCTGCAGGCTTCGAAGATCACCCCGCTGTAAGCAGCACGCTTGAAGCGGTCTGATCGAAAGAAAGCGCACCCTCGGGTGCGTTTTTTTTTGCCGATGAAAAGGCCGACTCGCAGTCGGCCTCCGGTGATCAACGATGGCCGCGGAATCCGCCGCCGCCGTAATAGCCGCCGCGGCCGCCGTGCCAGCCACCGCCGCGATAGCCTCCGCGGAAGCCGAACGACAGCGAGACGCCCGGATAGAACGGATAGAAGCCGCCGTAATACGGATCACCGTAGTAGCCGTACGAGTAGGCAGGGTAGGCCGGCGGATAGGCGTACGTGTAGGCCGGGTAAGCCGGCGGATACGCGTACGTGTAGGCCGGCGCGTATTGCGCGTCGACCACCGCCTGGTCTTCTCGCTGGACCTGCGCGTTGGCCGCGGCATAGCGGTCGCGTTCGGCCGGATCGATCGGCCGGGACGCGAGCGCCGCGCTCTGTGCGGGCGTCATTCGCGCCACCGGCACCGGCTGATAGACGGGATACGCCACGCAGCCGGCCAGGGCAACGGCTGCGACTCCTGCGGCGATGATGGAGGGACTGCGCATGATGGTTCCTTCGGTTCGGTAAAAATTACCGTGATTCGAGTCCTCGAACGTTCGACGGTTCAACCCCGTTTCAATGTCGTTGCCGGACGGGCGCCCGAACGCCATCCAAGGTATTGGACGTGGCGAACAGCTGCGCGCAGTCGACCGTGTCGAAGTCGTAAGACTTGTTGCAGAACTCACAATCGACGTGGATGCCGCCCATCTCGGCCAGCGTCTCGTCGACCTCGCGCTCGCCGAGCGACACGAGCATCGCCGCCACGCGCTCGCGCGTGCAGCTGCAGCGGAAGGCGCACGGCACGGGGTCGTAGACCGCCAGGGTCTCTTCCCAGAACAGCCGGCGCATCAGCGTGGGCGGATCGACGCCCAGCAGCTCGTCGCGCTCCAGCGTGTTCGCGAACGTGACGGCACGCTCCCAGACCTCTTCGGCGCGCGCTTCGGCATCGGGCTCGAACACCGTATTCGAGCTGCCGCCTTCGAGCGGCAGCTTCTGCAGGAGCAGCCCGTTCGCGTGCTCGTCGTCGGCGGCCAGCCAGAGCTGCGTGTCGAGCTGTTCCGAGCGCCGCATGTAACCCTCGAGCGCCGCGGCGACCGTGTCGCCTTCCAGCGGTACCACGCCCTGGTAAGGCTGCTGACCCTGCGATCGGTCGCGCGGATCGAGGGTGATCGCAAAGCGGCCGTTGCCGCCCGCGTTGACGAGCTCGGTGAACGTGGCGTCGTCGGCGATCGGTCGATCGGTCGACAGCTTCACGGTCGCGCGGACCGTCAGATCGGCTTTGCACTCGACGACGAGCAGGCGGACAGGCCCGTCGCCGTGGATCTGCATGATCAGCGCGCCGTTGAACTTGAGGTTGGCCGACAGCAGCGTGCTGGCGGCCACCAGTTCGCCCAGCATCCGCAGGATGGGCTCCGGATAACTGTGGCGCTCCTTGATCTGCTTCCAGGTCGCGGCCAGCGACACGATCTCGCCGCGGACCGGCGAGCGTGTGTCCGAGCCCGCGTCGAACAGGAACTTATGCAGCGTGTCGCTCATGGGAGGCGATCCTTGTGGATGGGGAGATCGATGCGAACCGCGTGCTCGCGATATTCGGCGGCCTCGGCGACGTAGTGCGTCGCGCCGTGCCTGACCCGCGCGACGTGCTCCGGACTGAGCTCGCGGATCACCCGCGCCGGACTGCCGAGGATCATCACGTGATCCGGGAACACCTTGCCTTCCGTGACGAGCGAACCGGCGCCGACCAGGCAGCCCTTGCCGATCACGGCGCCGTTCAGCACGACCGCCTGGATGCCGATCAGGCTGCCGTCGCCGACCGTGCAGCCGTGCAGCATCACCTGATGCGCGATCGTGACGTCGTCGCCGATGGTCAGGGGGACGCCGGCATCCACATGCAGGATCGCGCCGTCCTGGACGTTGCTGCGGGCACCGATCGTGATCGGCGCGCTGTCGCCGCGGATGACGGCCTGCGGCCAGACGCTGACGCTGTCGCCTAGGGTGACGTCGCCGACCACCGTCGCGCTGTCGTGCACGTAGGCGCTCGGAGCGATGTCGGGAATGCGGTCGCCGAGCTGGTAGATGGCCATGCTGTCTTCCGTTCGTGAGGGGGATGCGGATCGCCGGGCGAGATGCTGGCCGTGCGAACGCCGCACGGGCCGGTGGCATCGACTAGACTGCGGCCCCTGCGGCACGAACCCGGTCTGCCGATTGTATCGAGCGCCGGTCCGCCACCCCGATGATCACGCTGCGCGAACAAGCTCTGGCCGTTCTGCTCGAATGCAACCCCGCCGACAAGTCGGCGCACGGGCGGGCGGCCGACACGACCCTGGCGAGCGGTGCCGCGCTGCGGATGGACGCTCCCCGGGGCATCCCCGGCCGACCGGGCCGGCCGCTGCTCGTGCCGCCGGCCGAGGTCACGCTGCGCTCGGTCGCGACGCATGAAGGACGCGCGGCACTGATCCACGCGCTCGCCCACATCGAGCTCAACGCGATCGATCTTGCGGCGGACGCGTGCTGGCGCTTCGCCGGGCTGCCCGACGACTTCTATGGCGACTGGACGCAGGTCATGCGCGAGGAGGCGCAGCACTTCGGCCTGCTCTGCGACAACCTGGCGACGCTGGGACACCGCTACGGCGATTTCC
>Ga0209512_1003556_pt1 | contig 14580 bp, 16 predicted proteins | sample frozenSSSSmetaG_FD_184142 | JGI IMG/M metagenome (GOLD analysis project Ga0209512, IMG submission 184142) | Glacier valley bacterial and archeal communities from Borup Fiord, Nunavut, Canada, to study Microbial Dark Matter (Phase II) -... | ecosystem: Environmental > Aquatic > Freshwater > Ice >... | reverse complement strand
TGTTACGACACGTTTCCTAAGTCACGGGACATGTATGGTCACGTGACGAATAGTTAGGATAGTTGGGATAGTTAGGATAGTTGGACTATCTAAGCTCTCCAGGACTCTCCTTCGGCACGACGCCTCTATATAAGTAGATAACGTTTCCTTAGATAGGAGCTTCGTGCTCAACTCAATACAGTATCTTACATATACTAGTAACGTGTTTTACGAAAGCCTTTGTGTCTGATCCCCTACCTCCTCTGTTAAGTTAAACCTTACGCAACGAAACCCCCGTGAGTCTTATACGTTTAAGACCTAGCGTTACACCACGTTAATGACTTCCTTCTTATTGGACCATCATCTATAGAACTCTCAAATCTTAAATCTCAATTGAGCATGAAGTTCAAGATGAAAGACCTAGGGCCATGCAAGCTATTCCTTAGTGTACAAATTATTAGAGACTAGGCAAACAAGAAGATTCATTTGACTTAAACTGCCTATATTAACAAAGTCTTACAAACCTTTAGCATGGAGAACGCCGCTACTAAGAGCACACCAATGGAACCAAATGCTCTTAAAGTTCTCGTCAAAAACACTGGACAAGCTACCCCTAAGGATATCTGGCTATATCAATCCATCATTGGATCTTTGATGTACGCCATGACACAGACTAGACCAGATCTAGCTTTTCCTGTCTCTCTCCTCTCTCGATTTGCCACCAATCCAAGCGCCGCCCATATGGGAGCTGCAAAGCGAGTTCTTAAATATCTCAAACACACTCGGGATCTTAGGATTACCTACAATGGGCATACGCAAAACGGCAGTGGCGATTTTCATAGATACTCAGATGCAGACTAGGCTAGGGATACTGAGACTCGAAGTTCAACCTCCGCCTACGTCTTCTTTCTCTTTAGTGCTCCTATTACATGGAAATCCTCGAGACAGCATACAATAGCTCTCTCGAGTACGGAGTCCGAATACTACGGCCTCACTAATGCCGCCAAAGAAGCTATATGGCTTCAAACTCTCCTCACGGAATTGCAGTATCATGGAGACGAACATGTCCCCACACATATATATGGGGACAACCAAAGTAGCCTGGCATTAGCTGAGAATCCGGAATACCACTAGCGCACGAAGCATATTGATATCAAATATCACTTCATATGCCAACAGGTTGAGAACGGAGCAATCCATTTATCATATATCCCAACTGCCCAAATGGTGGCCGATGGCATGACGAAGCCTTTACTAGCCGTCAAGCATGCTCTATTTATTCAGCAACTTGCTCTTGAGAATTGGTCCTCAACCGACTGACCATCCATTCACTATTCTTAAGAGTGTCAACCGGTCCTCTCGTTTTTCGACGACCGATTCCCCTACGTCAGCTATTGCGGGGGGGTGTTGAGATATTCACTTCATGCATGTCTCACATGCACCGAACATCAGAGCAGGATATTCACCTGCATGCAGTCCAATAGCCGACTGATGCCTACTGTTGCCTATTGAGGCTAGAGGCATATATAAGTAGATAGATTTCATAGTTTAGCTAGACTCTATTCTACATGCTTTATCACACTTTTGCTTCCGTGCACACAGTCCATCGATACTGTGTTCAACAGGTACTCACCATCCTTAGGGCCACAAACCCACCGCTCAGCACTCAATCTCATCAACGACATAATTTCAACTGACGGCCCTTTCGACGGCTGCATCGGCTTTTCACAAGGCGCCGCTCTTCTTGCATCAATAATGCTCTCCCATCAAACCCTTCATCCCTTCTCTCCGCCACCATTTCGGCTCGCGATCTTTATTTGTGGCTCCAGCGCTCTTTCAGTGAGCGAGGTGGATGGGACGTGGAGCAAAGTGGACCCGAGACAGCTGGAGGAGGACAGGAAGAGGATCAGGATTCGTACTGTGCATATTTATGGGAGGAAAGATAAATTTTATTCTGAGAGTTCGAATCTTAGGGATATGTGTGTGCCGAGTGGGAGGGTGGAATTTGATCATGAGGCTGGGCATGAGATTCCGAGAGGTGTTGGTGTGACAGCTCAGATGGCGAGGGCAGTGCATAAGGGGATTGATAGGGCTTTGGCTGCACATTAATTTCCTTTGCGAAATACAGAGCCGCTAATGAATGAACTTCTGTCCATCAGAAACAGTCGAGTTGATCATTCTTGTGAGCACGCGAAAACGGGCAACAGACGAGAAGTCAAGTGTTATTGGAAAAGACTCGAATATCCGATCAGATTTCGATCTTCGTATCCAAAATCCTCAACCATTGTGTTGTCCTTCTATGTATCTCCAGGAACCTACACCATACAAGATAAAGAAGCAGGCAATTCTTCATATTCCGTATTCCGCATTCCGTAACTCCTCCAAACACTCCACGTCTATTCGGCCAATTACTAAGCGAACCCCCCTATCTCTTCCACGAACAAACCACTGGACTTCATTTTTCCATGCTACCTACCCGCCAGTTGATAGAAGATACCAGATACCCATCATTCAATATCCGTATCCGTCAGATCGGACGACTTGTAACACCACATGCGCATTTACTTATCAGGGATCTTAATCACATCTCGGGTATTCTTGGAAAGCTTGGCAATGATCCGGCTCCACTCAATAAGCTGCGCCGCAACCGTGCTTTATGTTCCACGCAGGATGTTAGGCTAAGGATGTAGATGATGTGACATTTGTGTCAAGGTTGTAGTGCTCCACTGAGCACGTTTCTTCAGGGCGCTTGGCTTTTCGGATTGATGGCGGGAGGAGCCGCTCCCCGGACTCGACCCATCTCCCTACACGGCTTGTGTGGGTACACGCCTGCAGACAGACCGTATCTTTCTCGTTGGCGTTCTGCTTGGAATAGTCGCTGGCATGTTGTTACCGAGTTCACCCGATTCAATGGTATTCGATTTGCAAATTTCTGTCTTTCACTGAAAAGTAAGATCTTACATTGTCCATGACTCTGAGAGGATAGTAAACCACCTCGATACCTGATTGCAAGCTCGGATAACCGCTGAGTCAAGAGACGCTGTACTTACAGATTCTACTGCCTTTCATTACTCTGGTGTTATAGTCTACTGTTGCATCCACAGTAGTATCGATCTCGGTGAAGTTATGCAATTCAATTTTAAAGCAAATGGAAAATACGATTTATTTTGAAAGCAATTTTGCTCACGGAGCTCTCAAATACGAAGATAAAATTACCAATACAAAGCAAAGTACCTCAAATTCCGTCTGGAAACATTTTTCTCGCAAAGACTCTTACAGAATTGTCTTCTCCGCCTTTTCAGCCAGCTTACTGTATTTTACTGTAGATGCGGAATCAGTTTCAATTTTGGGCCGCATAGAACCAAGGGGAAAGAATGACGGATTTACTTACCAGGAAATGGCTGAGACTTTGGGTATTTGTCTCCAATGAGTAAGTCAAGAGCTTTCAACATTCGGTTCCTCCACTTCGCCTTTGATTTACTGCTTCCCATGAAGACCAAGTCATGAACTTTCTTGCTTTTTTCTTGCATAGCAAAACCTGCTTTAAGCATAATTGCTTCGTAGGCATGGAGAGCCGAGCTGATGGACTCAGGGCTATGACTTGAGGTTAACTTGAGGTATTTAGCCAGAGTTAAGGCATCAAAGATGGCAGATGTTGCGCCTTTGCCCAAATAGGGAGTCATACTAGCAGTTTATCAGCGAATGATCTCAATCTAGTCAAGATGAAGGTACAAAACCTGTGAGCAGCATCCCCAAGAAGTGTCACGTTTCCTGAAGCCCAAGGATTTATCTTATGCTGTGTCTTGATATGCGATACAAATACCGACTCTGGCACAGTGAGTGCTATCAAAGATTTGAACAGCGGATGCCAATCTTGTGCTCGTGACAGGCAATCATCTTTGAGTTCTTCTGGGGTCATCTCATCAGGGTGTTTGGTTTGATTGACGAATTCGTTGGTATAGCAACCGAGTCCGCACATGAGAAATGAATCTTTACCATCGATGGACTCGAGGTTGTAAGGTCCATAAGGGTTGGTTTGATCCTTGAAGTAGGAGACGATCATTGATCTTCTTGGTGCCATAATCTAACTCTATTAGCGGTGGTTCTCAATAATGACTGCCTGCTGTCTCCTTACTCACCATGCATCCAGACCCAAATGGCAACATTGCCTCGGTCTCAGGCGTGAATGGCATCTTAAAATACAACACCGTCACACCCAAACTATCTCTCGTCGAATCAGGAAGCAATTGCTTCCTAATCTTACTCCCAGCACCATCAGCACCAACCAACACATCACACTCCACCGTCACTCCTTCACCAAAAATAATCCGCACACCATCCTTCGAACTCTCATAACTCTTAAACTCCGCCTCCCACTTCACAAAATCATCAAGCCCCACCAACAACGCCGTCCTCAACTTACTCCTTGACACACTCCTCGCATCGCGGAAATCTTTCGGCATATACTTAATCTTTACATTTCCCTTTTCATCCATAAGTGCAAGATCCTGTCCTCCAGGCGGTTGCACACCAATTGCTTTTCCCATTTGCGACGCTACTTCTGGAGGGAGCTGTTCCCGCAACGCAGCGAGCATTTCTTGGGCGAGGAAAATGCGGAATCCAGCAAGGTGGCTAATATTTCCATCTCGGGAGGAACGCTCGTAGACGGTGATGTGGAATCGGGAGTCATTGCGGAGTAGTTGGGCGAGGACGAGGCCCCCGATGCCAGCGCCGATGATGGCAATGCGTAGCGGGGAGGAAGAAGCTGACTTTTCTGATGCCATTGAATGACAGGTTATCAAAGCTACTCGAAATGAGTTTGAATAAATTGGTTAGAGAGGAATATGCTTTTTCTTAGGAAAATAGACTTGACAAACTCATATTGGCCAATTGGCAGTGTAGTCACCTGTTGATCCATCGATGAGCCTCTCGACACTTCGCACCATATCATGACCTGATTCTTGAATCCTTTCGCATTTCAAGCACCCTCCCAAACCGAACGATAAGAGACTGGAACCTTACGACATACTCGGTAACGACTATACCCCATACGGAGAAGGGATTTGTTGGGACGAACGCTCTGCAAGCCCCGGGATCAATAGGATCTACAATGCAGCAATAGCCGCAGCTCAGACCCCACAGAATCCTTCGACTGTACGTTCGATGTTGAGATGGACATGCATATGCACGTCGTGTAAAGTCGGAATCCGGTACCTCAGCTCTTCCATCCTGCCCTAAGTAGCGGGGCATTCAATACGAATCTAAGCCCAAACGGCCGATCCCCTTTAATCCTCGCTTAAATTTTGAACCCGGTCCGTATTCGTTTAGAATTCATCGGATGAAATAGTAGATGACGACCAGATTCAGGCTATTCCTTAAGTGTTCCCTCCGATCCACGATTAGAAGTATCAGGGCCACCTCTGACACAGGTAAAGCTACGCGCCTCTTTCTATCGCGTTAGAGAACAATTCCTATTCCTAAGATGTCTGAAACTAAAGACTCACCAGTTGTGGCGCCAGATCCTAAAGAAACAAACTTGACACAAAAAACTGAAGAGTCGAACAGACTTCAACTAAGTTTGGTCATCACGGGGTATGTCTGCCCTTTTTCAGCCTCAACTTATTGCAATTACTGACAAAATTAGATTATGGATATCTCTCTTCCTCTGTGCGCTTGAAACGACTATCGTCAGCACAGCCTTGATCCGAATCTCAAGTGAACTCAACGATCTCACTGATTCGGGATGGATTGTCGTGGCTTATATGTTAACCTACAATGGTACTCCTCTTCCGATCTGATCATCCCCACGGCTCTGACACTATTGAACTTCAGCATTCATTCTTATTTGGTCCAAACTCAGTGATAGCTTCGGCACCAAACGCTTACTCCTCCTCGCAAATATCTTCTTCGGAGTCTTCTCCCTTGCATGTGCAGTTTCAAAGAAGATGGTGCAACTGTAAGCGTTATTTCTCCATATCGCTCCGCCACGCTGCTCATTCCTAGCTAAGATGCCCGCAGAATTATTTTCCGTGCACTTCAAGGTGTTGGTGGCTCTGGGATGTACTCGCTCGTCTTCGTGGTCTGCGCAAAAATTGTTCCCATGGATAAGGTTGGGCTTTGCACTGGTATTTTGACTTCTTGTTTTGCGATGGCGAGTCTGCTGGGACCGATTTTGGGTGGTGTTATTGCGGATAATACGACTTGGCGGGTATGCGAACTCTTTACCCCCCCCCCCTTTTTTTCAGTAGGTCAGATACTAAATTCAATAGTGGGTTTTCTGGTATGTCTGGATTAACTCCTCGACCCTCTTGGTCGAACTTCAAACGTGGGAACTGTTACTGACGAATGAAAGCATTCCTGGCATCGCGGTGGCACTTGCAATTCTGTTTGCATTTCTCCCAGATGACAAATCCGAGGAAGATGCTCGCCAAACCTGGAAGGGTATTGATGGCCTTGGCGCCTTCTTGTCCTTAGCATGGGCTATACCTCTGCTTTTTGCATTACAAGAAGGCGGGTCCGAAACCAAATATGCATGGAGTAGCGGGCCCATCATTGGGACGATCGTTACTGGCTGTGTGGTGCTGGTTATTTTTGCCTTGTGGGAAGTCTGGGTATATGCGAAGAAAGAACGCGAACCGATCTTTCCAGTAGGCCTGCTGAAGGAATTGGTCGTTGCGATGATGCTCCTGTAAGCTCCATAAATCCGAACATAGGGTGTATTGCTAAGAAAGAATAGGACCATGCTAGCCACCGGATTCTCTTGGTACGTTTCGATCATCCAGATTCCTCAACGCTATCAACATGTCAACGAAACTTCCGCAACACGCGCAGGAATCCTCCTCCTCCCTCTAACTCTCATTTCTCCAGTATTCGCCATGCTGGCGGGTACCCTGGTCGGAAAATTTCCGACTTCTGCTGCACCTTTGACGTTAACCGGGACGTGCTTGAACTTGGTGGGTATGGGGTTGATGAGCAGTCTTCCAACTGGGACGAGAATAGTCAAAGGTCAATTTGGATACCAAGTCGTCATTGGCGCAGGGTTAGGCTTCATCATGCCTCCTTTGCTGTACTTGCTGAAGGTGGAAGTGAAGGATAGTACGCTGGCCAGTGCCATGGGTGCGATCAACATGGCTCGAACACTGGGTGGCTGTATCGGTCTGGCAATCTGTTCTTCACTTCTTCACGCCAGGTTGGATGCTGATCTGTCAAAATTCTTGACTCCAGAGCAGATTCAAGCCACGACTAGTAGCAACTTTGAGCTGGGATTACTGACTGAGGATGATAGGAGGAGAGTTTCAAAGGTATATGGAGAGAGTTATGATTTGCAATTTCGAGTAATGATGGCCTTTGCGGCAGTAAATATTCTTGCTGCCGGAACGTTGTGGTGGGCTGTGTGGAGAAAGAATAAATCGGTCGATAAGGCAAGTGACACCGAGACGGGAGAGCAGAAGTGACGGGTCCTAGGTGACTAGCATTTGGCACAGAAAAGTTCAAGCTGGAATTCAGTCTATTGCATCAAGCAGAGTTGAGGGCCTCCGTATCATTTCGTACTGGTGTAAAGGGCGAGAGATGGTACGGATGGAGGTCACCCCTATTGGAGTTCAACAATTTCATCAGCCAAAGCGCATACCGGTTAGCGGGGTAGATCCCGAGCGATAGATTTTAGTCCATACCTATTTTTGTGATTGGGCAACGCAAAAGACGTTTCTATCTTAGTTTGAGAGACTTCTTCACCTATTCATAGTGCATTCTAATTGTGTGTGTAAAGCCCTTGAAATAGCAAGCGAGGTACCCCCTAACGTTAGTGAACCCCGCGCATTTTATCTCTCATCATCTGAGGTCAGTCCATGAGCGGTTTAATTTCGTCGTTAGACAGCTTTAGCGTCTCTGCCATCATCCATTCCCATTTCCCAAGTTATTCAAGCGTGATATAAACTAAGAATGCGAGATGAGCAGTGCGTGAAGCTCAGGAGCAAAACGAAATATCGAATGACAGCGATCGTAAAGCGCATCCTCATTTCGATAGAAGGCAGCGGCGCTGAAGGCCGAGTTCGCTGCAGTATCAACAGTGCGAGTTCTTCTTCTCGACCTCATTTTCGACAGGCCACTTCAACTGCGAAGCCCGTCGTTTCTGGAGTCCTTATCGACAAGCTGTCTTACCCGCACGTAGAGGTCTTAAATGGGCGATTTTGCGACAAAAGCCGTCTTTGGGAGGCGAAAGACCTCACAAGAGGCGCTCTTTGAGGATTAGCAACGCTTATTTTCAAAGAGAAAGCGTACATCTACAGTGTACTAAGAGGCAAAGTCCTCACGAGAGATAGTTAAGTCATAAATCCTTACAAAAGGCAGGAGGGAGGCGCTAGATATGATCACAGAGGGATTTAGAAGTTCATATGATTTTTCAGACGTTACCTCGCAAGGGGAATGTTAAATGGAGGTGAATAGGTATTCACTCTCTTGCTCTTACGCTTGCCTGACCTACTATATGTAACCCACTTCCCAGCGTAGATAGACCTTCTCTTCGTCAACCAATACGATTCTCAATAATCGCCCTGCACACATTCAAGAGAAAGAGGTTGGAGTTGGAAATAATGTCTCTGGTAAATCGGCACTGCCTCCACTCATCAGTGATGTAGTAGGCATGGGACCGGTTCTGCCAGTTCCGCTCGCATTACCATTGCCTCCTCCCCAGTGGCCGATGTAAGTTGCTGGAGACGTCGGAGCCGCTGTAACAGAAGTGGACACTGGGATACCTGCTGGATTTCCCATCGGGTCGCCGCCTCCGTCGCCACCACCGCCGCCAGGAGAAGTACAAGCCGGCTAGATCGTCTACTCAGCATGCGAAAACGACAACGCAGGAGTGGATATTCGTCTTACCAAGGGATAATCAACTCCCACATAAGTGCCCGAAGCAACCACAGTCACTTCTTCCACCGCACGCTTCTGCTTCGGGAGTTCCTTCTCGACCTGCCTGATCCGCACGCGCTCTCCCACCAGCTGCCGCCTCTCCATTTTCGCCCCTCTCTTCTTCGCCAGGATGATAACAGCGCACAGGTCATCCTCCGCGAGGTTATACGCAACGCTCGGCTGGCCCGCCTTCCTCGAATACGAGGCCGCGACGAGGAAGCTCTTCATGCGCATGGCCATCTGGCCCGCGACCTGGAGCTCGCCCGCCAAGGCCGGCAGGCTAAGGAAGTACGCTGCGAGTCTGGCAACCTGCGGCGCGGCGAACGACGTCCCCGTCCCCGCCAGTATCCGGGCTCGCTGCCGTGCGGGGCGTCCATGGCGATCGCGACGCCGGAGATGCTGATGGACCCGCCTTGGCCGTTGGTTGTGCCGTCCCAGTAGGTGCCGTCTTGCGTGACGCCGCCCACGGTGAGTAAGGGGTTGCCTGGGGTGCCTTGGCGCTGTGGGATGATGTCTGCCAGGGTTGCGCCGTAATTGCCTTCGTTTCCGGCGGCGAGGACGATGAAGACGTCTTGTGCCCAGAGACGCTCGAATAGTTTCAAGAGCACGTCGTCCCAGCCCTGCCACAGGGAGCCACCTGTAGAAGTGTCGAAGCCTATGTGATTACATTAGTATTTTGCGCGTGGCGAAAACAATAAGAATCCAGAAGCAGAGCATGAGGCTTCGACTTACCGAAAGAGATATTGATCACCGACTTTCGCTGTCTGTTATTGGCAATCACATTGCTTGTTATCCACGGCAAGCACCAGATCAAAGCTCCCGGCCTGGCTTGGTTGTAGTTCTTGTACTTGACCGGGACGAGGTTGGCTTTCCGCGCAATCCCACAAGTGTTCCCGACAGCAATACCGCACACGCCGGTCCCGTGATTCCTCATGTCTTGCATGATGTCCAAGCCGGCCTGGCCATCGCGATCGCTCATGAGGCGCTTTGGCGCATAGGCCTGCTCGATGATGTTTACGCCTTGAAACTCGGCATGACCGAATTGGATCCCGGCATCGATCACGTAGATAGTACAGCCCGCGCCCGCTATAGGATCGTAGAGGTAGTCGTTAAGTGTGAATGCGATGTTGCTTGCCTTCCGCTGCGAAGTGACTTTTTGATGGAACTTGGAGTTGGGTATGCTGACCAGAGTCTCAGAAATCGCCCTCTTGCCTAAGTGGTGCACCGGATCGTCGTAGCTCGGCAGCTTGATCGAAAAGTCCGTGTCGTCAAGGTCAACGTCTGGAATAACAAATTGGACGATGGCGTACGTTGCTATCTTTGCCGCCATAGAGCTATTCATCTCAGTGACGTAGCTTTGCCAATTTAGATTAGCAAAAACAATCTCCTCTCCGGTTCCCTCGTCGGGAAGCTCATTAGTCATGACTCTAAATGCGCTCAGTGAGGTTCCCTCGTATGTTGTGACGACATAAGGTGTTGGTGTGGCTGTGGGCGAAGAGGAGGAAGAAGAAGTCGAAGAACTGCGCGTCGAGGTTGGCTGGGTTGCGGTGCTACCATTAGGATCAACGGGGTCATAGAATCCAGGTAGCCCATCGCTACCTCCTCCATCGCCTCCACCGCCTCCTCCACCTCCTCCTCCGCAACCAATCCAACATGAGGGGTTAGATGGATTACAGAAAAATTGACACTTACTACCAGAACCAACAACACAGTGCGAGCCAGAGTTGCGTTTGTGGTAGGCAATGGGTGGCCAAGGGTCTTCCGATTCCTAGTTTGTGGATGAGGCACCGGGGTTATGGTTCGCGTCACAGGAGGATGGATAACACCAGTCTCCTTCTCTGGATTTGGATCATCGGTGATTGTGAACGGGGGAGGAACAATGCTGCGAGTTCGATGCAGTGTTGTAGTTGTCTGCCGTATGTCCGTAATATTGATGTTCCAGTACTCGATCTCAGTAGTAGTGAGCGTCGGAATGGTAAGGACGGTGATCTGGACGATATGTTTGTAATACGTAGTCGTCGTCGTTGTCAGACCTGGAGACACTGTAACGGCCGACGTAGTCAACCAAGCAACGTCCAGAGATGTCGTCCACGGAGGGAATTTGATTGTCGTAGGGGTTTGTAGAAGCAGCGGGGGCAGAATGATAGTGCACGGCGGGTAGCAGCCCACTTCAGGATTGCACGTTTCCCAAATCTCTGGGCTAATATATACATCCCCTGAAGGTGTGTACACTCCATCGCCATTGTAGCAAGGCCCTCCTAGACATCCATCGCCACAAAGTGCTGCAGTGTCCCCGCACCAGCCAGAACTCGAGCAGCAGCCGCCAGTCGGCCAACCTTTGCAGGTAGAATTTCCATTAAGAGTGCCACAGCTACCATCAATAGTCGGGCCGTCAATGACACATGACGCAGATTGACAACCATTGCCACAGTGTGCCGCAGAACTGCCACACCAGCCACCGCTTGAGCAGCAGTCGCCAGCAGACCAGCCGGTGCAGACCGTATTATTGTTGGCAACCGCACGTCCCTGAACAGTAGGCTCGCCCAATATCGGAGTATTACCATCTCCAATTCCAGAATAAGAATCAATACTCCAAATCATTGTTCCCCCAAAACACAGATTATCTGCAAACGCTGTCTTTAACGCAATCGTCTCAGCATCATCGTAACCAATCCACTGATCATCCCATGTAATCTGCTTCATCATAATATCCGACAGCAGTTCCTGCACGAGACTCTTCTCAGCAATCAATTGCTCGATCTCAACGAGTGACATGACACCTTTGGAGTTGGTGCATGGAGCAGGCTTGCTGGGACCAATGAATTTGCATCCAGGATGGTTGCAGCTTGAGCTTTCAAGCGTATATCCTCTTCCATAGTACGCGAGGCCAAAATTTATTTTCGATGGATTCAGCCCGTCAAACCAGAGAGGCAAAGTGTCATTGTAGATTTCTCGAAGATCGGCCTGACCACGCACGACAGAGCCGAGAGTCTTGACATCGGCGTCCCAAGAACCATGGAGATCGTAGGCCATGAAGCCAAAAAAGTCAACATAGGGCTCCATGGCCCTAGGGTCGAAGCCACGGAGAGACCAGTAGTCAGGTGCCAGCGGGAGACTGATGCCATAATTGGTGCCGAAGGCGGCGCGCATCTCTTGGACGAGGAGGACGAAGTTCTGCGTATCTTCGCGCCTGCCACCACGTTCTGCAATAGCAGGATATTCCCAGTCCAGATCAGCACCTTGGAAGCCGAACTGGTTCATGAAGACCAAGAGGGAATTGATGAATTTGGCGCGAGATGTGGCACTGGAGGCCAAATCACTCCTAGATAGACATCAGCTGGTGTTCCAAAGCGCTTGGTGTTCAAAATAACTTTCGCAAAGATGGCTTACCATGTCGTATGCGTGGCGGCTTCAGGATTACTGAAGTCATAGCCGCCAATAGCAATCCAAGTTTGCAGCGTTGGAGTCTTCAACGCTGTAAATCTCGAGTACAGGGCTACATCCTCGACATCCCATGGCACAATTTCAAAGGTCGTAGGGTTAATACTCGCAAACGCAAAGTTCATGTGCGTCAACCCTTCCGTACGAATATGTTCAGGATCAATTCTATTGCAGCGCCTCCCTCTCACATTCGAAGCCGGGTAATATCCAATCTTCCGCCCGGCCGTCTGGCCACCACCGGTACAGGATGGCGGAGGAATGATTTCGCACAAGCCGTAGCCCTGCTGGCACGCAGCATCTGGGTTGGCGCAATGGGCTGTAGAGGTTCCGCACCAGCCCATGTAGGAGCAGCAGAGATTGAGACCGCAGCTGACGGTGCCATTGTAATCGTTAAATTCGCCGCACATGGCAACGGCATCGCATTGAGAGGTGCAATTGCCAGCGCCGCAGTAGGCTGGGCCATAGCCACACCTACCATTCGTACCACAGCAGCTATAGACAGGTGTAAGTCAAGTGCCTCTCACCTCCTAGGAGACGGAGCTCGTACCTGCCATGGGCGCAAGGATTACCAGGGCCGCATAGTACAGCCTGTCTGGAGTGCAAGATATGAGAATCTAAGAAGTCTGTCAAGCGAGTTAGAAAAGGTCATGAACTAAGAAATATAAATGATACTCGCCATTGGCTCGCCCAGAGAGCTCGGGCGCTCTGATCGAAAATCCATTTGCAAAAGATGGAGTAATAACTGCCAAGAACGGAAAAAATAAGAAAGTCCAAGGGACAAGGCTTTGACTGAAAAGCGTCCTCATGATGCAAAGCAGACTTAGAGACTAACGTCAAAGTCCTACTTGCAAAATGCACGGGATGCCACTCTGTTATATCCATCATGTTGAGTAAAACTTTTGAAGCTCATTTCTGTGCTGATGCAGAATGATTTGAAGGATAAGCGCGATAGGCGTTCCCCAGAAGACGTATACAGAGGGATATACATAGTCTAGACTGTCCAGGATGCCAGGAACACCCGATCCCTCCAGTAAGAGGTCATCCAATGTAAGCTGAACGCACATAAGTGAGGTTAACAGCCGTGTTTTCGGCCTCGCCGATTATTTCCTTCCATAAGCTGTCGTCTGAGCGTAGAGGTCAGAAGAGAATAAGCAATATAAGAATAAGCACTACCTCTCTAAGGTCAGGAGAGAATAAGCAAGCACTACGAGAATAGCCGCGGTGAGAATAAGGATTATGAGAATAAGCACTACCTCTCTGGCTCTTCCCTTCCTCGCCGCTTGGCTGATTTAGGCATGGATCAAGTTAAATGTCAGGGTTGACGAAATAAGAAAATCCAACCGAGAGGAACGGCCCGGTAGAGCCGCGGGACTCTAAGCGAGCCAAGGCTCTAATTCGACTTCAATAGCCATTTACGTGATAAATACTAGATATGTAAAATAAATGTCAGTTTCCGCTGGCTCTCCTCTATCTACCCTGTCATTAGAACATTGGCAAATATTGGCATATACATACTTTCCCATAATCACACCCCCAGTAGTCTTCTAGCCCCCAATTGCTCTACTTGACCACAATCTCATACGAAACTCACCACTGTGAAAGTGTGATAAAACGATGGTAGGTACTAGGGACCCGGCACCAACAATCATCCTCTTGGTACGATCATAAAATCCGCAAAAGCACAAGCAACAAGCAACAATGTCCCAACTATTAAGTCTCAGTCTCATCGATTACTGAATACCCGTCATCCTTTGAGCATAGTCCACAACGCCAAGATCGAAAATCTATAAAAACTGGCAATGTACGTACGATATGTTGTTTTTGCATCTTCACTCCCTTAATGAGCGCTATTTACCCTGCCCTCTAACCCCCGTCCTACTTTGCCCTCGATCTCACCCCAAGGTTTGCCAAGAAGGTAAGATATAGGTAAGGTATAGGTAAGATATCAGATATAGGTAAGATATAGCCAAGATACTACTGCTCCGGAATAACACCACTCTCCCCGGCCTTCCTCGGCATCCGAAATCCGAAATCTCAACGCGGTGTCCACAACATTCAATACCATACAATCCCAGCACTCCAGGATCGATCTCCCCCTGTCTTTCTTTGCAATGCTTTTCCCTCGTATATCCCACTTCGAAACAGAAGACAAAGTGTGCATCTATACCCTCCCTCCATCTTTCTCTCACCATCCCCCCTTCCCCCGAGTCCGACCCCTCATCCCCTGCTTCCCCTCACAACAACGCACGCAAA
>Ga0209512_1003555_pt1 | contig 14581 bp, 19 predicted proteins | sample frozenSSSSmetaG_FD_184142 | JGI IMG/M metagenome (GOLD analysis project Ga0209512, IMG submission 184142) | Glacier valley bacterial and archeal communities from Borup Fiord, Nunavut, Canada, to study Microbial Dark Matter (Phase II) -... | ecosystem: Environmental > Aquatic > Freshwater > Ice >... | reverse complement strand
ATTGAGTTGAGCACGAAGCTCCTATCTAAGGGAATACTATCTGCTTATATAGAGGCGTCGTGCCACAGGATATCTCTAGATATCTGGATAACATAATATCCCTAATATCCTTATATCCATCACGTGAGGCGTCGTGCCATAGGATATCTCTGGATATCTGGATAACATATTATCCCTAATATCCTTATATCCATCACGTGATTCTAAGTCCACGTGACATAGCTTTCTGCAGCTAACCGCTTAGCCGTAACAGTAGGGGATTAGACACAAAGGCTTTAAGTAACACGTTACTAGTATGTATAAGATACTGTATTAAGTTGAGCACGAAGCTCCTATCTAAGGAAATACCATGTACTTATATAGAGGCGTCGTGCTAAAGGATATCTCTAGATATCTAGATAACATAATATCTATGATATCCTCATATCCATCACGTGATCCTAAGTCTACATGACATAGCTATCTGCAGCTAACCACTTAGCCGTAACACACTCTTCCTACACAACAGCTCCCTAGCACCATCCTCTTCTAGACCTTCTAGCGCTTTCGCATGAGTCCTGTAGAGCTTTTCTCTCTGCTTGAATTGTCTTTAGCTGTATCATCTTATAAAAATCCTTATTCCTAAGAATCCATCTTATTGTCCATTCTTTCCCTATTATATGTGTAGATCCATCCTTTTGCAGAATTAATTGCGCAGCTTGTCGTATTGCAAATTTTGTAGGGGGTTGCCCTATATAGGTAAGGAATTTGATATATCCCTTTAGGGCATTGTTCTAACTCGTATTTAGGACCTTGTTCTGTCCACCTCTTTAGTTTTGGGCTAGTCGACCCTTCACACGGTGTTGAAGGGTTAATGCTAGAATAAGATGCTTCTAGGCAATTGGGGCTATTTTAAGCATAGGATTGGCTGACAATTCGTCTAGGGCTGTACGAATACGTTCTTCTTGCGCAGCTGTTTTAATTGAAGGCATTTGGGCTTGAATCGTGATATATTAATCTATCTATGGTCATCGTTGACAAAACGCTCGTTTCGCTGAGCCGCACCTACATTGTAGGTGCGGCTTGAGTGGCACGGATAGCTATATCATTACAACATCACAAAAAGCACCAACCAATTTCCCTCCCCCCCGAAACTCACGTGTTCTCAAAAGTTTAACTTCCGAGCTAGTCGACTTAGTCAGCAGACTTGTCTTGCCATGTGGATTCGGACATCACCCATTTCCTTGCACTGGCGCAGAGACCAGGACAAAGTACCCCAACTATCCTCATCGGTTAAGGTTTTTGCGACCGTCTTACTCGCGAAGCTGTCAATTCAACTGTGGACCGTTCCATCATCTACAGCACAACTAGAGAAACATTCTACTAATTCAAGATTAAACTAACGAGATGCTATCTGTTAATCTAGGCGAATATTCACTGAATGTTCTGAGCACCATAGATCTGGACAAGGTCTAGACTGTCCCCCCCGCTCATCTGCTTCATCTGATCCAGCCCTTCTAATGTTCATGTTCGGTGCTTACTTACGTAGTCCGCTGGCTACAGGACGGTAATACTATCCAGTACTACTTGGAAGACCATCCAGCTGCTCGTGATGCGATCGTGATAGCTGTTCAAGAAGTTGCACGCCCGAAGTTCCTGCCAACTCCGGCCCCAACACCTTGCAATAGCGACATAGCTGGCGATTCGGCTTCTACCCCTCTACCCTCTCAGCATATCACACAGGAAGACGAGCATAGCCCTGACGACGACGCTGACCAGACATTGATGGCACGTTGTTTGTCTCTCCAGTTAATTCTATACCAGCCTCACTGCCACTTCCAAGCCCGTTGAACAGAGAATAGGCTTTGTGATATCTGAACTCCTGCCTCAACTGTTGAACTGGGAAAGTAAAGATTGAATTGCATACCATACGAATCTCATGAGCTCCCGTTTTCCGAGACGTGTAAGCTCGATCCGAAGGTCGGTCGCAGTATTGGCAGGCCTCGGAGTGCGTCGTGTGTGCCAACACTGCGGGGGGCCCGTGTGCAAACCTTAAATCTGGCTGTGCCGACATTGTTGGCACGTCGGGAATACCTGGTAGGCCCCTCGTCAAAATAATAACCTTTCGCCGAAATCCTCCTCTTCCTTCAAGCAAAAACAATGGACAGGACACCTGCCGGAGATCCGCGTCTCCAGCAAGTCCCACAAGAGTCGAGAGAGATAGACAGTACTTAACGCAGAAGTTTGAATCAAGAGTCTCGTTGCAGACATACCGCCGCTCGAATTCTTTGTCTTAACGCTGAAGTATTCAGACCTCCCAATCTATATTACATAACTAAACACCATTAAAACACTCCTGCGCAAGCTGCAGCAGATCCCTTAATTACTCTCTTCTGACCCATTGACCAATCGCGAGGAGGACCAGCTGACATCTTTCTTGACCACAATGTCCTTCATTCCATAAGCATGCATATCCTCGTCACTTGCTTTCGACCTAGTGCTCCCCGGCCCAGTTATATCAGTCGTAAGTTGGACCTCATCATCGTTGCGCAATGCGACGTTTTCATGTATGCGGTTCCATTCTCTCATGTTCTTGCGAAATGATTCACGGATAACCTTGACGCGGCGGCCAGAGTTGCTCTGACTCGCATTCTCGAGATCTGTTGAGCGAGTGACAGAGCCGTTCTTCCCGGAAAGGTCAGGAATGGGGGTTCCAGAGGAACCGTTACGGCGCGTGCGCACCGCGGCCCACCATCGTCGGAAAAAGGGCGTCAAGGTTGGCAGACACGCGCAGACAATCCCGATGAACGGTTCGCAGCAAGACCAGATGAAGACATCTGCCATGGCCCATGTCAGGTCGACTGATTTCGTGAGGTGATGGATGGTAATGATCCTGATAATAGATGCAACGCAAACACTTGAAGACTAGTTAGTTGTGAACCATCGGTGACGCAACACCGCGGACTTACAAGCTTCCTAGAAGGAGGACCCCTGTGACGGCTATCTTCTGACTTTGAGGCATTTTCAGTTTGAAGACTACTGATCATTAGCAACACTTCTAAGTATTGTTCTCCACGATACGGACCAATGGGAAATGGGACTATCAGGATGCAGACATCAACCAGCATAGTCCAAATTCCATTTGCGAAGAAGAATAACGGTACATCAATACAGTGGCCGGTCGCGCCTGGCGTTGTGTATTGAGTCTGCAGTACAATATTAGTAGTTTCCATCAAATTCGCACAAGGGACCAACCCAGAAATACTGCAATGGCTGACAGCCCGCGATTATGGTGATGATGATGGTTATCCAGTAACTCAGAACAAGGAAGAGGCAGATGTACAGAGACCAGGTGATCCCAAAAATACGCCGATAGAACATCACGATGGATAGTTTTGTAAATGAAACTGCGGTTGCATATATCATCACATAGGCGAAGAGTATCTGCCCAGGCAATGTCAATACAGTCAGGCGTGTTCCTTGTTGGAGTACGTACTTGCCAAATGGTAGTGAATTGTTCGGCAGTCAGAACCCATAAGTGCTTTCCACCGCCATATGGAAGACCTATAGAATCAGTTCAAAGGTCGGTCTGTTATCGTGGATCTCACATACTGACGAGGCAGCAGATCGCAGTGCCGTGGGCAAAGAGCTGGTTTTGTGAGTACTGAATCTCTCCGGCTAAGATGCATCGATACATACAAGTCCTAAAATCACAAGATAATCATCAATGGCCATGGAAACGCCCTTTTGCTTCGTGCGTGCTATGAGACGAAGAACGACGGCGGCAGTGCCAATGACCATGAGAGAGACGACTGCCTTGACGATGGATCCATTTTGAGTCTCGGATAGATCAACTCCAGGTGGTGGTGGCCCAAAAACTCCGCTCGAAGACATGTTGATGACGTTGAAGGAGGATTCGAAGATCAAAAGGCTGCCGGCGGACAATCTGCGTCCTGCAAAGGAGGACTCTGTAAAGGAAAGTACAATTCAAGAAGCCGAGCGTCTTCTTTTCTTCATAGTATGGGCGTTGATTGTTGCCTCTCTCGGAATATTTGGACGTGAGGATGAGTTACGAGGCTCTTTTTAGTGAAACACGATTGCCCATCGGCAGTTAGATGGAGACAGAAGCTATGCTTTCACTATGCGGGACATGGGACAAATGCAATGTCAGCTCCTAGTGCTATTTGAAACGTATAAGAATGATGGCCCTTGTAACGATTTTTTCGTGAGTGAATTATAATTACTAGGATTGAAAACTGCCAGAGACTGCAATGGAACCCCGTTTACCCGGAGGCTAACGGTACATCCGATTAGGGACTTGTAGGCCTTTGATCTTCAAAATTCTTTACTCATAAAGGTAGCGAGCGACTTTTGTGGAATCCGTATAATGAAGCTCTCGCCGATAGGTACAAGTAACCCCACTCAGGGGCCGTCCCTTTCAAGGGCCACCCATCGCATTCAGAAACTTCAGCGACAGTTCACAGGTCCGCAGCTTAGGACTAGGGTCGGGGCAGCGCAAGGATCGTTTAACTTCCCTGGAAATAACAACACTCAAGTATGGCAGCAGGGGACATTCAAACCTGAACGCATCCCAGTACAAAGCACCTGATTTTGACGCGTCCTGCACGAACTGGACTTGTTCTGGGTGGCGCATTCAGGGGTCGAAGTTCGCGTGCAAAGGGTTGACCAGGTTATTCAACCAGCACGAGCGCGACATACGGGGCGCTCGCGACTCCCCAGCAAATGGGAACCATCCGCGGCAACTCGGGGGGGCGCTGAGACATACTCTATTGTCCTGTATCGATGGTCGTTCTCCGCCCCATCGCACAGCCGTGGAGCGCGGATGGCTCCGCGACGGGTGTGAGAACCTTTTTCTGATGCGAGTACGACGTTGTTCTCCCCGCCGCCTGCAACGAACAGACGGACCGCGGAGACATGAATCATGCCCAACTTGCACAAGCTAGGGAAATCCTTTACCAAAATAGGCCTAGTGAGCCCCTTGGCCTTATTTGGTAGTTGTAACGCTCATTTTTGCCTTGCAGCCAATTTTATACTAAATTACAACTAATCTGGCTTTACAATATAATTAGCAGAGGGTTGATGTCCTAAGGGTATGGATCTACAGGAGATGGGAGTGAAAGATTGCATTGCTCACAGAGAGCTTCGGCTTTCTTTCCTCGTTGACACAGGTCGAGACAAAAAACTGGGCGCATGCATGATGATCCATGTTCAGAGATACAGCACTCGCTGGAGTCGTGGCCCAATCCATGCATAACAACATCCGCCAAGCTGGTCAAGAGCGCCGAATGGGACATGCTCCTGACAAGCTACTCAATCTGTCTATTTCCAAATGAACACCGGGTGTTGGAGACGCTGCAGCCGAGCCTAGAATCAGGCGATTCCAAGCACCATCTGTGCAGGACAATTGCCAGGAAGCGGTCCCATAATATTGTGCAAGTACTACATAATCCTGGTTCTCTCTCGAAAAACCCCCATACATCGCCAAGGTCCCCAGGGCTGCCACGCTCACGCTATTGGAATCAGTCGGGCTTGCACTTGACATGCTTCTACTCGGTAGGGCCTCACCGCTGGAAACCTGAGACAATTGATTCTCTATACATACCTGGTTTTTCCACGTTCCTCGCTTTCACCGTTTTGGATGCAGCAGCAACTGTACGCAACAAAAAATGCCTTCGCCAGAAGCCCACGCGACGCATGGCACAGGCAACCCGGCCAATTGGGTTCCACTCAAGGAAGAACCAGCTCTCACACGGAGAAAGCTCAAAATTGTTTGTATAGGTGCTGGGTACTCTGGCTTGACCTTGGCGCACAAGATTCAGCACGAATGCAAGCTCGAAGATGAAATCGACCTTCAAATCTACGAGAAGAACCCCGAGGTTGGAGGAACATGGTATGAGAATACGTATCCTGGCGCGGCCTGGTAAGTTCCTTTTGACGACCGTCCAATGACTGCCAAAGCTAACAGAGCGAAGTGATATTCCAGCTCGTAAGTACCGCAGTGAGATATGCACCCGTACTGCCAAGTGACCAGCAAAACAGATGCCTACACATTTCTTTTCGAAGCAAACCCAGATTGGTCGAAATTCTACCCTCCTGGGCCCGAGATCGAAGCATACATTAAACGGACCGCCAAAAAATACAACTTGGACAAACACGTCTCATTCAATTCCAGAATACTTGAAACAATCTGGGACGATGAGGTGGGAAAGTGGAAGATTAAGATCGACGTTAATGGCTCAGTCAAGGAGGACGAGGCAGATATTCTTGTGAATGGAGCGGGTTTCCTCAAGTAGGTTGCAAAACTGTACCTGCCTTTGGGCAATACTGATCGTGCACTTCAGCAAGTGGAAAATGCCTGACATACTTGGCTTGGCTGACTTTAAAGGGAAGCTGGTACACAGTGCTAGATGGTATGTGACGCCTCGGGAGGCAAAACCTATTCAGTCTGACAAAGTGACAGGGACAACTCTTACGACTGGACCGGGAAGAAAGTTGCCGTCATTGGTAACGGTTCTTCTGGCATTCAAATTGTTCCAGCAATGCAGCCGAAAGCATCGCAATTGGTGACATATGTCCGGAACCCTACCTGGATCTCAATCAACTTTTGCGCAGACAAAGCCCAAGATGGCAAGAATTTCACTTACACGGAAGAGCAGAAGAAGATGTTCAGAGAAGATCCAGAAGCTCTTTTCGCGCTGCGAAAAGAGCTCGAGGCGTCGTAAGTCACATATGCCTAGCCTGCCTTTGGGTTCCTCCCCCCAAGAAGTCGGACTGACTTGCTTGTTATCACCTGGTAGTGTTAATGCTTTCTTCTTCGGCATGTACGTCGGACATCCATTCCAGCAAGGACTCGAAGCAGCATGCAAGGCTCAAATGAGCGAAATCCTCAAAGATCGCCCTGATATAGCTAAACTCATGATCCCGGAATTCCACCCAGGATGCCGCCGCCTGACACCTGGAGACGGCTATCTAGAATCTTTGCAGCAACCCAACGCAAGCGTGTGCTGGTCTCCTATCGAAAAGATTACGGAGAAAGGCATCAAGACCTCCGAAGGGGAAGAGGAATTCGATATGATAGTCTGCGCAACTGGTTTCGACACCACATTCATTCCTGGGTGGAAACTTGTCGGGTTGAACGGCGCGACGCTTGAGGAAAGATGGAAGGCCGACCCCGGCGCATTTTTTGCCGTCCAGGTGGATACCATGCCAAACTACTACATGTTCAACGGCCCCAACTGCCCGATCTCTCACGGCTCGGTTCTAACACAGATTTCCTGGACCTGCGACTACATTCTTCGCTGGGCTAAGAAGATGGCTACCCAAGACATCAAGTATGTCTCCCTGGCATTTCTAGTACAAGTTGAAGATGCAACAGCTAACGGAACATGATTACAGATCGATCACCCCCAAAGCTGAAAGTGTTGCCGACTTCAACACCTACTCCCAAGAATTTCTCAAACGCACCGTCTGGGGAGACAAATGTCGCTCATGGTACAAGAACGGCAAAGAAACAGGTACCGTGACGGGCACCTATGCCGGCTCCATTCTCCACTTCAAGGATGCCTTGGAGAACATCGGCTCCGAGCATTTTGACTTCACCTGGCAGAGCAAGAACCGCTTCAGGTGGTTGGGCAATGGGCAGAGCATTAGAGACGAGAATGGAATGGGCCAGTTGGCATATTACATGGACGATCTGAAATTTTAGAGACTAGACGTGTCACATTAGCACATGTAGATATGGAATCTTGCTTTATCGTGTGATGCGAGTGTTCTCAGGCCCTAACATTATTCTCCCCCAATCACGGCGTGATTGGGTTTTTCTAACCCCATACCAGAGCCCACAAACACTTGCTAATTGCTTTAAAATTCATTGTACAATATCGTCCATTCTTATAGATGATCAAAGCCACATCTGCGCCGGATAATTCCCCATACTCATATATCTTTTTGATCAAAGTGCTTTTCCTTCTGGATGCATTCTCGCTTCGTCGTCTCCCTGCTTTGCCCATGGATAGAAATTTTGTGTGACACGGTTAAAGGCCTGATGATGTCTCTTATAATTATTAGAATTGTACCTGCAGATCTTGAAATAGTCGCAGGCTGCTGCTGGCATTTCGTGGCGAGTAACGGCTATTTAAAGAGACCCTTACCCACGAGATCGAATTAAAAGGAACGAAGTGGAACGCGGGTTTATCGCAATATTAAGGGATGTTACCACCCAAAGACATCGTGAATTAGGGGGCCATCATCCATTGTGACGATGACATGCTTACAGATGGACCCCATTGTTGAGCTAAGAATTTCAGCTTCAGTCAACTATGCTGTCGACGGTTGTGGCAGTGCTGTGGCAGTGTAGTGAGTCATGCATATGACTCACATTGCACACTGCATTCTATATAACGAGCTTGTATTCTACAGTTCTGTAGTTTTCAATCAATCAATTCAATTTTATACAATGCGCAGGTTGCACCGCAACTTTCAATCTCAACAGCACAGAGGAGGAGACCACGCACAGAGAAGGAGACCACGCACAGAAGGAGAGCAAGCACAAAAAGGGAGGACAACACAGAGAAGGAGATAGTATTGGAAGATCTGAAATTTGACTGGTGTCAAGTAACCCCTTTTCCTACTCACAGACTGGAAGGCTCGCACTCCCACGAAGAAGCATGCAACGGTTGAATACTTTCTCGGCCTCGGTCGTCCTGCATTCAAATGCCTCCCTAAATGCCCGCTTGAACACCCCCAGAGCGAAATTGGCGCCACAACGTGAACAGAAACTTAATCACGATAAATAATTGCGGTCTTTCGTCATCAACGAAGGAGAGGTCCCGGTTACCTTAAGGTGATTACCAGGGGGAAAGGAAAGGATGGCGGTGGAGAATATCTGTCGCCCTTCACTCATATAATGTCTCGAAGGACAGCGATCAGAGCTTGGACTGTATAGGTAGATCTGCCACCTTGTCTTATCGACAGATACATTCCAACTGGCGAGATTGATGAAAGATCATGCAGTAGGGCTGTGGAAATCCACGAATTCATACCAGACGAATGACAAGGGGAGAGACGCAGTTGGTACTTTTTTTTCCTACTGTAATTCCTCTCAGATCACCGAACAGCAATGTTGTTTTGTGCATTCGCTCTGCATTGTACATTGCATCCTATTCCCTTCTGATTCGTTCTCCTTTTCCTCCAGGCAATTCCTAATACACAACAGCTTGATTTTTGCAACGAGATGAGCAACGAAACACGGCTAGTTAATCAATCTACATTTGAAAGCTGCTGGGTTCCCCACGTTCGAACCTAGCCCTGGGGTAAAATCATTTCCCTACGCATTATCCACCATGATTGCGTAGCTCAGCTTTGTTATACTTTATGCCTCAGTTGATCGCAACCAAAAGATTCATTATGGAATGTGGAGCAAAGGAGGATACTCTTACAGACAGTATAGAGAAATCTAGGTAGTTGGACTTGATTAATCAATGTAAGAATAAGGCGCAATTCCCGTGCATCTCATCTGAGTCATTGCCGCTTCATATCTAGCACAAAGGATCGGAGGGGGTTACGGTACGTACTGTAAATGACTACTGTAAATGGCACGGCACCGGAATATGCACAGCACCGAGACAGGTACAGTACTGTAATAGGTTGTGGAGAATCGTTCGTGTAAAAATTGCTTCATTATGGAATGTGGAGCAAAGGAGGATAATCTTACAGATCGTATAGAGAAATCTAGGTAGTTGGACTTGACTAAGCATTGTAGAGATTGGAATAACGTAAAGGTTGTAATATAGTAGACTCCTTTTGACGGTTCTGAAGAGTATGTTATGAATGCCTCCTGGTTTATTCCAAAGTTGCTAGGGAATAGGAGAGATTGCTGACTAAGGGCATATTACATAGTTGGTGATATTCGGCCGGCGAATGTGCTGCGTGATCCAAATCATCCAACATGACTGGGCCATCCAACAGAGCGCCATCCCATCAACTTGAGGGCCATCATCTCTAAGGTGGCATTTATCTCAACCTCTAATATCAGACAGCTATCGAGCCACTGAGCAGCTGACTTGATACCAGTCATTATTGATCTTTGGAAAGAGAGCAAAGGAATTGCTAAATCTACAGAAACGCGCTGAGGATATTTTTAGAATTGGGTTCTGGTTCAAATCAGGCACCCCATCATCTTGTGTACAAGGGCCAAGGGAACTCCCGGAGGTAGCTGATACTTTGCTGCAACTGCGAGCGGGTCACCGCACCTCCCACATCGTTGTTTCCATGATCTCTTCTTATTAGTGACCTGAGAGGGCATTGCATTGTTGCAGGGCCTAAATTCAGACATAGTGTTCCTGTGAAGACTCACTTCAAAGTAATACGTTCTGTAGTTTATTATCAGGAGGCTGGTTCGTTGAGAGCAACAAATTCGAATGGGTGCGAGAGTACAAGACGGGATGGTTCTAAGGGGTCCTAATCTGGAATCGATTCGCAAGGTCAAGGGAAAACGAGGCCACCATGTACCAGCCTCGAGCACTCACTCCAACCAATGCATGCTTCGACTAGATCAATGCTCATACAGATAGGAAGCTAGCGGTTGCCAAGATAAGTCTCGTCTTTGAGCAATGCAGAGGGCAATCTATGGCCTCCTCTCCTACCCCCACATCCAGGGCGGCGCCTAGAGAGAGCATGCACAGTCCTTTTCCAAAACAAAGCCTATGGCGTGATCTCGTTGCATGCCTTATAATTCACGAACGCTAGCAATATGTACATAACTACTAGTTTACGCCGTGGCAACAAATGTCCTCTGGGAACATCTCTTTTCTCTTCCTCTTCTGTAGAGCCACTCTTCATCATACGACGAGAAATTTCATATGGCTATTTGATATCATGGCTGCTCAAAACCCCCTTCCTCCTCTATCAATGAGCCAGACAAAGGAAGATCTGCTCAGATACCTGGGCATGAGCTCCGACATGTATGCTCTGATGGCTGTAAGTCTTCCTTTTACCTTGGAATTCAACCTTCTCATTACCAGCATACCATTTGGAATGATTCCTCCGTCTGCCGACTCTACTCCTATTCCCATTCTATACTTCCCGGCTTACCTACATGGCATACGTGGGCCTTAACATACAACAAAAGACAAGCTAACGATTTATCCCCACACAGAATGAAACCGACGGTATCTACGCCTGGGTCACCAACAGTCCCCACCACTTCAAGCCCAACGGCCGGCTCTCGCCGCCCTTCGACTGGAACGATATCACAGAGCAGGGCAAGTGGGACGCCATGGAACTGCTCGCCGGCAGCGGGGACACGAGGACTGCCGCATTCTGGAGTCTCGGAAATTCCAGCGATCCGCCCAACTGGATCGCGAAGTGGTTCCTCTACCACAAATTCCGGTACCGCGACGGGAGGAACCGCGCCAGAGACGCGGATAAGGGTGCTAAGAGGCATCGCAATTCCGGTAGTGACAGCAAGAGCTCGAAGGCGAAGATGAAGGTGCCGCAACAGGCTGCGGAGATGGGTGTGTCCAGTGTGTCTGCTTCGGGAAGCCCAGTCGCGGGTATGTCCAACGAATAGTCATTTATTCGAGTGGGTGCCGGAGCCATGGTATGGAGAACCCAATACCTGGCTCTGACAATACCTGGTTCTGCGCCTGATTTGCGCTACTCTGGCTCTTGTGGTGAGATCGAGTAGCTAATGTCCTGTGTCTGCAGTGCCTTACGCGTCTCCGCCGACTCTACCGCCCAGCGATGATTACGCCAACGAGCAGGACGACACCTCGAGCGAGGAGGCGGAGCTCATGAGGCAGTATAAAGAATATGCCGATGTCAATGGACTCTTCTTCGATCCGGTCAAGAATCTCTGGGTGCCGAAATAGGGGGCTGGCGACGATCGGCATCTGCCTATTTCACTTTACCATAGGTTCACATAAAGCCTTGCCGACTACCAGGGCCCATGCGACCATCGAGGCGTTCGAGCTCTTAGCTTCATCGCCATGGAAGTTCTGGGCCAATTCCTGAGATGACGCATCTCGCCCCATTTGAAAGCGATGGGCCTGAGGATGCTGAGGAATGGAATCTCTTCGACACCTTTCTCAGCAAAGACTAGGAGAGTTGGCATGATCCTCAGGACTTGAGTAAGATGCTAACAAAATGGGAGAAATACGTGGTATGAAGGCTTCTCATAGAACCGTGTCTCCCACTTGACATTCCCCTTTTTCACCTCACAACCCGGCTGATCCCTTTTTGCTTCCTTGAATGTCACTTTACTAAAATGTCTGCTTCGATCCAGAAACTTTCCACTTATGACGATAATGATCCCAACGAACACGAAAAAGAGCTCAAGGGCAAGATTGGAGAAAAGGGCATGCAGGTTACGGCGACTACAGAAACAGGCATGAACGAGCCCGCCTAGCGTTTGGAACTTTAGCATCAGGGGCATTTTCGGAGAGACATGAAAGAAGGCGGATCATAATGTACGTAGGAATTGGGCAATATCATCCTCTGTATCGCGTTTTGCAGTCGCAGCTCCCTCACTCCATAACCACATTGGAAGCTGCACTCCCGCATCACGACAACTATCCGACATCTACTCCCCTCGGCGTTCCCAGGGACCCCATCCCATCTCATCATCACTAACCCTCCATGCGCTCTCCCCTACCTCCCTCCTGACAAACACACATCACCTGGTGCAAACAAACGCACGCCGCGCATCCGCGTATCAAGAGCGGAGCATCGCCTTCCCCACATCGTGGAAGCCATGACTGATGTCGTACGGGGCGTACGGGGGGCTGGCACCCCCGGGCAACTGTTTGATAGGGGATATTCGACCTCTTGTTGAACATCGGGTATTTCGCCCATCCGTTCCCCCTATTCTGGGGCCCGGGTCACGTGACCCAGGCGGATCGACGAGATGAAGATCAACGAGATGAAGAGTCTTCACCCTATGCCAAGACCAGTGATCGCCCTATTCAATGGGCACATAAATATATATATATTCATAGACTATATAGATTTATAATACATGCTTTTATCAATCGATCTTCCGTGCCACCATACTATTCAGTATAGTGTTCAACAGGTTATGAGCCTAGATGCAATAGACATCTAACAAAATTGATACTAAAACTCTCATTTGAGAGAACCTAGCAGCATCACCAGAATTTGAGACTATTCAGAATGTCTCAATCTCAAACAGATAAATCGGCTGAATCCTAGTCCACATTTAATTGGGTTGCCTCTAACAAACTCAAGGACAGCGGCGACTATGCCGTATGGAAAAGCTAAGTGAGAAAAGCCCTCACAAATGCTAATGTATACGCATACGTCGTAGGCAAAGGCAAGGGCATAAAACCAAGCTCATACGATTTAGACGACGAATTCGACGATGATACTGAATATGCGAAATGGATTAAGGGCAATACACGAGCCCACTAAATCATCTATTGAACTTGTGGCCCCAATGCCATGAGAGCCATCCAACTAACGGATGACGCCGCAGATGCTTAGAAAATTCTCAAGGACTGATATGAGGCTAAAGGCTTCTTTCTCATTAGCTAATATATTAAGGAATTCCTCTTAATGACATACAACGAATCACAGGATATCGCCGCATTTAATAGCACGTTTAAGGACATGCTCGCTAAGATGCTTAACGCCAGCCTTAAGCCTTTTTCTCTAACATTTCTAATAACCCTATACCTCTAATGGGTTGGCCACGCATACCCAACTTAGGCTGAACGACAGAGAAGTGTTCTAAGAACTCTCACAAATACTAGAACTAAACTAATTTAGCAAACCCTCGAAGATATGATGACAGACCTCGTTGATGAGAATCGAGCTATCACTAATGCCGCCTAAAATGGGAACGGCACTAGCATTTCCATGTATGGAAATAGGCTGTAGCCTCAACACTGCAAAAGCAAAACGAATGCACTAAATAGGGGCCCATTAGACAAAAAGTGCACCCATTGCCACAAGGACGGCCATCTTAAAAGGGATTGCTATCTTAAATACCCTGAAAAGAGAGAGGAGTATATGAAAAGAAGGGGGATAACACTAAACAACGAGAGGGGATTCGCAAATATGAGAAAAGAGAGCACATTCTTAACACTAAAGCAAGTTAGTATAGCGGCCATCTAAGACGAAGACCTGCCTAGGGGCAATTCGACTTCCTAGACTAGGACCATTAAATCCTTAGATTAGATCCTTAATATAGGGGTAAGCCACCACATGTGCAACGACTAGAACATGTTCATTAAATATAGAATAAATACAAACCTAGCAAATACAATTGCAACAGTGGGGGTAAATACTTAGGCTGAAGGATATGGAACAGTCTAAATCACCACCCTCTAAACGGATGATATGACAATTAAGATCACCCTTAACGATGTATTCTATATGCCGAACCTTAGAGTCAATCTCCTATCTAGCCTAACCACAGGGATGGAGTCCGCCTTCGTACGGCAACGAGCCCGACCCGGCCCTAACTGTATGGGCCCTGACCCCCCTACTGGCGCTCGGGCCACCCCGCCGCCTATTCCAAACTGGGATCGTACCGGCACCGACCTGCCTGCCGCCACACCCC
>Ga0209512_1003553_pt1 | contig 14585 bp, 12 predicted proteins | sample frozenSSSSmetaG_FD_184142 | JGI IMG/M metagenome (GOLD analysis project Ga0209512, IMG submission 184142) | Glacier valley bacterial and archeal communities from Borup Fiord, Nunavut, Canada, to study Microbial Dark Matter (Phase II) -... | ecosystem: Environmental > Aquatic > Freshwater > Ice >... | reverse complement strand
TCATTCCAAATCATATTCTCTGATAATTAAAATTAACCTTTTTTAGACATTAAAACGCCGAGGGAGAGGATAACTCCCAGTGCAATCCCCAGTAAAGCGGCAAAGAGCACCTGGAACTCTACCGGTAAAAGAAAAGTGATTGTGTGTGCCGGAATCCAGAAGAAAGGAATCGTCTTCTTAAAAATAAAATTCCACTGCACTTTCCAGTCAAGCTTTGCAATAATATCTCCCATCTTGATGGGTTTCAGCAAACCGGCTACTGTACCGCCATTCTTTATAATGTGGGTATCCGTAATCTTATGAAGCGTCATCATCACAGGCGCATAGATCAAGTTCAACGTAACGCTGATCGTAAATGCCGTTAAGATACGCAATCCAGAAATGGGACCACCCAACGATTCAGCAGCTCCTTCAATGCCGAGCGCCTTTAAAAAAGCAGGAGCACCAGCCGAAAAGATTTTAAAAGCCATCACAATCGTTATTCCTAAAAAGCCCCAGACAATGGCGCGTGGCAGCAGTCCAAATCCTTTTTTATTGTAGACACCTTCCCGTAATCTTAAACCGATCGACTCGCCCATTGTCGCCAGTATCGCAAATTTAAGAAATCCAATCAGAAAAGGATGCGCCGCGTTCGTTGTTTTATACCCGGAATAGATCTCCGGAGAAATAAAGAACGGGCAAAACAGCACTAAAATAAAAATCAAAAAGTAAAAATCATTTTTCTTCATCTGAGGATAGTATTAAAAATTAATGGTCATTTGGTGGTCATTCATAGTCATTGAGTAGTCATTAATGGTCATTGAATGGTCATTTGGTGGTCATTGAATGGTTATTAAATGGTCATTTGATAGTCATTTGATAGTCATTTATGGTCATTGAATGGTCATTGGTGGTCATTGAATGGTCATTGATGGTCATTGATGGTCATTGATGGTCATTGATGGTCATTAAGTAAGTTTTAAATGACTATAAATGACAACTTTCTGACTATAAATGACTATTAATGACATCTTAATGACTATAAATGACTTTTAATGACATCTTAATGACTATAAATGACTATAAATGACATCCAAATGACTATGAATGACTATGAATCCCATATACAAGCTGATCGGCAATAATTTCGAGTCCTACCTTTGTGAGGTTTGTTCTTGCATCGGGAATATCCTGCACATCAATCACAAAGAAAGCACTGTCGCCATCGTTAACAACCCGCCCGTAAGCATTCGTAAAGTTGACACCTGCTTTGACGATCTCTTTAAGCAATTCATCAAGTCCTCCGGGTTTGTCTTCCATTTTAACCACGACAATCTCGCGCAATGCAGCCGACATTCCATTCTCGTTCAGCAGCTGATATGCCAACTCAGGATTCGAAACCACAAGGTTTAAGATTCCCCATCCGTTGGCAGTATGATTGAGGTGCAATGAACGGATATTGATATCTGCCGCTTTTAACACAGCTGTCACCTTTTCGAGGTGACCCAGTTTATTCTCCAAAAAAATAGATACCTGATAAGTCATAGTCTGATGTATTATTAATAGTTCAATCTTTATTCAATTCTTGGATATCCCTAATGCAAGTCATTCGATTGTCATTTTTTGTCATTAAGTGGTCATTTGGTTGTCATTTGGTGGTCATTTAGTGGTCATTTAGCATGTTTTTAATGACAATTTAAGACTCAATGACCTTTTAATGATTCAATGACCTTTTCAATGACAATTTAATGACTCAATGACAATTAATGACCTTTTCAATGACAATTTAATGACCCAATGACAATTAATGACCTAATGACAATTAATGACCTAATGACCTTTTCAATGACAATTTTCATTTCATCCTGTGATCAAAAACCCTGACAGCCTTTCCTTCGGTTTTGGGTATCGAACCCGGTTCAACCAATTTGATAAGCGGACGAACAAGTACTTCATCGCGAATAAGGCGGGTGATGTATTTCTGAAGTTTATCCAGGAACGCAAGATCACCTTTGAACCACTCTTTTTTCACTTCCACTTCAACAATCATTTCATCCTGATCGTCAATTGTTTCAAGCGTAATCCGGTAATCATCACCAACTTCAGGTAATTTCATCAGCACCCCTTCGATCTGCATCGGAAATACATTGCAACCTTTGATGATAAACATATCATCCGAACGTCCGGCAATACGGTCCAAACGACGATGGGTCCGTCCGCATTTGCATTGACCGGGAAGGAACCGTGTTAAATCGCGCGTACGATAGCGGATGACCGGCATTGCTACACGGTCGAGTGTCGTCATTACCAATTCACCGATTTCACCATCAGCAACAGGTTGCAAAGTGATCGGATCAATGATTTCGACCACATAAGCATCTTCCCAGATGTGCAAACCATTTTGTTCGGTACATTCGAAAGCCACTCCCGGACCATTCATTTCCGAAAGGCCAAATGAGTTATAAGCTTTCACCCCAAACATCTCTTCAATGCGCTGCCGGTGTTCTTCGGTATGTGGTTCAGCGCCAATTACCAAAGTATGAAGCTGAGTATCTTTTCGCGGATCAAGTCCCTCTTCTTTAAACACATCGAACAAACGTCCAAGGTAACTTGGAATCGCATGAGCAACAGTAGTTCCATAATCGCGCATCAGTTTGATCTGCCGAAGACTGTTTCCTGCACCCGCAGGGATACTTAAACAACCCAATTTTTCGACACCATATTGAAATCCAAGACCACCTGTAAACAGTCCGTAACCCGCCATGTTCTGAAACACATCGGTATCGCGAACTCCGGCAGCAAAAAGCGATCGTGCCATCAGGTTTGCCCAGCTTGCAAGGTCGTGATGATTGTGATAAACAACCGTCGGATTTCCTGTTGTTCCGCTTGAACTATGCAAACGAACCACTTCACGTTTATCGACGGAGAGAAATCCCCACGGGAAATCGTTCCTTAAATCTTCTTTGGTTGTAAACGGAAGTTCACGAATCTGATCAATCGAATGAATCCCCGATTTGATCGCTTTACCGATTTCAGGAACCCTCCCGTAATACGAAGAATTTACAGCCTGTTGCAATGTCGTCATCAACCTTTCAACCTGAAGCTTCTCCAGGTTTTTCCGGTCAAGAACTTCTAACTCTTTTTCCCAATACATAAGTCGTATATTAAAAGAACCAGGTCATGATCAACCTCATCCCATTATTAGTTGCCGAATGATTATCAGCATATAGTCCATTCTCAAAATTAAACTCGCCTACACCGTAAGCGGCGGTTGTCCGTTCGTATTCCGCGGTTAGCAGAAATTTCGGAACGCTGTACGAAATGGAAGGACTTACACGAACCATATTCATGATGTTCATACCACATCCCCAAACATCTGCTTTCCCGCCCTTACTTGCCAACGGATCTGCACTTCCAAGATTTTCAAGATATCCTAAAAACAATCCCGGTTTCCATTTGGTTCCATAGGTGATATTAAACAAGGTCGAATAACTGCTGATATTTGTATAAGTCTCTTTTCCCGTTTGAGGATTATAGGTTTCAACGCCATAACCGCCAATTAATGTCAGATGCGCCATGTTCTGACCGTAATAACCTTTGAGCAACATCATCAGTTTCCCCGATGAATATCGACCATAACCCATGAGTGATGTACTATTGAGACATTCATCGGTCACATAAATCTTTCCATCGCTGCCAGTTGTCGAAACGCGTGGTTTGATACGGTTAAAATCGATTCCGGCACCAAGCGTCCATGCTTTTTTATTGTATTCAAAGCTGAAAACTGTTTCAGGGATGACGGCATCTCTTTTATAGGTATTCGATGAACCGATTGGTCCGACCGATAAGTATTGCTGCTGATACAATCCGGTGGCAGATAAGGTAAAAGAACCGGCTTTGTAATCGAATCGCACCTGCGGACTGCGGTTAAAAGGCTGAAAAGGAGTTCCTGTATTTAATGCACCGATACGCGGGAAAGCATCGCCGCTAAAAAAAGGGTGCCACGTCTGTCCGACAAGGAGTTTTGTTTTTGTCCATGTAAAAAGGGTGTACGCTTTACGAAGCCTGATCAGAAATATTTCGGGTTTTCCGGCAAAATCAACTTCAATACAGCCTGTTGTTTTAGCGCCAAATATTTCGGGACCATTGATGTTTACCCCACCACGGGTGACGACCGAAACAAAATTGGCTGTTGTTTGCTCATTGATATCCTTACCATTGGCATCGGTTCCGATATAGTTGGGAAAGAGGTAAAAAACGTCCTGAAATGCATTGAGACCTTTGTAGGTGTCGAGGTAAAAATCGCTTCGTACAAAGCCGTAGAACGATACAGGATTTTCTTTTTTTACCTCTTGTGAAATGGCTACCAACGGCAGCAGAAAGAGTAAGCACCCAATCAATTTAATCATATAAATTTGTTTGTCAGCAAGTTAAGCCGAAAAATTAAACAACTGTATTTGAATCAATTATGTGTCCGTTAGTTTATCGAACAACAATTGCCCACAAAAATAGGAAAAATAAATAAATTACAGTGTTTACCTGAACAAACAAAACAAATTGCGGCTCTTTTATTACAAATTAAAAGGAAAGAAGTTATAAATCTGATTGTTTGATTAAAATAATGGTTATCCGTAATTCTCACTCATGTCATTAATGGTCATTAAAGAAGGTCGTTTTTGGGTCATTGAAATGACAATGAATGACGATTAATGATTTATGCGAATCAAGGGTTGGATTTTTAAACCCGAAGGGTTGTAATGATTGTAGAAATTATTGGATAAAGCAGCTTTAAACCACGTAGTGGTGACATAAATCTGTCATGCCTTCGGCATTTTAATGCTTTTTCATCCAACTTAGCTATAATAATATCATGCCTTCGGCATTATCATCTTAATTATTTATCAACTCTTGATTCGCATGATTTCTTAATGATAAATGACTTCTTAATGACTATAAATGACCTTAATGACTACAATTGCTTGTAAAAAATAAAATTCAAAATAGAAAGGGTTCACATATTCTTCACAATCCTGGAAATTGTGTCTCTGAACCTTTCAATCTCTTCGGAAGGGATTGTTTCGAGGATTCTGGCTTCACATTCGTTCCTGACCTCATCGATCTTACTGCGAACCACCTTTCCCTTTAGTGTAAGGCACAATGTGATGGCACGCCTGTCGGTCGCATCGGTATTTCGGTCGAGGTATCCGTTCACAACCAGTTTATCGACCACACGACTGATCCGCGAAAGCGAAAGACCCATGTTCTTCGCCAATTCAGGACTGCTTAAACCCGCACAATTGTCGAGTGCCGAGAAGAAAAGCAATTCCGACTGCGAAATATTCAGATCGTCCATCAACTGTTGATCGACTCGTGCGCATTTTTTCTTCATCTCATACACCATACTCAGTATTCCAGCCGTCGGTTCCATTGTCGTAAAATTTCTTTTTCGCAAAACTACAAAGAAGACAACTATTTACAAACACATTTTTTGCTAATAGCAAATATTTTTATTGAAAACCTTTTTTATTCCAAACTATTCAATACATTTGCACAACAATTATTGCTATTAGCATGTTTTTAAATAAAGAACTTTAAAATTTAAATATTATGGCACTTGAACATTTAACAAAAGAGAGTTTCAAAGAAAAAGTATTCAATTTTGAATTGAACAAAGAGTGGAAATTTGAAGGAACAGTACCCGCCATCATCGATTTTTATGCCGACTGGTGTGGCCCATGTAAAACGGTTGCCCCTATCCTCGAAGAGTTGCAGGCGGAATATGGTGAGAAACTGACTATTTTCAAGGTAAATACAGAAGAACAGCAGGAATTATCATCGATGTTTGGTATCCAGAGCATTCCTTCTATCCTGTTTATTCCGCTTGACGGGCAGCCACAGATGTCGTTGGGCGCTTTACCCAAAGATACCTTCAAAACCGCCATCAGCGATGTTCTGAAAGTCTCGTTGAATTAATATTCAACTGAGTTCGATAGACGACAAAGTATAAAATGCTTGAAAAGCAATAAGGTAATAAGGTTTAAGTGGCTACTGGTCCAAATATTGCTACTAAGGTAAGGTTCATAAAATAAGGTTTTAAAACCTTATCTTGTTTTTCAACCTCAGTAGAAGGCATATTAGAAATAGGAAATGACCTTATTACCTTATTTTCAGAAAATTAAACCAATCAAATTAATCACAAATGAAACAAGATATTAGTATTTCCTGGAAAAATGGGATGGCATTCGAAGCCGATGTGAACGGACATAAAATGATGCTTGATGCAGGCGAACAAGTCGGCGGAAAAGACCTTGGACCACGTCCGAAACCTTTGATGCTGGTTGCACTTGCCGGATGTACCGGAATGGATGTTGTTTCGATCCTTGCAAAGATGAGGGTTGAACTCGATAATTTCGATGTGAAAGTCGAGGGAGAGCAATCGGAAGAACAACCGGTTCATTATACGAGTATGCACATCATCTACGAATTCTGGGGAAAGGATCTCCCGGTTGAAAAACTCGAAAAAGCAATCAACCTATCGCACGAACGCTACTGCGGTGTTTCGGCTGTTTATCGCAAAGCGATGCCGGTAACTCACGAAATGGTGGTGCACGACACAAAATAAAAAACGGAAGTAAGACTTAGTCCGATGTAAAAAATGATCGCCCGATTTGTTCATATCCTGAATAAATCGGGCGATTGCTTTATTACTTAATTATTTTACAATTGTCCCCTTTTTGTCTCCCTGCATTCTGATTGGTTCTATCATAAGCGGGTTAATTTTGCACAATAGATTTTTGAATAACTTTTACAAAAGTAATAATTTAGTTTTCTGATTCCTTTAAGTACCGATTCCGGAAATTTATTGTTAATATTGAAATTATTAAAAAAACTTATTTTTAAATTATCAAATAATATATTGTATATGAGAAAGATCGTCGTTTGCTTAGTTGTTCTGATGGCTGTAATATTTAATTCCTGCTCACCCGTTGAAGAAGAATCGTTTCAGGAATCATTCCTGATAGGAAGTTGGGTGTCGGGAACACTCCATTACAAATACCAGAGTAATAAAACCGGTACAACCTGGGATACCAGCGATGATGTATCAGAAGCCGAAGGCCAGGCTTTTACGTGGACGCTTTCTCAATCTGAATTAACCCATATTCACATTATCGAAACAGGCGGAAGTGTGCCCAAAGTATATACTGTAACAGAGCTGACTGCCACCACCTTAAAATACAAAGACAGCTTTGGCAAAACGTATTCATTTACAAAGTAAGCCAAACGTGTGAAAAAGAACCTCAAAAGGATACTGATCCTGCTTTCGGTGTTGTTATTCCTGCTGATATTAGCCATTGGTATTGTTGTATGGTCTGTGTTTACACCTGAAAAGTTAACGCCGTTGGTTCGCACACAGGCGGCCAAATATATCAACTGTAAAACAGAAATCGGAGAAGTGGAGCTCACCTTTTTCAGCACCTTTCCCCGTTTTGGACTTAAAGTAAACCATTTTGCATTGATAAATCCGATACCCAATTCCCCGGCCGATACGCTTGTTCGTGCCGGACAGTTTGTGGGCATTGTCGATGTGGCAGCACTGTGGAAACGCGATGAATTGGTGCTAACCGGTTTGCAGATCAGTAACGGAACTGTCAATGCATTTATTGATAGTTTGGGACTTACCAATTTCGATATTGTTCGTGCCGATACAATGGCTTCGGTTGCCGATACCGCTCAATCTGCGATGCCTTTTAAATTTATAAACATTGCGGATGTCGCATTGAAAAACATCAACATTTCGTACATCGATCAATCGCAGAAACTACAGGCAGGGGTAAATAATATGACCGCTCAGTTTTCGGGATCGTTGATCTCCGACACGGTTAATGCACACGTGAATGTAAGCAAGGGAACCGTTTCGGTGATCTATGAAGGTGAAAGTTACCTGCAGGATGCTTCATTCAGTCTCGATGCACCCGCAAAGATTATTTTATCGAAACAGCTGGTCACATTCAGCGAAGCGGAGGCTTCGGTCAACAACCTGAAACTTACGTTCAGCGGATCGATCGAAAACGATACGCTTCACAAGCAAATACTCTCCGACCTGAAATACCAGTTTAAATCGTGGCCGGTTTCCGAATTACTTGCGCTGATACCTCCCTCCTATCGTTCGTATATAAAGGGTGTTGCGTCTGCCGAAGGATTCCTCTCTTCCGATGGGAAAATTAAGGGCGCTTACACAGACTCGCTGATGCCATTGATGGATCTTCACATGGTACTTCAGGAGGGTGCGCTTCAACACAATGCCTTCCCCGTTCCTTTAAGCAAGATCAACGGGGATATCGTCATTTATTCCGATTTGAAAAATGATACAACGTCGTATGTCCGCATTGATCAGTTCAGCGCACAAACGCCAAAGTCGACAGTTAAAACCAATGGAAAAATAACGCATCTCTTTACCGATATTGTGTGCGACCTGACCTCCGATGCAAATCTCCTGCTTTCGGAATTTGCACCGATGATACCTGCTGATATGAAGATGAAAGTAAAGGGTAATGTTTCGGGACAGGTAAAATCACTTTTCTCGCTATCTCAGGTCGAAAAAATGCAACTGGAACGGATGAAACTCTCCGGCTCCGTGAAACTCTCGGATTTCGATGCAACCTATGATAGTTTGTCGTTGAAGACTGATGATTCTTCAATAGATTTCGCATTGCCTAATCCGAAAAAGTCGTCGAAAAACACGCGGTTTATCGCTCTTAAAGTAAATTCGAAGCGTCTTGAAACAAGCAAGCTCAAAGGTTACAACGCGTTGTTAACGAATGCGCTGATTTCGCTGGAGACCTCTGATGTAATGGATACAACAAGGATTCCCGATGTGGCCTGCACCTTCACACTCGATTCTGTTGCTGCCACAATGGATACCATTCATTTTGCCGCGCAGAAACCTGCCGGACAATTTACGCTGCTTCCGCAAAAAGGGAAGAAGATGGAACCACAGATTAAGCTCAACTTCAATTGCGGCGATCTGGCAACCGCAATGGGTTCAAGTCATCTCAAAACGGACCATGTCAAACTGAATGCCGATGTACTGAACAACAAGGTTCAACCGAAGATAAAACTGGAATACAGCAGCGAGAACCTGAAAATGAAGATGGGGGCCGACTCCGCACAGATGAATAAGGTCGAACTCGACGCCGATATTGTGAACGACCAGCAGCAAAAGGATATCTTCCTGCAATGGCTTGTAAAAGGCTTTGTAAATATCGACAAGGGTGTCATCAACCTGTCGTCGCTGAATTATCCGCTCGAAATTCCATCCATTCAAATGAATTTCGATCCCGAAGTATGGAACATCAAAGAGAGCAAACTCAAAATCGATAACTCCGACTTTAGTCTTAAAGGAACACTCAGTAATGTACTGTCGTATTTCAGGAACGATTCGCTGCTGCGGGGTAATTTCGACTTTGTAAGCAACCATACCGATGCGATGCAACTAATGAATCTTACAAGCGGAATAGGCGACGTGGCACAAGATTCAATAAATGCGGTGGCCGGAGGGCCATATATGGTACCAAAAGGGATGGATCTGCTGATGAATGTAAGCATTGCTGCCGCAACATTTGGCGCCGATTCGGCGAAGATGATTAAAGGGGGCGTGCGCGTAAAAGATGGTCTGCTGGTTTTGGATGATTTTGACTTTACGACACCTGCAGCAAGGATGCAGATCACAACAATGTATCGTACCCCGCGAAAGAACCATCTTTTTATGGGTCTTGAATGTAAAATGATGAATGTCGAAATAGAAGAATTGTTGAAAATGATTCCCGACATCGATTCGATGATGCCCATGCTGCGATCGTTCAGAGGGAAAGGAGAGTTCCATATGGCGGTCGAAACATACATGGATTCGCTTTACAATCCGAAGAAATCGACCATACGCGGCGCTGCCTCAATTAAAGGGCAGGACCTTGTATTAATGGATGGACCCACATTCAGCGAAATTGCAAAGACATTACGATTCAATAAAAAGACAAACAACAAGGTAGATAGTTTATCAGCCGAGTTTACTGTTTTTAAACAGGAGGTGGACGTTTACCCTTTCCTGATTGTGATGGATAAATACAAAGCGGTGATCGCGGGAAGACATAACCTCGATCTTAGTTTCGATTACCATGTCTCGGTGGTCGACAGTCCTTTGCCGCTGAAATTTGGAATCAATATAACCGGTACAATGGACGATATGAAATATGGTTTAGCCAAATGCAGGTTTGCCGAGCTTTACCGTCCTACGGCAAGATACGAGGTTAAGAATAAACAGCTGGAACTTCGGCAAATGATTCGTGATGCGCTGAATGCAAAAGCAAAACCGGAGTGATTAAATAGGATTGGAGCCATAACCTATAAACAACGAATTATAAATCGGTAGAGACGCACGGCCGTGCGTCTCTACCGATTTATCCGCGGTTTTAAACCAAATTTCCCAACAATCATTCGGTCCTTCTTAATATACGAACATCATTTCCTAATTTACAATCGAAAATTCCTAAATCGCTAACATCATTTCCTAATTTACAATCGAAAATTCCTAAATCGCTAACATCATTTCCTAATTTGCAATCGAAAATTCCTAAATCGCTAACATCATTTCCTAATTTGCAATCGAAAATTCCTAAATCGCTAACATCATTTCCTAATTTACTACTGACATTTCCTAAATTACAATCGATTTGATAAAAAAAGAAGCATTCCTGTTAATCCGTGTATTTCGGCTAACAGGAATGCACCATCAATTATCCGGTGAGGAAACGAATGATTACCGGACCATTATTTTCACACTTTGACTCCATTCGCTCTTTTCGCCATTTGGAAGCATCATGCGATTTTGGAAGTAATAAGTTACGCCTGGCCTAAGACCAGTTACGATGGTTTTGGCTGTCAGGGTTGCAGGCAAAAATGTCCAGGTTATTTCATCGGTGCTGATGCGCCATTCATGAGGCCCTGCACCTTCAGCTGTTAAATCGACTGACCCTGATTCAACACCGTCTTTCACTGTATTCTTTCGCCTGCTATGTGAAGCCTGTTGTTTTTCTGACATACCGGCACTTTCAATAATCGACTCTGCATTGGCGGGATCGGCATCGGCTAACTCTTGTACATAGTTACGCAACGTGCGCAAATCTCCTTTTACCTTCTCGAGCGCCGCATTACGATCTGAAGCAGTATGAGTAGGCTTGACCTTTTTAAAACCAGTTTCAGCTTCATCGAGTACAATAACGTCAGTAATCAGAATTGCTATTTTCGTAGCAAAAGCTACGAAGAGTGGATTTTCGAACATTGCCTTGTAAATAGCTTTTGCATAGACAAGAAAAATAGCAACCACCGTAGGAAACTTAAGCACGACTGTGCTCACCTTCATCATTTTTGTATTCATATTTTTACATTTATAAAGTTTACGACTTTTAACTTATACATAAACAAACATTTATAAAAAATGCGCTGTGAATATTTCATTTTTTTATCAGGTATTTATTTAAAAAATTTGAGATTTCCTCCCAACCAACAACATCAATCGCAGTAATCCGCCGGTTTTAAGTGCAGATTACGCTCAGCCCTGTCAGAATTTGGAATCCTGACAGGGCATTCGCCCCGCTGCTTCTTAACACCCCCCCAAATTCATGGAAACATAAACAGGCAGAAAAACGCATAGGTCTTCGATTTCTTAATGTGATTACCCCTAAATTGATTGCATGGTTCCTTTTACGTAGGTCTCAAAAAAAAGGTTACAATAAATATATATTTTTTTAAAGGTGTTTTTGATCGGAAAGATTATCTTTACAAAGAAAAATAGTATGCACTTTAAAACTCTTAAAAGGGGTGTAAAGCATATGAAATTTGATTGGCTTTGTACACCACATTTAGGTTTAAGGCGAATAAATAAGTTACCCGCAACCCTTCACACAACATAAATGTTATGAGCAATTATTATTTAGTTGGAACAAAATACGGTGATCCAAACAATAAGGACATAGTTCCCTATTGTTTGCACAAAAATGTTGTAGCAATTGGGTTTGCGTGGAACACTGACTTGACAAAGTATTACAATCAAAACCCAAGAGGACTTGAAATTTTACTTAAAAGCCAAGGAGAGAAGCCTTCATCTATTGGACAAATGAGAAGATTTATGCAGCTTCAACCAGGTGACATAATCGCTTTGAAAGGAACGGGTGCACCAATTGGCAATACAGCAAGGCTTGACATTGTTGGTTACGCTGTTGTTACTAAAAAAGAAGGCATAGTTTATCAACATGACAATGCGGAGTTTCCACAAGGTTTAGGACATACCATCAACGTCGAATTTCTTGAATACGGAATAAAGCGAACGTTTGAATTGGGCTATGGACAAAGCATCTATCAAATTGAAAAGCCAGAACTTATTTCGAAAATCTTTGGCCTATATGCCGACACAGCAGAGACAGCTAGAAAGTTAAATGAAATTACACAACAAAAAAATGTCGAAGAAAAACTGATAGAAGTTTCTGCAACGTATTTAAAAACGATACTTCACAATAAAATACAACAAAATGTTTATGACAAATTAGTTCTTGCTTGTGCTAACGTAAAAATGGAAGAAGATTTCGTCGATATAACACTTCATTCAAATGGAAAAACTATATTAATTGAAGTGAAACCTTACAATTCTGCAAGGCAATGTATAGTGCAAGGATTAGGACAACTATTAGATTACTATGAACGTTCGGTCTATGACAAGAAAAGTCTTGAGTTAATGATAATCGGAAATGAAAAGGCAAGTAAAGATGATATTGCATTTATAAATTTCATAACAGAAACGTTGAATATTCCTTTTACATATCAGGGATATACAGAATTTCAATCACCCTTCGTTTGTAACAAGCAGATGCCAATAGTTTGTAATGAAATTTGAATTCAAAAAAACAATATGAAAAAACTTAAAGTTTTATCTTTATTAATAATTGCATCATTTTTGTTATCTTACACATTATCAGCTCAGAAAAACATTAGTGACATTACCGAGATCTTACAAAAAGCCAAAGATTCAGGAAAGTTTGTTAGATTTCAAGGGAATAATGAATTTGGAACATCATGGTGTACAGGATCAATGCAGCAAGGTCTTAATCCAGAATGGTTGTATTTTTTTAAAAAGGACGACGTTACTCGTACTGCCACATGGGAAGTAATAAAGGAAGTTAATTTTGAAGGAACTACTGTCGCTATATATAGCTTTAAGTATGAAGACTATGACAAGGTGCCATATATAAAATTAAAGGAGCAACCGAATAAATTATCTGTCCTAATTATGGATAATCCAAAAACCACTGAAATAAAGAAAATAGAGGAGCATAAGCAGGGATATTATTCATATGAGCCAGCCATTTCAACAATTTCGGGAATGGTAAGACTTGAAAAATTTTATGGTCGTCCTGGATTTGGGGAAACACCGAAGATCGATGAACCTGAAGATTCATGGATTCTCTACCCTGAGAAACCAATAAATATGAATCAAAGTTCAGACATTGAGAGTAACAATGGGAAAATAGGGGTTACTAAAATTCATCTTACAGAGACTAAAAGATTTGATCTTGCTTCATACAGCGGGAAAGTACTTCGAGTTTCTGGCACTTTGTGGGGAGCAATAACAGGACATCATCATGCTAGTGTATTAATGACAGTTCAAAAGGTGGAGGTAAAAAAAAATGCTAATATCATACTTCTAAATAAAGATGAAGAGGAAAGGTGCCAAAAAATTGTAATGAGTTGGAATGAGGCCCATAACACTAATAATATGATTTTATTTTCTGACCTCTTCACGGAAGCAGTAAACTTTTACCATACAATACTTCCAAAAAAAATTCTAATCCAGAAAAAAGTGGATCTTTTAAAGAAATATCCCGATTTTAAGCAACAAATAATTGGTGAAATCTTAACTGAGAAATTAAACGAGAATGAGGTTAAATGTAGCTTTACTAAAGAGGTAACTATAAACCGAAAGGTAACAGATTATCCATCATATCTGATTCTTAAAAAATTCGATGAAAACTGGAAAATATCTGTTGAGAGCGATTTAGTAACTGATAAGAATATTGAGAAGAAGAAGTCTGTAAATTAAAAGATTTCACGTGCAAATAATGATGCTAAAGCATTTTCATCTTAAATCTCTTTTCCAAGTTGCTTAAAAGCAACGGAAATGGAGAAAGGCTGGAAGACATCTATTGCAGTCTGCTTTAGCTGACAGAGAATTGTTGCCGCAGTACTTAGTTGTCAGTCGTTTGCAACGATTTTTATAACATATAATGACATCAAAAGACCCAGCAGATGAAAATACAGAAATCAAAGAAATGATAAATATTATATTGGAAATTTAAAATGAGTTGTAAACTCAAAACCATAAACCCCTCCCCGAAAAAATGGGGCAAGCTATTACAAACGAGGGGGATCGGAGAAATATTTTAGGACTGACCACATTAATTTTCATAAAGTGGAGACCAGCGACCACTTAAAAAAACGGGGCTAAATTAAAAAGCCAAACGAATCATCAAACTCAAATTTATTTCAATGAAAAAAGTTTC
>Ga0209512_1003551_pt1 | contig 14588 bp, 17 predicted proteins | sample frozenSSSSmetaG_FD_184142 | JGI IMG/M metagenome (GOLD analysis project Ga0209512, IMG submission 184142) | Glacier valley bacterial and archeal communities from Borup Fiord, Nunavut, Canada, to study Microbial Dark Matter (Phase II) -... | ecosystem: Environmental > Aquatic > Freshwater > Ice >... | reverse complement strand
CCCAGTGCTGCTAAAACTCGTGATTACTGGGATGCAGGAACGAATGACGAAGCTGGAGACACATCTCCAAGAGGCAAAACGCATCACCTACTAAGCGACTACTAACCTTCATCAGCCCCTCCGAGGGGTTGTTTTTTAGAAGTGAAGGCAAGAAACGAAAAAAGGGGTTGGGGCGTAAAACTATAAAAATCATGTCTAAACTCGAAGAGTCTTTTGCCCATCGAATTGCCCAGTATCTTGATGGCTGGACCTATATCCCAGATATCGAAGGGCGAGACTGCACAGAACTCAAGCATTCGTGTGGGGCTGCGATCGCGATTGAATGGGCGCGGAGCGCAGGTCATAACCCTTTCCTCGTTGTGACCACTGAATGGAGGGCTGCTTCAAACAGAGAGATTGACCTTCGCACCTATCTTTACCCCAGTTCTCCAAAGACTCAGTTTTGCTTTAAGAGCGGCATTGACGTAGAGAATCCTCAGAAGCTGGCACAATCAATTAAGGTTCGCGTACTCAAACAATATTTGCCGATGTACGAAAGCGCGGTCGCAAAGTTAGAGGAGAAGATGGATAAACAGAAGGTTGCAGCTCAAACTGTACAGGAACTTATCGCCCAACATCCTCACGTCACGAGTGAAGTGGCAGGGAAAACCAAAACTGGCTTTGAGTTCTTCCGCGAGAATCAACGGGTGGCTTGGATTAGTGGCAACCTCAGCCATGATGCAAAAGGCGATCTAGTCGGGTTCTTTCAGGCTCACGACCTCACTCATTCACAAATACAAAAGATTCTAGAGGTTCTAGTCGGCAAACCACCTCAAGAAGTAGAAGGAACGGTTCATGTCAGCGTCCCAGAGATCCACACGGGTGCTTATGCTGTTGAGGGAGACGTAACCCCAGAGCAAGCAATAGAAGCAGTAAAGGAGCGCAGTGCGATCGCGAATTACTTGGGGAGTGAATACAGCCGTGACCTGGACTCGTCCACATGGGAAGTTAGCGAGTGACCCATCGCCCACCAGGTTGTCTATTGAAGTCTAGACAACCAGAGCGATCGCAGAAGTTGAACATCTTTAGCAGAACACCATGAACCGCATCAACGATTTTGAGTTTGAGATTGAAGTCACAGACGAAGAGGGAAATGAGGTGGTCAAAACCACTCTAAGCGGCGAGCTAGTCAGCATCCTGGATGTTCGTCACGGCATCCCAGATAATCCCCATGTCCAAGAAAAGTTTGCTGAAATTCATCGAAGCTTCGATCGGCGAAATAATGATGGCGATCTTCTAGGAAATGACCTCGAAGATAAAGCCAGAGAGTTCTTCAATCGGCAGCAGCATAGCGCGAAAGACTGTGTGAAATCGAAAGAATGGTTCGCGGTGATTAGATACGAGGACAGGGTTGAAGTGATGGAGGGCGAAGTCTATCATGCCACTCCCCCAAGATTCCAGTCAGACGAAAGACCAGAGGGGTGGGTTTGGGCGCAGTCTATTGATAAAAAGGATGCCCCCAATGCGGCTACTGCGGTGTATCAAGCGGTGCTCAAACAGATTCCAGTGGATGCGATCTATCGTGTTTTGTCAGCCTATCTAGAATCTGAAAGCTGGAAACTGAGCAAAGACGAAGCCGAAAAGATGGAGGGAATCGATCGCTTTCTACAAGATTGTGGTCAACGCTCCTTGTTTGCGGGAACCGAGAAAGGGGAGACTGATTATGGCTATGTCATTTGGACTAGCAAAGATTAGCGTTGCAATCACCCACATAGCCGGTTGAGATCGGGGAGTAGTTGCTCATAAAGCCAACTTGAAACCTCTCTCCGGCTTTAGGGGATGCGATCGAGATTCCGTCTTTCCAAGACTGTTGGAGATGTCGGCTGGCTGCAACGCTTTTGTCACGGTGAAGCTGAACTCGATCGGGGAATTGACGAAGACCCCACAAAAATGGTAGTTCATTCAACAACCCCACCTGCCTAAACGGGTGAGGGAGTGCAAATGAGCCTCTCACCGTAAGCGTAAAAACAAAAGTGATGAAACCCAAAAGTAAAGGATTTGCACAAGAAGGCGCTTTAACCAGTCCCCGATCGCGCGCTTGCTGGAATGTGCTGAAGGGGTACCACCCCTACCGTTATGCCGCCTACCGACCGTGGGCACCGGAACTTCTGAAGAAATATCAGAATCTAAATGGCGGCAAGCTTGTATCAACCGAACAAGACCCAGATCTAGTCGCCCGACGATTACGCCAAACTCAACGAAACTTGGGGACGGCTGTATCACTTAATCGCCGATCAGGTACTTAAAGCAGCGAAGGAGGCTGAACCAGCAACCCCTTACGCTTACAACCTATCGCAGGCAGCAGACCTCTTGATTAGCGCATTAAGACAAAGCGATCTGCATGTTGACCATCCACTTCAGCGAGTCTTCGGCAGTTTTGTCGGAGAGGAGACGAAGCTTTATGCTCATTGGGCGTGTCACACGCTCAACAACAGAGCGCTGTTTGATTTCACGCCAGAGTTGGTCAGTATGTTCGCCCGATCGAATGTAGGGGATGCCCAGCTCGATCAAATCCGCCTGCCGTCCGAGACAGTCTACCTGCACTTTGGGCTACAGTCCGATTTCCCGTTGAGGGGTCGATTAGTCCGCTCCGCCGACAACTTTGGCAGACTACTGAAAAGAGCTAGCTCTGTAATACTGGGGCGCGATGAGCCAGTTTCCGTCAGTGATCCGGAGTGGAACAATCCCAAATATTACCTTGAAGGGGCATACGTATCAAAAAACCGATTTGACCCCGAAGGCAGCTTAGAAATTATCCTGATTGGGCGCTCTTTGGACTGCGATCCCTTGCCGCCGCCGCAAAACTTTATTGACGCGTCGGACGAGATGATAACTCACCAATTACCGTGCAACAAGCCAGGTACGACGGTGCAATTTGCCTTAAACCAGGAAAGGGAAAAAAATGACAGTGAGCACATGGCTACTATGGAACGGGGTTATGAACTCGTTAAAAGCGAAGGAAGCGGTAGAACTCTGTTTAACGATGAGGAATTTCAGGAGTTTCAGGCTTTAGAAGACCAAACCTATGCTGACTTTGAGCGATCGCTAAACGTGGTGTTGAACGCGTTGCTTTACGTGACCTCCTACCCAGAGGAACTCGATACAGAATACCCACCAACCCCTTCGGCTTTCTCGATTAAGGGCGAAAGCTCCGAAGGGGACAGACTGCAAAAAGAGACAAGACGCTCTCAAGCAGAGTTAGAGAATTTAGGTTATGTCAAAATTAAGTTTTGCGGTCGCCGTATCACTGAAAAAGCTCGGCAGTTAGCCAAGCGCAACGAAGCTGAGGGACGATCAAGAACATTCAAAGGTCGCATCGGTACATGGCGCTTTCTGGATGCAACCAAAGGCTTTTTCAAGCAAAGTCGAAACGTGTGGGTGCGCCCTTCTCCAGACCCCACCGGGACAAAGCTGCTAACCATTTACGAGGTTAGCGACTGAATGTCTGGACTTGTTTGCGGTGTTCGATGCCGCGTAGACGGACAAGATTCTGTGAGCTTCAATGATCTATCCCACAACTGCTGCACGTTGGCTTTAAGGGTTCTCAGGCTCTCCCGTATAATCAATTAAACGACAGTTGACACAACAAAGTTAAAAGATAAAAAGCTCATGGGATGTAATTTAGGGAACTTCTCATGAGCCAAATCAAGAACCACATCGACGAGTATGCCCATGCAAACGGCATGACGTTTGGGGAAGCAATGGCAGACCCGAAGTGCTTAGGAAATCCGTTTGACAGACCAGATGTCACAATTCGCTTCTGGCACCAAGGAGATAGCAGTGTTGGCATCACAGGTGATAGTCTCACCGTAACCTTGCCCATCTCACTCGTTGACGAAGCAGATGCAACTGTTTATGTCGAGGCAGTAACAGGCGCGATTAGTGATGCGCTCGCTGAAGTGTGGGAGTTTGAAGTCCGCAGCGAGCAAGTGGGATGAGCGATCTTCAAGTTCACATCCTCAATATGGGAATGGGCGTAGAGTCTGTTTGTATCCTGCTGAGGTGGATACTAGAGCCTCACACTCGTCCCTTCAAGTCTTGGAGCCAACTGATTGTAATATCAGCTCAGACCGGGGATGAGCTAGACGAGACTAAATATCTAATGGAGCGGTTCATATTGCCGTTAATGGCACAGCTTGGCATTCGCTATGTGCAGATTGCCAAGAAGACTGCCAGCAAACTCGATGGATATGTAATTCTGAGCGATACAACTGCTCCCACTGTGTTGCACACTGAGGGCTGCTGTAAGCTCAGTGATGACTTGATGGCATCAGGCACGGTTCCCCGGTTAGGGCGACCGCACATCTGCGCTCAACGGTGGAAAGGAGAGATACTCGACGGATGGACATTTGATAATATCTACGAACGTCAAATCATCCTCACTTATATCGTATGGCTGATTGGTCAAGCGTTTCAGGTTACAAAGAACATTCAGCCCAGCTTGTTCGACGATGTGACAGAGAATAGGACTCAGCCATTGAGGTTTCAAACTCGCTGGATGTTCTGGGCGATCGCTAAGTTCCAAGCACTGATCTTTGGTCCGTACCTAGGCTACAACGTTGATGAGCAGAAGCGGGCAGCGAAGGCAGATGGATATACAGCTAGAGGGCATGATTTTATCTATCCTGTAATCCTGTGGGACTGGACACGCGATGACTGCATTGAATACATTTACTTCGCCTTTGGGGTGATTTGGCGCAAAAGTGCGTGCAAGCAGTGTCCATTCCCGCCCAAAGAAGCAGCGATCGCGCGGTTCCTTCGTGACCCAATCGCAGGCGGATTTACACTGATGATGGAGCTAAATGCGCTGGCATTTAATCCCCGTATGCATCTGTTCTCATGCGGAACTGCCTACGACTTAATGCGGGATAGCGGCAACGTTGAGGCGCTCGACAACCTAAACCAGCGGCTAGACGAATGCGGTTGGGCGGTGTACCACGTTCGACGCACCTATAAGCAGATTATAGGTAAGAACGGCAAGCCCTATAGCAACAGCGATCGCTGGGTGAGGATAATCTCTGAAGGCGAAAAGGTTGAGATGGAAAGGTTTCTAAGAGTGCTTGCTCAGGAGCATCTTCAGGAAGTAATGTCTCTACATGGAAGCCGATTTTATATTCACGTCCGGGTAGATAAAGTCTATCCAGCTTGGGAGGAGTTCTTCGTAGTCGCACCTAAAATTGCTAAGGATAAGTGCCGCAATCCCATTAAGTTTGAACAGAATTGGCAAACGTTGACTGGGGCAAACCTGTTTAAACTGGCAGATGCTCAAAGAAAGTAAACGACACGGAGGAAGCTGTGGATACTGCCACTTTTTGTACAAACTCTCAACAGAAGCTCGACTACTTCAAGGAATTGGCAACGGACGTGATGGCTGTGGATAGCCTGGACGTTGAGGAAATTGTCGAAAGCGGAGAAACGCGCTACCTGGTAACGATTCGCGGACATTATCTTGTCAAGGACTACTGCGAAATCACCGCAGAACACGCTGGTGTCAGACTTGTTGGATATAAGCAAGAGGAAAAGCAGGAGAAGGGCAAACAATAGAAGGGAAATATGTCCAGACAAACGCCCATCGTCCCCCACGTTGCTGTGTTCCATAGCCGAGTGAGGGCATATCAACTGCCAATATGCGAACGGATGGACGTGCTGTATTCCACGCCCTGCACTGTCCGGGGGAAGCGGGAAGAGATTAACAACCCCGAAGGCAAAGCGTCACTCGAAGAAGAAACCTTGAGAATTGGCGACGTTTACTGCCTGCCCAGTCAAGGGGACTGGACTCAGATGCAGGAGAAATACGCCAAGTTCGACCAAGCGTTGATATCTCTGGCGGTGTGTCTTGATGGGATGGGCAGCTACAAACAAACGATCGAGAGGGCGAACCTCAAGATGCTGCCTGCGAAGCTGAGTTCTACGGTAATCAAGGCACATGATATCGAGCCAGACCGCTCATTCAGTTCAATCTGGGAGCAGGATCGGTGGATTATTCCCAAGGTAGAGCGAGTGGTGATTGAAAAGCACACACCTAAAAAGCTTCGATATGCTGATGGCTCAATGACCGACCAGGCAAATCACTTTATTTGCAAGGATGACGAGGCGTGGAGTGCGTTGGAAGTAGTTTATAAATCCGCGATCGCTCATCATGATCAGTGGATAGACTATCTCAAAGGTCTTGGCTCGTATCAAGATGCGGAGTTAGACCAGCGGTACAAGGCAAAATTGAATTCGTTGTTTAGTTAGCAGGTGAAGTGATGAGACCACCAGAGCCTTTTGAAATTGACCACTCCGTATATCCAGACGTTGACCAGTTAAGCGCTTCACTTGAGACGATAGAAGATCAGGCGGATTATATGGCGCGGGTGTGCGGAGCATGGGACTTTGGAGTAATCCCTACAGATGATACGTTTTGGCTATTTTCAGGCTGGCGTACCGTGTTTGACCGCTTTCCAATGTTGCATTCACCCGCTTACGCAGCCTTTAGGAGTCAGTTCGGATGGATAAAGCTTTCAGGAGGGTCAGTGCTTCAAGCAAACTTTGAGCGTATTGATAAGGATTAGAAGGGTGAGTCAATCAAGGGAAAGAGAGTGTAGGTATTAACGTTCAATAATTAAAAAGCATGACTCTCCTTAGCTACCCTCTTGATTGGATTAAACGCACACCAGGGGCAGACTTTACAAAGCTTTCTGTCCCAGCGAATGAAGGCGTTCACACCGGGGGATTGTTCCTATCGCCTCGAAATGAGGTTTGGAAGCCACTAGATGCCTTGCCCTATCCCAATGCTCCAATGCGGGTATCCACTCGTGAGGCAGAGGTGTTAGAGATGATGGCAGGTCAACCTAGTTTTCCTCGCAATTGGCGAGTTGAAACGGTCAATGAACGTCGTTATCTCGTGCGCCCTTTCTGTCAGGTGTTGGGACAGAGCATTCCGAAGGGAGACGTGACCCTAGATCAGGTGCTAACGATCGAGCAAGCAGTCCGTTCCCTCAATCAAAAGATGTGGGAAGTTCACGACTCAATTACAGCTGCAATCGACCTCCAGAGCCAAGAGGCATTCATTCTAGACTTGTCAGCAGCGCAACCCTACGGGAATGAGAATTCGCCCAGAATATTCAAAGCGGACGACACGTCAATGATGATGAAATTCTTGGAGGACATGGAGTTTCCCGAACTCGTTGAACTGAGAAAGCAAGCACGATCGCTGCTGCATGATGAGGAGTGGCTCGTTAAAAACTTACCTGAGTCGTATCAACACCTCTATCAATACGCCAAGGCAAGCCAAAGTCTTTGTGTTAAAGGAGAGTTGCATCAGGTAAGAGATGAAATCTGGGTGATCACAGAGCAGCCCCTGAGCGCAGAAGTAGTTGCGAAGAATGGACTAACGTGGGGCTGGAGTCCACTGCATTGAAGTTATGTGGGGAACATTGAAAACTGGAACAGTTCCCACCAAAACGGTCGCGTCACAGAAAGGAGAATGAGAGGAAATAAAGGGATTGGAGTGATCATTCAGTGAAAAAACATGAGCCTTCTGACCCAACCTCAATCCCTAATAAATGTACAGAACGCCCGACTTGCAGAACGCAGGGGATTTTCGGGACGTGTTGAAGAGATTCTTTCTGAACTGTTCCAGAACAGTCAACGGGCAGGAGCCACGAAAGTTGAAATCTTCAGCACTGACGCTACCCTTCGGATTGTGGACGACGGGCATGGCATTGATGGAATAGGCGGCTTCTGCAAACTGCTGTGTATGTACGAATCGGGTTACGGCGAAGAGATTCAGGTCAATCAGCAGCCAGTGGGAGTGGGACTCTACTCAATGTTTGCACACGAACAGGTGAGTAGAGTGACCATCCGCTCAGGTGGTCTTGAACTGACGATCGGGGACATGAACCGATGGTGGACTGATTTTAATTATTACAGTCAGTGGCAGCAGTGGCTCCAGAAGTGTGAAACCAGCGTTGGGTTTGAACTGGACATAGATTGCAAACCTGAGTTTGTCCAAGCAGTACAGACCATCTTGAGCCGCAAAAGCAGCGCTTCTGCAGCGATGCTTCAGAAACTAGATTCCCCAGCTTGGGGCTATGAAGGGATACTGGACGTGCAGATGAATGGCGTTGAAGTAGATACCAGCAGCCCCGTTCCTGGAAATGAAGCGACTACACTGCTTGAGGCGGTCTATCAAGGCAATAAACTGTCTATTTTCTATTACGAGCACTACTCCAAATGCCCAGGGTCAGTCAACTGGTATGGGCAGCTTATTTACTGCGACCCCGAACTCAGCCACTTTGGGTTTTGTCTCAAGGTGGTAGAAGGCAGTCCGGTCACGCCGATTAAACCCACCCGCAATACCCTAGTTGAAGACCAGAAGCTAGCAAACTTGCGGCAGTTCATCGTTGATGCGCTATTCGAGGCGCTGAGACAATCTGAGCAAACGCCGATGAGCGTAGGCATTCTATACAGTCTCGCTCAAGTTGATGCAAATCGGTTCATCAGAGAGAGTCCCTTCTTCCTGAGCAATGCGATTTTACCTTACGAGGGAACGGCACGGCGAGAGCTATGCGTGAAGATGCAGGCTTGTCTATATGCGATATTATATCAACCTGTTTTAGTCGGCTCAGAAGTGAGAATTGTTGACGGCAAAAGCCCATATGACGAAATCAGCGAAATGGCAACCTTTAGTCGGGGGTGCGGCGTAACGTTCCATCAATTAGTGATGGGAGATATCAGCAAACTGCATCAACAGACACTCTACTGGAAGCCAGGTCAGCCCCATGAAATTGCCAATCAGCGAGTCAATGAAGACTGGTTCTATGGTCGCGGGGAATGGGGTTTGGGCACAGGTGACCAACCACCTACAGTCTGGAGTCCTGTCACAGGAGATGTCCTGCTGTATGACGACTCAGATGGCTGCTACCCCACCGATATACACTGGCTGATTGGGTGTGATGACCCCATTGATTGCTTCAGCAGGGATGCGTGGATTACCTTTGACAACAGCGACAATGACAATCCTGATGCTTATGAACGTGACTATGGCATCTCGATTGACGCAATAGTGCGACTGATCATGGGCAATGCGATCAGCAGCCACTTTAGTCAAGACGACTTGGAGTCGTTTGCGATTAAGCAGACTGGACTAAAGAAAGTACGGGTGCAAAAAGTAGAGTGGAAGAACCGAAAAGGGAACGCCGCTCACAAGATTAAGATCGTAGGAGAGAGCAGCACTGGCAGTTTTGAGATTGAAGCAAGGCTCTACGATAGTATCTGAACCGATTTGCTTCACTAAACAAGTCAGAAACCAAGAAATCAAACCCACGCCTCAGACTCTGTTCTGGGGCATTTTTATAGGAGATTCATGCAAATCCAGTTCAAGTTTCTGCACTCGGTCGTCGAGCCACCAGTCGGGCGGCGCAAGAAGGAAAAGATCGTCCTGCATGAGGCAGAACACATGATCACGATTCGCGAGTTTACCCATGAGCAAGTCCCGATCGCGTGGATTGAAACAGTTAACAACCCACCTTTTGTCTATCCGCCAAAAGAGTCCGAAGTCAAAACTCACAGACGCAACTGGCGATGGTTTGAGCAGACACTATGGCTCCCAGAGGTGTTGGATGAACACTCGGTTAACCCTCTGCTTGAAGCTCCAGAAGAAGCGTATTCTTTCTATGTCGATGCAGAAGCAGTAAAGAGAGAGAAGTCGATGCCAGGCAGAGGAAACCCTTGTCAGAGTTTGACTGAGCGCATTAACCTTTTCGACGTATGGGAAGCTAAACACATTCTCGTGGATGGTCAACTGCACCGATCGACAGATAGAGAACCTCGATACTATTGCCGTTGGTATCGCGATAGGTTTGAGGCAGTTGCTAAATACGGCTATGGGCAGTACGAGAACAAGCGTGATTACTATCGCATCGACAACACCAAAGGGCTTGAAGGCAGCATCCGGGACAGTGCAGAAGAGGGCAGCAGGGAAATCGAGTGGACTGCGACTTATGAGATTATCACGCCCGAAGCTGTGAAGTTGCAGCCTCAAGTTGATGGTGATATTCAAGACGAGGAGCGCTATCAGCACGAATATCAGAAGTTTGAGTCGGCGTTAAGAAGCACCTTTTTGAAACCGTCGAACCAAGTTCGGGCACTCAAACAGAAGTTGGCAGAGTTGGAACCAGGTGAAGTTTAGGGTATGAAATCAGCCTCAAAAGTCCTGGTAGTTCGTTGGTTTACTCTGAAATCTATACCCTAAATCCAGAGAATTGACCAGACAACCCGCAAAGAGTAAGCCTCTTTCCAAACATTCCCAAAGATAGAGAGGGTAGAAAGTAAAAAACAAAAAAGGAATGGGGATCAGGGTGTTAACAGGAAAGATAGGAGAGTAATTGTGTCCAAACGTACTGTGAATGACTCAGCAGTTGAACCAACCAGTGACAACGCCAGCGAAACCTCAGTTGAAGTTCAAGAAACTCCAGTTGAAGTTCAGGCTCCAGTTGAAGGTCAGGAAGTTGAAGGTCAGGAAACTGAAACCGACGACGAAGCTGAAACCGAAGAGTCTGAAGAGTCTGAAGAGTCTGAAGAGTCTGAAGAGTCTGACGACGAAGAGTCCGACGAATAACTGAACGCTCTAACTCGTCACAACATTGGTAATAGCTGCACTCTCAGAAATGGGGGTGCAGTTTCTTTTTGAGCGCAATCAAGGTAAATGCTATCGCAACAAAGTGAAGAGAAATACCTTTAGGAGTTTCGAGAAATGGTTAAAGTAATAGCAAGTATCTGTCTTGCAGCACTTTGTTTAGGTCTGTTAGTTAGCGTAGATAGCGCACAAAACCATAGTGTGGTTGCCCATCGGGGTTCAGGACGAATAGAGAGTCGAGTGGGGAAGGCTTAGAGCAGAAGTTCGGGCAGGTAGCACAACTGGCGATGTGCAGGGCGTTAACTCCACAGGCGGTTCAATTCCGCTCTTCAATGGCGTCAGTGCAGTTGTCAGAAGCAGGTTCGATTCCTGCCTTGCCCACTTAGGTGCATCAATGGTTTAAGCATCAATGCGATTAGGTCTACGATGCCTGAACGCAGGGCATATCAGCAGAAAAAGGGCGCTTATGCTAGAAGTCTATTCACTCGAAACGAGGTGCGAAGTCGAACTTGCTTCTGGAGAGATGCTGGAGCTTTGCGAACCTATAGGCTATTACGCCAGTGTTGATAAAGCGATCGCGCAGTGCAGGTTATACGGTAAGGACAAGGACTTTGCCTGTGAATGGGATCTGACTTTGCCTTATCACTTTGCTGTTGTCAAGTGTAGGGTTGACCCAGAGATTGCAGCCACCTCTATTAGCCTGGTTACGAGATTCGATGCACAGGGAAAACCAATGCTGCGGTTAAAAGGGTAGGAATTGCTAGGCGCGAGTTTTATTGAAGCATCTAACGAAGCAGAACAGCGATTACTTATCAACTCAATCATGAACCTCAAGACCTGGGCAATCACTGCCCTTCTAGCCGCCACAATGACTGTGGGACTATCATCCAATCCAGCACAAGCAAACACTTCCGAAGTCGTGGTTAATCTCGCGCGGGAAGCGGCATTCGATGGCGACTACAAGGGAGCCAATAGCTACCTCCAAGACGCTTCAAGCAAAGCGGAGCGGCAGTGCGAGTTCGACTACATTGCAGACACTCGTCAAGCGCTTAACCAACTGTTCAAGAAGTATCCCAAGGGAGGCGACCCCGATGACCTGCGGGCTGACTACCAGCAGTTCAGAAAGCACGGCAACCCTTGCGTAAAACTAGGCTGGTCCTACTTCTAATCGGTAACCAATAACCGATAACCCATAGGCTCCATCAGGAGCTTATTGTTTTTGCAGGTTCACCGAGTCTGCATTTGAATTTCACTTAGTCTGCAATTATGAAGTCTGGAACGCCCGTAATCTCGTTCAAAAGGTTTCACTTAGTCCGCAAACCGGAACAGGCAAACGTGATTGAGATCGATGCTCCAGCGTTAAACGGGGCATTATTAGGGTGTCCCAATCAATCGAACCCTCATGACCATTCAGACTCTACTAGATGGCGTTAGCACTGAGGAACGCAATATATCGTTAGCGCAGAAACCCTTGCTTCTACTAACCTAAAAGAACTGCTGATCAGATTCAAGCGGGAATTTGAGTCGGGGCTGTCAGCAGTGCGTCAAGGAATTAGACATATCGAAGAGACTGTCGAAAGAGAAAGATGAAGCAGGGTGGCGCGCCTCAATTAAAGTTTAGGGTACGAAAATAGGCTGAAACGCCCTTAAAATCAAGGGATTTGTCCTCAAAAACGCACCCTAAATCAAATCAAAGAAGTAGGGGTGACCACAGGAGGAAAAACAAGTTAAAAACGATGGAGAAATTAACCGCTGACGTGAGACATAGATGTCTCGATACGCCGATGCACGAAATTCCGTCACTGAACATCGAAATCAGGACGCTTGTTCAGCTGAGGCGAAGTGGAATTAAGACCTTAAGGGAATTGCTGTATAACTTCCCCCGCGCTTACAGTACGATCGTGCCTAAACAAATTAAGGAAGCTCAAAGTGGCGAGACGGTTTGCGTCTTGGGCACAGTTCAGAGCCATACGATTCTAGATAGTCCCCAAATAGCAGCGTTGACGATCCAAAGATGGGTAGTCCAGGACAATTCAGGAACAGTTGGAGGTAGCCAATTCTTCAGTCACTCGCACCAAAAATCGGCAGTGTGGCGTACAGCCCAGCATCAAAAATATGGCTGTGGGACAAGAGTCCTAGTCACAGGCAAGGTGAAAGTCGATCAGTGGGGCAAGAACCTGAAGGAGCCTGAAGTGCAGGTGGTTCCGCTTGATTTCAAGCTCAGTCCAAAGCATCAAATCACTCCTATCTACTCTGAGTCAGAAGGCTTAAGAATCTCTGATCTCAAAGCGGCGATCGCGGCAGTTAGGGATTGGTTGACAGTAAATCCGATTCAATGCCCGCTGCCACCAGAGTTGCTCAAGTGTTGGGGAGTTATGGACCTGACCAGCGCTCTTTGCGGTATCCATCAGCCACAAACCTCAAAAGAACTAGAAAATGCCAGAACCCGATTGGCGTTTGACGAGTTGTTATATCTGCAACTGGCGCTACTCAAACGCCGTCAGGACAGGCAAAAGACGCAGATAGAGGGCGCACGAATCTCGCACCAAACAGTCGTTGCGCAATTCCTCAAAAATCTGACTTTCCAGCTAACAGAAGCGCAGCGGCGAGTAGCTAACGAGATATTGAATGACTTGAGCCAACCAGTCGCCATGAATCGCTTAGTGCAGGGCGATGTCGGATCAGGGAAGACGGTCGTTGCGGTGGTTGCTCTCCTGAGCGCGATCGGGTCGGGATATCAGACCGCTTTAATGGCTCCCACAGGTGTGTTGGCTCAACAGCACTACGAGAAGATTCGGGGATGGCTACAGCCGTTGGGCATTGACGTGGCGTTACTCACAGGCTCAACCAAAGATCGCGATCGCAAGGTGATTCAAGAGAACTTACAAAGTGGAACCCTAACTCTAGTCGTCGGCACTCACGCCCTAGTTCAAGAACGAATTGAGTTCAAGAACTTGGGACTGTGCGTCATTGACGAGCAGCATCGCTTTGGCGTTGAACAACGGGACGCTCTAAGCGCCAAAGGTCAAGCGGTACATGTACTCAGCATGACCGCTACTCCCATTCCCCGTACTCTGGCACTGACGTTACACGGGGAGCTAGAAATCAGCGTCATTGATGAACTGCCTCCAGGCAGAACGCCGATTAAAACTCAGATTGCCGCCAATGCCAGAGTGTTGAAGACGTTGACCACTGAATTGGCTGCGGAACGACAGGCATACATCGTCTATCCTCTAGTCGAAGAGTCAGAGAAGCTAGACTTGCAGGCTGCAACAACAGGTTATGAAGCGGTCACAAGCCAGTTCCCGCAGTGGTGAGTCGGGCTTTGTCACGGCAAATTGAGCGATCAAGAGAAGGCAGACGCGATCGAGGCGTTCCGATGCAACCGCACTCAGATTCTCGTCTCGACTACCGTCGTTGAAGTGGGAATTGACGTGCCCAATGCAACCGTAATGGTGATCGAGAACGCTGAACGGTTTGGGCTGGCACAACTTCATCAGTTGCGAGGAAGAGTCGGCAGGGGTAGCGCTCAATCCTATTGCTTCCTCAAGCCCCAAACCAGGAGCGCTAAGGCAATGACCCGACTCAGGGCGGTAGAAGCCTCTAATGATGGCAATCTGATTGCTGAGGTGGACTTACAGCTCAGAGGTGCGGGTGAGATTCTAGGGAAACGGCAGGCAGGAATCGAGAACTTTACAATCGCCCAGTTGCCTCAGGACATTGAACTGCTAGAGCTTGCCAGATTACGAGCAAAAAGAATGATTCTTGAAGGAATGCCGGGTGGCATACTTGAAGAGTTAAACATCCGGCATCCTGTATAAAGCAAGTGCCAATCAAGGATAAGCTGCTCCTAGCGTTTTCAGCTAGTGCGCTACAGAATTTCACTTAGTCCGAAAACTGGAGCAAAAACCATGATTGATGGTTAAAG
>Ga0209512_1003547_pt1 | contig 14596 bp, 22 predicted proteins | sample frozenSSSSmetaG_FD_184142 | JGI IMG/M metagenome (GOLD analysis project Ga0209512, IMG submission 184142) | Glacier valley bacterial and archeal communities from Borup Fiord, Nunavut, Canada, to study Microbial Dark Matter (Phase II) -... | ecosystem: Environmental > Aquatic > Freshwater > Ice >... | reverse complement strand
GACGCGGGTAGGTGGCGGAGAGGAGGGCGGAGAGGGAGTCGAGGATGAGGATGCTGGTGGCGGGGGAGGGGAAGGGGGATGCTGCGGGGGAGGGGGTGAGCAGGGCGAGGAGGTGGGCGAGGGTTGGTGTGGTGAGGTGGGTCAGCTTTGACAGGAGTTCGGAGACTGGAGGAGGTGCCGGGGGAGATTGAGATGATGAAGGTTCGGGCAGAGCTGGAGGACAGGACAGGAGTTGCAGGAGGCGTGTCCCAGGGAGTGGATGTGCAGCGTCTGTACTGTGTTAGAAGAGCTGTGTTACAAAACCTGGCTAAATTCAAACGCGTAGAACAGAATAGAAGGCGAAATATGAAAAATAACAAATGTCAGGAATCTGATTGCGTCCCATCTTGAGACATAAACCGGCCCAAGATCAGAGCATGCAAACCGCCTCCACAACCAAACAAACCCAACATCTCTCAACGAAAAGGCTCTCCACTCACCGACCCAAACAACCTCCTCGCCACCCCTCAGCGCACTAACAGCCAACTGCAACCTTCTCACCATCAGCATTTCTCTCGTCCCCGCTCCCCCCCTCCCCTCTCCGAACCACCGGCACCACCTACCCAAACGCCGTCTTCCCCACCCCGGGCGGCCCCCAAACCTCCGTCACAACGCCCCTCCTCACCCCTCCGCCCGCCCCATCACCCCCCTCCTGCACGCTGCCGCCCAGATGCGCATCGAGGCCGCCCAGGCCCGTGCTGACGCATCTCGCCCTCCCCGCTCGCAGATCCTGCAGCGCTTGGGCGGCGGAGACGGTCGGGAGCCGGTCTGCGCGGGATTAGCATGCGTGGAATGGTGTGCGGAGGTCATGGGACACATTACGCTGAGAGGCAGGGCATAGGTTGGTTATGTCGCGTCCATGAAGGGTCTGGTAATCCATGGCTGAGAAACGTGGTGCTGCTGGCTGGACGCGTCGCGGCGAGGTTGGTTTAACACGTCAGCACGTGATGTTCTCAGAAGTAGGACTTTTTCCACACACAGAGACGAAGAATTGGCAATGTAGAATATTCTCTCTTTTTTTGAGAGAGAACAACGTCACACTACAATAACGAATTAACACTTTGAGTGAGTTGATCAGCAGAGGGCCGGAGCACTTTCATTCGCACGCTCATCTACCTTTACATGCAAAGCTCAACAACATTCATGCTACAATGCAAACAAGCTAATCTACAGCCGCAAAAAGTCTCATCCCCTTTCGCTTTTTGATATACAAGTCTTAAGCAAGTCTAAGATATATGAGAGAGTCCTCCAACTTCTTCTCCCATGATCCATTTTCCAGCATGACAATCGTGAAAACTGCTGGTAGAGGCTGTCTACCATGTCCAGCAAACATAAAAAGTGCAATCATTCCATCTAGCTCATCCCTTTGTTCTTCTTTTTCGCCATTTCTATAAATTTCTCTTTGCCCCTGTATAAACTTTAAGAAAATGCTCTTTCATCACATGGTCCATTTTGACTCAATGTCTTGATTCAGTCTTTCTATTTTCTTTCTTTCCCGTTTGTGGACTGTCGCCGATGAATGCATGGACAACCCTCCTCCGTCTATTGTGCAAAACTCCTCTATTAAAATCAAATGCACCGTTGAAAACTCTAAGTAAGCCCTTCTCCCCCGCCGGTCTATGCAATGGTCCTGTCGACAACGTCTATATATAATCTTTAGTAAATGCCGGAATCGAATGGTATCGTGAGTGTTATACTGCGGGGCGGACTCTTCGACGAGATGTGAAATTCAAAACTGATATCGCAGTACTTCATGTGGGCATTACATCATGCCATTGCCATGTTTGTATGTACCCCAGCAAATGGCGAGTCAACCTGCCTGTTGATTCGCGTACTTTCGATGGTCGAATCCTGTCGGAATAAACGGCACCGATCCATATCATTGCAAGAAGGCTACTGTGAGTATCCAGGATACGAAAAGTAGGCAAATGTCCTTGAAACTTTGTGTACTGTTCCACGAAATGCCTGACATTGTCTAGTGACAAGCATGCGCGGATCTCGATACTTTAGCCAGCATGAGAACCTCGGAGGCATGGAAGCTCCCAGTTGATTCGATATTTATTGAAAGAGCTTGTATTGGGAGACAAAGTTCCAGCTTGGAAAATCGTCCACATTGCCGTTGACACCGTTGGTACCGTCCGAACCTGCACTTGCAGCACCAGGGCACATGCTTGACGCGTACAGGTTGTCGTTAGATTGTGCGAGGGAGGAGCTTTCGGCTTTAATTGCCATCTGGTTTCGAACTAAGCTGCTTGGGTTGTAGGGGCTCATGAAGCCATCTTGCACACCTGGCTGGAACATATGAGCCACCAGGGTACATGCTTGACGCGTAGAGGTTGTCGTTAGATTGCGCGAGGGAGGAGGGTTCGGCTTTAATTGCCATCTGGTTTTGAACTAAGCTTGGGTTGTAGGGGCTCATGAAGCCATCTTGCGCACCTGATTGGAACATATGAGCCCAGTCAAGATTTGACTGCTGTCCATTGTTTGGGCCCCCATATATGGGCATTGGACCCCTCCCATTTGCCATCGATGCCATTTCTTCGTTCGCAGGAGGATGTAGTGAGCTACCATTGCTTTGGCTTGGATAATCATAGTGCTGTCCGTACGCAGGTCCGCTATGTCCATTCGGCATGTTATACGCAGCGAGTTGAGGGTTCATTGAGCCCATGCTGGTTGGGATGTCCCCGTTATAGTTCTGGTCGAAGCTCGCCCGACTTGAACCACTGGGAGTAGGCCCTGTCATGCTTCGTCTGTCACGGCCATCGTTGCTGTCCATTCTCTTTATGCTGTTAGCTCTCGACAGTTGGTCCTGAGATAGCTGATTATCATTCTGATTGGATCCGCCACGCCCATCAGCGATCAAACCGAATTGGTGAAGACCAGGATCAGTTGGCACGCCATTCATGCCATTCATGTTCCTCATCATATCTCCATCGGGAGTGGTCGAGACAGAGTTCTTGTGAGCAGGATGGTTCTTCTTCAAGTGAGCTTGTGCGTGTGACAGATGGCTTGCACCTGTAGGGTTGCCACGTCGAATCGAACATTTTTGGAAGTGTCGCTTCAGAATATCACTCCTAGAAAACGTATCCCGACAAAGGACGCACATGTAAGGGCGGTCGCCAGTATCTTCAAGGTTCGGTTAGCACCGGTCAAACACATACTAATATTAGAGCTTACGTCTTAAGAGGTGGCGTTTGAGATGTTTTGCATGAAGGTATGTCTTGACACAATGAGGACAAGGAAACTTTCCATCTGCATCTTTGGCCGGAATCATGGCATTTTTGCTTGCTCCTGGCCCAGTTGCTGTGACCGTAGGACGGCCCGGAGCACTTGGAAGGATACCCCTCCGACCCTGTGAGCCTACAACATGTGTCGGCACCTCTTCTTGACCGGGACCCTGTCCATAAGCCGAGGCCATGGCTCCCTGCATCTGTTGATGCATTGAGTGCTGAGCGTGTAATGGCGCAGATGAATTCATAGGCCGCAAAGGCACCAGACGGCTATGTGATGGGCCAGGCGCTGGTGCAATGGCTTGCGGGTGAGGGTGAGACATTGGGCCTGGGCCTTGGGGCATCATGGCCGACGAGTTGTTGTAGGGTTGTATTGGCTGCTGTTGTTGCTGCTGTTGCTGCTGTTGCTGCTGCTGGTAGGGAGAATTCTGCTGCAGATGATAGTTGCGTGGTGCAGGTTGTCCACTCATCTGCTGGAATCCTCCATTGCCAGTAGAACCCGGTGTGTTCGGTTGAGTCGAGGTCGGAGTGTGCGGTGCGCTCAGAGACTGCTGGCCATACATGGAGTGCATCGACAGAGCAGCGTGCTGAGCCTGCAACGGAGGCAAAGTATGCGGCGGCCGGGTCGTGTTTTGCTGTAGCTGCTGTGGGGCTATCGAAGGCAGCGAGGAGTAGGAGGAGGTCGCGGGGAGGTTGTTGTTATTGGTATTGTTATTGCCATATTGATCCATGGTCGATTGAGTCGCTCGCTGTTTCCTCTTGGAGTGTGAAGGGTGAAGCAGAAGTCTGAAGAAGAAATCGAGAAGACGAGAAGACCTTGCTTGTTGTTGACCCCACCTTCTACGCGCCGAGCTGTGTACGATGAAAGATTTAGATAGAGTTGCTTTGCTCCTAGACCAACAACATGCTCTGCTCTCCGGTGTTTCTGCGTTTCTTGCGTTGAAGATTTTCCGAAGATTTTCCTGAACTCGCGGTTGCACAGGAAGAAATTGTGGAGCGATAACGGCGAGAGGAAGAAAAGAACGTGTTTCTGGGGCGATAAAGCTCCCTCAGCGATCAAATGCAACGACGCGACTCTTCTTTTTCCCACGGGGCGCTGTGTATTGTGTATTGGAACGAATGAGGCTCAAAATGTACGTGTAGGCGTTTTTGAGTGTTGTTCGCGATTGTATGTACTTTGAGAGTTAAAGAGTGGAGCCAGAAGAGAAGGTCAAGAAGACCTGGATTTGGGATGAGTAGTAAGGTATGTATGAGATGGAATGGGATGGGATGGATGTATGAGGTTTGGGGGGGAGGGGAGGAGGGGGGGGAGGGGGGTTGTGTGGGTTATGGGAGGAAGCAGGTAGTGAACGAGGTTGGGGGTCCTTCCATGGGAGGCGGAGAGAAAGTTGTCGTTAGTCGAGAAGAAAAATGCCTGGAAGTTATGAGGCTAGTGCGAGTCTAGCAAGGCTGTCCTTTTTTTTTTTTTTCGCGGTAGAACACAACGATTGGCAAAATAACACGCTTGGGGGAGAGCAGGGTAATTGGATGGATTGTTTGGGTGTTTTGGGTGCTTAAGGTGATTAAGGTGTGCTTCGACAAGCCCAGCGTGTTGCCACTGGACTGGACTGACCCCAAGTCATGCTAGGGGATCAGTATTAGAATTAGAATTAGAATTAGAATTATATTCCAGTACTTGTACGTACCGTAACATGTAGCGCCGTGTGCGCGGCGAATTTCCGAGTCTTGACATGACGACGCTGCTGTTTTCGGAGCACCACGCTGCACATCTCTGCTTAGTCAAACCCGTATACTCCGTATACTCCGTATATCTACATACGAGATCGGATTAGATTATGCTGGGATTATTGTTGTTATTGCTATTGTTATTATTGTTATTGTTATTGTTATTATTACTATTTTATTATTATTCTTATTTTTATTATATTTTATTATATTTTTATTCTATTTTTATTCTTATTCTTGTTACCATTTTATTCTTATTTTTATTTTCTATCTGCTGTCTTCTTCAATAATCTTCAACTCAAATGTCCCTCCCTGCATGCACACTTACGTATGTACCACTAAACTGCATCTTCTCACATATTCCGGCAATTTATGCATCATTTGCATCTACGGTATGTACCTATGCACCTATGCACCTATCTATTATCACCTTTATCACGTCCAGCATAGTGCCCTGTCAGCAAATGATGATCCCAGCCCCAGCACAGCAGGGACACGCACACACGCATGCACGCACAGGCACATAACAAGCCCCCAACATATGAAGTGTTAGGGTACCTGGCCATAGTGCGAACGCCAAAACGCTCGAGCGAACTCGGCAGATTCGTATGCTGACTCTAGAAGAGGTTGAGCATTCCACGAAGCTGCCCTGATCTCCTGAGAATCACACCCACCCACTCCCTGGGCCAGCGACTCGAGTGCCGGTTGTCCTTTCGAAAAGAGCCATGAATATTCAGATACTACATTCAGAGACTGTTGTCCGATCGGATTCGCCCCCCGTAGAAATGCCGAGACAACCGACATTACTCGCCGAAGACCGAATGCATTGGTCATAGGAGTTCCGAGGTCGAGGTCGAGATCGAGGTCATATGATCAAGCACAATAATATTATCGAAGGAACCCTATGCATAGGTTACGTGACTTCGTCGCGAGGCGAGATTTCATATTTCATGGAAACTACTACTACTCCTCTCATTACGGAGCAAACCCAAAATCATCAGTCCAATCCCGTCTCGCGAGGGATGCTGTTAATTGTGAATTGATTATTTGTCGTCTATATGCGACGTTCAAAACTGGCATTTCTATCCATATGAGATACATATGAGGCCATTTCTTGTGGAATCATTGTCTGGTAGCCATGTTCGGCACATAGGTGGAATCTCCCCGGAAGACTGCCGTGAAACATGAGAGGCATGGGAGTATCAGACGTTACCCTCAACGAAGCAGGCATTATTTTCACACAATCTCATGCATAGGTACGTACGTATATACATACTTCGTACATGCATACATATCATATCAGCAGTATATCATTATGTATTCTGCCTCTCCATTACTTGACAGAACTTTCCCTGAGCAAAACGGCTCATGGACGATTCCAGCGCTTCGACGCTCAAGAAGAGACTCCCTCAATCTGTCAATGATCTCACCTTCTCAATCCATCTGATCCCGGTTTCAAATGATGTCAGATTGCAGACAGGGTTGGGATCATGGGTGTATCGCGTCTCTCCCTCCCAGGCAATTACGAGTTCGCTTCAGGTTGCGGCAGATGCAGATGCAAATGCAAAGCACTTCTCGTCTCCTTGCATAGGTACATACCTAGTCGCACTTTAACTCTAGAAATGGAGCTGCGAGACGACACGATACCTCTACACAAACTGGCTTCAGAAGAATCATTAGCCTTCAGAAGGATGGATTTGTTCGAGTTCGAGATCGCGTTGACTGGAGCTGGGATTGACTGACTGATGACCGACGTTGGGAGCCTGCCGGGATCCGAAACAACCCGCAAGAGGCATCCGTGACCGGAACAGCGAGCGTCTTACCACGTCCCCGGCACGAAGTCATCTAAAAACAACCAGCCACCATTGCCAGCCTCGGTCGTCATTGGTCAACAGCCCACCCATGCCAAACCGCCACTAAGACAAACGAGGCTAGTGCTTCTTCAGCATGTTGCAAGGGGCTTCGATCAATTACAGGAAGAACTGGCTATTCTGGAAGGGGATGCAGTGGAATCCTGGCTTGGCTTTAGTGGGACTTCCCACCGATTTACCTGGGTACTTTTGTGTGTGCGTAGATTCTGTCATTTAATATGTATTCCATTATATGAAGGTTATTTTAATTCCCTAAAATGGTAAAATAATTACTAATCTAGTTAATATCCAATTAACCTATTTAGACTTAGTCTACTTTAGGCCAATGACTAGAATGGAGTCCCTCGTATAATGGAAATATCCACGGTTTTTGGTTTCATTTCACCATAACCAATTCCTCCTGTAATATATTGTGTCGCTTCAGTCGTCGACTGCTCTCTCTGCTCAATCGATACTCGCTCGCATTGATTGGGCCGTAGGTCGGTTGCCTGAAGAAGATATCATATCATACCTACATATGCATGCAAATTCTCGAGAACTCACTTTACAGCGTACGCCCGATCGTGACTTCATAATAATGACCAAGCATTATTCGCGAGTCATGGAGACATGTGGATGGCGGGAGCGGAATGGAGCTGGCCTAGTGCCACGTGTACGAACGATATTTTCACCTGTACCAAGGTTCAGGCGCCGCCGATACCTGGATTATGCGATCAACAATCCATCTCCGATGTCGTAGATTCAAGCGACCTTTAGCCGTAGTACCGCGGGTTTGAAGAATCTGCCTCGCTCGAGCGAAATCTGCTATCTACGAAGTATCCTGAGATACATAGGAAGGATGAAAGAATATATTATTACTTACAACAGCTGAGCCTAAACGACGTAGGTGGCATGGAGTACTGAGATGTTATGGATCCAGAGATCTCAGCTCCAGCAGCATCACTCCACCCACGATCATCTTCGACTTTTGTTTTGTTGCGCAAAACTGGGCAAATAATGGGTCCCTGCGCCTCTGTTATTTGAGACCCAGTAGCTTATTACAACGTCCTGAAAGCCACGGCCCCCACCGTACCCAGCCGTACCCAGCATGAGAAACCCCATATACATACTCTGGCTGAGGTGCGATCATCATATCCATAATCCGTGGGTCTGAAGGCTTCACCATGTGCGTCATGCTGTTGGGAATCATGAGATTCCCGGTGCCAATATCCATCAGATATAGCCACATAGTGCGAATAAGATCTTGGGATATGTTAAAAGTCAATTTTTGAGAAACGAAAAAAAAAATGAAAAATATTCTTAAATATTTGAATTGAAACACTTGCAAAGGTAACATGGCTTATGGCTACCTAGACACTGTGCCACACATTAGCCATCGTTATTATTAAACCGAACCAAGTCCATTGTTGACATTATAATCTACAGGACTCCTGGGACGGAAACCTGAATAGTCTCGCAATAATGAGGAGGCTGCTGTCCGATCACAGCTCACGACACTAATTCATCACAAAAGGAGAACATGCTATAAACCATAGCATTTTCTACCGCGATAATTGCCGAGAATGATTCTAAATCAATGATTGATTACCTAGCCTTATGCAACATGCATTTCATCTGCAGCTTAATAAAGTGGTGATGCTTGAATGTGAGTTTGATCCAGACCACAATATCACAGACGACGATCTGTTGTCGGTGGTAGAACATGGCTGGCCAACGACTCATATATTATACGAAACATCGAAAATAATTCAGACTTGTTTTCTTTAACCGGCAAGATTCTATTTCTCAAACGCACAAAGAAACCATCATGCGAAATTCCTCATACGGTGACGCTTGTGAGACACTTTCGTTTGGAGAGGTCGAGGTCTTGAATTCGGAATGCCAAGCCTCTCAGGTACAGGTCACGTGCTGACCCTAAATAATTTCGCTAGTCGATTTATGAAGATGGGCCTCGAGGTCAATGTTGAAGAAGAGCTGAAATCCATCCAAACGTGACTATTCCGCCGCCAATTGGCATCTTTACATCGAGATGTCCACCTCTGCCGTGGTGCGGCCAGCCGCGCAGCTTCTTCTCAAGTCAACACGAGCGCAGCACATACCGTTATCCTTTCCCGCGCCGTCGCTCCTCAAGACCCAGACCTCGCTCTTCTCCACGTCGTCGCCAACCTCATATCCCCGAGACTATAATCGCGAAAGAGGTGTAAGCACAGTCCGGAGAACTGGACCGCGCCAACCCCTTAGTGTTTCCAAGGAGCCCTTACCTACTCCTGTCCTCGACCCGAAGAAGCGGAGCCAGGCTGTCGTCGATCCGAATCATGGACTCTACGAGTTCTTCCACTCCAAGGACAAGTCAATAAGCACACCAGAGGAGGACAATAGCCATGGAAGGCCTTGGACTGCGCAGGAACTGAGACACAAGAGCTGGGAGGACCTGCATGCGTTATGGTGGACTTGCTGTAAAGAGCGAAACAGGATTGCAACAGAATCATATGAGCGGGAGCGGTTGGAAGCTGGCTACGGTGAATTCGAGGCACAGAAGAGAGATATCACGGTAAGACTTCCAATACACTATTTGCCTATTTGCTGTTCGAGTTCATGCTGACATTCCTGACTATAGGTCCGACGAACCCAGCGAGCGATCAAGCAGGTGCTTACCGAGCGATACTACTCGTGGGAGGAAGCCAGAAAGCTGGCAAATAACGATTCAGAAGTGGACCTCTCAGGAGAAGGCGTGGCATATACGCCCAGTGAGGATGCTTTCGAAGAAGAACCTCTCGGTGAGGAAGCTTATGAAGCTGGAGAGGCTGAGCCCAGGGAGCCACGATCAACTACACAGGCTGCCGATGTTGCAAGCCTGCCGCAGCAGACTACACCGGCACAAGCTACTGTAAGATAAGGTGTTATTATATGGATAAGACTGGGGGTTGGCGAGTTAGCGGCCAGTTATTGTACAAAGCCACTTCTTCTTGGGCCATTGACGAGTTGGAGATTATGGGCCGGAGTCAGCTGTAAGATATAGCTGTATTGAGCTCAAAATGTAAAGTATAGCGCATGAACATGATCCTATAGTCTTTGATGCGGACGTACCTGATCGACCTGTCGGAGAAACCCGCCCCTGTCATTCGGTCTGGGCGGGGGTCCAAGCGAGCGGAGCGGGCCAAGTGACCGCTACTATAGTATCACCAGCCATCGACAGGCAGATTGCACCACAGTGCACCAAGCTACACCGAAGTTTGAGCCTGTAGCTGTTGTGAACCTCTGCAAACCATCCTCCACGCCTATTAGAAAGAAACAAAACCGCCATCATGGATGAGATTGCCCCCGAGTACGATGTTGTTGTCCTTGGTACAGGTATGTTGAGCAACCCCGCATTGAGGGGCACGTCAGAGCTCGAGAGCTAACCTCCACATCAGGGTTGACGGAATGTGTCCTCTCTGGGTACGAAATAACAAAGAATTCGAGATGAATATGGAGCTGATGTCGAACGTAGAGTGCTCAGTGTTAAGGGCAAGAAGGTCCTGCATATTGATCGCAACGACTACTATGGCGGGTAGGCTTCTCGACCTCCCTAACAGCTAGCTCGATGCTAACCATCCCACAGAGAAGCTGCTTCTGTCAACATCGAGACTGTTAGTGATTGATTTCTGAGTCTTGAGTGGCCCTAACACATAGCAGCTATTCAAGAAGTACGGAAATTACAACAAGGGGGAAGAGCCATGGAAGAAGTACGGACGCGTCAACGACTGGAATATCGACCTGGTCTCGAAATTGCTCATATCCAGCGGTGAACTGACGAACATCCTTGTCTCAACCGATGTTACAAGATATCTCGAATTCAAGCAGATTGCTGGAAGCTACGTAGAACAGGGGGCAGGATCCAAGGCGACAGTTGCGAAGGTACCATCAGACGCAAGGGAAGCTTTGACCTCTTCCCTGATGGGCATTTTCGAGAAGAGACGGATGAAGGCATTCATTGAGTGGGTAGGCACTTTCAATGAGGCCGATTCTTCCAGCCATAAGGGTGCGTGTCCCTATGAATTCTCCCAACATTCTTGCTGACCGCTTCTTAGGCCTCAATATTCAGACGTGCACGATGAAGGATGTTTACGACAAGTTTGGGCTGGAGGCCACAACTCGCGATTTTATCGGTCATGCCATGGCGTTGTACACAACTGATGACTATATCACTGCCAATGGAAGAGCAGCAGAAACCATTGAGCGCGTCCGCCTCTATGGTAACTCTGTAGCCCGCTATGGCAAATCCCCATACATCTACCCGCTTTACGGCTTAGGAGAGCTTCCACAGGGATTTGCTCGTCTGTCAGCCATTTATGGTGGCACATATATGCTTAATACCAGCCTTGACGAGGTCATCTATGATGGAAACAAGGCTGTTGGAATCAAGGCCACCATGAAGGAGCGAGGCGAAGAAGGGGAGGGCATGACGTTCACGACGAAGGCGAAGAAGATTCTTGGAGACCCGTCGTACTTCCCTGGAAAAGTCCAAGTTGTTGGCCATGTCCTCAAGGCCATTTGCATTTTGAACCACCCAATTGCAGGTACAGACAACAGCGATTCGTGCCAGCTGATCATTCCTCAATCTCAAGTTGGCAGAAAGAATGGTAAGCTTGTAATGCTGATATTACTATGCGACACTACTGATAATGTTAGACATTTACATCGCTATGGTCTCCTCTGCACATAACGTTTGCCCCAAGGGTTACTACATCGCCATTGTTTCGACCATGGCCGAGACCACTGCAAACCATCACTTGGAGCTCGCAGCTGGTCTTGAGCGCCTTGGCCGCATAGAAGAGAAGTTCATGGTATGTGCATGCTAGCAAACATTCAGATTAAAGCACAAACACCTAATTTTGGTTTTCAGGGTCCACCAATTCCACTGTATGAGCCTTTGGAGAGCGGGCTCAACGACAACATCTTCATCTCTAAGAGCTACGACGCGACAAGCCACTTCGAGACAACCACCGATGATGTGAAGGACATCTACCGCAGGGCCGAGGGCCATGAGCTTGTGGTTGAGGGACTCCGTGAGGGTACCAGCTTGGTTGGTGAGGAGTAGGAAGTGCAATTGTGAATAGATGAACGAGTGATTGGCGTCAGTCCGTGATGATACCGGAATACCTATTGGAAACCTTTGGTTTTGAGCCTGATTTGTCTTCTCGATGGGGTGATTAGAGGCTGAAGGGTATATAGAGCTGAACTTCGAAGCCATGAGCATCCATAATTTCAGAGATTCTTGGCAAAGTTTGAGTGTCTGATTTCTTCCAACATATTTGCTCGTCCTTGCGATTAATTTTATTTTGCTAACGTCTGTGAGAGGACAATGATGGATGCGACTCAATTGAACGAAGACGGAGATGTGTTGTTGGGCTGTCGCTCCCATCGCAGCCTCCATTCTTTGTGTCGTTGCGTCCAAAATCGGTGTTAGAGGGATTATTCACGCCATACAGCTTCAGTTTTTGTTTTCCTTTGTTTACAACCAATGGTGTGATGTTTTTGGACTCATCTCGCTCTGCTTTTGGATTGGTTTTCCCCCTTCCTTTCATGATGGACAAAGAGCAAGGTAGATCGATTATTGCTTTCATTGTCGCTCCATTCCAGGTGAGAATATAGGATTCAAAGGTAGGAGGCCATTTGAATACCAAGTTATGTTACTGCGAACTTTTTGACCTTCAGTTATTTTTTCAATCCGTCCCTCATATAGATAAAGCCGTCTGGAGGCTGTCAATGATATATCCTTCCTGGACTTGACATCTCGCGTTTAGCTTTGACATTGAAAGCCCAGACGCGTATACCAACCACAATGACAGCATCACAGCTGGACGAGGAGGACGCACCATACCGGCCACCTGATGTTGAGTCTCATAGCGACGACGATGATGAAGACCTTGGAGACTTAACCCAGGAAGACCTGTTGGGGATGAGTGAAGTCGATAGGATCAAGTGGCAAAAGGCAAAAGAGAAGCAAGTTCAACGTGACTCAGCAGCGAAAGAGAAACGTCCAAAGAAGACCAAGAACAAGCATGTTCCACCGGGAACCCCAGAGAAACACCCAAACAAGACCACGGAGAAACAGACTCCACCGCCAACCGAAGAGAGACAACCAAAGGAGACCACGGACAAACAGACTCCACCACCAACCGAAGAGAGACACCCAAAGAAGTCCAAGGACGTCCAGACTCCACCACCAATCCAAGAGAAACACCCAAAGAAGACCAAGAACGTCCAGACTCCACCACCAACCCAAGAGAAACACCCAAAGAATACCAAGGACATCCAGATTCCTAAACGGGGCAAGGTCTCTATCCAAGTCATATACAAGGGCGAACTCCCTTTCCCACCCCCACGCCCTTTCAACTGCGTGACCACTAAAAGACGCCGAACGGAAGATGATGACGACAGTGGACATGCTTCTGCAAAGGGAGCCAAAACAGACGAGCCCTATCACGACACCAGGATCGACGGCGTTGATTTCAAGACCTGGAACACTAGCTGGCTCATGCGTTTGTCGCAGCTTAAAGGCCTGCCTGCACGTCCTCCTCACGATGTGGATAATCCTGCTACCCTACACATCGCCCTCATTGACCAGTTAGAGGATAAGGAGCAGGAGGAATCCGTTTCGTCGAATGCATACGGTGGCTCAAAGCGTGTTGCAGAGCCTCCTATACCGCTAATCGATTCAAAGGGGAATGTCTATTTTAATGCTCGCATCGACATCGACACAGTCACCTTCAGTGCCTTCGAAAAGTCTATCAGAATAATTCTTGCTCGTCGAGGTATCGAGCTCAAAGAGGGACAATTGAGGCTCTATGCTTCGACCAGCGAAGCATATGCACCAAACGCTAAATCTAGGTTTCTCAAATCAGGCTCAGACCAACGAAGGGCAGCAGTACTCCGCAAGCATCTTGATGGAGAATGGAAGACCGTGTATGTGTGGAAGTATGGCAAAGAGTTCCTTGAGCGAGAGGAGAGGAGAGACTAAGGAAAGGCAAACGAAGCAGCGGCGGCAAAAAAATAAGAACAAAAATAATGAGAATCATCCAAATTGGAGGCCAGGAGATTTTTCTGAAGAGGAGAAAGAGGATGATGGAAAGGATTTTGGGACTTGAATTGCCTGTGATGGGAGGTTGTGTTGTGGGGAGGAAATGGGCAACTGTGGAGGGAGTAGTTTTCTGGCGTTTTTGTGAAGTATCGGGAGAGATTTTTTTTTTCGATCTGGAGATTTGGTTTAACTCGTCTTGGTCTGATGTTGATTGGATATTTGGCAATAAATTTTATTCCTAATTGTGATTGTGATTGTACTATTGATAGAGATGAAGGCTGATGCTGTGATAATACATGAAATTCATACTCTATACATCTTAGCAAGCATCACACTGCCACATACGACCACAGACTGGAGAGAATTGGGCATCCCGTCCGCTCTGCCATACACAAGCTCCAGATCGGCAGATTAGTAGTTGGGTGGGTGACCACCAGCGAATACCTGCTGTTGTATGTTTTTGTCCTTTTTATATTTTTCTCCCTCTTACTGTTTCTTTTGGTCTATGAAATAGGGACATGAATTGGCATATGACAATAACTTCCACATACGACCACAGACTGGAGAGAATTGGGCATCCCGTCCGCTCTGCCATACACAAGCTCCAGATCGGCAGATTAGTAGTTGGGTGGGTGACCACCAGCGAATACCTGCTGTTGTATGTTTTT
>Ga0209512_1003544_pt1 | contig 14597 bp, 14 predicted proteins | sample frozenSSSSmetaG_FD_184142 | JGI IMG/M metagenome (GOLD analysis project Ga0209512, IMG submission 184142) | Glacier valley bacterial and archeal communities from Borup Fiord, Nunavut, Canada, to study Microbial Dark Matter (Phase II) -... | ecosystem: Environmental > Aquatic > Freshwater > Ice >... | reverse complement strand
CCCGGTTTGGGGCCGATGCGTTGCACCGTGCGGCAGGCGGTGTCACCGCAATCAAGGACCAGCGCGTCAATCGACACCTCTTCTGGCCAGCAAAGCCGGCGCGGAACTGGTTAGTCGAGCAACCACTGGCATGGCCAGACCATGTCCAACGTCGAGCGCGTCAGTAGTGATAGCGAAGCTGGGCCAGCAGCAATGCGCCACCTTCGATCTTGTAGACCATGCGGTGCTCGTGGTTGATGCGCCGCGACCAAAAGCCTGTCAACGCATGCTTGAGCGGTTCGGGTTTCCCAACCCCGGCGAAGGGGTCTCGCTTCATTTCACCGATCAGCTTGTTGATTCGTTCAATGATCTTCGTGTCTTGCTTCTGCCAGTACAAATAGTCTTCCCAAGCTTCGTCCGCGAAGATCAGCTTCACTTGGTCAGCTTTTTTTCCACGCCCTTCCCGGCAGTCAGCTGCGCCGTTGCCGAGAGCAAGCGTTTGGCGTTTGATGGGTTGCGCAACAAGTACGCAGTCTCTTCGAGCGCTTGAAAGTCTTCGAGCGAGAGCATCACGACGGCCTGTTCGCCATTGCGCGTGATGATCAATGCCTCGTGGTCGTTGCACACACGGTCCATCGTGCGGGCCAGGTTTGCGCGGGCTGAAGAATAGGTGATGGCATCCATGGCGGGTTCTCTAATAAGTACGCTTTATTGTACAAGTCAGGCGGCCATTGCAACAAGGCAGAGGCCTCACCCCGGCGCGTCGAACGCCCCATGCCGCCCGGCACCCGCCGCGAAGCGTGCGGCACCCGGCAGCGCTTCGGCGGCCACCACCGCAAACCCACCCGCGCCTTCGCGCTGCAAGGCTTCATGCATCGGCAGGCTCCATTGCGCGAAGGCCGACGCGCGGTCGGCGAGCATGCAGGCGTGCGGGAATGCGGCGATCTGCCGCGCCAGCGCCTGCGCTGCGGCCAGCGCCTCGCCGTCGGCCACCACGCGGTTGGCCAGACCCATCGCCAGGGCTTCCTCGGCGGCCACTGGCCGGCCGGTCAGGATCATGTCGAGCGCGCGGCCCATGCCCACGAGGCGGGGCAGCCTCACGGTGCCGCCGTCGATCAGCGGCACGCCCCAGCGGCGGCAGAACACGCCGAAGGTGGCGCTGCGCGCGGCCACGCGCAGGTCGCACATCAGCGCCAGCTCCAGCCCGCCGGCCACGGCATAGCCTTCGATCGCGGCGATCACCGGCTTGGTGAAGGCCATGCGCGTCGGCCCCATCGGGCCCGGGGCGTGGCCGGTCGGCTCGATGGCGTTGCGCAGGGCCGGGTCGCCCAACGCGGTCAGGTCGGCGCCGGCGCAGAAGTGCCCGCCGCTGCCGGTGAACACGGCCACGCGCAAGGCGTCGTCGGCCTCGAAGCGTTCGAAGGCCGCGCGCAACGCCAGTGCGGTAGGCCCGTCGACGGCGTTGCGCCGCTCGGGCCGGGCGAGGGTGATCGTGGCAACAGTGCCATCGGCTTCGAAGTGCACGCTGGGGGATGAATTGCTCATGTCGTTGCCGTTGGTTGGTGTGCGGATGCGGATCGGGTGCAGGTGATCGGCCCGGGGTCGTCAGCCCAAAGTCGTCAGCTCAAGACAGTCAGCCCGTGATGATCGGCCGCAGCGTGTCGATCTCGCTGACGATGAAGTCGAAGAACGCCGCCACGCGCGGCGTGTTACGCAATTCGGCGGTCGTCAGCACGCGCCAGATGCGCGTCAGCTCGGCCACGGGCTCGATGACCCGCACGAGGTCGGGCTCGGCATCGCCGAGCGCCGTGGGCAACGGCGCCACGCCCACGCCGGCCTTGGCCGAGTAGACGAGCCCGAGCACGCTGTTGCTGCGCGCGGCGAGCACCACGCCGGGCGCCACCGTGCGCAGCCACGCAGCGGTGCGGTGCTTGGCCATCGTGTCATCGAACCCGACGAGCGAGTGTTGCGCCAGGTCTTCGATGCGCTGTGGGCGCCCGTGGCGCTCGATGTAGGTCTTGCTCGCATACACCGCCCAGAGCGAATCGCCGATCTTCCGGCCGACGAGTTCATCGTCGTCGGTGTCGCCGGAGCGCAGCGCCACGTCGGCCTCGCCCTTGGCCAGGTCGATGGTCTTGTCGCTCATCACGAAGTGCACCTGCAGGGCAGGGTAGCGCTCGCGGAACCGGTCCAGCAAGGTCGACTGCGTGATGCGGTAGACGATGGGCTCGGGGCACGTCACGCGGATCACGCCCGCCACGTCGGCAGCGGCCGTTGCCAGATGGTGCTTGAAGGCCGCCACCGCGTTCTCGACCTGCTCGGCGTGCGGCAGCAGGGCCTGCCCGAACTCGGTCAAGCGGTAGCCGCTGGGCTGGCGCTGCACCAGTGCCTGGCCGAAGCGGCGTTCCAGCTCGGTCAGCCGCCGCTGCACTGTCGATTGGTCGACGCCGAGTGCGCGGCCTGCGGCCAGGGTGCTGCCGTGGCGCGCCACGGCGAGCAGGTGCTTCAGATCGTCCCAGTCGAAGTCGTGCGGGGTATGCGCCATTGCGGCTGCATTCTGCAGCTTTGCGGCTGACATAGAAGCGCGAGTCCCCCTAAGCTGAAGGCGTGAACACACCCACAGCACACACCGGCGCAGCAGACAGCGCGGCCTTCAAGGCCGACATGCGCACCCACTGGAACGCCGCCGCGCCCGGCTGGGACGCGCATTCGCCGCAGATACGCGGCTGGCTGCGAACGGCGACCGACGCGATGATCTCGATGGCCGGTGTCCGCGAAGGCTCGCGCGTGCTCGACGTGGCGGCTGGTGCGGGCGACCAGACGCTGGACATCGCCGCGCGGGTCGGGCCGTCGGGCGCCGTCGTCGCGACCGACCTGTCGCCCGCCATCGTGGCGCTCGCTCAAGAGCGCGCCCGCCGCGCCGGCATCGGGCAAGACTTCGGGCAAGTGCAATGCGTGGTGGCCGACGGCGAAGACCTGCCGGTCGAGGCCGGCTCGTTCGATGCGGCCGTCTGCCGACTCGGGTTGATGTTCTTTCCCGACCCGCTGCAAGGCCTGGTCGAGATGCACCGCGCGCTGCGGCCTGGCGGTGGCGTGTGCACCGTCGTGTTCGCAGGGCCGCAGAACAACCCGTGCATCACCATCTTGATGGCCACCGCGCTCCGGCATGCCGGCCTGCCGGCGCCTGAGCCGGGCGCACCGGTTGTGCCGGGCAGCCTGTTCAGCCTCGGGCGCCCCGGCCACATCGACGCGCTGTTCAAGGAGGCGGGCTTTCGCGACGTGGCAACGACTGCGGTGGATGCGGTGTTCCACCTGCCCTCGGTCGACGACTACCTGGCCTTCGTGCGCAGCTCGGCGAGCCCGATCCTGCAGATCCTTGCCCGCCTCGGCGCGGCGGCCGCCGAGGCTGCCTGGAACGACATCCGGGAGCAGCTGCGTGTGTTCGACACGCCCACCGGCTGGGCCGGCCCGAACGAACTGTTGATCACTGCGGCCCGCCGCCCCTGAGGACACGACCATGACACGTTCCACCAACCAGGTTCACACCGCGCGGCGCCGCCTGCTGCAGGCCGGCGGCATCACGCTCGCCGGCATCGCCACGCTGCCGTTCGGGCGCGGTGCGCTGGCCGCGGCGGCCCCACCGGCGTCACCGGCCCCACCGACCCCCCGTGACGGCCTGCTGCGCATCCTGTGCAGCGGCCCGGCCGGCAGCATTCCCGACCTGGTGGCGCGCGCCATCAGCGAGCAGCTGACCATCACGCTCGGTCAGCGCGCGCTGGTCGACAACCGCCCCGGCGCTGCCGGCCAGCTGAGCGTGGCCGCGCTGAAAGCTGCGCCTGCGGACGGCTCGACGCTGTTGCTCGCGCAAGGCGCCATTGCCACTGTCTACCCCACCCTCTACGCCAAGCTCGGATACGACCCGGCACTCGACCTGCAACCGGTGTCGCTGGCGAGCGAGATGTCGCTGGCCCTCGCCATCGGCCCGGCCGTGCCGGCAGAGGTGACCACGCTGGCCGGCTTCATCGACTGGGCGCGTCGCAACCCGGCCACCATGAACGTGGGCTCGCCCGGCGCCGGCACGCTGCCGCATCTGCTGGAGGCGATGCTGTTCTCTGAAGCGGGCGTGGCGTGGCAGCACATCACGTACTCCGGCGGGCCGCCCGCAGTGACCGACCTGCTGGGCGGGCAGATCGCCGCGCTGGTGTTACCCGAAGGGCTGCTGCGGCAACACCACGCCACGCGCCGCATCCGCGTGCTCGCCACCTCGGGGCCGGCGCGAAGCAGCTACCTGCCCGATGTGCCGTCACTCACCGAGCAGGGCCACCCGGGGCTGGTCGTGAAGGAGTGGTTCGCCTTCTTCGCCCCCGGCGCAACGCCGAAAGACACGGTCGCGAGCCTGTCGGCGGCCTTGCAGCAGGCGATTGCCCGCCCCGAGGTCGCGGCCGCGTTCGCGCAGGCCGGGATGACGCCGGCGTCGAGTTCACCTACGGCGCTGGCCGCGCGGATGGCGCTTGAGCAGCAGTACTGGAAGCCGGTGCTGCGCTCGAATGGAATCAATGCGGGGTAGGCACCGATCCAACCTTGTCAATGCAGCAGCTGCCGAGTATTCTTATATGAAAGCGATTTCATAACGAACTAACGGAGCTGGCGAATGAACCCCCAGGCAGAACCAACGAGTGCGGGGCACTTTCCCCGGCTCCTGGGCGACATCGGCGGCACGAACGCCCGCTTCGCCTGGCAGGCGCGTGAGGGCGCGCCGCTGACCGAGGTGGCGGTGTATCTCTGCGACGAGCATCGCGGCCTTCAGGACGCAATCCGAACCTACCTCGGCGCGCATGGCAAGAGCGTGCCGCGCGGCTGCGCGATCGCGATTGCCAATCCGATCACCGGCGATCGGGTGCAGATGACCAACCGCGACTGGTCGTTCTCGATCACGTCGGTGCAGCGAGAACTCGGCTTCGAGCGGCTGGAAGTCATCAACGACTTCACCGCTGTGGCGCTGTCGTTGCCGGCGCTGGCCGCGCATGAACTTCGCCAGGTCGGGACCGGCGTGGCCGTGGCGGGTGCGCCGATGGCCGTGCTCGGGCCGGGCACGGGTCTGGGCGTGTCCGGCCTCGTGCCGGTGGGGCAGGGGCAGGGTCACTACGCGCCGATCTCAGGCGAGGGCGGCCACGTGACGCTGTCGGCCAGCAGCGAGCGCGAAGCCGCCGTCTTGCAGTGGCTTCACCATCGGTTCGGCCACGCGTCGGCAGAGCGCGCGTTGTCAGGCCCCGGGCTGGTGAACCTCTACGCAGCAGCGTGTGCCCTGTCAAGGCAAGCGGCCGGCGCGCTCGCGCCGGCCGAGGTGATTGAGCTGGCGCGGCGTGGCACCGACGTGGCCTGCGTTACCGCCCTCGACCTGTTCTGCGGCTTCCTCGGCAGCGTGGCCGGGAACCTGGCGCTCACGCTCGGTGCGCGAGGGGGGGTCTATGTGGGCGGCGGCATCGCGCCCAGGCTCGTCGCCGAGATCGAGCGCTCGTCGTTTCGTGAGCGCTTCGAGAGCAAGGGTCGTTTTCGCGGCTACCTTGCAACCATTCCGACCTTCATCATCGACGCCGGCGTGTTCCCCGCGCTGGTCGGTGCGATGCGAGCGCTCGACCAGCCTGCGGGCCAGCGTTGAAGCGTTGACCACAGCGGGCTGGCTGCATTCTTCGCCGGGCCTTCGACATTGAGCACTTACACTCGCGCGGGTTGCCAGCCTGCAGTAACTGCCATGAAACCAAATAACAAGCACAGCGCGGGAACGCGAGCGGCGAGGCGCGCTGAAAGCGCTCCCGCAACCATTGGCATGGTGGCGCAGGCGGCGGGTGTGTCGGCAAGCACGATCTCGCGCATCCTCAACGGGACCGCCGTGGTCAGCCAGCTGAAGACACTGGCGGTCGAGAAGGCAGTGGCCGAGCTGGGTTTCGTGCCCAACCCGGTCGCGCGGGGCCTGGCCGGTGGGCGCACCTTGAGCGTGGGCGTCGTGGCGCAGGTCATGGACAGCCCGTTCTACGGCGCGGCACTGCGCGGCATCGAAGACGTGCTCGACCCCGCCGGCTACAGCCCGCTGTTCGTCAGCGGGCACTGGGACGCCGGCAACGAAGCGCGGTGCATCGACGTTCTGCGCAGCCGCCGGGTCGACGGCATCATCGTCTTGACCGGCCGGCTGACCGACCAGGCCCTGAAGGCCTGCGCCAAGAACCTGCCGGTCGTCGTGACAGGTCGGGCTCTGAAGGGGCCGGGCCTGTTTTCGCTGGACTTCGACAACTTCACCGGCGGGCAGATCGCGACCGAGCACCTGATCTTGCTTGGCCACCGGCGCATCGCCTTCGTCAATGGCGACCCGAAGCACCCGGACGCGAGCGAGCGGTTGCGCGGCTACCGGGCCGCGCTCGATTCGGCCGGCATCGCGTACGACGCCGGGCTGGTGGTTCCGGGCGAATACAACGAAGTGAGCGGCCTGCTCGCCGTGAACCGCCTGCTGGAAGGTCAGCAGCTGTTCACCGCGATCTTCGCGGCCAACGACCAGATGGCGCTGGGCGCGGCCTTGGCGCTGCACCGCCGCTCGCTGCGCGTGCCGGAAGACATTTCGCTGGTCGGTTTCGACGACCTGCCGACGTCGCAGTACGCCATTCCGCCATTGAGCACGGTTCGCCACCCGGCGTACGAGATCGGGCGGCTCGCGGCGGCGTCGATGCTGCAGCTGCTGGCCGGCGACAAGCCGACTGAGAAGGCGCCCGCGCCGAGTTTCATCCCGCGCGAATCGACGCGCCGCCTGCGCAGCTGAGGACAGGTTCGTCGACAAGGCGGCGCACGGCTGCCGTGATCGCGCCCCCGCTTCAGCGCGGGACCCTGTCAACTCTGTCTGCGTGATTTCCCTCGATTGACACCCCCAGCGGTGCTTCATATGCTTTGAAAGCGATTTCAAATTGGCCTGGCCGGGCCCATGGCGCCAGTCTCCCCGGTCGATGACGGCAGGGCGTTGCACTGCCAACTCTGCCAACACTGGAGACCAGGATGCGGGAAAGAATTCAGCGGGGCAGGCTACGCCGGCGCAGTCCCTGGCTGTGCCTGAGCCTGTGCTTGTTCATGCTGTCGGTGCCCAGCGTGCAAGCGCAGCAGTCGTTGATCGTCGCGGCCTATCCAGCGGTCGACGAGATCGTCAAGTCGGCGCTTCCGGCATGGAAGCGCTTGCACCCGAACGTGGAAGTCAAGGTCGTGAGCCGGCAGTTCACCGACCATCACACCGCCATGACGACGGCGCTGTCCACCTCGTTCTATCTGCCCGACGTGATGGCGCTCGAAGTCGGCTACGTGGGCCGTTTTGCGCAAGGCGGCGGGCTCGATGACCTGTCGAAGCCGCCCTACGACATCAAGCGGTTCGAGTCTCGGTGGGTTCCGTACGCGTTGCAGCAAGCCACCAACCGCAAGGGCGCCATCGTGGCGGCCCCGACCGACATCGGCCCCGGCACGTTGCTGTACCGCACCGATGTGCTGGCCAAGGCCGGTGTCAGCGAAGCCGATCTGACGCAGTCCTGGGAGGGCTACGTCGCAACCGGCGCCAAGATCAAGGCGGCCACGGGCTCATACCTGATGGCCCATGCGCGTGACATGAAAGACATCCTCATCCGCACCGGCATCCAGCCCGGCGAGGGCCTGTACTTCGACAGCCAGTCGAACGTGCTCGTGACCTCACCGCGCTTCGTGCGGGCCTTCGAGCTGGCGCGCAAGGTCCGCCAGGGCAAGCTCGACGCCCGCGTCGGTGCCTGGTCGAACGAGTGGTCCGAAGGCTTCAAGCGCGGCACCATCGCCACGCAGATGACCGGCGCCTGGCTCGCCGGCCACATGAACAACTGGCTCGCCCCGAGCACCCGCGGCCTGTGGCGCGCTGCGCCCTTGCCCGAACGCGCCTTCGCGGCCTATGGCGGCACGTTCTTCGCGATCCCGCGAGCCACGCCGGCCGCGAACAAGCCACTGGCATGGGAGTTCATCCAGTTGATGACGCTCGACCGCAACGTGCAGCTCAGCGCCTTCAAGACGCAAGACGCGTTCCCCGCCCTGCTGGAAACCTACGACGACCCGTTCTTCGACCAGCCGATCGAGTTTCTCGGTGGGCAGGTCGCGCGCGTGGGCTGGCGCGATGCGGCGAGGCGCATCAGCGCCGTCACGGTGCACAAGCAGGACGCGTTCGCCGATGAAGTTATCAACACCGAACTCGACAAGGTGCTCGACCGCAACAAGGACATCGCGACTGCGCTGGCCGATGCGCAGCGCCTGTTGCAGCAACGTGCGCACCGCTGAGCCCAGCGCCGCGCTCTCCCGCCCGCACTGAACCACCTACCGGCCCGCCATGAAGCTGCCTGCTGCCTTGCGCCTGTCGCCCGAATGGGCACCTTACGTGTTCCTGAGCCCGTTCGTGGTTCTGTTCGCCGTGTTCGGCGTGTTCCCGCTCGGGTTCTCTCTGTACCTGGCATTCCAGTCCTGGGAGCCGACCAGCGGCCTGAGTGCGATGGAATTCGTCGGGTTCGACAACTACGTCTTCGCCCTGAAAGACGAGTGGTTCTGGAAGTCGCTCAAGAACACCGCCTGGCTCGCGATTGCCTCGGGCGTGCCGCAGCACGTGGTGGCCATTCCGCTGGCGTATTTCATCCACTCGTCGTTCAAGACCTTGCGCAACGGTGTCGTCGGTGCGTACTTCATGCCCTACATCACCTCGACCGTGGCGATCGCGATCCTGTTCAGCTCGCTGTTCTCCACCGACTACGGCCTGATCAACGTCGGCATCAACATGCTGGCCCAGGTGCCGGTACTGTCGTGGTTCTTGCCCGCCAACCCGGTCGATTGGCTGAACGACCCCGCCAGCATCAAGCCGGCGATCGCGATGATCGTGTTCTGGCGCTATGTCGGCTTCAACGTGGTGCTCTATCTCGCTGCGCTGCAGACCATTCCGGCCGACATCTACGAGGCCGCCACGATGGACGGCGCCGGCCGGCTGCAGCAGTTCTTCTACATCACGCTGCCGAGCCTGAAGCCGATGATCTTCTTCGGCGTCACCTTGTCCGTCATCGGTGGTTTGCAGTTGTTCGAAGAGCCCTTCATCCTGACCGGTGGGCGCGGCGGCTCCGACCAGTCGGGCATGACCACGGCGATCTACCTCTACCGCATGGCCTTCGACTTCAACGACTTCGGCGCCGCAAGCGCCATGTCCTGGCTGCTGTTCGTCGTGGTCGTCGTGCTGACCTGGCTGACCAACCGCGCCTTCCGGCCGCGCGGACCGTCGGCCTGACACCCTGACTCGCGTACTCGAACCATGAAGATCACTTCAGATCGCCTGGCCCCGTGGGCGGCATATGTCGTTGTCGGCGTTGGCGCGCTCATCATGCTGGCGCCGTTCTATTTCATGTTCGTGTTCGCCACCCATTCGCGCACCGAGATCTTCAGCCTGCCGCCGCCGCTGTTCTTCGGCGACGACTTCCTGAGCAACCTGAAGATCCTGACCGACCGCATGCCGTTCTGGCGCAACCTGGGCTGGAGCTTGTACGTGGCGCTCGCGTCCACGCTGCTCACGCTGCTGTTCTGCTCGCTCGGCGGCTACGCCTTCGCGATGTTCGAATTCAAGTTCAAGAACGCGCTGTTCGGCCTGGTGATGGGCACGATGCTGTTGCCCTCGTTCATGAACATGATCCCGACCTTCATGATCATGGACGCGCTGGGCTGGATTGACCAGCCCAAGGCGCTGTACATCCCCGGCGCGGCCAGTGCGTTCGGCATCTTCCTGATGCGCCAGTTCGTGTCTTCGTCGATCCCGAAGGAGCTGATCGAGGCCGCACGCATGGACGGCTGCGGCGAGCTGAGCATCTACGCACGCATCGTGCTGCCGCTGCTCAAGCCGGCGCTGGGCACGCTGGGGCTCATCACGTTCATCGCGTCGTGGAACAACTTCATCGGGCCCCTGATCGTGATGCGAAGCCCCGAGATGTACACCTTGCCGCTGGCCCTGCGCAGCCTGCAAAGCCCGGTCAACACCGAATGGGGTGCGCTGATGACCGGCTCGGCCATCGCCACCTTGCCGCTGGTGGTCCTGTTCGTGCTTTCGTCGCGCCAATTGATTTCCGGCCTGACCGCCGGTGCCGTGAAGTGACCCCAAGAAACACATGAGCCTGCCCACCGTGTTTGACTCGAAGTCACCGTTCCCCGCTGACTTCGTCTGGGGCGTGGCCACCAGTGCGTACCAGATCGAGGGCGCAGCCGCCGAAGACGGCAAGGGCCCGTCGATCTGGGACGAGTTCTGCCGCCGCCCGGGCGTGATCGCCGACGACAGCAATGGCGATGTGGCCTGCGACCACTATCACCGCTGGGAGTCCGACCTCGAACTGATCAAGGGCCTGGGCGTCGATGCCTACCGCTTCTCGGTGTCGTGGCCGCGCGTGCGCCCGGGTGGGGCGGGCGGGTGGAACGAGAAAGGCCTCGACTTCTACGAACGCCTGGTCGACGGCCTGCTGGCGCGCGGCATCCAGCCTTATCTGACGCTGAACCACTGGGACCTGCCGGCCGAGTTGCAGGCCAGCGGTGGCTGGGCCAACCGCGACACGGTGCATCGTTTCGTCGAATACGCGAGCGGCGTGGCGCGCCGAATGGGAGACAGAGTCAGCGCCTACACCACGCACAACGAGCCGTGGGTGATTGCCACGCTGGGCTATGACAAGGGCATCTTCGCCCCGGGCGTCAAGAGCCACGCGCAGGCGGCGCAGGCAGCGCACCACCTGCTCCTCAGCCATGGCCTGGCATTGCAGGCGCTGCGCGCGCAGGGCTGCAAGAGCCGGCTCGGCATCGTGCTCAACCTGTCGCCGCTGCTGCCCGCCACCGCCAGCGAGGCCGACCACCTGAAGACGCGCCTCGAAGACGGCCGTTCGGTGCGCTGGTACATGGACCCGCTCTTCAAGGGCAGCTACCCGGCCGACGTGCTCGAGTTCATGGGGGCCGACGCCCCGAAAGTCGAGCCCGGCGACATGGCCAACATCGCCACAAAGATGGACTTTCTCGGGGTCAACTACTACACGCGGCACATCGTCAGCGCCAGCGAAACCTGGGACGCCCACGACAGCGGCTACGACGTGACCGACATGGGCTGGGAGGTCTACCCCGAGGGCCTGACCGACCTGCTGCTGCGCCTGCACCACGACTACCCCGTGCCGCCGATGTACGTGAAGGAAAACGGCGCCGCCTTCAAGGACGAGATGGACGGCGGGCGCATTCGCGATGTGCAGCGCACCGACTACATCGCCCGCCACATCGAGGCCGTGGCCGAGGCCATCCGGCGCGGCGTGCGCATGCACGGCTACATGGTGTGGAGCCTGCTCGACAACTTCGAGTGGGCCTCGGGCTATGAAAAACGTTTCGGCATCGTGCATGTCGACTACGCGACGCAGCGCCGGACCCTCAAGGACAGCGCGCTGTGGTATCGGGACTTCCTGCAACGTCAGAACGCCGCGCGCACCCAGCGCAGCGTGAAAGCAATCGGAGCTTGAGATGGGACAGGTTTCACTGCGTGGCCTCCGCAAGAGTTACGGCAGTCTCGATGTCATCAAGGGCATCGACCTCGACGTGGCCGACGGCGAGTTCATCGTCTTCGTCGGCCCTTCGGGCTGCGGCAAGTCGACCACGTTGCGCATGATCGCGGGGCTGGAAAGCATCACCGGCGGCGACATCCTGATCGACGGCGTTCGTGCCAACGACGTGCGGCCCGCTGATCGCGGTGCCGCCATGGTGTTCCAGAGCTACGCGCTGTACCCGCACATGACGGTCGCCGAGAACATGGGCTTCGCGCTCAAGATGGCCGGTGTCGACACGGCGGGGCGTGCCGCGCAGGTGGGGCGCGCGGCCGAGATCCTGCGCATCTCGGAGCTGCTCGGGCGCTTCCCGAAAGAGCTGTCGGGCGGGCAACGCCAACGCGTGGCCATCGGCCGCTCGATCGTACGCAAGCCGAAGGTGTTCCTGTTCGACGAGCCGCTGTCCAACCTCGACGCTGCGCTGCGCGTGAACATGCGCATCGAGCTGTCACGGCTGCACAAGGAACTGCGCACGACGATGATCTACGTGACGCACGATCAGGTCGAGGCAATGACGCTGGGCGACCGCATCGCCGTGTTCAACAAGGGGCTGGTCGAGCAGCTCGGCCCGCCGATGACGCTCTACAACCGCCCGGCCAACGAGTTCGTGGCCGGCTTCATCGGGGCCCCGCGCATCAACCTGATCCCGCGGCCGGGTGCCAACCCGGCGGCACCGCATCGGGCGCTCTGGGATGCGTTGGCCGGGCAGGCACCGGCCGGCGTGCAGCGTGCCGGCCTGCAGCCCGAGCACCTGCGCCTGGCGCCTGCCGGCGAGGGCATTGCGGCGAGCGTGGCGTTGGCCGAACACCTGGGCGACTCATCGATCATTCACTTGCGGGTGGAAGGCATCGAAGAGTTGCTCACCGCCAAGGTCGGCACCGAGCACAACCAGGTCGAAGCCGGGCACAGCGTCGGCCTCGCACCGGACGCCACGTGGGCGCTTGCGTTCGGCGCCGATGGCCGGCTGGTCGGATGAGCCGGGGTGCCGCCTTGAGCCCGTGGGTGATGGTCTGGCACGACGAGTTCGAAGGCGACCGTGTCGACCCCGCCAATTGGGACTTCGACATCGGCAACGGTTTCTACGACTACCGCAGCAACGTCTGGATTGCCGGCTGGGGCAACGAGGAATTGCAGTACTACACGGCCGAACCCACCAACGTGACGGTCCAGGACAGCCTGTTGACGATCCGCGCGGTGAAGGAGTCGTTGCACGGTTGTGGCTACTCGTCGGCGCGGCTGAAGACGAACAAGCGCGACGGCACGCTGCTCTTCAGCACGCTCTATGGCCGCGTCGAGTTCCGCGCCAAGGTGCCGTGGGGCAAGAGCTTGTGGCCAGCACTGTGGATGCTGCCGGCAACCGACGCCTATGGCGGGTGGGCGGCGTCGGGTGAGATCGACCTGATGGAGATCGTGGGCGACAAACCGCACGAGGTGCTCTCCAGCCTGCATTACGGGTCGGGTTCCCCGAAGCGCACGCTGCACACCAACGTGCACCCGTTGCCGGGCAACAGCAGCGTGTCGGATTGGCATGTGTACGCGGCCGAATGGGAGCCCGGCGAGATTCGCTTCTATGTCGACGACGTGCTCGCAGCAACCGAGAGCTTCTGGTGGAGTTGCAGCAAGACGCGCGACGGCGCCGGGCTCGAAGCGCGCCGCGCATCCGACCTCAACCCGTGGCCAGCGCCGTACGACCAGCCGTTCTACTTGCTGATGAACGTGGCGGTGGGCGGCAACTTCCCCGGTGTACCGAACCCCGAAACCCGGTTCCCGGCCGAACTGGTGGTCGACTGCGTGCGGGTGTACGACAAGGTCGGTGGCTACGGCGAGGCCAAGCCGATCGGGGCGGGCCGCTTCCCATGGCAGAAGCAACGATGAGCCGCGAACTCGCCAGTCGTACGCCATGGTTGTCAGCGCCGCCCGCGCCGCCGTCGCTGCCACTTGACGCTCCAAGTCACCTGCAAACCGGATGTTGTTGACCTTGAGGTACTCGACGAAATCAGTGATGCTCGCCGCCGCTGCGAGCTTTTCGCGCAATGCCGGCACCTGCGCCGGGGTGGCCTCGACGTTGAGTTCCTGCAGGTTGTAGATGCGCCGATCACTGAAGAGCGCGGGTTTGGCGTCGAAGTACTGCTTGATCTCGAGCGGCGACGGTTTGGCCGCCGTCGAGCCCACGCGCTCGACGACCGCACGCGCCAGGATCTCGCCCTTGCCGGCCTCGATCTGTTGCATGACCTGCGGGTCGCGGTCGAGCTTGAGCGCATGCGCTTTGCGCAGCAGCAGTTGCTGGTCGATCAGGCGTTCGAGAATCACCTTGCTCGCCGCACCAGTGTCTTCCGAGCGCAACCCCCGCTGCTGCTGCAGCGCGAAGTTGATCTGGTGAACCGTGATCTCGTCCTTGTTGACGCGGGCCGCTGTCTGGCTCCGCGCGGTGTCGGTCTTCGCGCTGCACCCGGTCAGCACGGCGAACCCGACGCTCACTGCCATGGAGCCAAACCACCGCGGGCGGCGGCGAGGGGGGTCGGTCTCTTGCGTCATCCTGTCTCCTGCAACTCTCGCCCCTCGATGGGGTCTGTTTCGGGGCCTGCAGCGAAAGCTGTGGCAGGGTCGCGCCGAAACTTCGTTACCGACGTGAAATCGCTTTCATGTAAAGGGGATAGAGGCACGCTTGTCAAACAGCGCGAATCCCTGTCAGGCTGACGTGTGCCACTCAGGCGCCGGTGAATGCGAAGTCGACCTCGGGCTTCAGGCCGCTGACGATGCGGGCGATGCTTTTGCCCGAACCGCACGAATGCGTCCTGCCGAACGCGCCGTGCCCTGTGTTGAGGAACAGGTTGGCCGGCTTGCAACTGCGGGAAGACCAGCGTGTATTCGTCGTCGGTCAGCGCAGCCGCGCCCGATCTCGTCGAACTCAAGATGCAGCCCGCACTGGCCGCAACCGCTCGTTTCGGGCTCGCTCATGCAGCTGTCGCGGCGCCGTGGCCGCGTGGG
>Ga0209512_1003540_pt1 | contig 14614 bp, 10 predicted proteins | sample frozenSSSSmetaG_FD_184142 | JGI IMG/M metagenome (GOLD analysis project Ga0209512, IMG submission 184142) | Glacier valley bacterial and archeal communities from Borup Fiord, Nunavut, Canada, to study Microbial Dark Matter (Phase II) -... | ecosystem: Environmental > Aquatic > Freshwater > Ice >... | reverse complement strand
CCGTGGCCGCCATCAACCGCGAGCAATATGCCGAGCTTGGCCGCCTTGCGGCCAATCTGAATCAGCTCACCCGCTTGGCCAACGAGGGCCAGCGCGTGACCATCGCGACCGAGTTACTCGGGCGATTGAGTTCTGAGGTCAGCCGGCTGCGGCTTGGGCTTCTCGGTGCCGGTTGGAACGGCGATACCGACCGTCCAGCGTCCAAATAGCGCCGCTGCAGAATCAAATCCCATGATCGCCAAAGCCGTCAAGGGTCGGGGATTCCGCGGAGCCATTGCCTACGATTTGGGCAAGGACGAGGGGCGCATTCTCGACACCAACATGGCGGGAGAGAGCGTGCCTGAGTTATCCGCCGAGTTCGGAGCCATCCGCAAGCTGCGGCCGAATCTGGAAAGGGCCGTATTGCACGTCTCCCTCTCCGCCGCCCCCGGCGAGAAACTCACCGACGCCCAATGGGCAGACATCAGCCGGCGCTACCTGGCCGGCATGGAGTTCCTCGACAACCAATACCTCGTCACCCGTCACACCGACACCGAGCACGAGCACATCCATATCCTCGCCAATCGGATCACTCACGCCGGCGAGGTCGTGAGTGATTCCAAGGACTACGAGCGCCAGGAACTTCTCATGCGCGCGATCGAGCGCGAGTTTCATCTCCAGCAGCTCAGACCCAGCATCGAGTCCGACCGCCGTCCCCCCACCCGCGGCGAGATCGAAAAGCACCTGCGCACCTCCGAGGCCTCCACCCGGATCCAGCTCCAGCAGCTTGCCGATGCTGCCGCCAAGGGGGCCAGGACCTACACCGAGTACCAGCGCCGCCTCGAGGTCTCCGGCGTCGAGCTCATCCCCGTCCTGCAGCAGGGAGGCGCCAAGCTCTCCGGCCTGATGTACCGGCTCGACGACACGATCATGAAAGGCAGCGACCTCGGCAAGGGCTACAGCCCTGCGGGGTTGACCAAACGGGGGGTGAGCTATGAGCAAGACCGAGACGCTGAGGCAGTCCGCCGAAGCCGCGAACGCGAAGCGGCTCGAGGCGCTGGACCTGGACGAGAAGGCCAAAGCCCTCAGCCAGGCCAGGAGCGTGGACGTGCTGGCGATGGCGATCGAGCCCCTGGCCAAGGCCTTGGCCACCCTCAGCAGCGAGGCCAGCCAGACCCTGACCGAGATCGAGCAGAAGACCCGGGCAGCGAGCGTCGACTACCAGCGCCAGATCAGCGCGGCGAGCGACAACCTCGGGATGGTCATCCGGGCGACCAAGCAGGCCACCCACGAGCTGAACCGGGCCGCGAACCGGCTCGACTGGAGCCACTTCGCCCTGGCGATCGCGACAGCGATGCTGAGCGCACTGCTCGTGAGCGGATTCTGGATCTGGTTCAGTCCACCTACCGTGCAGACCACGCTGGATCCGAAGGCCGTGGCGGAGTACCTGAAGCCGGCGGTGATCGAGGCGATGAAGAACGGCAAGGACGGCAAGCCGGCCAAGGGCAAGTAGCGGCAGACGTACAGCGGGCCGGCATCCTTGAGCGGCTGGAAGAGGTCGCCCGGCTCGAGCGCGAGCGCGACGAACGCGTCCGGAAGGTGCTCGCGCAGGCGCAGCAGCGCGGGGCGCGCCGGGTGGAGGCCTACAAGGCGCTCACGGCCAAGGAAGCCGCTGTCAGGCAGGCGCACAGCTCGCAGGCTGCAGCCACCTGGGAGGCAGCCCGAGGGCTGGCCAAGCGGCTGGTCGAGCAGGCCCGGCAGCTGGTGCTGCGGCTGAAGGAGCTGGCCAAGCCAGAGCGGGTACTCCAGTGGGCGCGCGAGGTGGTGAAGAGGGTGACACCACCGTCGCGCGAGCAACAGCAACCGGACGCCGTCGCTGCAGTGGCACCCCGGCGCGATCGGCCGCCGGCGTCACGCAGCGAAGAGTCGAAGGTCGCGGATCCAGCGAAGCCGACGAAGGCCGACGTGGCCAAGCTGCCCATGGCCGACCAGTTGCGGCTCTACGAGCTCGTGCTCGGCAAGTTGGAGGTGCTGCAGGTGGCACGGCTCGGGCGCATCAACGCCAAGAGCCAGGCGCGACTGCAGCGTCGGCAGGCCAAGGCTCAGCAGATACGGCAGATGCGGCCACCCAAGCCGAAGGGACTACTGGCCCCTCTGAAGCAGAGCGGGTATCAGCGGGACTACGACCGATGGCTCGAAAAGGACTACGCCGCCCGCATCCTGGTGGACGCGGCCGAGAGGCTCGACCGGAACCTTCGGGATGCGAAAACCCACTCTCGCTTCCATGCGCTGAACAGGCTCGAGAAAACGGACCCAGCGTTTGTGCAGCGAGTGCAGAACCACCGTTGGCTGGAACAGCGAGACCGAGAGCAGCGCGAGCAGATGGAACGGGACCGGAAGCCGGTCGAGAAAGATCGGGGTTTTTCGCGATAAACCTGGTATTGCGGGCCTCCCCACGCTCCGGCTCTGACTAGAGTTACCCGTCGACCCTCAACGACAATTACCCCGCAGGGGTTCAAATCCCAATAGTACGCCAAAGTGCGGCATTCTAGGTCAAGTCAGTCACGCACCTTTTAATGCACATCCTCGATCTGCATCACGCTTGAGACATCGCTCAAACGGATACTTGGTGCCTTCTCGGATCGCCGTGATCATTGCTTCAATATCATCTGCAGAACGCGTACCAAAGTAGTAATCGTAAACTTCGCCGTCTACGATAATTGCAACTTGCGCCGAGCCTCGTCGGCCGCCGCCTGCAAAGTCAAGTTTATCTTTTAACGGCTTGACGTCATCGGGTAAAAACATAGTTGGCGGAACTGCAGACGCGATTGTCTTCCTGACATAGGAGTACGTCACCTGCTGGAAAACCTTGCTTTCCTTTAACTTCGGTAATTCCTTAGCTCGCCACTCTACACAGGGCGGGCAATCATTACCACCCATATAGACCAGTTGAATCTTCTTGATCGGAATTGCCGGGCCAGGTGTTTGCGGATAAGCAGTTGACGTTGTCAGCGCTAAAACCGTAAAAAACACGCGCATTTTCATCATCATTCTCTTCTTATGCCTTGATAGTAGGTCGTAAAATGCGACGGCCCTGGCTCAACTGGGCATTGCCGACCGGTGAAAGTGCGCAATTCGCCAGTCGCGCCCCGCCTTACAATCACAAAGGTAAATCGACCGCGTGCCTCGTAGACTGCACCGTCCCGTGTCCCTGTTACTGAGTCGAGACCGGTGATTAAAACTGCAGTATCTGAGAGGACGAGTAGGACTTATCAAGAACTGTAGCGCCGCGCGGCCGATTCGCCAACAAAGCTTGTTCAAAATATGTCCTTATGTCTTGAGGCGCAGTGACAACGGCTTTACTGCCAGTACCCAAAAACAAAGCGTCTGGCTCGTAAAGGTTAACGATGGTAGCAACATCGGACTCGGAAAATGCTTTAGTCCATCGTCGACAACTTGCAGCGCTTCCTCGGCTGGTCCCGCTAGAGCGTTTGAGCTGAGGGCGGCGAACAACGAAACGGCAATCAGTAGTTTAAGCATCGCTCTTCTTTTTCCCATCGGTATCTCACTACAATGGCCAGGCGATGAGGTGATATATTCTCTTCTACCGTGATGGCGATCAGCCCGGCCGGCCCGGTTGACGTTACCTCGCCAACTCGGTCGCGTTGGCCATCTGAATCGTTGCGCTCATCCCTGACGCCGTCCAAAGGTTGTAGCCGGTCGCCGCGATGGTTGGCGTTGCCCGCATCGTAAATTGTTCGATGTCGGAATTAAGGCTACTCACAGTCGCCGCGGGCAGTGCCCCACTCGTCGTCGCAACGACTACCAAAGCCCTGAAAGCTCGCGGAGTGCTTGTCGAAGGCCGGGCTGCAGGCAACACGCGCGCAATGATTTGAGCCGGCGTGTAGGTCGTAATGGCCGTCGCCGTGAATGTTCCGCTTCCAGTCGATACCGCGTTCTCGGCGACCTGCACTGCCTGCAGTGCCGAATCCGGAATGAGCCCCATGGTCCAGAGCTCGAGATTAGAAAACGGAATTGAGTTCCCGCCATTGGCGAAGGTTCCGAACCCTGCCAGGGACACGAAAGGAGCAATCGCTGTTGGTGCCTTAGCCTGGTAAGCGTTTGCGCCTGTCGACACCAATGTTCCAGGAGCCCACCCTCCATGTTGACCGCCGGCACTCGAGAATCCCCAGTGACCCGAGACAGCAGTCGGAATCGTGTAGTTTGCGGTGGTGTCCGTGGCCATCCCGGTGTGGAAGCCGTGGAGAAGTTCGTGCAACGACGGCCCTGCACTGATGTAGGTTCTGGCGGTTAACCACAAGTTGCCAAGGCGCCCGAAGCGCGGGCATGCGTTGTTGTGAACTGAGCAGCTCTGCACGGGGTAGTTGATGCCGTACGGGAGCGAACCCCGCTCTTGGTCACTCTCGTCGACGATGACGACCACACTGTCGATTCGCCCTAAGAAATTTGCTGCAACTGCGTTCAGCACCTTCGTCCTCACCGCTGCCTGGGTGTAGTTGGCGTGAAAGTCTGCCAGTTCTTGGGGCGTGATTTGATAGGTCACGAAGCAATCCCCCGCTTGAGTGCTGAAGGGCCCAATCGAAGAGCGCGTGGGTGTCGCGCTGCAACTGCTGGAAAACAGCGGATCGCCGGCAATTGCCTGTGGCGGCGTAGGTGCCGGCGTCAGCGCGGGGATTGGTGCTGGCGAAGGTGGGGGATTTGATGAAGTCGGCGGTGGGACGCTTGTATCAGACGTGCTCGAGCCTCCTCCGCCGCAAGCACCCAGCAGCGCCGCAGTTGCGAAAAGCCCAGCCAACTTCGACCGTCTGATGCAGCTCTCCATGCCAACTCCATTGCTAGGAAGAATTCACAGGTTACCTGGGTAATCCCCGTAAGGCTAGCGCGGCGTACGCACGACGTGAGGCCACGGTCGGAGCCGACTAAAGCTTTGAGGATGTATGTGCCGCTGCACCACGGCCAAGAAATGCGAATCGTCTTGCGGGACGGCAGATCAACACGCACAATCGACTAGGCGGTGGCCCGTGCACGGCATTGGTAACGTGACCATTGCTGCCGTGCCCAAACCAGAGACATATTGCTATGTTGGTAGTGGGCGTCTTTCCGATGTTCGCCGTTGCAAGGCGCACCCGCTACCCTGTCAAAGTCTGATCAGAACGCGGCGCCCTGCGAAACACGAACGCTGCCCAACAACGAAATGGAGAATCATCAGTATGCATTACCCCCGCATTGGCATTCTCGCAGTCACCCTCTGTATCGCGGCCGCCTCGGCATGGGCGTCGGAGTACGCGGATGAATCAAAGGATTGGGGCGTCTCAGAAATGTCGAGACCCAAGGGGCCACCTTATAGCTCCCCTACGCCGTTGAAAGTCCCAGGCGCTAAGACCGTCACTACTGATGACCTCAAGGCGATGCTGGCCAAAGAACCAAAGCCGGTTGTGATCGACGCCCTGGGGAGCGCAACGATGATCGAGTCCGCCCAAGGATTAGGCAGCGGTATAGGAGAGCAACGTATGTTCGGTAGGGATGTTGCCATGTTCCCAAAGGCGCTAGGGGCACTGACCGAGGGAGATAAGGGAAAGCCGATCGTTTTCTATTGCCGCAGCAGCAGTTGCTGGCACTCTTACAACGCCTCGTTGCGAGCCGTAGAGGCGGGCTACACCAACGTTCTTTGGTATCGAGGTGGCATCGACGCTTGGCAACAAAGTGGGGGAGCAACTGTCCCCTACGCGGTATCTGGGGCTGCGAAATAGTCGAAGCTCGCCTGCCGAGGCGCATTATCTTCGCTAAACCCTTCATTAACTTGTAAACCCCATACCCCCGTGAGTGGGGAGTGGTTCCTTGGGACAGAGTTCCAAGCATCCGATGCGTGAGACTGGACTATGACGCTTGCATGTCATCGCCAGACATTCCGGCCGGCTTGCAGTTATTGATAACATATTTTATCGCGCGTGCGCTGCGAGCCGCAGCAAACAGCGCGCTCGATCAATTAGGCCAGCCTCGCCAAGGTTTAACAGCGGCTTAGCACACAAGTTTTGGTATATACAACCCAAAAAGCTGAAGCTTAGGATAACCCGACGTTTAAGGTAACGTATTAAGGGCCTGGCCCCCAGAATACCGGGGCTACGGACCAAAATGTCGGAATTATCCGGGGGCGAGACTTGCCTCAAGACGATTTGATAAAAACCCGGGTGGACGACTTACCATCGGCATCAGTTCCCTGCTCGATTTGCTGATACGCAGGCTAGCATCTGATGTTATCTTTGAATCGTCCTAACCACTATCTTGTTAGCCATTAATTTCGCCTGTACGATATCTGCTTGTCTTAAAGATGCGAGCGCATCGGACATCCTGCCGCCCGGCAGACTTTGAGGAGACAATTCCTGCAAAGCGAGTAGATATGCAGCTCCAGCGATATTGTTTCGCTGACTATACCAGCCTGAGCGATATGCTTCGTAAGAAGCAATAAAACCATCAGATAGGCCGCCTACGGCGGCTTGATCGAGTCTCTGAAGCGCGAGTTCGTTGAAGGCAGCTTGCTCCATCCCGTTTAAAGGCACGCTATGTTTGGCATTCAACCCAAAATCTAGCATAGCACGGAGATCGCCTTTGCCCGCGGCGCGGTCGAGCCACGTTAGAGGATTAATTCTCTCTTCGGCCGGGATGTTTCCACATCGAGAACTAGATGCGCGGGTGGTACCATCCGGCATTGTCTGAAGTGTCGGTTCGAATGACGTGCAATTAATAAGCGTTAGATAAATACCGAACATTGCAGTTGGGTCACCTGCTTTTGCTTTTTCCAGCCACAGCGGAAACTTAGTCAGCACCTCCATAGCGTCTGGCACCGCTGAGGCAGCATTTAAGTCATCAATATTAGTTAGGTTCACAACGCCTTTAGTTCGTGAATCGTCAGGTTGCATTACAGATGCAACGGGCGCGCTCAATTCTTTCTCTGGCCGCATTTTGGCGTTGGAGACCGAATGTTGAATACTAGGCACGGGGCGGGCATTGGTTTCTACTAAAGTTTTAGACGGGCTCCATAACCAAATCCCCGAGAATAATAGTATGCAACAGGCTGTTAACTTTAAAAAGACGGGTCGATTGCCCCGGCTATCTTCAAATCTTATCATATTCCGATTGTAGATCCAGGTCCGCATCCCTTGGCTAATGAGTTTACGAGTTTCATGTCTCCGGAATCTCGCGTTATGACATTATACATATAATGAAGTGATACTGTCCACTTTAAGGTGGGACTAGGGGGCCTAGTTTCGTGGATGTATTCAGTGACCTGCATCTTTATCCAACCTGGCGCGCTGTAGCGCGGATCGCCCCATTGTGTGCCGGGCATTATTTCTCTACCTGGCGGTGAGGCCCCTGAAACCACGGCTGCGGCAATTTGCTCTGTGGTTTTGCTCATCACCTCGGCCTCCCGTGGACATCCGGGTTCCGACCGACGAGGCATCGTGTCTACGACATCTACTGAATCGGCATTCGGCATCGTTTGGAATGCAAAGCTCGAAGCCGGTGTGTAAGTTCCGAGAGTATCGCCAACCCACGGACGGCTGCCGATGACTGTAATATCTGGAAGTGTCTCGTCTGCGCCGATACGATAAATTGGGACAGCGGCTTGCGCACTGCTTAGTATTAGTGCAAATGTTACTATAGAAACAGTTAATCTATTCTTAGCCAAATGACTCTCCACATGGGTTGGCGACTAACTCTCGACGTATGAATTAAGCTTGTCAATCCGGGAAGATCCGTGTGGTGAACCCGTCCCTGCCCCAAGCTTCGCTGCAGACATGGCCGGCGGCACGTAGCCGTCGCGCCAGTGTCGATAACGGTCTTCGTTTGGCTCAGGCTGGCGAACTAGTGCTGCGACAAGTGCTCATCTCGGAGGGGGATTTCAAAGCTCTCGATGAAGGCGTTCTGCACGTGCTTGCCGGGCTGGATGGAGCGCAGCTCGACGCCGCTCCTAGCCGGCGACTCGTGCGTCGTCGTACGCCGACGAATTCCGGCTTTTGTCCGTTCGGATCATTTTGGGCAGGCTTCGCTCGACGCCTACTTGTCGAGCTGCACGGTGCCGTACAGCGCCGACGACTTCAAATGACGATCCGCTCTACTTCATCAAGCGAGACCTGATCCTGCCGCCGGTCATAGAGCCCCGTTGTCCTCGAGCTCTCATGATTGGCCATTTGCTGCGCGATCTCGAGCTTGCCGCCGTTGCGCAGGTACTCCGTAATGCCCGTGGCGCGGAATGAGTGACAGCCGATCTTCGTCCGTACCTTCGCCGCCAGCGCCCTCCTCGCGATCATTCGGTAGACATCCGCCTGGCGCATCGGCCGCTGCGACAGCTGACCGGTCCGCCCCACTGCTGACCGGAAGAGCCACCCCTTCGCGTCTGCCAGCGACGCCTGATCGATGTACGTGTGCAGGTATTCGTCAAGGTTGTGGTGACAAGGCATCTCGTGCACCTTGCCGCCCTTCTCATGCAGCCGGATCCAGGTGCGCCGTCCCTGCACGTAGACGTCCTCCACCCGCATGCCGATCGCCGCACCGACCCGGGCGAAGCTGTAGACCATCAGCCCCACCAGTGCTCGATCGCGCAGACCGGCCAGCGTCGACACGTCGATCGCATCGAGCAGCGCCCTCGCCTCCTCGGCTGCCAGCACCGGCGTCTTTCCTTTGCGAACCGAGTGCCGCGGTCCCCGCACCGAGCTGGCTGGATTCATCGGCATCACCTGCCCCACCACCAGCCAGTCGAAGAGCATTCGCAGTGCTGCCAGGCTGAGCTTGACCGACGGCGGCGACAGCCGCAGCTGCAGCTGCTCCACGTACGCCGCCACGTGTATCGGCTCGATCGCGCCCAGCTCGTGCAGGCCGTTGAGCCCACACCAGCTCGCAAACTCCCCTACCGCCCGCGCGTAGGCCTTGCGCGTGTTCGGGTTGCGGATGTTGGCCGTGAAGAACTCGAGCGTGCGCCTGGCCGCAGCCGGCGTCGGCGTAAACAGCGCCGGCAACCCCTCCTGCCCCACCGCCAAGGTGTTGGCTGCCGGTCGCTGTAGTGCGGACCGCTGTAGTACCAGGTCCACCGTCACGTTCCCACGAACTCGAGCGCCTCACGCGCCAGCGCGAGCCATTCCTTGGCCGATTCCGATCGCACTTCGAACCAATCTTTCATGGCCCGGCCACCGCTGGCATCAAAGCGCCCGCCCGCCTCGGAGGCGACAAGCGCCTCGACGCGCGTCCTGGGCAGCTTGACCACGAATTGACCGCTCGAGGAGACCATGGCGAAGATCTTGTCGTAGACCTTAAGGGCCGAGGCCCCAACGAGCCGGCTGCCGGACTTGGTGTGCGTGACGCCTGGTGCCGTGGTCAGCGCCTCGACGACCATCGCAACCCGCTCTTTTGCTCGCCCCGGCTCGTCCACCACCGCCCTGCCCTTTCAAATCCGTCATCCACAACTATTGTGAATGATAACGTCCTTTATCAGTCGTAAATCCTAGGCAAACTAGAACGGTCGCCATCGCTGGACATACAAGGCGCCTGAACATTAGCGTTCACGCTGACCAACGGCACGACATGCTGAGTCCTTGTCAGCTGCACTAGAGCTCAAGATTTCTGGCCGGCCACCTTGATGTCAACGTCCGCACTGCTCTCGATTTGAAGTGGACGCCTCGAAGGTGGCTTCACGCCCTTGGCGCCGCCGCTCCTGTCAAACGCTAGGCCCCGCATGTCACAGGTTGCGTTCTCGCCCTCCTCCGTGATCAGGTCCAGCGCCTCGGCTGGGTCTAAGCACGTCGGCGCCGGCGGGCAAAGTTTCCCAGCAGACCGAGGCCAGCCGCGAGGAGTGCCCAGGTTTCCGGCTCGGGCACCGGCGCCACCGGGTTGGCCGCAGTGAGGAAGATGCCCGAGTCGGACCTGAAGCTCACGTTGTCGGACAGCACCAGGCCAATGCGGCCGGTGTTGCCGAAGCCGCAGGTCGCGCCGAAGCAATCGGCCGAGAGGTTGAAGTTCAACGCCGCACGCTGCCCGTCGCTGACCCCGAGCACACCTACGAAATCGAAGCCTGCGATCGTTTCGTTGCTGAACGAATAGCTGAGCCAGCCCGATGGTGGAACGTAGCCGCTGGCGCCGTTGTGGCCGTAGTAGGTGTTCAGGCTCCCGGAAATGAATTCGCCTCCGATCTCACTGAAAGAGCCGCCCCCGAAGTCGAGCGACATGGCCTGGCTCGCCGACGCATACAGCGGATCGTGGAGCGCGAAGAAGCCGTCGAGGTGGGCGGTGACGGTCACTGTCGACGTGCCGCCGCCGAGCACCTGGAAGTTCAGGTTGTCGCGCATCTGGGCGCCAGCGATGCCACGCGCCGAGGCCGGGCCGAGGGGACTGAATGAGCCGGTGGTCGTGCCGAGGACGTTGGCGCGCAGCACACCACCGCGGAGGTCGGCCGTCGCCGTCACCTCTGCCAGGGCGCCGCCTCCCGGCCCACTGGAGCCAATGGTCGAGAGCGTGCCGGTGGTCAGCCCGATCGGCAGCGGCGCCGAGGTGAGCGCAAAGAAGGGTTGGCCATCGAACGACATGCCGCCGCCGTTGTAGATCGAGATGCCAGCGCCGGTGGCATAGCTCGCGCTGCCGTTGCCGACATAGTTAGCGGTGCCGACGATCCCATTGCTGAGGAATATGCCAGTGCCCGCCGGTGGCGGCGTCTGCGCCAGGGCACCCTGCGTCGCGCAGGCGGCAAGAATGGCAAGCGCCAGCGGCGCAATGCGGCGCATCTGGGCCGGGGTAAGGCAATGGGTTCGGGTAGATACGAGCATGCGAGTCTCCGTCAAGTGGCATGGAAGCAATGGCCGCGACTGTGCAAAGCCCGGCGTGACCGAACCGTGACCGGCGGCCCGTGCGAGCCCCCGCGTTCGGGGGGTGAAGCGCTGAAATCGGCGATGGCGCCATGCGAGACTGGGCGCTCTCTTCCCACCGCGCAGCGCGTGCACGAGACCCTCGAACCTACCGTGCACCTGAGGCTTTACGGGCCTGCATCGCTTCAGCAGTCGGGCCATGCGCCCGCGGCGCTCAAGAGAAAGCAGGCGGCGTTGCTCGCCTATCTCCATCACGAGGGGCCGACGCCGCGTGCCCTCCTCGCCGGCCTGCTTTGGCCGGAGGCGCCGAACGAGGGTGCGCGCAGCAACCTCAGACAGTGCATCGCCCGGCTCCGCCGCCTTTCGCCCGGCCTGCTAAGCGACGCCGGGGGCCTGTTGGCCATTGCATCGTCAGTGATTGCGCTTCCGGCCGAAGGAGGCGGCAGCCCGCTGCTGTCCAGCTTCGACTACGCCGACTGCGACGAGCTCGGTCGCTGGCTCGAAGCCAAGCGCGAGAACGGCCGTGTCGAGCAGCGCGACGGCTTGATGGCGGCCATCCGCGACGCCACCCAACGCGGCGACCTCGAGAGGGCACAGATGCTGGCCGATGCGCTGCTCGGCCTCGACCGGGAGTCCGAGGAGTCGTACAGGGCGCTGATGGAGCTGGCCTACCTGCGCGGCGACTTTTCCGCGGCGCTCGCCATTCTCGGCCGCTGCAGCCGCATGTTGAAGCAGCTCTACGGCGTCGGGCCGTCAGCGTCGACGCGCGAGCTTGGCGACACCGTTCTTGCCGCCGCGCGTCAGGGCGAGCTCCGACCGGCGGTCGCGGGATCTTCCGCAGGCATTCCCCTCTCGGTGCTTCGGCCACCCCGCCTTATCGCACGCGGCGACCAGCTGGATGCGATGCTCGCCGGATGGCGCACCGGTCTGAGCGTGTGCGTATGCGGCGAAGCGGGCATTGGCAAGAGTCGGCTGCTCGCCGAATTCGCCGCCGCCCTTGGCCGCAGCTTGACGGTTTCCGCGCGGCCCGGAGACGACGACCGGCCCTACGCATCGCTGACGCGGTTGGTCGTTGCAGCGGTCGAGCGCTACCGGCCGCTGATCGGCAGCGAACAGCAGACCTTGATCGCGCGGCTGCTGCCGGCCTGCGGCCCACTGCTGCACGCTGCGACAAGCCAGCAGATGGCGCCACTGCAAACCGAGCGCGAACGCAGCCTTGCGCTCGCCGCTCTGCGCGATCTGCTGGCTGACTGTGCCCATCGCGGCTGCGCCGCTTTCGTGTTCGACGATCTCCATTTCGCCGACCGCGCCACCATCGAAGCGCTGCCGACCCTAGTCTTGCAGGATGCGAGCATCGAGGCTGACGCGCCGGCGAAAGCGGCGGCGCCTCGATTCGCTCTGGGCAGCCGGCTCGATGACGTCGTGGCACCGAGCACGCGTCTCGTCGAGGCGATTACTTCAAGCCGCGAGGTCGTGCGCATCGACTTGCTGCCGCTGGCCGACGACGAGATAGAGGAGCTGGTCGCCAGTCTGATGCTGCCCGGGCACGACACGGCAGAGCTGTCGCGGCAGCTGCGCACACAGGTCGGCGGCAACCCCGCCTTCCTGCTCGAAATGCTGAAGCTGCTGCTCTCGACTCGGCCGACTTCGAGCGATGCCGGGCAGCTGAAGATACCACCCGGCATCGAGGCCGTGATCGAGCGCCGAATCTCCCTGCTCGGGGCCCCGGCGCGTCACATCGCACAGCTCGCCGCCATCGCAGGCAAGAGCTACGACCTGGCCATGGCCGCGGCCGCGCTCGCCTATCCCGTCTTTGCCTTGACCGAGCCGCTACGCGAGCTCGAGCTCAAGCAGGTGCTGCACGGACGGCAGTTCGTGCACGACCTGGTGGCGAGCGCCGCCAAGCGCTCGATTCCGGCCGTGGTGGCCGAGTTCATGCAGCGATTCGTTGCCGAGTATCTCGAAACCCACGACGGCGACCCTGCTGCCATCGCCGGTCATTGGCGAGCCTGCTCGCAATGGGTGCGTGCCGGTGACTGTCACGTCCGGGCTGCTGCCGCGAGAGCGGCGGCGATGCGGCCGCTCGAGCACGCCGAGTGCCTCGATGCGGCGATCGAGTGCTACGAAAAGGCGAGCGCAGAGGAGCCGCTCTTTCGCGCCATCGCGATGCGCCTCCAGATCGTCGAGGTCGCCGACCGGACGATGGTGCGCGCGCGCCTGCTCGAGCGGCTTGGAGCGCTCGCGTGCACAGAGGAGCAGTCGCTGCACGTGCTGCTCCATGGTCTGTCGTTTCGCAGCGACCACGCCCAGGCGGAGAGCCTGAAGGGACTGCGAGAGGGGTTGCGCCGGGCCCGTGCGATCGGCGAGCGAACGCTGGAGTTCGAATTCGTCGAACCCCTCGCCCAAGGGCTGAGCTCGCATGGCCGCTTCCAGGAGGCAATCAACCTGCTCGCTTCCGTAGAACCATGGGCCGCGACACAGGCCGATGCACGGCTGCAAGGCCGGGTCCAGCGCACGCTCGCCGTCGCCCACACCCACTGCGACCACCTCGCGCTGGCCATCGAATACGGCGATCGAGCGATTGCCGTCTTTCGCTCGGTCGGCGACGATCTGAACTTGTTGCCGACCATGAGCAATGTGGGCATCGCGCGGCTCTGGCGTGGCGAGCTCGATGAGGCCCGGAACATCCTCGAGGCGGCCACCCGCCTGCGCGACCGGCTGCATGGCGGCCTCGCGCCCAACGTGCTCGACATCAACCTGGCCTGCGTGCTGCGCGACCTCGGCGAATTCGCGCTCGCCGACGAGCGCTTCACTGCCATTGCCGCGGCTACTCGAAAGGCACTGCAGAAGAGCACCGACGAGCCGGCGACCGACCTCGCGCTCACCGAGAACCACCACGCGCAGATGTGGCTGATGCTCGGCATGAGCCACCGGGCGCTCGCAGTCATGCAGGTAGACGACAGTTCGGTGGATGCCCGCTTTCGGGCGCGCCGGGTCGCGCTGCGCATGCGGGCGGCGCGGATCTGTGGCCAAGACATAAGCGAGCTCGAAGCGATGGCAGCGGCGCTGCTGCCCGAAGTCGAATCGGCTTTTCACCGCAGCCTGTTCGAAATGGAGGTGCTCCGATCGGCGATGCCGCTCCAAGCCGCCGATGGTTTCAAGCGCCTGTGGGCTGAACGGGCTGTAATCGAGCGTCCGGGCCTGCGACTGCATGCTGCCGTGCGGGTGGCGGCCGCACTCTTAGCGTGCGGCGACACGGCTGGAGCGTTGGGTTGGATCGAGGCCGCCGAGCCGGCGATCGACGGCGTCGTACCGTTCGACATGGCGCACGAGGAACCGTGGCTGATCGCGGCGGAGGTCTTTGCTGCAAGCGGCAAAAACGTTGCGTCAGCGAGTGCGAGGCAGCATGCTGACGCAATTATCGTGCGGCAGACCTACCGACTGCCGGCGGCTTGGCGGTCGTACTAAACGACGCGCGCTTCGCGCGCCGGCAACCTCAAAACGGTTCTCGGTACCGTCGAGCGGCTAGCGACGCGTCGCAAAGCCTTGGAGCTCCTAACGCCCAAGTCATCGATGAGGATTCGAGCCGCCGGGGCTGCCTTGCAAGCAGCTTTCGAAAACGCTCTATGTCAGTCACTAGCGATCGACGCAGCTTGAACACGCGGACCATTTCTTGCCGCTGGCGGCGGTGGAGTCCGCAAGCGCTTAGTCGAAGGTCGGAGCGTGGCCCATTTCTAAGAACAGCATGGAATGATATTTAGGGT
>Ga0209512_1003539_pt1 | contig 14618 bp, 10 predicted proteins | sample frozenSSSSmetaG_FD_184142 | JGI IMG/M metagenome (GOLD analysis project Ga0209512, IMG submission 184142) | Glacier valley bacterial and archeal communities from Borup Fiord, Nunavut, Canada, to study Microbial Dark Matter (Phase II) -... | ecosystem: Environmental > Aquatic > Freshwater > Ice >... | reverse complement strand
GCCAGGTAGAGATCCTGCCCGCCGCGGTAACGCTCGGCATTCTCGGCGGGACCGTCGCGGTCGAGCATCCGTTGTTCGGCGAGCTCGCGCGGAAGCTCGAGCCAGATGGAGTAGTTCCAGAGGCCGGCAAGTTCCGGGCGGTTGAGGAAGATTCCGTCGAGCACAAGAATTGCGTCCTTCGGCCCCGTGCGCCACTTCGATTGGACTGGCAGGTCGCGCACATGATCGAACGCCGCTGTCACGAAAGCGGTACTCCCACCCATGCGGAACGGCTCGAGAAGCACGCGGCGGAAGGTCGAGTAGTCGAAAGAGTCCCGGTAATAGCCCTCGGGCGAATCGGCACCGCGCGCGTGACGCTCGGCTTGGGAACGGTGAAAGTCGTCGATGGATGCTCGGAATACCGAGCGACCCGTCGCGGTGAGTGCGACGGCGAGGTCGTCTGCGAAGTGGGTTTTACCCGCGCCATCCAACCCGTCGATCGCGATAACGACGCGACCCCCCACGTACAGTGCAACGATCTCGGCTGCGAGCGCGTCGAGCACAACCTTTTTTTCGGGATGCCATTTGGCCATGATCGGTAGCCTACGCTGCGGTGTTCTGCACTCGGTGGGGTTCGTACTCGGTGGGCTTCGTAGAGTGGAACAGTGAGCATCGCGAACATCGTCAACCAGTGGTTCGTCGCTCACGGTCGGGACCTGCCGTGGCGCCGTGCGGGTTTCAGCGCTTGGGGAACTCTTGTGAGCGAGATCATGCTGCAGCAGACCCCCGTGGCGCGGGTGATCCCGCGACTCGATGAGTGGTTACAGCGCTGGCCCGATCCCGCAGCCCTGGCTGCGGTGCCATCAGGCGAGGCGGTGCGGGCCTGGAAGCGGCTCGGCTACCCCCGCCGCGCTCTCTACCTTCACGCCACAGCGGTTGCCATCTCTGAGCATCACGACGGAATCGTGCCGCGGAGAGTCGACCAGCTTCTCACTCTGCCCGGAATCGGCGACTACACGGCACGCGCGGTGGCGGTTTTCGCCTACGGAGACCGCCATCCCGTGGTCGATACCAACGTGCGACGGGTGATCGCCCGAGCGATCGACGGCAACGCCGAGGCGGGCCCCCCGATGGCGAGACGCGACCTCGCCGCAATGGAGGCTCTGCTGCCCGCCGACCTCGAAGGTGCCCGGATCTTCAATGCGGGAGCCATGGAGCTCGGGGCGATCGTTTGTACCGCGCGTGCGCCGCGGTGCGACCAATGCCCCCTGGCCGAGGTTTGTGCCTGGCGGAGCGCCGGCTACCCTCCCTACGTCGGCGTCCGAAAGATGGTGCAGAAGAAGTTCGAGGGTTCCGACCGCCAGGTACGCGGGCTCATCCTCGCCGAGCTGCGGGCCTCGGATGTCCCGGTGGTGGCCGCCGAACTCGACACGGTCTGGGCTGACGATGCGCAACGCGCCCGGGCCCTGGCCGGCCTGATCGCCGACGGGCTGGTGGCCGGGTCACCCTCTGAGGGTTACGAACTGCCATCCTGATGGTTCCTTTCTGATCCTCCTGTTGCATTGTCGCCGCGAAGACGGACACTGGAAGCGTGCCCGAACTGCCTGAAGTCCATGCCCTCACGACCGATCTGGGATCACGACTCGACGATCGAATAATCGAGAGACTCGAGGTCCTGTCGTTCGCGGCACTCAAGACCTTCGATCCCGCGCCATCCGCCCTCATTAGAGCGAAGATTGGTGGCGTCTCGCGCCACGGCAAGTTCCTCGACCTCACCTGTGTCACGGGAAGTGCGGATGACCTCCACGTGATCGTCCACCTTGCCCGCGCGGGCTGGATCCGGTGGCGCGACAGCGCACCTCCCCCGCCGAGTCGGCTCGGCAAAGGTCCGGTGGCGGCGCGACTCATGCTCGACGACGGGTCCGGTCTCGACATCACCGAGGCCGGCACGAAGAAGAGCCTCGCGATCTACATCGTGACGGACCCGGCGCTCGTGCCGGGCATCGCCAGCCTGGGACCGGATCCGCTGGATCCGGAATTCACCGAGGCGGTATTCGCGAGCATTCTGGCACTGTCCGGTCGATCACAAATCAAGGGCGTGCTGCGCAACCAGTCGAACATCGCCGGAATCGGTAACGCATATTCCGACGAGATCCTCCACACGGCCAAGATGTCGCCATTCAAGCCGGCAGCGATGACCGCGGATGAGGTGTCGCGACTCTACGCCGCGCTGCAGTCGACCCTGCGAGGAGGAATCTCGCGGGCCGACGGCCTCTCCGCTTGGGAGCTGAAGAAAGAGAAGAAGTCGGGCATGCAGGTGCACGGTCGCACCGGACAGGCCTGTCCGGTCTGCGGTGACACCGTACGGCAGGTGGTTTTCGCTGACTCGACATTCCAGTACTGCCCGACCTGCCAGACCGGCGGCAAGCCCCTGGCCGACCGGGTGCTCTCACGGCTGTTGAAGTAGCCGGTCTGCTCGATACGACCCGGAGTGCCACTCGGCCACCGACACACACTGGTCGAGTGGCACGAAGTGCGGCAGAGGGCGCTAGTCGTCGTCGGCGATGATCCGTGGCTTGACGTAGGGGTCTTCCTCGCCGGCGTAGGTCGCGGTGCTGCGCAGTCCGCCGATCTCACTGTCGCGGCTGGCCGCCTCGGCAAGGAGCGCCTCGATGTGCTTGGCGTTCTCCGGCACCGCGTCGGCGATGAACTCGAGCGACGGCGTGAGCCGCGCTGTGATGTTCTTACCGACCTCGCTGCGGAGCATCCCGGTCGCCGACTTGAGTGCCGCAGCGGAATCCGTGCGCTCCTCATCGGTGCCGTAGACGGTGTAGAAGATCGAGGCGTGCTGCAGGTCGCCGGTTACCTTGACGTCGGTGATCGTCACGAATCCGAGGCGCGGGTCTTTGAGACCGCGCTCGAGAGTCTTCGCGATGATCACCTTGATACGGTCCGCCATCTTGGCGGCACGAGCCGGGTCAGCCATAATTCTTCCTTCTGTCGTGCCTCACGGCTCGAGGCGTCCGGAGGGGGCGACCGGCCGAAGAGGCTTGCGGCGACCGGCCGAAGAGGCTTGCGGAGCTTGCGTAGCTCCGCCTCTGTGCTGGTTGCCTCCTCCGGAGGCCGTCATCGAGCTTAGACGCGGACCTTTTCCTTCATTTCGATCGTCTCGATCTCGTCGCCCATCTGGATGTCGTTGAACTTGCCGAGACCGATACCGGCCTCGAAGTCCGTACGCACCTCGGTGACGTCGTCCTTGTAACGACGCAGCGACTCGATGGCCAGGTTGTCTCCGACCACGACACCGTCACGGATGACGCGAGCCTTCGCGTTTCGAGTGATGGTTCCACTGCGCACGATGACGCCGGCGACGTTTCCGAACTTAGAGGAACGGAAGATCTCGCGGATCTCGGCGACACCGGATTGCACCTCTTCGAACTCGGGCTTGAGCATTCCCTTGAGAGCGTTCTCCACGTCCTCGAGGGCCGCATAGATGACCGAGTAGAAGCGCACGTCGACACCCTCACGGGCCGAACGCTCGCGCGCCTTCGTGTCGGGGCGCACGTTGAACCCGATGATGATCGCATTGTCGATCGTCGCCAGGTTGACGTCGCTCTCGGTGATCGCACCGACACCGCGGTGGATGATACGCAGCTGCACGCTGTCGTCCACCTCGATCTTGAGCAGCGATTCCTCGAGCGCCTCGACGGCACCGGAAACGTCACCCTTGATGATGAGGTTGAGAGACTCGACCTTGCCGTCTTCGAGGGCCTTGGTGAAGTCCTCCAGGCTGATGCGCTTGCGGCTGCGGGCGAGCAGGGCATTACGCTCCGCTGCTTCGCGCTTCTCGGCGATCTGGCGGGCCGTACGGTCATCGTCGGTGACGAGGAAGGTGTCACCGGCGCGGGGGACGGAGGTGAGTCCGAGTACCGATACCGGGCGGGCGGGTGTGGCGAACTCGACTGCCGTGCCGTTCTCGTCGAACATCGCGCGAACGCGGCCGTAGGCCGTTCCCGCGACGATCGCGTCTCCGACCTCGAGGGTTCCCGACTGGATCAGCACGGTCGCGACAGCACCACGTCCCTTGTCGAGCTTGGCCTCGATAGCGACACCGCGCGCGTCCTTGTTGGGGTTCGCGCGCATGTCGAGTCCGGCATCCGCGGTGAGCAGCACCGCCTCGAGAAGTTCGGGGATACCGATCTTGTTGAGAGCGGAGACGTCGATGAACATCGTGTCCCCGCCGTACTCCTCCGCGACGAGACCGAACTCGGTGAGCTGCTGGCGCACCTTGGCGGGGTTGGCCCCCTCCTTGTCGATCTTGTTGACCGCCACCACGATCGGCACTCCTGCCGACTGGGCGTGGTTGAGTGCCTCGATGGTCTGCGGCATGATCCCGTCATCCGCCGCGACCACGAGGATCGCGATGTCGGTGACCTGCGCACCTCGGGCGCGCATGGCGGTGAACGCCTCGTGGCCCGGTGTGTCGATGAAGGTGATGGCACGTTCGAGACCCTCGTGCTCGGTCATGACCTGGTAGGCACCGATGTGCTGGGTGATTCCACCCGCCTCACCGGCGACGACATTGGCATTACGGATCGCGTCGAGCAGGCGCGTCTTTCCGTGGTCGACGTGACCCATGACGGTGACCACTGGCGGGCGAGCCTCGAGGTCTTCGTCAGTCTCGTCGTCCAGCTCCTGGTCGAGGTCGATGTCGAAGCCGCTGAGCAGCTCGCGATCCTCGTCCTCCGGCGACACCATTTCGATCTTGAACCCGAGCTCCTCGCCGAGGATGTCGAAGGTCGCCTCATCCAGGGACTCGGTCGCGGTGGCCATCTGTCCGAGGTGGAACAGCACGGTCACCAGGTTGCCTGGACTCGTGTCGATCTTGTCGGCGAAGTCGGTGATCGATGCGCCACGGCGAAGGCGGATGGATGTCTTGCCATCACCACGGGGAACGCTGACACCACCGAGCGACGGGGCTTCGCGCAGTTCGAATTCTGCCCTCTTCGTGCGCTTCGACTTGCGCGCCTTGCTTTTGCCACCGCCACGACCGAAGGCACCAGCGGTACCACCGCCGGGTCCACGACCACGACCGCCGCCGCCACCGCCAGCAGGGCGGTTCGGGCCGAAATTCGAGCCGGGGGCTCCAGCGGGAGCTCCTCCCGGGCGGAATCCGCCGGCGCCGGCCGGCCGTGCCCCACCGGCTCCACCGGGACGGAATCCGCCTGCACCAGCCGGACGCTGTCCGAATCCACCAGGCCTCTGTGCGGCCTGTCCGGGTCCGCCGGGACGAGGGGCCCCGGGGCGGGGAGCGGACGGACGCGGGATGCCGGTCGGCGACGCCGCCGGGCGAGTGTTCATTCCCTGCGTCGACGCGTACGGGTTGTTGCCCGGACGAGGGGCGCCGGGGCGCTGCATCCCCTGGGCGCTCGCGAAGGGGTTATTACCGGGGCGAGCCGTGCCCGGGCGCGGGATGTTGGATCCCCCGGCCGCCGGAGCGGCCGGTGACGCAGACACGGGTGTCGCTGAAGTCTCGACGACCGGAGCGGCGGGAGCCGCCGGGGCGGGAGCCGGAGCCGCGGGGGCTTCGGCAACGGGAGCGGGGCGCGGCGGAGCGGCCGGGGCTACCGGCTTCTCGGGCGCCTTGATACCGTCTGCCTCGAGGGCGGCACGCAGCTTACGTGCGACCGGTGGCTCGATGCTCGAGGACGGTCCCTTGACGAACTCGCCCATTTCCTTGAGTTTCTCAAGGGCTTTCTTGCTGTCAATGCCGAGTTCTGCTGCGATCTCGTGCACGCGTGGTTTTGCCACAGTGTTCTCCTTGTCGGGCCGACTCCCGATCAGGAGAAGGCCTTAATTGTGGACGGGTCTCATTTCGAGCCGCTCATTAGTTGTCCATTGGTCAATCAGCCTGTTCGTTAGGGCGTTCCGGATGGAACGCCGACTGTGTCTTTCATTTGGAGGCTGGCAATATCTGCCAGGAATCCGGTCGTTCCAAGCGCACCATCCGCTCGCAGTCCACGGGCGATCGCCTTTCGAGCGACCGCCGTTTCAGCACAGCGGGTTGTCGGATGCACCCAGGCGCCTCGGCCGGGAAGTGTTGCGGAAACATCCACAACGGCTTCGCCATCCCTCGCAACTACCCTCACGAGGAGGAATTTGTCAGCGCGTTCGCGGCAGCCGAGACAGGTTCTAACTGTCATTATCTTATCCCCTTCTTCAGCCGCCCGCCGAGTCACGGCATTCCACCGCGCACGCAGGGGCTCGAGAAAGCTCAGTCCTGATCGAGGATCGAGTCGGGCTGGATGTCGATGCGGGCGCCGGTGAGCTTGGCCGCGAGACGGGCGTTCTGGCCCTCTTTACCGATGGCGAGCGAGAGCTGGTAGTCCGGCACGAGGGCGCGCACAGCCTTGGTCGAGGCATCGATGACGTAGGACGAGGTGACCTTTGCGGGCGAGAGCGCGTTCCCGACGAAGGTCGCGAGATCTTCGTTGTAGTCGACGATGTCGATCTTCTCGTTGTTGAGCTCAGCGGTCACGGCGCGCACACGCTGTCCGAGTTCCCCGATGCAGGCGCCCTTGGCATTGACGCCAGGCTCATTGGCCTTCACCGCGATCTTGGTGCGATGGCCGGCCTCTCTGGCGAGCGAGACGATCTCCACGACCCCGCTGGCGATCTCCGGGACTTCGAGCGCGAAGAGCTTGCGGACGAGCGACGGATGCGTGCGCGAGACCGTGATCTGCGGACCCTTCGCGCCCCTGCTCACGCTCGTGACGTAGACGCGGATGCGCGAACCGTGGGCGTAGACCTCTCCCGGGACCTGCTCTTCCGGAGGAAGAATTGCCTCGATGGTGCCGAGGTCGACGTGGATCATGCGCGGGTTCGGACCCTGCTGGATGACGCCAGCGATAATGTCGCCCTCACGGCCCTTGAACTCCCCGAGCACCTTGTCATCGCCGATGTCGCGGAGGCGCTGGTTGATGACCTGCTTCGCGGCGAAGGCGCCGATGCGACCGAAGTCTGCCGGAACATCCTCAGCCTCGCCGATCACTTCGCCCTCGTCGTCCAGCTCGGGTACGAAAATGCTCACGTGGCCCGACTTGCGGTCGAGCGACACCCGCGCATGCGCGTTGCCATCCTTGGACTCCGGCGTCTCGGTGTGCTTGAGATAGGCCGTGAGAATAGCCTGCTCGATGATCACCACCAGTTCGTCGAAGGGAATCTCGCGCTCGCGCTCCATGAGGCGCAGCACGCTCAGGTCGATGTCCACTGAGGGCCTCCACTATTTTCGATTGTCAGGCCGTGCGCTGCGATCGCGCGCACGAACTCTGTCTCTAAGTTAGCAGGGTGGTGCCCCGGGGCTCGGTCGGGTATCCTCCGCTGCGGTTGGTTGCCGGGGCGGCTCCTGGCCCGGGCAGAGGTGGGGCCACCGGCGCGCACGAAGAGCTCATCTGCAGTGACTCGCATGCAGCGCCGACCCGCGGATTGGAAATAGCTCGCGCCTCTCGACGTCGCTGCGCACAGTGCGAGCGTCGGGATGTTGATCGCTGGTTCGGGGATGCCCGCGGCCTGGAGAATAAGGATCGACGACCGCGGCTCGGTCCGGGCCCCGCCCTTCGATCGGGGGGCACGAAACGAGATAGTCACCGGCCGCAACGAGGTGTTCCACCGAGAGGAAGAGCGCCAGCCCGCACCCGGTCGTCTCGGGCAACGGGATGTCCCCAGCATCTCGTCCACGGTGGTGTGGCAGGACCAGTGCCCAACGGCACTCTGGAAGGCAACACGAGAGTCCCGCGGACATACGCTCAACCGAGGGCGGCGACTGCCTCGATCACGTCGTCTAGGGCCACAGGCGTCTTCACACCGGTGCGGCGGTCCCACAGCTCGACCATTCCCTCGGCGAAACCTTTACCGACGATCACGATGATCGGAACGCCGATGAGTTCGGCGTCGCCGAACTTGACCCCGGGCGAGACCTTGGGACGCTCATCCACGAGCACGTCGTAGCCGCGCTTCTCGAAGTCGGTTGCGAGTGACACGGCAGCATCCAGCACCTCGATCTCCTTGGTCGCGGCAACGACGTGGAGGTCGAACGGCGAGACGTTGCGCGGCCAGATCAGACCGCGGCCGTCGTTGTTCGCCTCCGCGATAACCGCAAGAATGCGCGTCACGCCGATGCCGTACGACCCCATCGTCACCGTGACGAGCTTGCCGTTCTCATCGAGAACCTTGAGCCCAAGCTTTTCAGCGAAGAAACGACCAAGCTGGAAGACGTGCCCCATTTCCATGCCGCGGGCGAGTTCGACCGGACCTGAACCATCGGGAGCCGGATCACCGGCCTGCACTTCGGCGACCTCGACCGTTGCGTCCGAGACGAAGTCACGACCGGCGACAAGACCGAATACGTGCCTGCCGTCTTCATTGGCGCCAGTGATCCAGGCGGTACCCGGGGCAATTCGCGGATCGGTGAGAAAGCGAATACCAGTGGTTGAGTACTGCGGTGCCGCCGCGGCCGCCGCCTCTGCCGCGGCACGCTCTTTGCGGCTCAGCGACGAATCGAGTGCGGGACCCGCTCCGAGTACCGCCGCATCCGCTGTCCACGGTCCTATGTACCCCTTCACCAATCCGGGATGGCGCGCGAAGTCGCCGTCGTTCGCCGCTTCGACATCTGCCGGGGCAAAAGCCGCCTCTGCGCGTTTCAGGTCCACCTCACGGTCGCCCGGAAGTCCGACAACCACGAGCTCACGGGTTCCGTCTGGGTGCACGAGAGCGAGCACGATGTTCTTCAGGGTGTCGGCGGCAGTCCACGGGAGGCCATCAGCGCGCGGGTGGGCCGAGTTCGCGACATCCACCAGGCTCTGGATCGTTGGGGTGTTCGGCGTGGCGTGCACTTCAGCAGTGGCAAGCCCCTCGACGGAGCGCGGTTCGGGCGCGTGTGTTGTGAAGGCTTCGACGTTTGCCGCGTAACCGCCGGCCGAACGCACGAAGGTGTCCTCGCCGACAAGAGTCGGGTGGAGGAACTCTTCGCTGCGGGCGCCGCCCATAAGGCCGCTATCGGCCTTGACGATCACGTAATCGAGGCCGAGTCGGGAGAAGATGCGTTCGTACGCGTCACGCTGGTTCTGATACGACTGGTCGAGTCCCGCGTCGGTGTAGTCGAACGAGTAAGCGTCTTTCATGGTGAACTCGCGGCCGCGCAGCAGACCGGCGCGCGGACGCGCCTCATCGCGATACTTGTCCTGGATCTGATAGATGGACAGCGGGAGGTCTTTGTATGACGAACAGAGGTCTTTCACCAGCAGGGTGAAGACCTCTTCGTGCGTCGGGGCGAGCAGGTAGTCGGCGCCCTTGCGGTCTTTGAGCCGGAAGATCCCGTCACCGTACTTGTCCCACCGACCGGTGACCTCGTAGGCCTCGCGCGGGAGCAGGCCCGGGAAGTGCACCTCCTGGGCGCCGATACCGTCCATCTCTTCGCGGATGATCGTCTCGATGCGGCGCTTGACCCGAAGTCCGAGCGGGAGCCACGCGAAGATTCCCGGCCCCTGGCGGCGGATGTAGCCAGCGCGCACGAGGAGCCGGTGACTGGTCACCTCGGCATCGGAGGGATCTTCGCGGAGGGTCCGGACAAAGAGCTGCGAAAGTCGTGTGGGCACTTGGATACTGTAGCCGCCGAGCCTGCCCGACAAATCCTGTGATGGCAGCAACCCGAACAGGCGTCCGTTCCGAACGACGAGTGTGGAGGTGGACCCCGACCCGAATCGGGTCCACCTCCACGATCACGCCGACCCGCGACCGCGGGAGGCTCAGACGGTGACGACCTCCGGCGAACCCACGGATCCGGCCGGCATCTCGGCCGCAAGACGGTTGGCCTCCTCGATGAGGGTTGCGACGATCTCCGACTCCGGCACCGTCTTGATGACCTCACCCCTGACGAAGATCTGGCCGCGACCGTTGCCGCTCGCGACACCGAGGTCGGCCTCACGGGCCTCCCCCGGACCGTTGACGACGCAGCCCATCACGGCGACACGCAGGGGCACGGTCATCTTTTCGAGTCCCGCCGTCACGTCGTTGGCGAGCTGGTAGACATCCACCTGCGCGCGCCCGCAGCTCGGGCAGGAGACGATCTCGAGCTTGCGTTCGCGCAGGTTGAGCGACTGCAGGATCTGCAGGCCCACCTTGATCTCCGTGACGGGAGGGGCGGAGAGCGAGACCCGGATGGTGTCGCCGATGCCCTCGCCGAGCAGGATTCCGAAAGCGGTCGCCGACTTGATGGTGCCCTGGAACTCGGGCCCGGCCTCGGTGACACCGAGGTGGAGCGGCCAGTCGCCGCGCTCGGCGAGCAACCGGTAGGCCTTCACCATGATGACGGGGTCGTTGTGCTTCACCGAGATCTTGAAGTCGTGGAAGTCATGCTCCTCGAAGAGGCTCGCCTCCCAGACGGCGCTCTCGACGAGTGCCTCCGGGGTGGCCTTGCCGTACTTCTGCAGGATGCTCGGCTCGAGGGATCCCGCGTTCACCCCGATGCGGATGGAGACGCCCGCGGCCTTGGCGGCCGCAGCGATCTTGCCGACCTGGTCATCGAATTTGCGGATGTTCCCGGGATTCACCCGCACCGCACCAACGCCCGCGTCGATGGCCGTGAAGACGTACCGGGGCTGGAAGTGAATGTCGGCGATCACCGGGATCTGGCTCTTGCTTGCAATGATGTGCAGCACATCCGCGTCGTCCTGGTGCGGCACGGCCACGCGCACGATGTCGCACCCGGTGGCCGTGAGCTCGGCGATCTGCTGCAGGGTAGCGTCGATGTTCGTGGTCTGCGTGGTGGTCATCGACTGCACGCTCACCTGCGCGTCACCTCCTACCTTCACCTTGCCCACGGAGATCTGGCGGGTCTTGCGACGCGGGGCTAGTACGGGAGGGGCGAGGGGCATACCCAAGTTGATGGCTGGCACTCCGCAATCCTAAGCGCGCGGTCCGACACCCGACTGAAAGCCGGCAGTGGTTTGCTGCCGCCAGCTCCTAGCCGAAAGCTACGGGCTTGAAGATGTCGGCCACGATCAACAGCGCACTCATCGCCCCGAGGAGGATGACGACGGCGAAAGTGAGCGGAACGAGCTTCGCGATATCTACCGGGCCCGGATCCTTGCGCTTGAACAGCTTCGCGAAGAAGCGACGGATACCCTCCCAGAGCGCTCCGGCAACGTGCCCACCGTCGAGCGGGAGCAGCGGGATGAGATTGAAAGCGAAGAGCGCGATGTTGAGCGAGGCGAGGATGCCGAGCAGATAGGAGAATCGTTCTGCGAACGGGATCCGAGTGGTCGAGGCGATCTCCCCCGCGATTCGACCAGCGCCAACAACACTCATCGGACCGTTCGCATCACGCTTCTCCGTGCCGGCCAGCGCCTGGACGACACCGTAAAGCTTGGACGGCAGGTTCGCGATGAGTCTGGCGTCTGCAGCGATGGTCGAGCCGACAGCGGGAAACACGGCGGTCAGCGGCTGCTTCTGCAGGGTCACGCTCGGCACGATGCCGAGGAAGCCGACGGTCCTGGTCTGTTCCGTACCTGCGGAATTGGTAACGACCTTGCCGGTCGCGTCGACTACGTAGCGTTTCGAGGCGATCGGGGATGCGGTGAGAGACACGTTTCTTCCGCCGCGCTCGACGACGACAGCCAGGTCTTTTCCGGCTGAGCGCTTGATTATCGCGGTCTCCTGCGCCCAGCTCGTGACCGCGGTTCCGTCAATAGAGACGATGCTGTCACCGGGCTTGATCCCCGCTGCTGCCGCCGGAGCGACAGGGTCGCTGGCCGTACATTTCTGGCTCGTGCCGGCCGCGGGGATGACGCATGCGCTGACAGAGCTGATGGTCGTGCTGTAGCCGGGCGTCCCGATTCCTGACAGCACGATCGCGAAGAGCACGATCGCGATGACGACGTTCATCGCCGGACCGCCGAGCATGATGATGACGCGCTTCCAGACGGAGAGCTTGTAAAAGACGCGGTCTTCGTGGCCGGCTTCGATCGTGTCCTCGCTCTGGGTGCGGGCATCCTGCACCATGGCCTGGAAGAAGCCGGTGCTTGCACTGCGGCCCGCCGACTCCGTCTCGTATTCCGACTCGATCGCGAAGGCGTCGGTGCCGGATGTGCGCGACGGTTCGCCTTTCCTTGCCGGCGGATACATACCGGCCATCGAGATGTAGCCCCCGAGCGGAATGGCCTTGATTCCGTATTCGGTCTCACCCCTCTTGCGCGAGAAGATGGTCGGGCCGAAGCCGATCATGTACTGCCCCACGCGCACCTTGAATAGTTTCGCCGGCACGAGATGCCCGAGCTCGTGCAGCGCGATCGACAGGGCGATACCGACGACGACAACGACGATGCCGAGGACGTAAAGAAGAACTGTTTCCACGGTGAACAGCGTATCCGCACGAGGCTGGAGGTCACCGGTGCACCAACGCGGGATCTCCTATGACGCACAATGGACTGATGAGTACCGATCCGAATAGATCACCCATCTCCGGGCTCGCTGCCGGCAACCTTGTCGGTGACCGGTTCCGTATCGAATCAACGGTCGGTGTCGGCGGCATGGCGACCGTCTACCGGGCTCGTGACGAGGCCCTCGGTCGCACGGTCGCCCTCAAGGTGTTTCGCTCCGAACTCGCGGATGCCGACGACGTTCGTCGGCAGCGCGACGAGGTCCAGTTGCTCGCGTCGCTCAACGCCCCGGGGCTGGTGACACTGTTCGATGCCGTCGCCGAGGGTGGTGTCGGCGACCATGGTCGTGCTTTCCTCGTGCTCGAATTCGTGGACGGGGTCGATCTGCGCACGCGGCTCACCCAAGGCGTGCCGGATGAACACCTCATGGCCCGGATCGGGTCGGATGTCGCGGCCGCCCTCTCGTATATCCACGCCCGGGGAGTCGTGCACCGCGACGTGAAGCCCGGCAACATACTGCTCCCCCACGACCATTCCATGCCCGGCGCGCCGCTCGCGAAGCTCGCCGATTTCGGCATCGCCCGGCTGCTCGACGACGCCCGCATGACGGCCACCGGAACCGTGATCGGTACCGCGACATACCTGAGTCCCGAGCAGGCGGAGGGTGCGACGGTCGGGACGGCGAGCGACGTCTACTCCCTCGGACTCGTTCTCCTCGAGAGCCTCACCGGCCAACGGGCCTTCCCCGGAACCGCGATCGAGGCGGTACTCGCACGGCTTGCCCGCGATCCCGAGATCCCGGACACCCTGGCCGATCCCTGGCGAGGCCTCCTCACCGCGATGACAGCACGCCGGCCCGAGGATCGACCTGACGCCGCAAGTGTCGCCGCGACACTCCGTGAGCCGTATTTCCTCGAGCCGTCTTCCCACCAGCCGTCTGCCCTCCAGCCCGGAACGGAGGCCACCCAGCCGTTCGACACAGCCCTTCCCGCGACCATGCTGCTGGAACCGGAAGTCCTGGATCCCACGAAGCTGCTGACCGCCCCGGAATATCTCGCATCGGAACGGACTGCTCGGACGACGGTATTCACCGCGCCGCCGGCGGCCGCGGTGCCCGAAGTACCATCCAGCCGACGCCGACGCCTCGGCCTCCTCGGAGCCGCGGTGGCGGCGGTTATCGTCGCGGTCGTGCTCGCCGTGTCACTCTCCCGTGGCGTTGCGACCGGGCCTGCGGCATCCACTTCCTCGCCGTCCCCCAGAACGTCGAGCGTCTCCTATCCCGCCGTATCCGGCACGCTCGGGACGCACCTGGACCAACTGCAGCGGAGTGTGGCGCCATGAATCGTGCGCGAGCCCTCACCACGGTGCTCTCAGCCGGCGTACTGGCGTGCGCGCTGGTGCTCACCGGCTGCTCCGCAGGCAGTGACCCGGCCGCAACTTCGACGGCATCCACCTATTCCTCGAGCGTTGCCTCTGAGCTCCAGGCCCGCGTGTTGGCCGTGACCTCCTCTGCGGCGGGCGGCGACCCGACCGCGGCACTGAATCGACTCGACGAACTGACGGCGAGCCTCGCGGACGCGCGGGCCCGGGGCGCGGTGACGACTGCCCGCTTTGACAGCATCGCGGCGTCCATTGCCCTCGTGCGGGCCGACCTTGAAGCGGCAGTCGCCGCCCAGAAGCCCGGCAATACGGACAAACCCGGCAAGGGCAAGGACGGAGAGAACGGCTAGAGGCGGGTGACTAGCCGCGGGCGATTCGGCGGTCCGCGTCGGCGCGTGCCCAGTGTTCGGCCTCGACGAGGGATTCGCGGGTGAGAGCACCGGATGACGAGTGCGCGTCCACGACAGCCGCAACGGTGTCGACGATATCGAGGTAGCCGATCTGCCCGGCATGGAAGGCCAAAACCGCCTGCTCGTTGGCCGCGTTGAAAACAGCGGGGTAGGTGCCACCCTCACGCCCTACGCGTTTTGCAAGATCGACCGCCGGGAAGACTTCGGCGTCGAGAGGCTCAAAGGTCCAGGTGCTCGCGGTGGTCCAGTCGAGGGGCGCGCCCGCCCCGGCAACGCGGTTCGGCCAATCGAGCCCGAGCGAGATCGGCAGCCGCATGTTCGGTGGTGAGCACTGGGCGATGGTCGAGCCGTCCACGAACTCGACCATCGAGTGCACGATGGACTGCGGATGCACCGTCACGTCGATGCGGTCGTA